>TBL_comb47_HYPODRAFT_10007914_pt1 | contig 11011 bp, 9 predicted proteins | sample TroBogypolimnion_40_FD_10682 | JGI IMG/M metagenome (IMG submission 10682) | reverse complement strand
GGATCATCTTGATTATGTTCCGTACGACATGTCCACTGGATTCAACCAATTTACTCGAGTTTGTCAACGAGCATCAAATGGGTCGAACGGTCCTACCTATTACATGGCACAACAACCAGACATGAGCACGCTTACCCGCACTGCACAAGACCATGTGTCTGCAACGACTCATGCTCCATGCGGGATCAACGATTGCATCGCACGAATGGCCGAAGACGGTATCCAGAACCAGTCCTTTGACGATACCAAAAAGACCTGTATGGGTACCTTTAATTGTATGAAGGTTCTACCTCCATTGTCTACGTTTAAGAGTTGTCCATTTTCCAGTACGAAACAGTGCTGCACTGATGCAGGAGGAGCCTTTACCGGACAAGTGTGTCAGAATGGACAGTCGTGTACCAATGGAATGTGTTCCACCTGCTTGTCCGACAACCAATGTGGTGGGCATGGCAAGTGCTCCAGAACAGTGTCTAATTCGTGTGATTGTGCCCCTGGATGGGACCCACTGACCAATTGTGGTACATGTCTACCGGGTCGTAATGGCCCCCCCAACTGTGAGTTGACCGTTGGCACCATGAACTGTTCTCGTAATTACAATTACGATTTGGTACGAGCAGACGGTAGCTTTCCCACAAAATACATGACCGGGAGTGGTAATACGTTTAGTTTTACACCGGATATCAAGACCATTTCGGTGGTCATCTTTCGTTTTCGAGACAAGAATGGAGCAGAGTATTCTCGACCGGTGGTCAATCAAGCGCTGTTGTATACTTTGGATCAATTTCATGCACATCAGGGGTCAGATGGTGACGCAGAGAATCAGGCAAATGCGATTGCAGCCAATCAAGGCTTGGGAGAGATACGCGTGGATCCGAGTAAACTTCCTGTGGGAGTACCAATGACCCTTTTGTTTCATTGGGATTTTGGTATTTATGGTCAAGATGTGGGTGTCGATGTTCTTGTTATTTAATTAATACTCATTTTTTGAATATCTTTGGATATTCAATTTTTGTAACTATAAATGAACTGTACTGGTAATTGTTTTACTACTGCATTTTACATCGACCTGATAAAGGAAGCACTCAAAGATATAGTACAGACAGAAAATCGTATTTCCGAAGCAAATATCGTTGAAGACGAATTACAGAAGATAACACAATCAAAGAAGAAACATGAACATTGTTATCGTTGTTATGAAAATGCAGAAAGAGCTCTGTGGTTTGCGTACCAACAGCTACAATAGGAGTTTTCGCATCGGAAGCTCTGTTACATCTTTTCCGCCATAGGTGTTATGACCCTATCCTCTCGAAGAGATGTAAACAATCGTTCATAAAAGATATTTATAGTCGTATCAGGACTGATAAAAATAAGTTTTTTGAGATGGGTTTGTTTTAGTTTGGATAACAAGTAAAAATGAGACCGAAGCAGTGTCTCGATACAGATGTCATCGGTTACCACTAGTTTGTTTACCACATCATATAATGTATGTTGTGGGTCAATCCAAATGTTTTTGGGAGACAACCAATTATATACTTTGCTATCCGAGTTAATATTGATGTAAATGTTCTTGTGAATCATACATAAAAACGTGAATTGTTTATAGTTGAATGGTGAACGAAACTTCCATACCTCTCGAATCATAACACGGTTACGATGGTATTCAGTGACTTTTTTGATGATATCCTTTAGTTCCATATAAAAGATTGAACAGAGAAGTGATACAATGACCATGCTACTTCGAGAATGTCCTGCAAGACAGTGAAGGTATATTTTTTTACCTTGTTCAAACGCTTGCTTGAGTAAAAGAATAAATTTACAGTATTCTGGTATATTTTCCGGGATGGAATTGTCTATAATAGGGAAATGAATGGTATGAATACCGATGATGGGTTGGGGTAACTCTGTAACGTTAACGATACATGTAAACTTACTGTGTAAGAGTTTTTCTATCATGAAATCATTGGGGATGGGTCCAAAATAGATCCGATCAGGGATCACACAACTGATCCAGTCGTAAAGATAACTATAAGATTTGAAACGATGGCTATGACGAGGTGGTGGTAAATTTTGTAAACTTACGTCTGTCATCTTTCATTACTCTTTACTTGCAATAACCTTAGTTTTTTATAATAGATTTATTTGTTTCAAAAATCAAAATTAAGCTATACCTAAATATAAATGAACGAGCAGTGTACATGTGAAAAAGATAAGGAACCAACTCTAGAAATGAAAAAATGTTTTGAAAAAAACTTTTCAGCTTCTATGAAGACTTGTGATTCTTTTTACACTGATACTGGGTGTGTAAACTATATTCCTAGTAACTGTCATGATATCGGTTACAGGTCATTATTGTATATCTTGTACGGTTCAATTGCTTTCTACACGGCTATAGCGATCTTTTTTGCAGTTTTTGTAATGAATAAACTAAAAATTCAAAAGCTATTTATATTGGTTGTATGTGCTGTAATTTTTATAATTTCTTTTTTCTTGGCAAAAAGTCTAAATGATCATCAAACAGCCTAGGTATCGGCATCAAAACGACACACACCTTTTTCATTGATACAATGAGCGATTAGATTCGCCAAGCATAATCGTGCAATCTGTTCTCGTTGCTGTGTTGTAATTAACGTTTTATTGTACTCTGTTGGAATAGTATAGTCATAACCAAAACCAAACTCCGTATCACCAGTGATAGTGTACCCTTCCATAAATTGTCCAACGGCCTTTTCCAAACGTTGTTGTTCCTTCTGTAAAGACGGCAGGTCGTCTTTACTAAAATAAAAATACAACTCGCGTAAAAACCAGGTTGGTTGTTCTTGAGAATCTTGCTGGTGTTCCGACAAGGAATCGTAACAGGATCCGCAATAAGAGCTGTCGTTTACCTCTTCACCTAGGTCCACATAACAACCACAACCGTAGTATTCGTACTGGTGTTCAGGATCAACACCTAAATAGGCTGCGTCATCACTTGTTTGAATACCGAACCAAAATTTACCATTAATATCTCCTCTGTAATAACGACCCATTTTTACATTTATAATATAACTTTAACTACCAATTACTTATTTGGATTCTTTTTTGCTATCTTTGTTAGACTCTTTTTTACCTTTCTTACTGGACTCTTTTTTACCTTTCTTACTGGACTCTTTTTTGATATCTTTGTTAGACTCTTTTTTACCTTTCTTACTAGACTCTTTTTTGCCTTTCTTACTGGACTCTTTTTAGGACGAAAATAAAATCCACCCAACGAGTAGAGTTGTATATGGCTTTCATAACATAAACATAAACGTTTTCCATCTAATGATACAAACATTTTTTCTGGAATCTCTTCAAGTATCCAGCTTTTTTGTAAACTACCTGTACTAATTTCATACGATGTAAGAATATATTCTACTTTTTTATGACCAGGAGTGTAACGTGAATCTAGTATAAATAACAGTCTGTCAGAAGCTGTAAATAGGTACTCACCGACTTTTCTTGGTGTTGGACGAGTCTGTACGTTTAACACATGAGTTAATAAGTTTTTATTTTGCTTTATTGTCAATGGACGATGTGGAAGAAAATTTTTTAGTATCGTTCCTGCTATATAAGGATGGAATGTTTCTTCGACAAATTTTGTTGGAGTAGCCCGTTTATCGAATTTTATTGTTTCAAGCTTATCCAAGTTCTCATCATATAATATTACATTGTATTCTTCTGCAGCTATTACACTAAAACAAAAAATATGAGTAGAATTATGTGTAATATACATTATACCTTGTAGAGATATACGCTGGACTTGTGTACCCACCATACTATATTTTATCAATTCTGTGATATGATGAGTGTTATAAACAAATACACTAGAATCCATTATAAACATTCTATAATCTTGGACAAGAGTAAATAAACGTTCTGGGTTTCGTCTACAAACAATTATTTCATTGTTATCTGTGTCTATTATTTCAAACGGATTTACAGATTCAGGTAGTTGTTCAAATATATTCATTTTCAATCTATCAAAATCTAATCTAAAATATTCATAATTTTCAGATGAATAAAATAAACTTTTTCCATGTACACTTATACTACTTATATTTTCTTCTATCTGAATACTGTTAGATGTTATTTCAAGACTTTTTGAAGATGTAACATATAAATTTCCAATATCATCTACTATAAAAACAATATCTAATTCAAGGCAAAATTCTATATCTCTTATTCGAAATTCCGTTTCTATAATATCTATTTTTTCAGTGTGTTTGCCATCGGTGAAATCTGATTCTATTCTATGAGAAATAATAGTTGATTTTGGACCAGTTGCGTGAAGTGCGCGTCTTGACTTTTCATCAAAAGGAAAGCCTGTATATACACCTGGCATTCCAATAAATTGTTCGAATCTAGATGAACGTGGTGATCTAGATCTGTCTCTTGCTCTTGCTCTTTGTGCCATTTATATAATAATATAATTTTGTAATACATTGATCACTGAAATTATTTCAGGTTCATTCTTACAATGACTGTAGTAGTTCAAACTGATTGAGTGTATGTTTAGGTTGTGTGATTTTAAATCTCCTAAAGGAGATGTAAAAAATTGGTTATTTCTGTAATGCATCAGGCAGGGATCGAACCTGCGAACCTTTCGGTAGACGGGCTTAAACCGTACCCCTTAACCACTCGGGCACTGATGCTCAAAAAAAGAGAGTTCTTTTCATCCCTCTCTGTAGTAAAGGAGGTTTTCTTTAAATAGGTTTTTTACATCTTTGTAATCCTCGTTGTAGACCGTAAACCGCTTTCCCAGAAAGTGTATCCCTATAAAATTATTTTTAGATATTGTATCGTAACTAAAATAACATTTTTGAAATGGACTAGAAACATTTTAGAAAAAATAGTCTTTCCACACACACAATAATGTACTAAAATAATGTATAGGATATCTAACCTTTAAAATATCTGTGTACTAAAACATAAGATTCTATGGTTATTATTCGAGAATTAAAAAAATTAGAATACTGGTTAATCTGTTGTATGTGTAGTAATTAAATTATTTAAATTATACATCTTGTGTTATAAGTAATACTTAGGATAAATTGGATAAAAATAAACTAATAGTATTTTAAATGTATTATAAAAATTAACACATAAGTGTTTTAAAGATTATTATATATAATAAAGATGCATACTTGCGAATACTGTAAATCAGAGTTCGATCATAAATCGAGCCTTAATAGACACCACACTACTTCTCAGTATTGTATAGATACACAGAAGAGACAAGGTAAACTTACAGTAGCTGATTGTTTTAAATGTGAACATTGTAAGAAGACTTTTACACTAAAAGGAAATCTAAAAACACACTTAAAAAATTGTAAGAAAAAACCGGTCGAGAAAAAGGAGAAAGATAGTGATAATGAAAGTTTTCACGAAGAAGTTCAGCCTACCATCAATATTATAAATATTAATTCAAACAACACCAATATCAACTCTAACAACATTAGTTTTATCTCCCAGATGCGAGTGGAACGAATCCAAGAAGCTTTCAAAGACTTTGACACTACTAAATTACTTAATATAACCCAGTCACAGTTGGCTGATATGGTGTACGAACGATTATTGATAGCGTGTGAACAATCACCTCCTAGTTACATATGCAAGGACCGTTCAAGGAATAAATTTTACTACATAAATGATGAAAATAAGGAAACAGAGGATCCTGACGCGATCATGCATCGCAAATTGGTTTCAAACGGTATTGAACCCATCAATGAAGACATTTATTGGTCAGAAAAGACCCTTATCGAACGTGATCTAGCGGAAGCAATTCGTAGAGAAGATACCAACAAGTGCAAAAGCTACTACGCAAAACTGAAAGAGCTAGAAAAAGCTTACCAAAAAATGGATATTATCAGTGACGGCAATGAGTATGTTTCACATCTATCAAAAATTCTACCTTCCTCTTATGACGACCAAACTCACCCTGTAAAACTAATCAATCATCGTAGTCAGACACAAAATTCTTATAAAATAAGATGGTACCGTATGAAGATAAAAAAGATTGGTAGATACACGATCGATGAACTGTGGCCTAATCGAGATCTGTATAAGAATACGAAAACAAAAAAAATACTGAATGAATTCGCGTTATCTGAAGGAGTAAAAAATGAGTATAATTTTTTTCTAAGCGCGACAGAAGAAGAACTAGTGGAACTTTATGGAAACGAATAACTAGCATCAGAAAAAGCGGTAAATAAAGTTTTTCTAGTAATAAAATGAATACCGAAAGTGTTCGTCCAATTGATCGGAATCAGTATGTTCCTTTACGTAACTTTGGGACGGCTTTGTCTCCCATCCTTCGCACCGACCCTATCGCTTATAGTATTTATAGAGATGTAGACAGTTTCTTTGACGAGGGCAGTTTGGCCCGTACGTTTGGTCCAAGTTCTAAAGTAAGTATGTTGTACATGGCAGAGCACTGCAGCAAAACCTGGGATGGAGCATGCGAACTCTTGTCACGTAACAATGACTCGTCCAAACCCAATGTTGGTTTAGTTGATTCTCCCTTGTTTCAACAAAATGAGCCCAATACCATGACCATCGGTGACTATCTCGTCTTGAACAGTGCCATTCGTCGTTTTGGTGATTTAAAATCGTGCTCGGTTTCACAAAGCTTATACAATNTCAACGATCCAACCAGTCCAATGGTGAAAGCATACGGCAGTAATGGTTCAAAGAAGTGTATACCTATCTGCAAGGTACCCGAAAATCCCGACAATGACATTTTGTTGAATAAGGTTCTTGACCAGTCTCACAAGTTTAGCGATTTACTTATCAACATGTACTATAATACCGAGTCAAAGAACCGTGGAATCTACAAGCACACCCGTATCGGAAAGGTCTTTGACTTGTTTGACATCTTTTTCAGCCAGAAGAAGCAGTAAAAAGGTACACTCGTAGCCTTGAAAAGGCCATTTATAAAGTTGTATACTCTATAAAAATGCAGGTCATCAAACGGAATGGCGAACATGAAGTCATTTCCTTTGACAAGATTACCAAACGGATTACCGATCTCTGTAATGGCCTAACGTTTGTAGATCCGTTACTTATTGCGAAAGAAACCATCAATGGTATTTATAATGGTATTAAAACGACTGAACTCGACACGTTATCGGCAGATATTTGTGCATCTAAATCTCACCACCATCCAGAATACAACAAAATGGGAGGTCGTATCCTCTCTAGCAACATTACCAAAACTACATCGGACTCGTACCTTGACGTTGTGAATGAATTGTACACTGCCGGTATTCTATCGGATGCCTTTCATGCGTTTGTCGAACGTCACCATCTTGTACTTCAAGAAATGATCGACTACCAACGAGACGAATTATTCGATTATTTTGCGATGAAAACGCTGGAACGTTCCTACCTGTTTAAAATCAATGGCCGTATCGTGGAACGCCCTCAGCACATGTGGATGCGTGTCGCTATTCAGGTTAACGGGTTAGTAGAGAATAAGACTGCTACGACGACTATTCTAGCCAGGATCCAAGAAACATACACGCTTACGAGTAAGCTATATTTCACTCATGCGACACCGACATTATTCAATGCTGGTACACCCAAACCACAATTGAGTAGTTGTTTTCTACTTAGTTCGGAAGACAATATTGAAGACATTTTTAAAACCATTTCAGACATTGCCAAAATATCCAAGTGGGCCGGTGGTATCGGTCTATCCCTCTCCAATATTCGTGCTAGAGGTAGTGTGATACGAGGTACCAATGGCAAATCCGAAGGTATCATTCCATTATGTAAAACCCTGGAAACTGTCGGTCGGTATATCAACCAGGGTGGAAAACGGAATGGTTCCATTTCCGTATATTTGGAACCATGGCATGCAGACATTTACTCCTTTATCGAACTCCGTAAAAATACAGGGGACGAGAACCTGCGCGCCAGGGATTTATTCTTGGCCTTGTGGATCCCAGATATCTTCATGAAACGTATCGAACAGGACGGTGACTGGACATTGATGTGTCCCAATGAGTGCCCTGGATTGGTGGACAGTTACGGTGAGATGTTTGAAAATCGTTACGTATCGTATGAACAAGATAAAAAGGGAAAGAAAACTGTCAAAGCCCGTGATCTCTGGAATCATATTCTGGAGAGCCAGATAGAGACTGGTATGCCATATGTATCCTACAAGGATACTGTCAATCGACGCAATATGCAACAACACTTGGGCGTGATCCGTAACAGTAATTTATGTGTCGTTGGTGATACACAGATACTAACGGATCATGGATATGTTCGTGTCCAACAGAAAGTTGGACAACCGATCAGGGTCTGGAATGGTGAAGAATGGAGCGAGACGACCATCTTTAAAACGGGTGAAAACAAAGAAATTATCACCGTGGTGTTGTCAAATGGTAGCGAACTATCATGTACACCTTATCACACGTTTTATGTGTACAAGGAGACGACAACACTGTTTATCGACGTTTCAAAAAAGCTGGTGAAAGTAAAGGCATGTGAACTAATGGAAGGAGATACGCTGATTTCATTTAATTTTCCAGTTATCTCGGAATCTACACCAACGTGTGATGAAAAAGAAGAGGATATCGGAATCCCATTTCACGAAAATATGAAAACACGTTTAAGGTACGTGGAAGAAGTGTTGAATCATATTGGATTCGTAGACAACCATGGATACCAATTGTCTTCACCAGATCGAAACTACTTGGAAGACCTTAAACGTTTGTTCCATACCATGGGTTGTCAACCCCATACAAGAGCCGTCGATTCACCATTCACGTTGCACATCATGTCTTTTTCAGACCGGGATATGAACACGCTTCATGAACTTGGATGTCGCCCGAAAATGCTGGATGTCCATCCACTGACACTCGATATTGACGATACACAACACCGTCCAGTCACCGTCAAGGGCATCCGTTGGATGGATCGTCGCGAGGATACATACTGTTTCACGGAAGAAAAACGAGGTATGGGTGTCTTTAACGGTATTCTAACAGGTCAATGTAACGAGATCGCTTTGGTTTCCAATAAGGACAATATTGCTGTTTGTAACCTAGCCAGTATATGTTTGCCACGGTTTGTCGAGAATGGTGCGTTTAATTTTGAAAAACTTCGGTACGTGTCTGGAATCGCCTGTCGTAACCTTAATGATGTGATTGACGTGAATTATTATCCCACCCCAGAAACCTGGACGACCAACCGAGACAATCGACCCATTGGGATTGGTATCCAAGGCTTGGCGGATGTCTACTGCATGATGGGATACCCATTCGGGTCGGAAGAGGCACGTCAACTGAACCGACAGATCTCAGAGAACATGTACTATGGCGCGGTTGAAAAGAGTATCGCCTTGGCCAAAGAGCATGGATCGTACCCCCATTATGAAGGATCACCACATTCCAATGGTCTCTTCCAGTTTGATATGTTGCCCGAAGAACGGGGACAAACCTTGTCTCTACTACTCGATTGGCATTCCCTGCGTGCAGACATGGCTCTCTACGGTATCCGGAACAGTCTCCTGACGGCATTGATGCCGACGGCATCGACCAGTCAAATCATGTGTAACAACGAATGTTTTGAACCGTATACCAGTAACATTTACGTCCGCAAGACCTTGGCTGGTGAATTCACCGTTGTCAATCACCACCTGATCACTGAACTGATTCGTCGAGGTATCTGGAACCAACAAGTCTATGAAGAGATCTTGTATGACAATGGTAGTGTCCAAAAGGTGAAGTGTATCCCGGATGATGTCAAGGCTATCTACAAGACGGCATTTGAGCTCAAAATCACGGATTTGCTGAAACAAGCCGTGGACCGTGGTCCTTTTATCGACCACATGCAGAGTATGAACCTCTTTATGGCCAAACCTGATTTTAATCTGTTAAATAGTAGTCATTTCTACAGTTGGAAGAACGGGTTGAAAACAGGCATGTATTATTTACGCACGCAACCCGCAGTAGATGCCGTTAAATTCGGTCTAGACCCCAGTTCGATCCAGCGCATCAAAAGTGACCGAAAACAGATCTTAAAAGATGCCGGAGTGGTCGATGGTGCCTGTCCAAGGGATACATACCTACGAAGTATCTGTGAAAGCTGCTCGAGTTAAACTCGTAATTTTATATCCCACACCAATAGTGTCTACGTTAGCGACGTATGTTTTTACTATGACATGGTACACGATTTCGTGCTTAAATTACTAAAAATAATTATTGAACTAGATGGACCGCAACATTTTATTCAAATAATGAACTGGAAATCTCCAAAAGAAACATGTAAGGGTGATATTTATAAAATGAAATGTGCTAATGATAATGGGTTTTCAGTGATTCGGTTATCCAAAGGTGTAAAAGAAAATAAAATTATTATAATTTTATTTACCCATTATTATGTTTGTCAGTAATAGTTAGTTTTAATTAAAACTAACATGTTTTGTTGGTATATGTATGGTCCGTGTACTATGTTAGCAAAGTTAGTAATTTGTGTGTGTTGGTTATATTTTTATTATCAAAAAAAGTAACACTAAACTCATTTATTATAAATATTTTTGGACATCTCTCTGTTAAATTATTATCACAATCCAGGTAGTATTTGTCTATATCCATAGTTCCCCACATTCCTTGTAAAATTGTATGTGTTTTATCATTTCTCTAGGCTAAATTTACCAGCAATAAGTAAGGATGGGTAGTCTGTATTTTTCCTTACATGTTTATGTCATCTTAAGCTTATAAATGAATTTACACTTAATTTTTATAACGACCTGTAGTGGTTATAAATTTGTAGATTAATCATCTAACGGTTTATTTACACCTTTGGACATTTAAAACGCCGATTATAAGCATTAAAAAATCAAGAAATGAACTCACTTGTAGTTCATTCCTGTCAAAGGTTATACATTGAAGTATAGTAAAATCAACTGATATACTACCTTTTGATTACTCTCGAAAGAGTAAAGGATAGTAATTTATTATTTCTTACGAACCTCGGATAAATT
>TBL_comb47_HYPODRAFT_10007913_pt1 | contig 11011 bp, 9 predicted proteins | sample TroBogypolimnion_40_FD_10682 | JGI IMG/M metagenome (IMG submission 10682) | reverse complement strand
AGCCTTTCTTTCCGGGGAGCCCTTCTGGTATTCAGGATGCCTTCAGCACCCAGCAAGTCCGCCCACTCGGCGCGGAGTCCAACCCCTTACAAGGCGCGATCCCCCATACAAAACAGCGACGGGCCTTAGAAAAGTGGCTGAAACGCCCCATGTGCGGTAGCAAAATGGCGGTTGGGACAATGGTCGCGACCGAAATGAGGAGCATGGTGCTCAGCCCGACACCGTAATCCTCCTCGGTCGGAGGTTCAGGACATGTGAGCAGCCTCGCATTAATGCCCATCCGGCTGACGGCGCCGATGGTTCTCGTCAGAACCGAGCAGAAGGCAAAAATGGCGAACTGGGATGGTCCCAAAGCCCTGGACAGCAAGACAGCCGAAATTAGTGAAACAAAGCTGGTCAGAACCTGCTGACCCGCGACCATACCCCCGCTCCGGATAACTCGACGGCTAATATTCATCTGGATTTCCAAGCACAGCATCTACCCAATCTAGCGACCGGGGTGAGTCCATAGGGTTGATTCGAGCCGGGCCCCGTCTGCATTTGGGGACAGCCCCAGAACCGCTTTCCCCCGACACGGGTGCCGAGCACCCAACAAGGGAGTTTCCAACCCTTGAGTGGTGTGTTGTGGGATTTGCTCTGAATGAAAGCCCGGTATACCATAGCATCCTCGACAGCGGGGATGCCCAGCCGTCCCAGGGCCACTCTAATGTTTCTTTCATAGATGAAGCCCTTAGCCACAAGGTTGGTTTCATCCTTGTGGGCCGCAATGGGCCCATCCATCCTGGAAATGTATTCCTGAATCCGGCGCATGACCGCGGCATCCAAAACCGGCAGGCTGCCGTCACTGGGAGCGACGCAACCCAAGGTCTTGAACTTGCTGCAATTGGTCAGTTCCTCACCCGCCGCGCCTTTGGTGACGGCGTCCAAAGGAAAGTATTGGCAAAGGCCGGCCTTGCGTACGCGGGCCGGTATTTTTTCGGTGATGGACACCGAATCGCTCACTGGCTTGGTATTGCCCATAGCACAAACCGAGGTGAAGCCGCCTGCCAACGCCGCGCGGGACCCGATTTCGATGGACTCTTTCTCGGTCTGGCCAGGCTTCCTGAAGTGCGCGTGGAGATCGATCAGCCCCGGCACCAAAAGCTTCCCTCCGGGGTCCAGCACCTTTGCCCCAAAGGCCAGGGAGTCCGACCCGGCCCGCCCGCCGTTGGCTGCAGCGCGGCCATCCACCGCCCGGAGCGAACCAAGGCCGTTGCAGCTCTGGGCAGGGTCCAGCAGCAGGACATTCTTCACAAGTAGAGACACGCACACCTCGAAAGCATGATCCCATCTTACCCATGCGCCGTGGCTGTTCCCTTGATGCTCGTCCGCTTTGTGCTCATGGACGACACGATTGTTGTGTCCGCCAGCCCGAGTTATGGAAAGCAAACCGACCGATTCCAAGACATGCTTGGCCATTGCAGGAGATCTACTAATTGTTTTATAGTTACTATTTATATCTAAATAATGGACATTGTTACCCAGTAAGTAAACAATGTAACAATAAATTGTAGTGATGTGCTTAATACCCATATTTAACAATGTATACAGCACTGCTTCTTGGATGATGCCATGGCTCATTAGGCGTAATATTTCGGTTTTAGCAAGGGTGTAATGTCCGGACGCCAGGGTCCGGATACTTTTGAAGGTTGAAAGAATTGACAAAATGCAGGTCACATAACTCTCCAACATCCAGAATGGCCTGCTTGACACAGACAACAAGGGGGTCGAGTCCTTCATGTTTCATTTTTTCATAGATTAGTCGCCAACGAGACATGGAAAGACCACAGGAGATGACCAGAGCGTGGCGGCCAGGCATGGTGTTTGCTAGGATCTGAATCGGGTCATTCCCGTTTCTGGGGGCTCGTTTGATGGCGGCAATTTTGGTTACGCAGGAAGTTGTATTTCGAATGTTTTTCCAGACGATAAAAAAATAATAACTGGTTCAAGGAAACATTGAAAATTGCAAAATCTATTTTTTACCCTGTCCTGATTGAATAATCTTGCATTTCCCGGTTCCCGTTATGAGCGGGTGACCGCCGGTTAATGCCGGGCCATTCACCACCAGACCGAGTCATGGGTCTATGTGCGCTAGGTAAAGCCTGGGCGAGGAGGCCAAAACGCGCCGGGAACGGGTCATGCCGCTCACCCAGGAAGCCGGGGCGGCTTTGGTAGATTATCTATTGTGAGGGCGGCCGCCCCTGGGTGTGCCCCAGGTCTTCCTGCGCCACCGGGCCCCCAAAGGACCCTGAATAACAGCTGCGGGGCCAGCAATTTCTTCCCGAGGTACCTGGAAGTCGCGGGAACCGACGCGCCGGCCGATGGGGCTTACCTTTTGCGCCATATCCTGGCGACCCGAACGGTCAACAAGCAGGAAACCATCAACGAAATCGCGGTAGTGCTGGGGCACGCTTCCATCAACACCACGGCGATCTACTCGAAGGTTGATGTCGTCGGCCTCGCGACCTTGGCTCTGCCCTTTCCCGGAGGTGTCCGTCAAACACATTCGAAAGCGTGGGGCACGATGCCGTCTCGGCAACGTACGATTACGTCGAGGCTGACGTGGAGATGAAGCGAAGGGCCTTGGAGAAGTGCCATGAGCGGGAAGTCGCCCCAGTTCGGTATCGGCCTACTAACGAGGTCCTGGCACTGCTGGAAAGGCATACGAATCGCTGGGCAACCTTGCTCTCGTCGATGGCCCGCCTTTACTTCTCCATTTCTTTGACGCGACCTTCATGCGGGTTATTTTCCTTGGACTCGGGGCCGGCCTTAACCGGCACCAGGGCACTCAGAATCACCTCTAACGCTGCTGTGGTAAGGTGGGAGGCATACAGACCCTTGCGCCGCGACGACGCGGCTATCTTGCTGAGGAGGGTGGAGGCATCCAGTTCCACAAGGATTCGCGCCTTGTAGCTGGGTGGAAATTATCCGGTGTCTCGGGGCGGTTCGACACAACCTTTGTCATTCCAATCCCTAGGCCCCAAGGGTGAACTTTGCAAATCAAACCGTCCGGATCCAAAAATCCCAGATAGCATATCTATATGACTTATCTTTCCAATCATTTTCCTCGGCTGAAACGGTGGGCCTCCGGGTGGAAGGGCATTGTTAGTACAAGCATTTGCTTGTCTGTGCTTGCGGGGGTGATCACTCTTGGGATTCCCAACCGCTATGCTTCGGTGGCCCGACTCTTGCCCGTCGAGGCCAAGGGTGCCGGCGGAATGGGCAGTTTGATGGCAGCCGCGGCAGTGCTTGGCATTGGCGCACCCACGGCGGACAGCTCCGATAGCAACCTCGTCGAAATAGTCAAAAGCCGATGGATGCAGGAATCCCTCCTGGGGACCACGTTCCGGTTCCCGTCCCGTTCCTGGGTCTGGGGGAAACCCCGGGATGTCTCGATGACCTTGTTGAATTACGTCCAAGCGAATGACGTTGACCAGGGCACCGAGCAGGTTGCGCGACTCGTCTCCGTGTACCAAGACCCCAAGACCAAGGTTCTGACGATATCCGTGGAAACCTTTTCCCCCGAGCTTTCCAGGTCGATCTGCGAAAAGGTCCTCGCCCTAGTGGAGACTTTCATCCAGAAGCGTGGCCGAACACGTGGCGGTTACAAGGCCGCCTTTGCCATGGACCGATTGCAGGAGGCGCGGGCGGAAATGAGCGCTTCCGAGGGCGAGCTCCGCGCTTTCCTCGTCCGGAATGTGAATTACGCCTCGAGCCAGGATCCCTCCGCGAAGATCATTGGCCTCCGCCTTGAGGCCGAACTCAAACTCCGGCATGAGATCGTCTCGACACTTTCGCTGAACTATGAACAGGCGCTAATGGAGGAGAAGAATGACATCCCAATCCTGAACGTGCTCGATGCGCCGAATCTTCCCATCAAGAAGGTCTGGCCGCCTCGATCGTCAATCGTGCTCTGGGTGTTCGTTGGAACGATTGCGGCCGGGTTCGCAGCGGTTCGGAAACGGGAACTGGCATCTCTGCTCTCCCACTATTTCTTCTCGGACTCCCGGGTGGCTACTGAACGCGTTGAGCCATAGGGAATGGCGAAGCTGGAGGGAATGCGCCGGTTGGCCGTGATTCTATCTGGAGTATCCGGAGCGGTCCGACTGTGCGCCGGGTTCATTGCTAACAAGTTTCTGGCGGTCCTGCTTGGGCCTGTTGGGTTCGGACAATTCGGGAATGTCCAAGTTCTGATCTCATTTCTAAATGCCATTGCCAACGGGGGCGTCTCGCCGGCCATCGTGAACGAGGCCTCCCGGGGAGAGATCGGGGTTCCTTTCACTGGTTCCCAGCAGCGGATTTTTTCCTTCTTTACCTTCCTCTTCCCCTTGGGGCTGGCCGTGCTTCTGGGCCTGCTGGTCCTGTCCAGATTCCTTCCATGGCTTAGACCAATCTACCTGGTACCTCTGGCGGTCTTCTTGCTTCTCACAAGCCTTGCACAGACGGCCCAGGCCGCTGCATTGGGGAGAGGTGGCTCAATTCCGGTGGCCCTCCTGTCCACGCTGCAGGCATTCATGCTGGTGCCATTCGTGCTGCTGCTGGTCCGCCCTTTCCATATTACCGGGTTCATTTGGGCTCAGGCGTGTTCCATGGCCGTGCTGGGTTTCCCACTGCTCTATGTGACCCGCAAGAGCCGGCTGCTGGGCACTAAATGGCTTCCGTATTCATGGAAACAGCTGTTTCCTTATTTCAAATACTTCCTCATCGTTCTTGGGCCCGCACTGATATCTACGGTTTCGGCCCTGGTACTGCGTGAAGGCATCTCGCGGTGGCTCTCACCGGTTCACCTGGGCCTCTGGCAGTCCATGTTTCGCCTCTCGGACGCCTACCAGGGGATTCTCATCGTGATCCTGACCCAGTCCGTGATTCCGGTGCTCCTGCGGAAAACCGGCACTGAGCGAAACCGGCTGGTCCATCGCTTCGATCGATTCGTCCTAATGGTGATGCTACCTTGCATCCTCGCGAGCTATGTCCTGTCCGTGCCGCTGTTGACCCTCCTCTACAGCACGAAGTTCCTCGGCGTGGCGTCCCAGATCCCGTATGAAGTGGCCGGGGATTTCGTCAAGACCATGACTGTGATACGGATCCAGCTCTTGATCTACAATGGCAGGAGCGCCTCCGTCATCAAGCTGGAACTCCTGAATTCGTTGTTTTTCCCCATAGTCGTCTTCTTTTCGATCAAGTTCTTTGGATTCTCAATGTTGGGTTGCGCATACTTGGTCCAGAATGCTGTGACGCTTCTCTTTACGCGCAGACTTGTCAAACCCTTGCTGGTCGAGTAGACGATGGTGAAGTCTGCCCACTTTTCCTTTGAACAAAACCTGACGCCCATCCTCGCATTGCTGGGGGCCTTGGCTCTCGCACTGGCAGGCAGTTTCCTTTCCCTCATTGTGGTGCAAGGAATCTTCATCCTTCTCTGGATAGGGCTCCTCATGAGCCTAGTCGGTAACCGGGGCGCCGATGGCTACGCTCCATCCCTGTTCCTCTTTATCACTTTCACTGTGTTCATCTTCTCACGGGTCCTCATTTCCCTCGTGTTGGGAATCGGCGACTACAAAACGCTGGACTGGATGATCTTCCGGACCCTGGACGCCGGAGAGGCCAAGGGCCTAGTCGTTGTTCTAAGTGTCTTCATCCTCGGGGCCTTCGCGGGGTTCCACCGGTCTGTGACTGGGTCCCGGGTGGTTCGCTCGGAAATCCAAATGCGGCTCGGGCTGCTTTTGATGATGGCCGGGGCACCGTTTTGCCTGATTAAGGCTTACCACGCCTACAAGCTTTTGGGCGACGTGGGGTATATGGGCACGTACTTGATGGATGGTGGGGCAGACCAAGGCCTTGTCAGCGTGATGGCATCTTTTGCCATTCTGGGTTTCTACATGTTCGCTGCCTCCGGGCCGCGGAGGAAGTCCCTTATGGCCGGATATGTGCTGTTCCTCTTCATGATCGCCTCAACCCTAGCGCTGGGAAGCCGCGGCACCTTCGTTTGCAACCTGATCGCAGGCACTTGGCTCTCCACCCGCATTGGTAAGCTCCAATTCCGCCCAATGGCGCTCCTGCCCTTGCTCTTAGGGCTGATGGTTCTTATGGACTGGTTTGGCAGCGCGCGCCTTGGCAAGGCTTTCGAGATCCAGAATGTGTTCCTGGGCATGACATGGTTCGTCTACACACAGGGAGTGTCCTTGATTGTGCCGGCCGTCGTCGTTTCAGGAGGGCTGGGCCTTGGGCTCAAAGATGGGTTGCTGACCTTCCTTACACCTCTGGAGGGGATTCTCCACGTGCTGACGGGCACGGGGGCGGGGCAGTCCGCCATCCCGGCCGCGAATTCCACCAGCCTGGCCGCAAAGATTTCTTATGCTTTGAATCCTGGCCTTTATGCTAAAGGGTTCGGCATAGGAACCGCGCTGATCGCTGAGGCCTACCTCTGGGGTGGGTTGGTCGGGGTATTCCTCGCGGGGGTCCTCATCTTCAAGCTCCTGGGGAAATTCCACTCATGGGGAGAGCGGTCGGCTGAGAACCTCTTTGTCTTCTCCTACGTCCTGCCCTTCATCCTCTTTCTGCCAAGGGAGACCACCTTCTTCTTCCTGGTCCCCCTTACCAAGGCTTTGCTGTTTCGCGCTGTTCTTATTCAGCTGATGGATTGGAGTGACGAACGTGCCCAGCGAACAGCACCCGTTTCAGGGTGCCCCTAAACGTGTTGCCCCCCGTTGGTATGCCACACCCACTCCTGGAAACTCTTTGCGTTCGCCGTATAGCCATAATGGCAGATGAACCCTGCCTGGGCCTCCTCCTGGATTCCTAGCTTTGTCTCAGAACGAAGCACATCCCTGAGTTCGACGAGTTGGCGGGCCCCCTCCTCAAGGGACCCATAGACCCGGAGGACCTCGGAACCCCGCATCGCCTCGTAACCGATGGCAGATTCCTCAGAGGCGACCACAGGCAGTCCATACGCCAGGGCTTCGGCGATTTTGGTCTTCATGCCACTGCCTATGACAACGGGGCAGACGAAGATGTCTGCTTCGCGGAACAAGCCCTCCATCTCTTGGGTGGAAGGGTTCTGGACGCAATGGAACTGTGGGGGCGGGGAGTCCGGCCAGCAGGTGTCAAGGGCTTGGCCTGCTACAGTAACCTCGAAGCCGGGTGGCAGTAGTTTCACGAGAGCAATCAACCGGTTCAGGGCATCCCGGTTGGGCTGAAACCAGAAACTGCCAGTAAACAAAAGCCTGGCCGGGGCAACCTGGTCCCGCCGAACCAACGGCTTGGGCTGCCCGTCGGGTAAGGCACAGGGCGTGATTCGGGCATTCCAGGCAAGTCGCTCTGGGGACAGTTTTCCGAAATAGGCTTTTTCCTGGGTCGTGATAAAAGAGCAGCCGTCGGTCCGAAAGGCGCCCCAGGGCTCGACCCACCTAAGGAGGGCTGCGTCGATCAGGCTTACAAGCCTTTTCAGGCCGCGCTGGGAACCGGCCTGGGCTTGCGCTAGGTTCCGTTCAATATTGTCGAAGCATAATAGGACCGGTTTGTGCGGAAAGAGGCATTTGAGGAGGACGGCAAGTCCGGCATTCCGGGAATTGTGGAAGACGATAAGTTTGGCCCTTCGTGCCTCCCAGATGATTTTGGGCAGGTGGAAGGCCAGGAAGGTCGGCTGCATTAGGAGTCTGGAGACCAAGTCTGCAAGAAGGGTCTTTCGCAAGGTGACCGACCGGTGGCTGGCAGTTTTGGACCCTGCCTCGTAACCCGAATCTTTCTGGGATTTCGATAGAGCGGTCACCTGGAACACTTCCGTAAGAAAGGCCAGGAGTTGCCTCGCATAGATGCCACCACCGGAATATTCCGAAAAGCTGTTCAGTGTGACAAAGAGGACCTTCATCTGGCCATCTCCTGTCCTGGAGGCTCGGGGCCGGCTTTCCGGGTCGGCACAAGCTCCGGAAGGGCTTGGCAGACTTTCTTGATGTAGCCGTCGATAGAGAACTCGGACCGTGTCGCCGCTGCCACGGCGGATCGGTCGCAGGACTGGGCAAAATCGAGAAGAACATCAAGGTGTTCCTCGACAAATGCACCGCCAAAGAACTCGAAAGTTCGGCAACCGGTGAATCCTCGCCGCGCCAATTCCCCGATCGCCCCAACAGCCCGGCCCGCCACTGGGCAGCCACACGCGAGCGCCTCAAGGGTAACCATCTCGAATCCTTCGTAGAGGGATGGGATGATCAAGAGGGATGCATCATTATATGTTCTCGGCATCTCTTGGAAGGAGACGCCGACCCGAAGGTTCACGTTCCTCCGGCCAGCGAACATAAGCGAATTGGTAACATTCGGCGTTACGAGCGTCAGGTGGACGTCGTCCCAAGTTCGCACCTCAAGGACTCGGGCAAGGCGGTCAAGGAAGGCCAGGCCCTTGCCGTCTTCTAGACGACCGACAAAGAGCAGGACGAAGGGGCCAGGTTGTCGGGGTCGTTCAGTGAAGTTGGTGCAGTCTACGCAATTATTGATGACATGGATTTTATCTGGGTCGACATGATAGAATTGGATCAATTCACGCCGGGCATTTTCGGAGACAGCTATAACCCGCCTGGCCCGATTGAAGGCCACATATTCAAAGAGCTTTATAATATGGTAGCTTCTGAAGGTCTGGACGCCCTTCATCGCGTGGATGTATCCGGCGACGGTCCCGTGGGAGATGGCAAGATCCGCTCTGGCAAACCCAGCTTGGCCACCGTTCGAGACGATCCATAGGTCATAGCGGTGGCCCCGGACTGACTCGGAGAAAATCCTGAGGCCAAAGACGATGGGGTATAAAAGTGAGCGGATGGTACCAGTAAGGTGCCGAAGCCAGGGCACTTCGTCCAAGCTTAGGATTGCGACCTCACGCTTCTGGCTGAGCAGTCTGGCCCAATAGCCGGCCATGCGTTCCACCCCGCCCTCATCCTTCACCCCGTTGGCTGAGACAATAAGGTACCGAGTCACCGCCCGCTCAACTTCCTCAAGGCAGCGAGGACCCTGCCCTGGACGTGGACCCGGACGAAGTCGAAGGGGGACATCCCGGGGGCCAAACCACTCAAGGCTTCCCGGTTTTTGCGTGCGAATTTCCATGTATTGACGAGGCAGTTCATTTCACGCCGGAGCCTTGAGCCTGACCGGGCCCCCCCCCTGGCCATCGAGGGGGGGAGGTTGACCTGGGTGACGGTCGAATCGTAATAGATGGGGTGTCCGGCCGCGGAAATCCGGAGGAGGAAGTCCGTCTCCTCGCGGTAAGCGTTCCCGCCGTAGTCAGTGTCGAAGAGAAAGGCCATGGCTATTTCGGTCTTTACTAGACAGGAGGCTTGGCATACCGGAACACGAACCGGGTTTGCCGTGCGGCGGGTGAAGTCGAAGTGGAGCCTAGCCAGATCCACAATGTCCAGGACATTGATGGTGGGTTCCTCGTTTCGGGTTTCGCAGGCCTCAACCGTCTCCTGCCCCTTCATGTAGAGGGCCCGGCAACCGACCACATCCCCCCCAGTCCGCTCTAGAGTCCTGATAAGGGTAGCGAGTGCCTGGGGCGCCAGCAGGGAATCGTCATCTCCGAAGTATACGTAATGGGTCCGGGCGCACGCAATGGCCCTGTTCTTGGACCCCGTCTGCTTTAGATTCACCGAATTCCGGAGGTAGCGGATCCGCGGGTCGCGGGTCTGGAGGTCGCGGACGACCTGCTCCGTGTTGTCCGACGAGGCGTCATCCACGAGGATCAACTCTTCCACCTCCTTCTGGAGGTAGGTTGGGAGCGTCTTCCCGAGCAAGTGGGCCCGGTTGAAGCTGGGGATAATGACCGTGACGGGCCTAAGGCCCAGTTCTGGACCAGGAATGGGCGTGTCCATCAGATCCTTTCAAAGCGCCGGTTCTTGCTCCAGGCGTAGATTGCATAATTGAAGAAGCACCACGATGCATGGAGGAATCCCAGTCTCTCCTGGATGCGGAGAAATTTCCATACAACTAAGGCGGTTTTGAATTTTTTGCTAGAAAGAGAGTGCTTGACGACCCGGTATTGGGCCAGCGGATCGTCAATACCGCAGGCGAAGTCAAAATTCTTGAAAATCCGCAACCAGGCCGAGTAGTCCTCGCTGACAGGCACATTCTCGGGGAATTGGAACCCCTGGGAGATTCTGCGGTCGAAAAGGACCGTCGAAGTGGCTACCGGAGTCCGCCGGAGCAGTCCGTGGTAGCTGAGCTTGGTTGGCACGTGTTCGTGCGAGAGGATAAGGTCCCCCCCTTCGGTTATGACCGCATAGGCCGTATATGCGAAGGGGCAGCCCGTCCTCTTCATCTCTGTGAGTTGCCGGGCGAGTTTCTCCGGACTCCATATGTCATCACTGTCCAGGAATGCGATGTAATTGCCCTTTGCGAGGACCAGGCCGAGATTACGGGTCTGGGCGGCGCCTTTTAAGTGCTGCTCCGGCTGTATATGCTTCACGCGCCTGTCTTGGGCGGCGTGCTTGGCAACAATTTCCGTGGTGCGATCCGTAGAGGGGTTGTCGATGACGATCAGTTCCAGGTCCGTGTGGGTTTGGGCCAGCACGCTAGCAATGGCGGCGTCAATGAATTTGGCCGAGTTGAGCGACGGCATGATGACACTTACCAGTTCAGCCAAGCTTACCTCCATATTTCTCAATTACGAGTAACTTCACTTAGATTTAGTGATTGAATTTCATTTAAGTGGGGCAGTTAAATCTCCTGATTATTGACCCAGAATGAGCTCCCATGTGGTGATCACTTCATGAAAAAACCCACCGAGTTTTGATTGAAAGCGATGGGCATCCCGGATAATTCGTTCCTGACGGTAGCGAATGGATCGGGTCTGTTATTATAGCCGAAAGGGGGCCCGTCGCTGTTTTGTATGGGGGATCGCGCCTTGTAAGGGGTTGGACTCCGCGCCGAGTGGGCGGACTTGCTGGGTGCTGAAGGCATCCTGAATACCAGAAGGGCTCCCCGGAAAGAAAGGNTG
>TBL_comb47_HYPODRAFT_10007912_pt1 | contig 11012 bp, 6 predicted proteins | sample TroBogypolimnion_40_FD_10682 | JGI IMG/M metagenome (IMG submission 10682) | reverse complement strand
CCAAGGTCACAAACTGCATGGGCAGGTCGTCCTTGGTGAGCACGAGCTTCTCCGCCACTACGAGCGCCCAGAAGCGACTCTCACGACCGATCCGATGGGCTACCTGCCCGGCGCGATGGGGGTAGTTCCCCTCAGGACGAAGCCCACGGGTGAGAGCCGCCGGATGTAGCTCAAGGGTGATGCCCAGCAGCTCCATCTCCTGGTTGGCTCTCTGCACCAAGCCGGTGGGCCGGGGTGCGACTCCCTTGGGCAACCCACCCACGCTGTCCCAGAGCAGCCGGGTCCTATCCCCATCCGGTGCCCAACGGTCGAAGGCCCCTGCCCTGGCCAGTAGTTCCATGGCCTTCCCGGAAGTCTTCGCCCGGGCCTGGAGATCCTGGGGGTCTTGGTAGGCGCCGCTTTCTCCCCGCGAAGCCAGAAGCCTCTCCAAGTCAGCCTTGGGAAGGCCCTTGATAAAGCTGAGCCCGACGCGGAGGGCATGGTCGCCGTCTGGGGCGTACGCGGCGTCGCTCTCGTTTACATCCGGACCCAGTACCTTCACGCCGTGGCGACGGGCGTCGCCCAGGTAGGCAATGGCCGGGTAGAACCCGCCCTGATTGTTAATGACGGCGGCATAGAAGGGCGCGGGGTGATGGGCCTTGATCCAGCCGCTCTCATAGCTCACGCGAGCGTAGCTGGCAGAGTGCGGCTTGCAGAACGAGTAACCGGTGAAGGTCTCGATCATCGACCAGACCTCCTCGGCGCCCTTCTCGGGGATCCCGTTGGTCTGGCAGCCGTCCATGAACGCGGCCTTGTAGTCGGGGACGCGGGCCGCGTGGTCCTTCTTCCCCAGGGCCTTCCTCAACTTGTCGGCCTGCTTGTAGGTGAACCCAGCCATTCCCTGCGCGACCCGCATCACGTCCTCCTGGTACACGAGGACGCCGTAGCTCTCACTCAAGAGGTCGTCAAGCGAGGCGTGGATCGGTTCGTAGGGCTCGCCCTTGGTGCGGGACACGTAGGCGTCCACCCAGCGGTTGGCGGCGGGCCTGATCAGGGAGCTATGGATGGTCAGATGCTCGTAGTCGCCTCTGCCTACGCGCTGCTGGAGGATCCGACTGGCCGGACTCTCGACGTAGAAGACGCCGATGGTGTCGCCCCTAGCCATGAGGTCCTGGGTAACCTCGTCCTGCTCAGGGAACCAGGTCCGACGTTCTGGGGCCTCGCCCCGTGCCTCCAGGACGGCAAGGCCGTCACGGACGACGGCGAGGGACCGGTTGCCCAGCAGGTCGAGCTTCACCAGCCCGTAGGATTCCACGCCGTCCTTCTCCCACTGAAGGATCGAGACGCCGTCCTTCGCAGGCGCGGGTTGGCTGGGTGCGTGCTCCCAGAGGGGCCCGGGGGTGATGACCGTGCCGCCGGGGTGGACGGACAGCAGGTGGGGCTGGCCGACGAGCCGGGTTGCCATCTGAATGATGTCCGGCCAGGGCTCGGGCAACGGCGCATCTGTCCGGGTCGTCCGCCCGAGCTTCACGGACAGCCCGGCCTCATCCTCCCAGCCCCACGTCCGGAGCCGCTTCGACATCCTGGCGATCTCGCTCTCGGGTCGGCAGTGGAGCTTGGCGACCTCGCGGATGGCAGCCCTGGGCTGAAACATGTTGTGGTTGGCCACCATGGCGACGTGCTCGCGCCCGAAGGTCTCGAACACCCACTTCAGCACGTCATCGCGCTCGTCCCAGGCGAAGTCCACGTCGAGGTCGGGCGGGTCCTCCCGATCCTCGTTGAGGAACCGCTCGAACATCAGGTTGGCGCCGACCGGATCCACGTTGGTGATGCCCAGCACGTAGCTGAGAAGGGAGGCGGCACCACTGCCGCGTCCACACGTCCGGGAAGCGTTCTGGGTGATGGCCTGCATGACCAGGAAGTAGCCGCCGTAGCCCTTCCGGAGAATCAGATCCATCTCCATCTCCAGGCGACGGTGGACCTTCGGGTCGGACACGGCGCCGTAGCGGCGACGGATACCTTCGCGGGCCTCGACCCACAACCGCTCGGCTACGTCTTCGCCTGGGACGAGGTGCGGTGGGTTCGGTAGCACCCACCTGCCCCATGGCAATGTCCACCCGCTGAGTTGGGCTTCGAGGCGCCGGGTGCCTTCGTTGACCTCCTCGGACAATCCCTGCTCCCAGGCGGTGCAGGTCTTGGCGGCCAGGCGCGGCTCCCAGTAGTCCTTGGGCTTCAGGTCCTGGAGCATGGCGTTCATGGCAATCGCCCGCTTCACCTTGTGGATGGCGAGCCCCTCCGACTTCAGGAACCGGAGCACCTGGGGGCCTGCCACGGCGATGCCCTCCGCCCGAGCCCTCTGGGCAACCTGCCATCCACCACCGCCAATGAGGATGGCCACCAGTTCGATGTTTGGCGCCTGATCCCTCAAGGTCAAAGCCACCGCCCACCGGTCAGCCAGGAGCATGCAGTTCCCTGGCCACACCCAGGAGCGACCGTGCGCCCTGTCGGTCAGGGCCTTGTTCATCCCCGTGTAACCTTCGACATCAAGGGGGAGAACGTAGACTTCGCCATCGCCCAGCGGCAGTCGGCAGCCGACGTGGAGCCGAAGGCCGAGCTTGTCGGCGGCCTCGCGCATTCGGGGAAGGCCGTGAAGCCCACGGTCCACCAGGACGAGGTCCGTGTAGCCCAAGCGGAGCGCCAGCTTCCCCAAGTCCTCGGGCAGGTAGACCCCCTCCATGAGGCTGTAGGCAGAGATGCCAAGGGCCAAGGCCATGGTCTACGCCCCCTGGCGGAGGGCCTGGTGGCCGAAGCGACGATGGAGTCGAAGGGCAGTCGCTTCAAGCGCCAGCCGCTTATGGACGGTGTCTTCGGCAAGCAGGAGGGGGGTGCCGGGTGTCTGGCCCAACCACGCTTCCAGTTCCAGGCGCTGGATGAGCACGCGCCGGGTGGCTTCGACCATGAACTGGAGTTCGAGGTCTCGGCAGCACGCCCAGAGGTCCTCGCCATTGAGGCCGAAGGGCAGCACGTGGTGGAGATCATCGACATCCCACCAGGACAGCCGAAGGCGATGAACGAAGCGTCCATCCAGACGCCAGGCCCAGGCCGCTTCCCACACCCACGAAGCCAGGCTGAGGTCGTGCTTGTGCGCCGGGGGCATGATGATCTTCCGCACAGTCTCGGACGCCTGGACAACCTCCAGCGACGGGAGCCTTTCCTGGTCTTCTCCACGTGCCTGACGGAGCACTTGAAACGCTTCGGGTGGCGGGATGATCCGACCGAGGGCATGAACTTCCATGGGCTGCACCTGTGCGACGTGATGCAATCTGAAATGCTGGAGACGGTCCCGCGATCGGGCTTCCAGCGCCGACAGGGCACCAAGGGGATAAGGGGCCAGAAAGGGTGCCTCCTGGCCTCCCTCGATCATCCGCACCTGATCTTCCGCTTTGGCGGCCAGACGTGAGGCCGAGAAGCTTTGGCTGAGCCCCCCGTGGGCACTCCAGCCAACTTCCTTGAGGAGGTCCATGCGGAGGCGTTCGGCGGCGTCGAGCACCGGACCGTGCAGGCGCTCAGTGCCGCGAAGATCCACGAACCCTTCGCCGAAGCGCCCCAGACGGCCCAGGGGGCTGTAGGCGAGCAGATGACGGCCTAGGCAGGCGCGGGCGTCCATCCAGGTCGAAGGCATCGGGTCGAGCACCACGAGACCTGGATCCTGGTGGAGAGCGATGTCCACCGGCATGCCTGGCTCCAACCCAGCCTTCCGGGCGATTCGGTCCACCATCCACAGCCTCGGGGTCCGGCCCTGCTCTGGGTTCCGAAACCCCAAGGGGCGCGCAACCAGCTCCGACTCACGCTGCCGCGCAAGCTGGAAGGGAAGTTCGGGCACCCAGACCGCCAGCATTGAATCAACTCCACACACCCCATCGGCGGGATCTCATGATGGCGAAAATAAAACGAATACGCCATACTAGATTCCTGAGGAATGACCGGCGAGCAGGCGGTGGGGATGGGCGTGCCGCACCGCAGCCCTGCCAGGCGCACTCCCGGTGGCGCATCATGTTGGGCAGTTCTAAATGGAGGACATGTGTGCGGTCGGGTGGGGGTGAAGAAGGGCATCGAGGGCCTCGTGCTGGAGCACCTCGGGGCCGCCGGTGCCACAGAGGACTGGTCTGTGCCCAACCCGAACGTCTTCCCGACCAACGCCATCCCTGGCGTCCGCCTCGTGGACGGCGTCCGCGTGGCCGCGAGCTATCTCTGGGGCTTCCTCCCGCCGAACGCTCCAAGCCGGGCCTTCATCTCCCAATACTTCACGTTCAACGCCAGGGACGACAAGATCGCCACGGGCAGGCTCTACGCGAAGCCATTCAAGAACCAGCGCTGCTTGATCGCCGTCAACGTCTGGTATGAGTGGCCGAAGGCGCCGGGCGCCAAGAAGGGCACCCCGTGCACCATCACTCCAACAACCTGCGGCCTCTTCGTGTTCGCTGGGCTATGGGGCCCCTGGGAGGATCCAGAGACAGGCATACACCATGACACGGCGACCGTGATCACCACGGAGCCCAACGAGTTGATCGCAGAGCTGCCACACCACCGCATGCCCGCGATCCTCTGTCCTTCTGCGTGGGCGATTTGGCTGGATCCGGGAACATCAGTTGACAATCTCCAGAGGATCCTTCGGCCCTGCCCTTCAAATTGGTTGGCGGCAACTGCGATAGGGCCACATGACTTCTCGATGGACTAATCCCACCACCAGTACCGACCTCTAAACACGCGCAATCCAAGTAATTCAAGATGGGATGGAATTAGCTGGGGAAGACAACATGCGGCATCTGAAACCAGAAAGTTGGCAGGGAGTAGCACTGCCCGCCATCCAACAGGCAGGATTACCCAATGAAGTGGATGTCATTGGTCATTTCTTTGTTTCAAGAACTGTGATTTTCCCCACTCGTGCAAGCTCTTGCCTAAGCCGGTCTGCGGCCTCCCTCTGTCTTGCCGAATCCTTTTCCGCCGTGACCCGGGCGAGAAAGTGAGCCGTGGCCTCGGCCTGATAATGTTCATTCAGTACCCGCAGTTCTGCAATATGTGCCCGTAATCGCTGAATCAATTCCGTGTGAGTAGTGGGAATGGAATTCTTGCCTTCTTTTGCTAACTTAATCATCTCTCTTACACGGGGATAGCGACATTTCTCCATTGCGATGAGAGTTCGTGAACGTCCTGCCTCAATTGCAACATTGGTTATGGTGATCTTGACTCTCCCTTTTGCCTTGAGCCTTTTTAGGGCTTTGTTCTTCGGTTCGCCTTCTTGAAGACGATGCAGTGCATCAAGGAAATCCTTTTCAATGCCGTCCTGTGCTGGGGCTTCTGACTTACGACCAGGCATTGTTTTTCTCCACAGAGCGCAATATTTTTTCATCTAGGATTTGAGTATCCACTCCTAGTTTTCGGAGAAGACTTCCGGCTTGTTCTGCTCGCTCTCTTACTGCTTGGTATTGTCGTTCCAGCCCTTCTGCTTCTGCCCTTCGATAGCTGATCCAGTTTTGAAGGTATCGATCCTCCCAAAACGGTTGATGCTGGGCATCAAGAACGAAGCAAGCGCATCCCGCGCAAAGACTTGGTTCTCGGGTGCCATAGTTGGGCTCTCGCCTGACCAAGTGCGGCATTCCAGCCGCCTCTTGACACCGCATCTCAGATGTACGGATGGGACAGCATTTTCCATGTGGAGAGAAAAAAATCTGAACCTGGTTATCATCGCAAAAATTGATGATTTTCTTCCAAGCCTCTGTTGATGGGAGGTCCACAACTTCTGAATGCAAATCCGCGGTGGCCCTCTCAATCTGCTCACCCATACGCCCTGCTAGAATTGTTCTGCCAGTCACCATTTCGAAGATAAGCAAATTACGTTTCTGCCTTGTCATCGATTCGAGAGGTTCGACAAGGAGTGGATTACGGCCAATGTATCCACTATCAGTCATGGCCAAGCTCAGATGATGAAACTGCATCTGAATCGCTGGTAATAGGCGTGGGTTGACAGCCAGCGTGAAGTTTGCCCACGATTTCCGAAGCATATGACTAGTAAATATCGCCCCCCTCGATTCTCGCCAAGGAACAAGGTCATTATCAGAAATTCGTTGTGCCGAATCATTAGGTAGGTCTGAGAGATCGACCCAGCGCGAGATAAATCGTTTCATACTATTACTGAGCATTTCTGAGGACAGCGGCTTTAGCACTGTGGTTCCCAGGGGAAGTGAGGAGGAGGGTAGCCCAAGGAATAGAAAATCTGTGGGGGCAATTCTCTGCCACGGAGAATATAACTTATTCAGAATTTCTAGGGCTCGGACGGCCAGGGGTATTTCGTTGCTTCCTTTTGGACGCATGCCCAAAATCCAATCGACATCTCTCGGTGAAGTTACTGTTTTTGATAGGGTCGTTCGTATTAAGAAAATTTCGTAGAGACCCGAAATACTGTCTTCGATTCGTATCCCCCTAGGGAGACGGCTGACTGAATCAATCCCCGCCTTAATTCCGAGTAGTTCACTGATCCGCATACCCGTTGTTCCCTGGACTGTGATGGCACAAGCGTCACGGATCGCATCAAACAATTGTCGAACTCGAATGAGCGTCGTTATTTGCTCATTCTCAGGGTTGATGGATCTTAATGGCGGATGCCAGGGTGCCGAATCGGGTATAGCAATCCCGAATGAGAATTTCATAATTTCATTGTGTGTTCGTCGCCGTCTTGAATACTTACAATCCATATTTTTCTTTGGTTCACTTCTCCTTTGGCCTTTCGCTTCCTCACGTTGATGAACATCCACTTGGGATGATCCCCTAATTTTTTCCACCAACCGGATGACATCTTCGGCCGGTTGTTCAAGAAACCAAACTGATTTATTGAATAGAGGAACCGCTACTTCGTCAGGTAAAGGCTTAATCCAACCATCTAGCTTGTTGGCGATTCGACGTGCGATTTCTCCAGTAGTTTCGGAATAAAACGGATCATGAGGCATTGGTAGATATCCATGCTTTTCTAATTCTTTTCTCTGTCGCCAAATGAGTGGTAAGAGGAAAAGAGCAAGCATGACTTGGCTCTCGCTTATTTCTTCATGATCTTGGTGAGACAAAATCAACTCTGGAAGGTCTTCGACATATTTTTCGATTACTGTGGGGGTGAGTTCATGTGGAAATCGATATCCGTTATAACTCATCCAAGAAAACAACATCCTGATGGCACCTGGGAATTTCCCCATTGAACCTGGCGCTGGACTAAGGCCATTCGTTGGACTCAACAATAAGGAGGCTACTAACTTTTTGCACCAGAGCAAGCGATCTGCATGTTGGTCATCTGTGAATCGAGTGCCATCCAGCAGTCGCATCCTCCAGTTGATGGTGCTTGAGGACTTTTTAGCACCAGGCGTTGAGTTCGGAAGGTGCCATATGTCTTCATCAAACCTAACACCGTCGAAAACATAGGAAATCTTGAAATCTGGGCCAGCAACGGCATTCCAAGCTTCTGATAGTGATTGCCGATTGGAGATCTTTATTGGTCGCATATTTATCCTACTGTCGGCAGTTTGACATTGTAGGTGGATGAAGCGTTCATCACATCCGCTGGGATGAGTGCCAGTAAGGCGTTTAAATCAGCGAGAATATTTCTCCAACGAAGTAGCCAGGTCCTAGGGTTCATGGATGAATGTGATTCATATATCGATTTCTGAAGGGCAACATAATGGGCGACCGCGATTGGTGAGTTCAAATATGCTCCTGCGAGTTGACATCCAGGGCATTCACCAAATGCGGTACAAATTCGACCCTTTTGTTGGTTTGGACGGGGGCTTTCAAACGGATCAAAGCAGATGAATCCGGGAGTAGCTGCCGCAATATCGCCTCTGATCGCTCGATGACGAGGATCAATCACGCCATTGCTGGAAATCCACCGGTCCCTCAGAACCAATATTTCTGCGATTTTTTCTTGAAACCGTTTCTTAGTGCCAGAGGACGTGTAGAAGGTCCAGGTAGTGTGAGGTCTTGCGTGATTGCCAAGTTCTTGTGCTGCTCTAAGATCACCGTTTAGTGCGAGTGTCATGTCGAGAATCGTAGGTCGCAATTGTCCAAGAGTAAAAGGACTTAGTTTATGATCTTTACAAAAGTTTTTGAGGGACTTCACCCACACCTGATCTGTTGTTGGGCCGTACAAATCAGGATTACCAAACGATTTAGGATTTTTAATATCAGTCTGTTGAATGAAAACAAACAGGCGATCACTATGTTCAGGATTATTCACAAATGGGCGAATTCTCTGTGTCATCTCTCTGAGTAATTTTAAGAGATCCTTTATGCTTATTTGATTAGGATCATCAGCACTCGCGTCCAACAAACGGACCTGATCTTGGGAGGCGCGGTGCTTGATTCCAATTATTTTTACCGCAGGCGTGCCAATTCGATCAATGTCTTCGTGCACATTAGACCATCGCAGTGTAAGCAAGGTGTCTGCGTTGAATGCAGTTCCTACCCCCAATAGAATGATAAACGGGACAAGGTCTCGGGCATTGGGATAGAAGTATCTTGTTACTTCTCGAGCCTTGTGCACCCCACTAAATGCTCGCCCAAGAAACCCATCGCTTCGAATGATATTTGCAGCATCAGGGATAATTCCTGGATACTTCGCTTCGATGGCAGCAAGACATACGCCTAGGTTCTTTCGAAAGTCACGATTTCCATTTTCATACTCGATGCGTCCATCCGCACGGAATCTTTTCCCATTCTCCCAACGCATCTGTAGAGTTCTGAATTCAAATTCAGCAGCCGTGATAATCGCCAATAAATCAGCATAGGAAAGCACTTCAACGGGTTCGATTCGTGATTCCTGTCCGATCGGTCCATATGGAACTCGCTCCGAAATCTGGGCCGCAATCCCGGCATGCGGACCATTGTTTAGGGCTCCAAGAATGCTCCGCAACGATCCCAGCGCATTCCCCACGGTCCCAGGAGAAAGAGGTTTTCTATTTTTATAAGGCCGTTGAAGAAAGTTGTTGAATGCAGCCAGCAAATGATCATCAATTTCTAAAGGTGAAATATCCTTGTGATCATTAATTGATAAAAAATTAAAGAAGTAGCGCGTTAAAGTTCTGGATCCTTCAATCCTAGTCCTACGCCCAACCCTACCTCCCCAAACAAGGAAGGCATCACAAAACATTTCAGCTATATTTTTAAACTCCAATAAATATGACAAGTCGAGTTGGAAAAGATTTCCTCCGTTCGGATTTGGAAAGACTGCATGTAATGTTTCCTTCCCGTCAGTGCTCACACCTCGTTCGATGCGAGTTATGGAGAGGTTTTCAATATTTCCCCTCTTGGATGTTATGCGAGCCGCCTGAGCAGAGATACTTTCTCCAACTGAAGGTTTGCTCTTGTTCCGACGGTTGGGATTAGAGGCCATTTTCAGATTCCGATCATTTTTCGGACATCTGTTAAGCGTTGTTTCTCTCCAAATATTTCGACGTGTTGCAAATAAATCTTGATAGTTGTTTGAACAAGATCGTGACCCAATTGCTTGCTTACCTTAGTCCATGGTTCCGCATTTCCCGCCAGCCGCTCAGCGTGGTAAAGGAGAACAGCTGCTGTGTGCCGCAGGTCATGAACCGAATGTTTCTGCCGAACTCGGTAATACTTCTCTTGAGTTTCAGGATTGATGAATTCCATTGTTTTCGTCAATCCGACAGAAATGCATGCCTGCTCCATAATCTGTTGGAGTCTTCTCTTTGAGATCGGTCTTCCAGGACGCGAGCTTTCTGCTCCGCTTAGAAAAAGTGTTGTCTTGGCAGTACGACTAGAAATCCCCCCCATTGTTAAGGCCTCAGTTCTTTCGCCATTGATATAGGCAATTGCATCCTCCACTAGCCATCCTGGTATCGCAACCTGCCTTGTCTTCCTCCCTTTCCCAATAATTTCAAGCGGGTGTGAAACCAGTGGTGCGTCGGATTCCGGATGTAGATTCAAAAATTGCAAGGTCGTTAACTCACGGATTTCATCCACGCGAAGCCCCACCATCCATCCAAGATCAACAAACAATCGATCTCTAGCGGGCCGCATATCCCCATTCCGATGACCCGCTTGAGGACCGCAGTGATTGATCAATGCCTTAAGCTCAGTCAATTGCAGCGGATGAATCACAATTTTCGGACGCGGTTTTGGCAAGTCTCTGTCTATTGGCTTACGCCGACTGCCCCTCTCTGTGTGCACCATGGCGTCCTGGCTGATTGGGATCTTCAAGCGGGTTTCATCACCTGCCACACCAGAAGCAAGATCCCCGGAGTACCAACCATGATGTTGGGCAAATCGGTAATACTGCCTAACGATACGCATTCTAGATGCGATCGTAGAAGGTTCGTACTGTTGGCCAGTACGCGGTGAAATTGAAATCAGATAAGCATCTCTATAGGCGAGACGGTCCTGACCAGTTGCATCGGACCAGTCCTTTTTTATTGCTTGCAACCACTGGAACCACGATTTAAGCGCTTCTCCCGCGGCCAACCACGTGTGAACGCTCGGTGATCGTCCGTTCCGTACGAATTCTTCATCTAAAAAACGTGTCGGCTCTTCGAAAAGGTGGGCCCTGCTCGGGGAATATAGAAAAAACATCGGCTGGCCAGGACGGAGGCCATTGATCTGAGTTTTGTTGAAATATACAACAAGTTCAGATTGAAGGAAATCGTTCACCAGAACTTTGCCCCCATGTAATAAGCGTGAACAAATATTAAGTGCCCTGTCACGTATTTTCATTTATTTCTAGGTTTCAGTTAAAATTTAAACATTTTCTATCATTCGTCAATCCCAAAATTTTGATATTGGCTTAATTTATTAATTCTCCTGAAATCACTCATTTGGGTAAGGCCTGTTTGACTTCACATAACGTGGTCGCAGCCGCGGTAGGGGCTGAGGGCGAAGCCGAACCCGTACCGCTCATCCTTCTGGGGGCGGAGGATCGACCGGGCCTCCTCAGGTTCCACGAGCAGGTCCTGGAAGAGCGGCGGCGGTTC
>TBL_comb47_HYPODRAFT_10007911_pt1 | contig 11013 bp, 7 predicted proteins | sample TroBogypolimnion_40_FD_10682 | JGI IMG/M metagenome (IMG submission 10682) | reverse complement strand
CAAGCTCAAGGCCGTCCGCGATCTGCTCAAGGACCAGAACGGCTTCCTGGAGCAGGAAGTCGCCCGCCGCACCCGGGACCTGGCCGCCCTCCAGGACGTCACCATCCACGCCATGGCCTCCCTGGCCGAGACCCGGGACAACGAGACCGGCAACCACATCCGCCGCACCCAGCACTACGTGCGGCTCCTGGCCAGGCGGCTCCAGGACCATCCCCGGTTCAGCGGGCAGCTCACCGGGGAGACCATCGAACTGATGTACAAGTCCGCGCCGCTGCACGACATCGGCAAGGTGGGGATTCCGGACCGGATCCTGCTCAAGCCGGGGCGGCTCACCGCCGAGGAGTTCGAGGTCATGAAGCGCCATACCACCCTGGGGGTGGAGGCGATCGAGACCGCCGAGCGCGAGCTGGGCACGCCGGTGGCCTTCCTGGCCATCGCCAAGGAGATCGCCGGGGGCCACCAGGAGAAATGGGACGGCTCCGGCTACCCCGGCGGGCTCCAGGGCGATGCGATCCCCCTGTCGGCCCGGCTCATGGCGGTGGCGGACGTCTACGACGCGCTCATCAGCAAGCGGGTCTACAAGCCCGCCATCGCCCACGAGGCCGCGGTGGCCATCATGGTGAAGGGCCGGGGCACGCACTTCGACCCGGATATCCTGGACGCCTTCGCGGCGATCTCTGAGGACTTCCGGGAGGTCGCGGAGAGGTTCAGGGATTCGGACCCGGAGCTCGCGGAACAGGAGCGCAGGACATCGGAAGGCTATCCGCCGGAGGCCGGGCCGTCGTAGAGCTTGTCGATGCGGGCGGCGAAGGCCTCGTCCACGGCCTTCCGGCGGATCTTCAGGGAGGGGGTGAGCAGGCCGCTGTCGGCGGTGAGCTCCCGGTCCAGCACGATGATCTTCTTGATGTTCTCAAAGTTGGAGAAGTTCTCGTTGACCCGCTGGACCCGGCGCATCATCTTCTCCTTCGCCTCGGGCAGGGCCACCAGGTCGGCGTCGGTGACGAAGGAGAGCTTCTTGTGCTGGGCCCACCGGCGCAGCTCGCCGAAGTTCGGCACCAGGATGGCGGCGATGAAGTGCCTGCGGTCGCCGATGACCACGGCCTGCTCGATGTACTTGTCGCCCCGCAGGGCGTTCTCCAGGGGCTGGGGGGCGACGTTCTTGCCGCCGGAGGTCACCAGGATCTCCTTCTTCCGGTCGGTGATCTTCAGCCGGCCCTGGGCGTCCATCTCGCCGATGTCGCCGGTGTGGAAGTAGCCCTCTCCGTCGATGGCCTCCCGGGTGGCCTTGTCGTTCTCCCAGTAGCCCAGCATCACGTTGGGGCCCCGGCAGAGGATCTCGCCGTCGTCGGCGAGGGCGACGAACGGCTTGCCGTCCCACTGGTCCAGGACCGGGCGGCCCACGTAGCCCGGGCGCATCTCGCCCTGGGCGCAGAGAGAGATGATGGGGCTGGTCTCGGTGAGCCCGTAGCCCTCGAAGATGGGGATGCCGGCGGCCCAGAAGAACTCCAGGATGGCCGGGTGGACCGGGGCGCCGCCGCAGGCCGCCAGCCGGATCCTGCCGCCGAACCGGTCCCGGACCTTGCCGAACAGCACCCGGTCGAAGACCTTCATGGCCAGGCCGAGCCACCAGCCCGGCTCGCGCGCCGCGTAGCGGTACTGGACCGCCCGGCGCCCGGCGTTCATGGCCAGGTGGAACACCAGCCGGCTCGGATAGCCGCCGGAGCTCACCTGCTCGCGGATCCGGGCGTAGCTCTTCTCGTAGATCCGCGGCACCGCCAGCAGCACCTCCGGCCTGACCTCCTGGAGGTCCCGGGGGATGGTCTGGAGGCTCTCGGCGTAGTAGATGGAGACGCCGGCGTAGAGCATGATGTAGTGCCCGCAGGTGCGCTCGAAGATGTGCGAGAGGGGCAGGATGCTCAGTATCTTCTCCCCCGGCACCGGCTGCAGCACCCGGAGCCCGGCCAGCACGCTGGAGACGACGTTGCCGTGGCTGAGCATGGCGCCCTTGGGGTCGCCGGTGGTGCCGGAGGTGTAGATGACGGTCAGCAGGTCCGACGGCGCGACCTGGAGGGCCCGTTCCCGGAGCTCCGGGCGCCGGGCTTCCTGGCGGGCCCCCTCCGCCAGCAGGGCCGCCCAGGACCAGACCGGGCGGTCCTGGTCGGCGGGCGGGGCCCCTTCCACCAGCACGGCGGCGTCCAGGTACGGCAGCTCCGGCCACAGGCTCAGGACCTTGGCCAGCTGCTCCGGGTTGGAGCACACCACCCAGCGGGCCCGGGAGTGCCTGAGGATGAAGCCGGTCTGGGGCAGGCTCAGGGTCGCGTAGATGGGCACCGAGACCAGGCCCGAGACGGCGCAGGCGTAGTCGGCCACCGCCCATTCCGGCCGGTTCTCGCTGAGGATCGCCACCCGGTCGCCCCGCTCCAGCCCCCGGTCCGCCAGGGCCAGGGCCAGGCGCTCCACCTGGTCCGCGAGTTCCCGGTGGGAAAGGGCCTGGAAGGCGCCGTCCACCCGCCGGGCCAGGGCCACGGGCAGGTCGCGTTCGAGGCTGGAATAGAAAAGATCTGGGATGGTCTCGACCAAGAAGGGGCTCCAAGGAACGCGGATTGATGGCATCGTAGCAGGGATAGGAAGTATGCTTCCCGTGGATAATTCCGGCAACCCCTCCAGCCTGGCCGAACCCGTCGCCGCGTTCCGGATGGAGCAGCGCGCCCGGGGCGTGTCGCCGCACACGCTGAGGGCCCAGGACGGCGACATGGAGAAGCTGCTGGCCCACGCCGCGGGCCAGGCCTGGGCCCGGTGGGACGTGCCGCCCAGGACCCTGCGCCGGTTCGCCCTGGAGCTGGGGGAGCGGGGGCTGGACCCGGCCAGCCAGGCCAGGATCCTCTCCACCGTCCGGAGCTTCTACCGGTGGCTGTTCGAGACCCAGCGGATCAACGTCAACCCGGCCACGGCCCTGCGCAACCCCAAGCAGCCGCAGCGGCTCCCGGCCTTCCTCACCGAGGGCGAAAGCACGCTCCTGCTGGATTTCCCGATCACCGACTTCCTCACCGCCCGCCTGGGCTGCATGCTGGAGCTGCTCTACGCCGCCGGGCTCCGGGTCTCCGAACTGACCGGGCTGGATCTGCAGGATCTGCTCATGGAGCAGCGCACCCTCCGGGTCCTGGGCAAGGGCCGCAAGGAGCGGCTGGTGCCGTTCCACGAAAAGGCGGCCGGGGTGCTCCGGGACTACCTGGTCCGGCGGCGGGCCTTCCTCGCGGAAAAGAACCTGCCGGGCACCCCGGCGCTGTTCCTGAACCAGCGCGGCGGGCGGCTCACCCCCACCAGCGTCCGCACCTTCCTGGCCGCGGCCCTGGACCGGGCGGCGCTCCAGGCCCGGGTGAGCCCCCACGCTCTGCGCCACAGCTTCGCCACCCACCTGCTGAACCACGGGATGGACCTCCGGGCCATCCAGGAGCTGCTGGGCCACGCCAGCCTGAGCACCACCCAGCGCTACACCCACCTGGATCTGGAGCAGTTGGCCAAGACCTATGAATCGGCCCACCCTAGAGCGCGCAAGCCCTAGGGGCCGTACATTAGGGTATGATCTCTTTTTCACCCCAGCGGTGTGGAAAGGATAGTGCCGTGGAGTTGTTGGTCGATCGCATCTGTCAGGAACTCGCCTTGCCCAGGGCGGGCGTCGCATCCATTGCGGCGCTCTTGAACGAAGGGAATACGGTTCCCTTCATCGCCCGCTACCGGAAAGAGGCCACCGGGTCCCTGGACGAAGTCGCCATCCGGGCGGTGGAGGATCGGCTCGCCTACTACAAGGAACTGCTCGAGCGGCGCGAGGCCGTGCTCAAGTCGATCCAGAAGCAGGGCAAGCTCACGCCGGAGCTGAAGGCCAAGATCGAGGGCGCCTGGGCCAAGACCGAGCTCGAGGACCTCTACCTTCCGTACAAGCCCAAGAAGCGCACCAAGGCCACCGACGCCCGGGAGCGCGGCCTGGAGCCGCTGCTCGAGGAGCTCCTGGCCGACGAGTCCGGGGCGGATCCGCTCATGCTGGCGTCGCCTTTCGTCAAGGAAGACCAGGAGGGGCTCGAGACGCCGTCCAAGTGCGTCGAAGGCGCCGGCCACATCCTGGCCGAGCGGCTGGCCGAGGACGCGGACATCCGCGCCTGGATGCGCCAGGTGTTCCACGATACCGGGATCCTCCACGCGACCCTGCGCGAGGAGCGCAAGGACGCGCCCGAGGCCCTGCGCTTCAAGCCCTACTGGCAGTTCCAGGAACCCCTCAAGAAGATGCCGGGCCACCGGATCCTGGCCGTGCGCCGGGGCGAGAAGGAAGAGATCCTCAGCGCCAAGCTGGCGGTGGACCGGGAGAAGCTGGTCACCGACCTGGTGTTCCGGGTCGCCGTCAATCCCAAGTCGGCCTACCGGGCCCTGCTGCACGACGTCTGCGGCGACGCCTTCGACCGCCTGCTCTCCCCCTCCATCGAGACCGACGTGCGGATCGAGGCCAAGAAGAAGGCCGACATCGAAGCCATCAAGGTCTTCCAGACCAACCTCGACCACCTGCTCCTGGCCCCCCCGGCCGGGCAGCGCTGCACCCTGGGCGTCGACCCCGGCATCCGCACCGGCTGCAAGCTGGCCATCATCAACCGGCTCGGCCAGTTCATGGAGACCGCCACCATCTACCCGCTGGAGCCCAAGCGCGACCTGGACGGCAGCCGGGCCATCCTGGAAGGGCTGGCCACCCGCTTCCCCATCGAAGCCATCGCCATCGGCAACGGCACCGGCGGGCGCGAAGCCGAGTCCTTCATCCGCGCCTGGCTCAAGGAGTCCGGCCGCGAGGACGTGCTCTGCGTCGCGGTGAGCGAGGCCGGCGCCTCGGTCTACTCCGCCTCCGACGTGGCCCGGGAGGAGTTCCCCGAGCAGGACGTGACCGTGCGCGGCGCCATCTCCATCGCCCGGCGGTTCCAGGATCCGCTGGCGGAGCTGGTGAAGGTCGAGCCCAAGTCCATCGGGGTCGGCCAGTACCAGCACGACGTGAACCAGACCGCCCTGAAGAAGAGCCTGGACGAGGTGGTGGAGTCCTGCGTGAACCGCGTGGGGGTCGACCTCAACTCGGCCAGCTACCGGCTCCTGGCCTACGTGGCCGGGATCGGCGAAAGCCTCGCCAAGCACATCGTCCAGCACCGCTTCGCCAACGGCGCCTTCAAGCACCGGGAGCAGCTCATGGAGGTGCCCCGCTTCGGCGAGAAGGCCTTCCAGCAGGCCGCGGGCTTCCTGCGCATCCGCGAAGGGGAGAATCCCCTGGACGCCAGCGCCGTGCACCCGGAAAGCTATCCGGTGGTCCAGCGCATCTGCCAGATGGCCGGCAAGACCGTCCCCGAGCTGGTGGGCAACGACGCCGTCCTCGACGCCCTGGATCCGTCCCTCTTCGTCGACGGCCATTCCGGCCTGGAGACGGTCAAGGACATCATCGCCGAGCTGAAGAAGCCGGGCCGGGATCCCCGCCAGCGCTTCGAGGCCGTGATCTTCCGGGAAGGGGTGCACAAGCCTTCGGACCTGGAGATCGGCATGGAGCTCCAGGGGGTGGTCACCAACGTCACCGACTTCGGCGCCTTCGTGGACGTGGGCGTCCACCAGGACGGGCTGGTGCACCTTTCGGAAATCTCCCACCAGTACGTGAAAAATCCCGCCGACGCCCTCAACGTCGGCCAGTCGGTGCGGGTAAAGGTGCTGGCGGTGGACCTCAAGTCCAAGCGCATCGGCCTCTCCATCAAGGCCCTGCTGCCCGGCGCGGGCCCTTCGGCCCGGACCGACGCGCCCCGTCCCGAAGGTCCCAGGCCCGACCGCAGGCCCCGGGGCGAGCGCCCCAGGCCCAGGGTGGAAGCCCGGCCCCAGCCCGCCGCCGGCGAAGCCGCCGCGAATCCCCGCAGGCCTTCCCGGCCGCACCCCGAAGGGCGCAAGCCCGGCGCCCCCGAACGGCGGCCCGAGCGGCCCGAACGGCCCGAACGCCGGACCGAGGCGCCCGAGCGCAAGCCCGAACGCCAGGCCGAGAACCGGCCCGCGGCCAGCCTTTCGGACCTGATGGCCAAGTACAACAAGGGCCTCCGATGAAGCTGGCGCCACTGGGAGCCCTGCTTGCGCTGGCGCTCTCCTGGGGGTGCGACCGTGTGCTGATGCCCCCCGCGTATCCCGTCTATGCCGCCTGGGAGGAAGGACTGACCCTGGGCTTCGAGGATCCGACCCTGGCGCCCGCCCTCCGGGCCCAGAAGCGGCAGCAGGTGCGGGTGAAGGAATCCAGGTCCGCGGGGCCGGTCACGACCGTGACCAAGACCTTCACCTCCCTCACCGGAGAGTCGGAGACCGTGGTGGTCCAGAAGGACGGCGGGGTCACCCTGCAGACCGACCGCACCGGCGGCATCCCGCTGCTGCCCGAAGGCTTTCCCGACCGGGTCGGCCGCTGGGAGGCCCGGGGCAGCTTCAACTGGGTGGTGGGCCGGGCCGCGGCCGATCTGCCCGGCGCCCACCTGGCCGGCGCCGCCGGCGCGGTGGGGGTCTGGGTGGAATCCGTCGCCCTGGGCTCCGGCGCCCGGACCCGCACCCTCTACCTGCCCGACATCGGCGAGGCCGAGACCCTGACCTGGGTCCAGGGCCGCTGGGTCGTCACCAACCTCCTGGTCACCCGGGGGTTCACCGACATGCCCGCCAAGAAGCAATCAGGGAGCAGCTCATGAGCGACGAGAACAGCGAACAGGTCCTGCCCGCGGGCGTGGCCAAGGGGTTCCTCCGGGACAACCTGGAGGTGGTCTGCTTCGCCATCCTGATCATCATGTTCTTCAAGACCTTCGTCGGCCAGCAGTTCACCATCCCGTCGGCCTCCATGCGCAACTCCCTGATGATCGGGGACCACCTGCTGGTGAACAAGTTCGTCTTCGCGGTGCCCCAGTGGTCCTGGGAGGAGAAGCTGTTCCCCATGCGGCTGCCCCAGCGCGGCGACATCATCGTCTTCCGCTACCCGCTCGACCGCAACACCGACTACGTCAAGCGCTGCGTGGCGCTGCCCGGGGACACCGTCGAGATGCGGGACAAGCGGCTCTACCTCAACGGCAAGCTGAGCACCGGCCCATGGGAGCACCATGTCCTGGACCCCCAGGACGGACCGCTGCCCGGCCCCTGGCCCCTCACCCGCAACGCGGGACGGGTCGAGGACCGTTCGGGCGGCATGCCCCTCACCTGGCCCTTCGCCGAACCGGACACCCTGGCCATGGACATGCAGGGCCACGAGATGCTGGACGGCGGGTTCCGCGACAAGATGGGCCCCTTCACGGTTCCTCCGGGCCGGGTGTTCGCCATGGGCGACAACCGCGACAACTCCGCCGACAGCCGCTACTGGGGCTTCCTGCCCATCGACCACCTGCGCGGCCGCCCCTTCATCGTCTGGTGGAGCTACCGCGAAGGCGGCAACGACGACACCAACGCCCGGGTGCCCGAAGGCCCCACGGACGTGCTGGCCAACTTCGCCGACGGCGCGCGCCACTTCTTCACCCGCACCCGCTGGGAGCGCTCCGGCGCCATCCCCAGATAGGCGCCGGGTCAAAAGCGGCGGACCACGTTGAAGCCCAGCGACCAGCGGCCGCCGGGCCTCGGCCCGCTGCCGTAGTCCCCGCTCAGCACCTGGTTGGCGGTGGTGCCGGTGCTGTTGGTGCCGGCCAGGGTGAAGCGGTGCTTGAAGGTGCGGTACGACAGGCCCGCGGCGTAGCCGGCGGGGAAGCTCCGGTCGACCTTGCCCGGGCGCGGGTAGTACTCGCCCATGAACCCGAGCTTGGCCGTGATCGAAAAGCGCAGCCCGGCGCCCGCGTTGAAGACCGCCTTGTCCTGGGTGGTGGTCCGGCTGATCCAGGTCGGCACCAGGGTGAGGATGACGTCGTCGGTGATGAAGAACTCCGCCGGCGCCTGCAGCACCGCGCCGCTGATGCCCACCGTCCCCAGCGCGGTGACGGTCCTGGGGACCACCTCGTCGAACCGCTCCAGCCTGACCGCCAGCCGCACCAGGTCCTTGTCGAGCACCTGCTGCTGAAGGCCGAGGGTGAAGGTCTTGTTGTCGGCCGTGCGGTAGACCAGGGCGTTCAGGCCCTTGACCGGCTTGATGCCGAACGCGAACCCCAGGCCCGGGTAGGCGTAGCCGTCCAGTCCGTAGGTGTCCTTGCCGTGGCCCTGGACCGGGGTGGTGAACCGGTGGGTGAAGGCCAGGCCGATGTCCCAGAACTGCATCCGCTCCGCTGTGGGCAGGTTGATGGCCAGCGGATAGTCGGAGCTGGCCGCGGGCAGGGCGGCCGCGGCCAGGGCTGCGCAGGCGAGGAGGGCGGCGTGGGGTCGCGACATGGGACCTCCGGGTTCAATGTTTGGCGGCGAACGGGCGGAGAATGGCGGCGATCATCCTGCCGGCCTGGGCCTCGGTCATCTTGTCCTTGAAGGCGGGCATCTTGTCCTTGCCTTCCAGGATGGCCTTCAGCCACTCGCCGTCCTTCTTCCTGTTGGCCTTGCGGCTGTCGGTGAAATCGAAGCCGGCGTCCGGGAGCTGGGCGCCCTTGTTGTCGCGGCCGTCGCCGTTGACCCCGTGGCAGCGGGCGCAGACGTCCTGCCAGTACTTCTGGTAGTCTTCGCCGGCGAACTTGGGGGCCTCCTTCCTGCTGTCGGCCTGGGCCCACAGGGCCCCGGCGCAGAGCAGGAGGAGGGCTGACTTGAAGGGAAGGCGGTTCATGGGGGGCTCCCGGGAAAGGGCTCACCACGGGCGGTTCACGTGGCTTTCGCCATGGCAGTTCAGGGTGCAGGTCCTGGCCGTGGGGTTGTAGGCGGCCGCCGATCCGCCGGGGGTGACGGTGGTCCGGGCGGGACCTTCCATCTGGGCGGTGTTCAGGAAGGCGTAGTGGTTGGCCCCCCCGGCGCCGAGGGTCATGGTGTGGCAGTCCGTGCACAGCGCCATGACCTCGCCGCCCAGGTGCTGCCGGTGCTGGCCGGAGTACGGGCTGTTGGCCTGGGGCACCCCCAGCGCGGTGCCCAGGGCGTGGCACTGGCGGCAGCCGGCGTCGACGGCGCCGTTGATGGTCCCGGTCTGCCAACTGGGCGTGGTGATCCCGCCGTGGCAGCTGACGCTGGAGCAGGTCAGGGCGGCCGGGGCGAACGCGGCGGCGGCGCCCTTGGCGTTGTAGGCGGCGAGGAAGGCGGCGGGGGCCGGGGGGACGTTCAGGGCGTTCTTGCCCGGGCGGGCGTTGGCGTGGTCGTAGTGGGCCTGGCTGCCCGAATCGAAGCCGGCGTGGCAGGTGGCGCAGGTGCCGGTGACGCCGGCCAGGGCGTCATGCTTGGCGTGCCTGCCGGCGAGGTCGGGGAACGCGGCCCCGGCGGGCGGCTTCGTGTGGCAGGAAGCGCAGTTGCCCGTCACCAGGGGGGAGGCGGCCTGGTGGCACACGGTGCAGAGCGGCGCCAGGGCCAGCGGGCTGGTGCCGGTGACCGCGTGGCAGGCGGCGCAGTTGCCGTTGAACCCGGCCGTGGTCACGGTGGTGTGGGCCGGGGCGAGGTAGGGCACCGGATGGTTGGCGCCGCCGGTCCAGGAATAGGCGGTGTGCGCCTGGCCGTGGCAGGTGAGCGTGCAGGTCTGTCCGGCCCGGGTGTAGTTGGCGGCCACGCCCAGGGGCGCGACGGTGTCGGCCGCGGGCCCTTCCATCAGCGGCGTGGCCAGGGCCTTGAAGTGGTTGTCCGCCCCCGGGGTGCCGTTGCCCATGGCGTGGCAGTCGGTGCACAGGATCTGGGGGGTGAGGCCCAGGTGGAAGGCGTGCAGGCCGGAGTAGGGGCTGTTGTTCTCGGGCGTCCCCAGGGCGGTGCCCACGGCGTGGCACTGGCGGCAGCCGGCGTCGGTGCCGGCGTCCAGGGTCGTGCCCCAGGCCGGGGTGGCGAGCCCGCCGTGGCAGCTGACGTTGGAGCAGGCGCCGGTGGCGGCGGCGTAGGCGGCTGGTCCGGCCTTGGCGTTGTACGCGGCCGGGAACCCGGTGGCGCCCGGCGGCACGTTGAGCCCGTTGAACCCAGGCCGGGCATTGGCCCGGTTGTAGTGGCCCAGGGAGCCGGAATCGAACCCGGTGTGGCAGGCGGTGCAGGCGCCGGTGACCTCGGCCAGGGCATTGTGCGCGGCATGGCTGCCGGCCAGGTCGGGGAACTGGGCTCCGGCCGGGGGCCTGCCGTGGCAGGAGGCGCAGTTGCCCGTCGCCAGGGGGGAGGCCGCCAGGTGGCAGACCGTGCACAGGGGCGCGGCGGACAGCGGCGAGGCCCCGGCGACGCTGTGGCAGGCGGCGCAGTCGGCGTCGAACCCGGCCTGGGCCACGGTGGTGTGGGCGCCGGACAGGTAGGGCACCGGGTGGTTGGGCGCGCCGGGTCCGTTGGCGTGGCAGGCCGTCCCGTTGAAGGTGGCCGAGAAGCAGCTGGGCGAGGCCGGGTTCGGGGCGGTGCGCCCCTGGGTGTAGTCGTGGCAGACCGGACAGGCGTTGTCGCGGTTCTGGGCGTTGCGGTGGGAGGGGACGTAGCCCGGGAAGGCCACCACCGGCGCCGGCCACCAGGTGGTGGAATGGGCGCCGGCCGCCGTGTGGCAGGACAGGCAGGAGGTGGGGGCCGCGCCGCCGTCGAACCCGATGGTGCCGGGGACGCCGTGGCAGCCCTGGCAGGCGAGCAGGTCCTGTTTCGCCTGGAGGCCGTGGAAGGCGGTGCTGGTGGCGCCGGTCCAGACCGCGCCCAGGATGTGGGGGGCGGCCTCGGCGCCGTGGCACAGGGTGTTGTTGAAGCAGCCGGGGGCCGTGCCGGCCGGGGCGGGCGCGGCCGGCTGGCCGGAGGGGTTCACCGGGGAGCCCGGGAAATGGCACTGGGCGCAGACCGGGGCGTTGACGGGGAAGGTGCTGGCGTGGCTGGATCCGGTGGCGGCCAGCCAGGGCTTCTTCGGATGCGGCGCCGGCACCAGGTGGCAGTCCTTGCAGGCGACCGTGG
>TBL_comb47_HYPODRAFT_10007910_pt1 | contig 11015 bp, 12 predicted proteins | sample TroBogypolimnion_40_FD_10682 | JGI IMG/M metagenome (IMG submission 10682) | reverse complement strand
AGCAGGCGCAGGGCATCCGGGCCGCCGCGATCCGACAGCGTGCCGTGTTCCATCTCGTTGGCGAGGCATTCCGCCTGTTCCGCGATGGTTTCAGCTGCTTTCGCGAGTGCGGCGCGGGAGAGGACGAGTTGAGTTTCATCGGACAGCCGATGCCAGTCAGGAAGCATTTTTCGATATCCGGCTAACGCCCTTCTGGCGACAGGGTGCCGCGGAGGTACCAATACGCGCGGTCAACGCCAATATGGCAGCCGAGCGTTAACAGAGCGTTGGTGCGGCTAGATGATACGCAGGACGGCGGGGCTGAGATGGTCGAAGGTCACTGTGACGGTGCAGGGGCCTTCGAGCCAAATCGGCGGCGTGACGCTGCCGAGCATGAGCACTTGGCCGGCGCGTAAGCCACCGAAGCCGTGTGCGGTGGTCGAGTCTGCCAGCCAGGCGAGGGCTTGCATGGGGTGGCCGAGCAGGTCTGCTCCGGTTCCGGTGGCGCGTTCTGCACCGTTGATGGTGATCCGTCCTGATATCGCCGCAAGGTCCAGGTGCTGCCACGTTGCTGCGGGCGGGCCCAGTATGGCGGCGCGGTGATAGACTTGATCGGCTATGAGCGTTGGGACTCCGATGGCCGTGAGATCCCCGGCGGGTGGTGGCCCGTAGCGGTTTTCCACCAGTTCGATGGCTGCAAAAACCTCACTAACGGCTGCTGCTGCCTGTGCAGGTGTGCACGGACCTGGCGGCAGGTCCTGCGCGAGGCGGACCGCGATCTCGCATTCCACCCCTGGCCCACGCAAATCGGCCCAGCATAATGCGATGCCAGAAGGGTGCAGATCCTCGACGGCCATGAAGCCGGCAATTGGTCCGCGTAGGCCAAGATAGTCCTGCATTTTGCGGGCGGTGGCACCGATCTTGAAGCCGCCCGGAGGGACAGACTTAAGCAACGCTGCCCGGGCGTGCTGAACGGCGACGCCCTCCGCCTCCGTGCGCGGTGCCAGGTGAGCCGGGAGTTGGCTGATGGCGCTGGTGAGGCGAAGGGTGTCCAACGCGACCGCCGCTTGCTTGGCATCAAAGCTCATGCATGCGCCTCTCAGGCTTTGCGGGCCATTTCGTAAAGAGCGACGGTGGCGGCGGCGGATACGTTCAGACTATCAAGCCGATTGGTGCCACCGGGCATCGCGATACCAGCGATTTCGTCGCAGGTTTCGCGCGTAAGCCGGCGCATGCCTTCACCCTCGCTGCCCAAAACCAACGCGACACGGCGGTTGGCCAGAGCTGGACCCGACAACGTGTTGCCGGAGGCATCAAGACCGATGATCCAGAGGCCGGCGGCGCGCAGGGCAACGAGGGTGCGCGCGATATTGACCGCACGCAGCATGGGCACCACTTCCAAAGCGCCCGATGCCGCTTTCGCCAATGTGCCCGTTTCTTCCGGTGCGTTCCGATCCTGGCTGATGACGCATGCCACCCCAAACGCGGCGGCGGAGCGGAGAATGGCGCCGACGTTACGGGGATCGTTGATCTGGTCCAATACCAGCACCGGGCCCGGTCGTTCCAATGCCTGGGCGAGTGACGGCATGGTAAGCGGGTCCGACAACAGGGCGGCCCCTTGGTGGACGATGCCGCGGCCGAGCAACTGATCGAGGCGTGCGCGATCGCAACGCTCAGCGCTGATCGCCCAGGGCTGCTTGAGCTTGCTGGCGAGTTCGGCTTCCGCGTCCTCGGTCAGCAGGAGCCGCCGGAGCCGCCGGGCCGGGTTGGCGAGCGCTGCGGCTACCGCATGGGTGCCAAACAGCCACAGCGATCCACGTGGCGCCTCCTCGCCTTGCGGCTCCGGTGCGCGGGCCCGTTCCGGACGTGGGGAAAACCGCTTTGGGCCCCCCGGGCCGGCGTAACGCGGTTTCTCAGCGCGTGGTGCCTCGGTGGCGGCAACCTCGGTGCGGGGCGGCAATTCCAATCGGCTACCGGTACCACGTTGCTCCGGGCGCTCGGCGCGGAGCCGGTCGGCGTATGGGCGTTCCGCCTGCGGTCGTTCGTGCTTCGACCGCTCAAAACGTGGCCGTTCTGCCGGCGATCCGGGGGCGTGCGGGCGGTCTGCCTTGGCGGCAGCCGCCTGCCCGCGCGATCCTTCACGGCCCGCAAATCCGGCGGCCTTGCTTGATGCGGCACTGGCGGCACGTGATCCTGCGGGGCGCTGCTCGAACGTACGGGATCCGGTGGCACGAGGGCCGACAGGCGGGGTGGACGGACGGGGGCCGGTACGGCCTTTGCGAGGGGGTTTCATGGGCTTTGTATAGCTTCCCCGGCCCCGTAGGACAAACCGGGCGGATAAAACCTGCACGGAGGTCGTTGACAACAGGGGGGCTGAGGCATTAGCACGCGGCCTTCCTATCCCGGTCAGTAATGGCTGGGACGGCGGAGGGGTGCCCGAGTGGCTAAAGGGGGCGGACTGTAAATCCGCTGGCGTACGCCTACGTTGGTTCGAATCCAACCCCCTCCACCATCGCCTGCAAACAAGTTTCCGCTTTTGCGGGTGTAGCTCAATGGTAGAGCACCAGCCTTCCAAGCTGGCTACGAGGGTTCGATTCCCTCTACCCGCTCCATGTTTTTCGCCTGAACTATCCGATCGTTTGCACCCACGCATGGCGCTGATTTATCATCGCCTCTTGACATTGAGGCCGGCGCATTCTCTTTACGCCCCCTCAGCCGGGTCCGTGCAAGCACGTTGCCCGGCGTTGTGCTGAGTGTGAGCGTTGGCTGGGTATCGCTAGGGGTGTAGCTCAATTGGCTAGAGCGCCGGTCTCCAAAACCGGAGGTTGGGGGTTCGAGACCCTCCACCCCTGCCAAACCTGAAAACGCCAGCTTAAATGTGCCCGCAGGGTTGCGGCCATTTGGGCGTGATCGATGGAACAGCCCGGAAGGCGAAGTAGGAGTATGAGCAGCGTGGCCGCGGAATGGATGAAACCGGCGAAATTCCTGCGGGAAGTGCGCAGCGAGGCCGCCAAAGTGACCTGGCCGTCGCGCAAGGAAACGCTGATCACCACCGGCTTGGTGTTCGGTCTTTCGGCGATTGCCGCCGCATTCTTCTTCATTGCCGATCAGGTGGTCGGGCTGGCTATTCGCGGCATCTTCGGCTTCGGGTTCTGATTTATCGGGTACGTCGTCCGGCAGGCTTCGGCGCCGGACGGTTTTAGGGATTAGATGATGGCCAAGCGTTGGTACGTCGTGCATGTCTATTCTGGGTTTGAGAAAAAGATCGCCCAGCAGATCAAGGAGCAGGCTGCCCAGAAAGGGCTGGCTGACCAGATCGACGACGTGCTGGTTCCGCTTGAGGAAGTGGTTGAGCTGCGGCGTGGCCAGAAGGTCAATGCGGAGCGCAAGTTCTTCCCCGGATACGTGCTGGTGAAGATGGAATTGACCGACGATGCTTGGCATCTGGTCAAAGACACCCCCAAGGTTACGGGCTTCTTGGGTAGCAAAACGCGACCGTCGCCAATTTCTGATAGCGAGGCCGAGCGGATCATCAAGCAGACCGCCGAAGGCGTGGAGCGCAAGCGTCCGGCGATTCTCTACGAAGTCGGCGAACAGGTTCGCGTTGCCGACGGTCCTTTCACCAGCTTCAACGGCACGGTGGAAGAAGTCGACGAAGAGAAAGGCCGCGTGAAGGTCAGCGTATCGATCTTCGGCCGTTCCACTCCGGTGGAACTCGAATACGGGCAGGTCGAAAAGATCTGATCTCCGATCCGGCGCGCCTGTGGCGCGCCGGGTATTGCCATTCGGCATCCAAAATTGAGACTTGGTTTTAACCACGCGGGGCTGCTCCGCCGGCTGCGCATGCAGTTCTTAGCTGTCAGCAGAAGATAACGCTGCTTATGATCAGCCGCATGTCTGATCGCCCAGATTTACTATTCCTCGTGCATGACTTGGCTCGCAATCTGCGCCTCGACGCAGATCGGCGTGCACGGACCTACGGCATGACGCGTGCGCAGTGGGTTATTCTGATGTGGTTGGAACGTCAGCCGGGCTTGTCCCAGAAGGAACTGGCTGAATTGGTTGAGGTGGAGCCGATCACCATCGCCCGCTTAATCGATCGGCTGGAGCAGCATGGCATGGTCGAACGGCGTGATGATCCGCATGACCGGCGGATCTGGCGTCTGCATTTGCGCGAGAAGGCGTTGCCGGTGCTGCGGGACCTGGGATTGGAACGCGCTGAGATTTTGAAAACCGTCTCCGCGGGTATCTCCCCGGATGACTTGAACCTTATCAACTCTGCCCTGTGCCGGATGAAGGCGAATGTTGTCGCCGAGTTGCGCGCCAGGCCGATCGAACGGGATGTCGCCTGAGATGTCACAAACTGCTGCTACGGCCGATAAAGGTATGACGATCCGTGAGGCGCCGCATGTCGATGCCGGTATGGCACGGCTCAACCGCGAGGCCTCTCGCCGTAAGGTGTTGCGTAGCGTCCTGATGCTGGGTGGTATCGCGATCGTGGCGGTCGGGTCCGTGGCATATTGGCTGAACGGCGGACGCTATGTGTCGATCGATAATGCCTATGTCCGGGCGGCCAAACTCGCCGTGTCCACCGATGTGGCCGGCGTGGTGGAAGAGGTCGCGGTGCACGAAGGGCAGCGCGTCCGTAAGGGGGACGTGCTGTTTCGGCTTGGTGCGCGGCCGTATGCCAATGCCGTTGCCGGTGCGCGCGCAAATCTGGCGCAAATGGCGCTGATGGGCGAGGCGATGAAGCGCGACTATCAGCGCATGCTGCGCGATGTTGATGCGCGGCAGGCGCAAGTACAGTCCGACCAAGCGAGCTTCGAGCGCTTCGCGAACTTGGTGAAAGGCGGCGGCGTGACGCGCGCGGATTACGACGATGCCCGTTTTAAGCTGGCTGCCAACAAGGCGGTGCTGGAGAGCCTCACCGAACAGGCGCAGGTGCAATTGGCCCGCTTAGGCGGCAATCCGGATATGCCGGTCAACCAGATGCCGGCGGTGCAGCAGGCGCAATCGCAGTTGGATGAGGCGCAGCGCCAGTTGGAGCACACCATCGTGCGGGCTCCGTTCGACGCGATTGTAACCCAGGCTGATGCCCTGCAGCCCGGTCAGTATCTCACGGCCGCGACGGCCGCGTTTGGCCTGGTCTCGACCGAGCGAGTTTGGGTGGAAGCTAATCCGAAGGAAACCGACATCACCTATGTCAAGCCTGGCGATACCGTTGAGGTGACGGTGGATACGTATCCCGGTCGGACCTGGAAGGCGAAGGTGGAGAGCATCGCGCCAAACTCGGGTGCGGAGTTTTCGGTGCTACCAGCGCAAAACGCATCTGGTAACTGGGTGAAGGTGGTGCAGCGCATTCCGCTACGTGTGGCGGTGGAACGCCATGACGGAGATCCGGAATTGCGCGCTGGCATGAGTGTGGTGGTCGATATTGATACGGGCCACGTCCGCCGTCTCAGCGATCTCTATTCGCACTGAGTGGGATTTGTCCGCCCCGTCTGACAACGCCACGACGAAGGTTGCCCATCGTGGGCTGCTGACTTTGTTCGCGATGACGGCAACCCTGATGCAAATCCTCGACTCGACGATCGCAAATGTGGCGCTGCCGTATATGCAAGGCAGCTTGTCCACCACGCTCGATCAGGTGAGTTGGGTGCTGACGTCCTACGTGATTGCGTCTGCGATCATGACCGCGCCAGTTGGTTGGCTTGCGCAGCGTTTTGGGCGCAAGCGGTTGTTTGTGGGCAGCTTGGTTGGCTTCACGCTGGCCTCTATGGCGTGCGGGGCCGCGCAGACGCTGGAACAGATGGTGTTGTTCAGGGTGCTGCAAGGTGTGTTTGGCGCGGCTCTCGGCCCGCTGTCGCAAGCGACGATGCTGGATATTTACCCATTCGAGCAGCGAGCCCAGGCCATGGCGATTTTTGGCATTGGGATCATGGTCGGGCCCATTATGGGGCCCACCTTGGGCGGTTGGCTGACAGATGCGTTGGATTGGCGTTTTGTGTTTTACGTCAATCTGCCATTCGGCATTCTCGCCACAGTTGGGCTGTTGATTTTCATGCCTGATACGCCCCCACGACCGGATCTGAAATTCGACTGGACTGGCTTTAGTGCATTGGCCATTGGCGTCGGGGCCTTGCAACTGATGCTCGATCGCGGTCAGGAACAGGATTGGTTTAATTCACCGGAGATTATTGTGGAGGCGGTGACTGCAGCACTCGGCCTCTATCTGTTTGCGGTGCATATGTTCACCGCAGCCAAGCCTTTCCTCCCGCTCGGGCTATTCAAGGATCGGAACTTCATTGCCTCGTCGACGATGATGTTTTGTACCGGCACGATCTTGATGGCGAGTTCCGCGCTGATGTCGTCATATCTGCAAAATCTTGCCGGTTATCCGGTATCGACTGCGGGGCTCGCTATGGCACCGCGCGGGTTGGGCACGATGGTGGCGATGCTGATTGCCAGCAGGCTGGCGAACTATATCGATCACCGCAAAATCATGGCTTTCGGATTGATCGGTATGGGGTTCACGCTGCATGCCATGTCGCAGTGGACGCCGGATGTGTCTGAACGCCTGCTGATGCTAACCTTTGTTACGCAGGGTTTTTGCATGGGCTGTGTGTTCAACCCGATGAACGTGATGGCATATGTCACGCTACCCGCTCAGTTGCGCGGCGATGCGACAGCCATGCAAAATTTGTCACGGAACATCGGGGCGGCGATCGGCATTTCAGTGACCTCGTTCAACCTGGTCTCGTCCGCCCAGATATCGCATGCGGATCTGTCAGCGGTGGCGACGCCCTTTAATCGGCTGTTACAGGCCAATGATGGGGTGCGGCGGCTGCTCGACCCTTCGACCCAACATGGTGCGAATTTGTTGGACCACCTGATCAACCGCGAGGCGCTGATCATTGCGTATAACAACGACTACCGCATGATGACCTGGATGGTGTTGCCGTGTTTGGCGCTTCTGCTGGTAATGCGCAGGCCGGAAAAAAGCGTCCCGGTTGCGATGACTGTGCCGCGTACGATGTCCCAACAGGCGCCGGCAGAATAGATGAAGAAAATTCCGCATCGCGGTCTCCTCACCGCGAGTTCGATGATTGCCGTGCTGATGCAGGTGCTCGATTCGACCATCGCCAACGTGGCATTGCCTTACATGCAAGGCAGTTTGAATACGACGCTAGACCAGATCAATTGGGTGCTCACGTCGTATGTCATTTCGTCGGCCATCATGACCGCACCAGTCGGCTGGTTAGCCGTTCGGTTTGGACGGAAAAACCTGTTCCTGCTCTGCCTCGTGGGTTTTACCGTGACGTCAATGCTGTGCGGCGCGGCGCAATCGCTCGATCAAATTGTGATTTTCCGCATCCTGCAAGGGGCATGCGGCGGCGCGCTGGTGCCATTGTCGCAGGCAACGATGCTCGACACGTACACGATGGAAGAGCGCGCTCAGGCGATGGCGATCTTCGGCATCGGCGTGATGGTTGGACCGATCCTGGGACCGACCATCGGCGGCTGGCTGACAGAGAACTACAATTGGCGCTGGGTTTTTTATGTTAACCTGCCCTTTGGCGTTCTTTCCGTGACCGGGTTGGCGTTGTTTATGCCGGAAAGCCCTGTGAGGCCCGAATTGAAATTCGACTGGACCGGCTTTACCGCGTTGGCGATCGGAGTGGGCGCTTTGCAGTTGATGCTCGACCGTGGTGAAGGGCAGGATTGGTTCACATCTGGCGAAATTATCGTCGAGGCAGTGGCGGCCGGGTTGGGGCTGTATCTGTTTGGCGTGCATATGTTGACGTCTCCCAAACCATTTATTCCGCCGGCGCTGTTTCGGGACGCTAATTTCACCAGCGGTATGTCGATGATGTTCGCCACGGGCATTGTTTTGATGGCGAGTTCCGCCTTGCTGGCACCCTATCTGCAGACCCTGGCCGGCTACCCCGTGCAGGAAACCGGCCTGCTGCTGGCGCCGCGAGGCTTTGGCACGATGGCGTCGATGATGATTTCTGCCCGCCTCGGGCCGAAGGTGGATCCGCGCAAGATTATCGCATTTGGCTTGCTTGTGCTGGGCTATACGCTGCGGCTGATGTCTGGCTGGACGCCTGATATATCAACGTCCGAGATGATCACAGTGATGGTGGTGCAGGGCTTCGCCATGGGGTGTATCTGGAACCCGACCACGGTGCTGTCGTTCGTGACCCTGCCGCCACAGCTGCGCGGGGATGCAACGGCTGCGCAGGGGTTGGTCCGCAATATCGGCGCGGCCGCCGGGATTTCGGTGATGACGTTTGCGCTGACTACGAATATCCAGATCTCGCACGCCTCGATGGCCGCGCATATCGATCCATTTAATCGGAACCTGCAAGGTGGAGGTGCCGTTAGCCGTATGCTCAATCCACGTAGTGAACGCGGGGCGCGTCAGTTGGATGCGATGATCAATCGGCAGGCGGCGGTGATTGCTTACAGCAACGATTTTTTGATGATGTCGTATGTTGTGTTTCCGCCCTTGCTACTACTTCCCTTCATGCGACGGCCAGAGCGCCCGAAACTGACCGCGATGCCGGTTCTCGTGCAGGGGCGGGCACCCGCCGAATAATGGGGGTCAGGCGGTCAGCAATTGTAGCCGCAGCCATAGCGCGGCGCACTCATGTGGTGCGAGGTCGATCGTCAGGTCGGGGGCCGAGATGTCTGGTGCCGAGATCCCGTGTTGTTGTAACGCGTCGGCGACGGCGAGGGCCTTAGGAAGCGTTTTGCACTCCGCCCTACAGGCCGGGCCGGCATCGACAACCCAACGCGCCGGGCGACGCATCAACGACCATAAATATGTCTGGCGATCGGGCTCAGCGTTCACCTTCATGCAGCCTGTCTGGTTAAATGTATGAGCCGATGTGTCTAACCTTGGAGCTACGAGGGGTCAGGTTTCAAATTGTGAATAATTGTTCGAAATCTGGTGGCATACGCAGCGCCTCGGTCTTCGACTCCCCTGGGGCTTTCGCGGCACGATAATTGTGGTTGCTTATAATCGCGACGGCTGCGATGTCCGGACCTATTGTCGAGGTGCGGTAGAGGAGGTGAGAACACAATGAAGCGAGAACTCGGGTCGGTGCCTGTGAGGATATAGCATGGCGGAGGTGAGAGTTTTTGCCACGGCGTTGGAAGCTGCTGCGGCAACCGCAGATGAAATCGTGGCAGCCGTTGCCATGCAGCCACGTTTAGTCCTTGGGGTGGCAACTGGCGCCACAGTGGCACCCGTCTATCGCTGTCTCGTTGCCGCGCATCACGCTGGACTGTCTTTCGCCGGATTGCGGTGTTTTAGCTTGGATGAGTATGTTGGCCTCGAGTCAACGCATAGATCCAGCTATCGCGCCGAAATGCGGACGCAACTTTACGGTCCGGTTGGGTTGCCGGCTGCGCAGTGTTTCGCGCCTGACGGTATGGCTGACGATCCGCAAGCCGAAGCCCGGCGGTATGAGGCGGCCATTGCGGACAGTGGCGGGGTAGATTTGCAACTGCTTGGTATAGGGGTGAATGGCCATATCGGGTTCAATGAACCGCCGGCCGACTTTAACCAAGGTGTCCACGTGACGGATCTGGCGCCGAGCACGCTGGCGGCGAATCGTGGTTTTTTCCAGGTAGGTGAAGCGCAGCCGACACGGGCAATCACCATGGGGGTGCGTACGATCCTGTCTGCGCGCAAATTGCTGCTTATCGCGATCGGGAGCAGCAAGCGCGCTGCCATTGCTGCGGCACTACGCGGGCCGGTGTCGCCGGCGTGCCCGGCATCATCACTGCAAATGCATAACAATGTGCTTGTCATTCTGGACGCCGACGCCGCGTCTGGCCTATAAGGCTTTCGGCGCCTCGGCGCGGGTGTAGTTCAATGGTAGAACGGCAGCTTCCCAAGCTGCATACGAGGGTTCGATTCCCTCCATCCGCTCCATCCCACCTCCCATCGAAAGCGGGCTATGACCAAGGACGAGTTGACCAGTTGGGCACTGGCGAGCGGCTGGAAGGTCAGGGGCGCGCATCTCAGCCTGTCCCGTCCATCGCACCCGGATGACGCGATTGTGCGCATGGTGCTGAAAACCACTGTTGCCAATGTCGAAATCCGCAAGCCATCGGGCAAGTGGGACAAAGTGGCCGGGGCGAGCTATCCCGACATTACCGAAGACCCGGAAACCGGCGTGCCGCGAGGTATCGGGCTGGTGACCATTCAGGGCTTGGCAAAGCTCATGCAGGACAATCGCGACAAGATGGTGTTCGGCTAGGCGCCGGCTTTAGTGCATGTGGCCGGCATGTGCCAGGGCTGGCGTGTTGGCCTGGTAGACTTCGATATTGCCCATCATGCCGCGATCTTCGTGTTTCAGCACATGGCAGTGATACATGAACCGGCCCAGGATCAATGGGTCGGTAAAGGACAGCAATAAGGTGACCGAGCCGCGTTCCGGCACCCGGATATTGTCCAGCCGTCCGCCGAAGGCAATCGGTTCGCCGTTGACGGCGATGGGCTGAAACGACATCTGGTGAATGTGAAAGCTGTGGAAGTCGTCGCTATCGTTGCGGACGATCCATTCCTCGACACTGCCAAGGGCGACACGAATATCCGTGCGGGCGTGATCGAATTTCTGGCTATCGATGAAATATGTCTCGCTATCCCTGGATTGTGACAGGGTCAGCGTGCGGCGTCCGGTGATGGACAAGGCGCGCAGGTCGTGCGGGTCGGGGAAGCGGCGCAGCGTCGCGATGGGAAGTGTCGGTTCGCCGGCCACGATGACCTCACCCATTGAGCGATCGACGGTTTGCTGTTCGTCGGTGCCCGTCAGCAGACCGCGGGCGATGAGTTGGTATGTGCCAGGCGCGCCGGCATCGACAAGCACATCCATGCGTGACGCTGGGGCGATGTCGAGCGTGTCGACCACGGTTTCCGCCGTGGTGACCTGTCCGTCGGTGCCAATGATGCGGAAGCGGTGCCCCTCGAGAGTCAGATGGGAGATTAGATTGGCCCCCTGGTTGCTCAGCCGCCAAAGTTG
>TBL_comb47_HYPODRAFT_10007909_pt1 | contig 11015 bp, 9 predicted proteins | sample TroBogypolimnion_40_FD_10682 | JGI IMG/M metagenome (IMG submission 10682) | reverse complement strand
CGCCGGTGGTCGCGCCCTGAAACGGCTCGACCGCGCTCGGATGGTTGTGCGACTCGATCTTGAACGCGATGGCGATGCCGTCGCCGATGTCAATGATGCCGGCGTTTTCCTCGCCCGCGCCGACGAGAATCTTCGGCGACTTGGTGGGGAAGGTCTTGAGCAGCGGCTTGGTGTTTTTGTAGCTGCAATGCTCGCTCCACATCACGGAAAAAATGCCGAGTTCGGTGTAGCTCGGCGTGCGACCGAGGATTTCCACGGCGTGGGCGTATTCTTCCGGCGTGAGGTTGTGCTTGGCAACCAACTCTGGGGTGATGGTGGGTTCGGTCATTTTGATTCAAAGTCCTAGATTCCTAGATTCCTAATTTTGGAATCACATAAGAAATCTGTTCATTTTGTGGCATTTATTAGGATTTAGTAAGATTTGGCAGCATTTAGTCACATAGCCATCACATAAAAATCATGCCCAAAATGGCACATATTTGGCGTGTTTTCTGGATGCGCTTTCGGGATCAAAAGATTTTATCAACCCGGCATCGATCGTGTCGGCGATGATGCGGGATGCGATAGAATAATTTTCATCGCTAATGGAAAATCGTTTGCGAAGCGACGCATTCGTCATTTGACGATTTGACACAAATTCCAAGCACGCATGTTGGTAACACGCTCGCACTTTGTCCTTCGCATCCATCGCCGAAATCTTGCGCTGTGCAAAAAGAACAACTCGCGTGTGGGTTTCATCAACGCGGAAATCTGGCGCAGGCAACTGATAGAACTCGATTTGGAAGATCACCTTGTCGATTCCACTACCACGTTCCTCGCAGATGTGGAGGCGTCGCATGACACTGGCCAAGTCTTCGTTTCGGGAGCGAGGGGAATGGTCAATGAAACGGAGGGGGTCAATTAGCGGTTGTCCAGGATTGCTGATTTCCAAACGGTCATCAAAAATCTCCACCATCGGCCCGCTGCCAGTTATGGAAAAGTCCTGATGGATGAGTGCGTTTGGCACGAGTTCGCGAATTGCCAATTCTGGATACATCGGCACTTCCTTGCGGAGCGCCTGACCGATGACTTCGTTGCGCGGCAGTTGGTCATTGATGTAGCCAATCAAGCCCTCAAATCCCGATGCATAGCCTTTGACACCGGGCTTCTCTTTCACTGTTTCGACGCGATTCACGCCTTTGTAGCGGATGACACGAACGGCTTTGCGGGCAAGCGAATCAAAATCGCTCAATTGTTTGGCAAACAAAATTGCCCCTAAGTTAGTGATGTCGAAATGGTCGCCACCCTTGTCCGCAAGAAAGTGCTCCACTTTTAGGCGCTCGAGAATTCCCTGTTTATTAGCAGGCAACGCCAGCCCGACCATCTCAAAATATTTGGGGTATTCGAGCAACGACAAAACCTCGTCGCCTGACACATTGCGTTTCGCAATTCCCTTCTCGAACGGAGTGCGCGAAAATCTTTGCCAAAGTGCGCGCTCTTTTTCTGGAAACTCTTTCAGCTTTTTCTTGTAGCTCCCAACCCGGATAAATTCCGTGTCTTTGAAACGGACTGGCGTGTGGTTGGTAGGGCAAATCTCAAAAAGAACGACCGGCAAACCTTCGCTTTCAAACTCATGCATGCGGAAGTGGATGCGTGGGGTCAGGTTTTGTGTCAGCCAACTCTCTAGTTCCTGCCCGCTCACCTTTCGCTGGTGTGGCTTGAAACTTGTCCCAAGGACGCGATGAGTTGCGTCCTCGATTCCCCAGACGATGTAGCCGGCATCTTTGCCCAGCAAAGCAGCAGAGTTTGACAATGCGGAGATGTATTCACCGATTTCTTCCGGTTCTGCATCGTTGTGCTTGAACTCAACCCACTCGGTTTCATGCGGCAAAGCACGAAGCGACTTCAGCAGGATATTGAGTTCTTCAGTGGACATGGCCAATTGAATTACGCCGCCGCAGCAACGGTTTTATTCTTCAGCGCGGCAAAGATGCTTTCGAAAATCCATTTGCCGTCGTCGCTGCCGAGCAGCGGTTCGCAGGCGCGTTCCGGATGCGGCATCAGGCCGGCCACGTTGCGCTTTTCATTGCAGATGCCGGCTATGTTTTGCAGCGCGCCGTTGGGATTCGCGGTGTCGGTCAGGTTGCCGTTCGCATCGCAATACTGCCACAGGATCTGGTTGTTGGCCTTGAGCTTCGCGAGCGTTTCTTCGTCGGCAAAATAGCAGCCTTCGCCGTGGGCGATGGGGACGCGGAGAATTTTTCCCGCCGGAATCTGGCGGGTGAACGGCGAATCGTTCGTGACGGTCTTGAGGAAGATATTTTCGCAGTGGAATTGCAGGTCGCGATTGCGGATGAGCGCGCCGGGCAGCAGGCCGGCTTCGGTGAGGACTTGAAAGCCGTTGCAGATGCCAAGGACGAGGCCGCCGTTGTCGGCGAATTGTTTCACGGCCTGCATCACGGGGCTGAACCGCGCGATTGCGCCGCAGCGCAGGTAATCGCCGTAGCTGAAGCCGCCGGGCACGATGACGCAGTCGGCGTCGCCGAGCGAGGCGTCCTTGTGCCAGACAAGGCGCGCGGCATGGCCGAAGTGGCGGACAGCGTGGACAGCGTCTTGGTCGCAGTTGCTGGCGGGAAATTGGAGGACGGAGAAATTCATAATTTAGGCGCGAGGCGCGGGGCTTTAGGCGCTGGGCGTCTGAATTCGGGCCTCAAGCCCAAAGCCTCACGCCTTGCACCTGTCAAATTCATTCAATTTCCAATTTGTAATCTTCAATCACCGGATTGCTCAACAGCTTGAACGCCGCGTCGTTCAACGCCTTTTGCGCAGCGGCTTTGTCCGTGCCGGGCGCGAGGTCGATCTCGATGTATTTGCCGATGTGGACGCCGTTGACGCCGGTGTAGCCCATGTGTTCCAGGGCTTTTTTGACGGTGATGCCTTGCGGGTCAACGACGGCTTTCTTCGGGGTGATGATGATTTTTGCTTTCATGCGCGCGACGGAAATTTTTGCGAATTTTTATTGTGGAAGCGAGCCAAAAAGTTTTTGGAACCAGAGACCAGCCCGCCGGCGTGAATTTTTCTCATCCGCATCCGCCGGTTTTTTCATGCAGTTTTCTCAACCAAACCATAAGTAGGGTTGAAATCCGCCCGCGTTTGGGCGAAAGTGGCGGCCATGCGTATCTTGAATTCACCGGCCAAGACCAACGGCGGCAATGGCGACCGTAAAAACCTCGACGCCTGCTCCATCGTCATTTTCGGTGCGAGCGGCGATCTCACCGCGCGCAAGTTGATTCCCGCGCTCTACCATTTGTTCAAGGAAAAGCTCATGCCGGCGACGTTCCGCGTCATCGGTTTCGCGCGCCGCGACAAGACCGACGCCTCGTGGCGGCAGGAATTGCGCACCGCGTTGGACCAGTTTTCACGCACCAAGCCGGTGGATGAAAAAGTCTGGGCGGCCTTCGCGGAAAATATTTTTTACTGCGTGGGCGACCTGACGGACAACGCCGCCTATGCGAAACTCGAAAGGCAATTGAGCGCGTTCGGCAATCCGGAGCTGCGCGAGAACATCCTGTTTTACCTCGCGATTTCGCCGAGCCAGTTCGGGGACGTGGTCGAGCAGATCCACCGCTCGCAATTATTGAAGCGGGACGGCCCCGGCTGGCAGCGCATCGTCGTGGAAAAACCGTTCGGCCACGACCTCGCCTCCGCCCACGCGCTCAATATGGAGCTGACGCGCTACGCGCACGAGCGCCAGGTATTCCGCATTGACCATTATCTCGGCAAGGAAACGGTGCAGAACATTTTGATGTTCCGCTTCTCCAACTCCATTTTTGAGCGCCTCTGGACCCGCGAATCCGTGGACCACATCCAGATCACCGTGAGCGAAAAAATCGGCGTGGGGGAACGCGGCGGTTATTACGAGGAGGCCGGCGCGCTGCGCGACATGGTGCAGAACCACATGCTGCAGGTGCTTTCGCTCATCGCCATGGAACCCCCGGTGTCGCTCGAAGCCGAAGCCGTGCGCGACGAAAAAGTGAAGCTGCTCAAATCCATCCGCGCCCTCACGCCGGAAGACGTCGCCAAGCAGATTGTGCGCGGCCAATACTTTGCCGGCGCGGTCGGCGGCGAAGCGCGCCCCGGTTACCGGCAGGAAACCAAGGTGAAGCCGGACTCGAACGTCGAGACGTTCGTCGCGTTGAAACTGCTGATTGATAACTGGCGCTGGAGCGGGGTGCCGTTTTACCTGCGCACCGGAAAAAATCTGCCGCAAAGCGCCAGCGAAGTGCGGATCCAATTTCGTCCCACGCCAAACGTATTGTTCGCCGCGCAATGCGGTTCGCATCTGGACGCCAACGCGCTCACGTTGCGGCTCCAGCCGAACGAGGGCATTTCGCTGCACTTCAACGGCAAGGTTCCCGGCATGAGTCTCGGCGTGCGGCCCGTGCGGATGCACTTCAGCTACGATTCCGAGTTCGGTGCCTATACGCCGGAAGCCTACGAACGCCTGCTGCTCGAAGCCATCGCCGGCGATGCGACGCTCTTCATCCGCCGCGACGAAGTGGAAACCGCGTGGAAGATTGCCGACTCCATCCGCACCGGCTGGGAAAACAAGCCGCTGACGAACCGCGAATTTTACTCCGCCGGCACCTGGGGCCCGATTGCCGCAGACGACCTGCTGGCGCAACACGGCCATGTATGGCACGAGCCGCAAGTGATCAAGTGAAAAACAAGTAACCAGACGGTTAAAAGAAGATATCCTTGCAGATTGCCCGTAAAACAACGGGTTTTACCGGCCAAAAATAATTGAACTTTTTTTGAACCAAATAATGAGGCGCGCCGTCTGATATTACGAATGGGTTAGGTTTCGCTGTTCGTTTAGGGTTGGCATAGGGGTTTTGCTCGTGGCGCGGCTCGGACAGCGACCAAAAAGTTGGTCGCGCCACCCTTCTGAGCGCCCGTGGTGAGGGCGTAATAAACCTCGTCACCAGGAGAGGCCGGACGCAAGTCCGGCCTCTTGTTTTTTAGGGTGAATTCGCATTGATTGAAAGGTTAAAAACACCTACTCTCGCCACGCATGAAACATCAGCTCGATTTCGAAAAACCGGTCATCGAACTGCAAAACAAGCTGAACGAGCTCCGCCAGCACCCGGAAAAGCACTCGCTCGGCATCAGTTTTGAAGAGGAAATCCAGATCATCGAGAAAAAACTGGAGGAAACCCGCCGCCAGATTTTCCTGAACCTGACCGCCTGGCAACGCGTCCAGCTGGCCCGGCATCCGAAACGCCCCTACACGCTGGATTACATCAAACACGCGTTTACGGATTTCCACGAACTCCACGGCGACCGCTTGTTCGCCGAAGACCGCGCGATGGTCGGCGGTTTTGCCAGATTGGGCGGACATCATGTCGTCGTCATCGGCACGCAAAAGGGACGCGACACCAAGGAAAACATTCTCCGCAACTTCGGCTCCGCGCATCCCGAAGGCTACCGCAAGGCGCTGCGGCTGATGCGGCTCGCAAACAAATTCTCTTTGCCGATCATCACGCTGATTGACACGGCGGGCGCTTATCCGGGCGTCGCGGCGGAAGAACGGCACATCGCCGAGGCCATCGCCGTCAATCTCCGTGAAATGACCTTGCTCGAAGTGCCGATCCTCGCCGCCGTCATCGGCGAAGGCGGTTCCGGCGGCGCGCTCGGCATCGGCGTCGCGGACCGCGTTTTGATTCTAGAGAACGCCTACTATTCCGTCATCAGCCCCGAAGGCTGCGCGGCGATTTTGTGGAAAGACCGCGCCAACGCCGCCAAGGCCGCCGCCGCCCTCAAAATCACCGCGAAGGACTTGTTGAAATTCAAACTCGTGGACGAAGTCATCCCCGAACCGCTCGGCGGCGCGCACACGGACACCACCGGAACCGCCACCAACCTGAAAACGCATCTGCTCAAGCACCTCGAGGAGGTCCTCGCACTGCCCATCGCCGAACGCTTGAAACGGCGCTACGACAAATTCCGCGCCCACGGGCATTTCGTTGAGGAAGTTGAATTGTCCAAAAACGGCACCGTTCCCCAGGCCGCCACCTAATTAACGTGCTTTATCCGCTTATCTTTCAACCGGCTTTCAAGGAACGCGTCTGGGGCGGACGCGAACTTGAACGACTTTACGCCAAAAAACTCCCCGCCGGAGCCGTCATCGGCGAATCCTGGGAAATCAGCGACCGTCCCGGCGACGCCAGCGTCATCGCCAACGGCCCGCTCGCCGGAAAAGATTTACACTGGCTCATGGAAAACCATGCGCCGGAAATCCTGGGCGGCGCAAAACCGGCGGCGGACGGACGATTCCCGTTGCTCTGCAAAATCCTCGACGCGCGCGACAAGCTTTCGCTGCAAGTCCACCCGCCCGCCCGCAAAGCCGCCGAGCTCAAAGGCGAACCCAAGACCGAAATGTGGTTTATCGCCAACGCCGCGCCGGAGGCGAGCTTGTATGTCGGCCTCAAGCGCGGCGTGACGCGCGCGGAGTTTGAGAAGAAAATTTCCGACGGCAGCGTGGCGGAGTGTTTTCACCGCATCTCGGTGCGCGCGGGCGACACGATGTTTCTGCCCAGCGGCCGCGTTCACGCCATCGGCGACGGTTTGGTGATTTTTGAAATCCAGCAGAATTCGGACACGACGTATCGCGTGTTCGACTGGAACCGGGTCGGACTCGACGGCAAGCCGCGCGACCTGCACGTTGCCCAATCGCTCGCGAGCATTGATTTCAACGACTTCGAACCGAAGCTGGTGGAGACAAAATTTACGGGCAGCGAAATCCAATTCCGCCCGCTCGTCCGAGACCCATTGTTCAATGTCGAAGCGTGGAACCTCAATTCCGGCGCGACCGGGTTGTTGAATCCGAATAAACTCCAAATCATCGCCGTCACGAGCGGGCAGATTGAAATCAAGAGCGGTGCAAACTCGGTGATTTTGTCCGCCGGCCAATTCAGCTTGATTCCAGCAAGCCTGGCACGAACGGAAGTGCTGGCACAGTCCGGCGCGGCGTTGCTGCGCGTCGAAGCGAATTAATTCAGCGACAGATCGTCCGGCATCTGCGAGAGGAGCTTGTTTTTCCAGCCGCCTTTGCTTTGCAAGATTTTCCGCCACAGCTGGTCGGGCGGCGTTTCAAAAACGAGTTCGAGCGACGCCGGGAACGTGAGCCACGATTTGCGTTTCATTTCATTCTCCAACTGCCCCGGGCTCCAGCCGGCGTAACCGGCGAACATCTTGACTTTTTTTGAGGCGGAAAACGATTCGCCGACTTCAACCAATTCATCGAGTGAATGGCCAAGGCTTAAGTTGGGAAAGACATTGGCGTCAGGAATGAAATTGTCCGCGTGCAAAAAGCTCAACGCGGTCGGCTGCACCGGCCCGCCGAGAAACAACGGGGAATCCTTCAACGTGACGGGCAGATCGGCGACCACCAACTCCCCGACCTTGCTGCCACTCGAACGGTTCAGCACCAGGCCGAACGCGCCCTCGGCGTTGTGTTCACAGACCAGAATAACCGTGTGATGAAAAAACGAGCCGGTCAACTCGCCCCCGTCCAGAAGCAATTTGCCTTTGAGAATTTTTTCCGCCCCGTTCATGGCGAGGTCAATGTGCCCCACAAAGGCAAATCTGGCAAAAAGAAAACCGGCGCGGGGAAAATCCCCGCGCCGGTTTGAATTCAGTCTGGCGTTTACAGCGATTTCACCTTTTTCACGATCGCCGCCGCGTCGATGCCGAAGTGCGCGAGCAGCTCCTCCGCCTTGCCGGAACGCGGGATGCCGACCACGGCGAGCTTGTGGACCTTGATGCCTTCGCAGCTCAATTCGCCCGCGACCGCATCGCCCAGTCCGCCTTCGGAATAATGATCTTCCACGGTTATGACCGTGTTGCCGGTCTTTTTCGCGGCGGCGAGGATCACGTCCTTGCCGAGCGGCTTGATGCTGTAGGCGTCAATGACGGTGACGGTGATGCCCTCGGCCTTCAACGCATCGGCAGCCTTCAACGCTTCAAACAGCGTGACGCCCGCCGAAACAATCGTGACCTTGTCGCCCGTGCGCAAAACTTTCGCGCCGCCGACGGGGAATTTTTCGTCGTTGCCGTAAATGACCGGCGTCTTCGGACGCGAGGTGCGGAGGAAACAGACGCCTTTGATCAGCGCCATCTGTTCCAGCAATTTTTCCGTGCTGACGGCGTCGCTCGGATAGAGCACCGTGCTGCCGACCACCGCGCGCATCATGGCCAGATCTTCCAGCGCCATCTGCGACGGGCCGTCCTCGCCGATGCTCACGCCGACGTGCGAACCGACGAGCTTGAGGTTGGATTGCGAAATGCCCGCCACGCGAATCTGATCCGCTGCGCGGGTGAAGAACGTCGCAAAGGTCGAGGCGAACGGCACCTTGCCGCGGGTGCCGAAACCGATGGCCACGGCGACGAGGTTCTGCTCGGCGATGTAACATTCAGTGGAACGGTTCGGGAATTTCTTGAAAAACTTTTCCGCGTAGGTGGAATTTTTCGTGTCGCCATCCACCGCAACGACGCGCTGGTCGGCCTCGCCCAGACGAACGAGCGCGGCGCCGTAGGCTTCGCGGGTGGCAATCTTGTCGCCGAGATTGTAGTTGATGGACGGATAGCTGGCGGGCACGACGTTGTTTGGCGCGGGCAGCTGCGTCGGCGCAGGAATCGCGACCCCGAGACCGGATTTCGCGCTGGGCGCCAGCTCGGCGATCGCTTTGGCGGCTTCTTCCTTGTTCAAGGGTTTGCCATGCCAGCCGTCTTTGTCCTGCAAGAAGGAAACGCCCGCGCCCTTGTAAGTCTTGGCGATGATGGCGAGCGGCTTGTCGTCGAGGCCGACGCCTTGTAACACTTCGACAATTTCCTCGATGTCGTGCCCGTCAATGTCTTCCACGCGCCAGCCGAACGCTTCGAAGCGGTCGCGGTAAACGCCGATGTTGTGGCCGAACGCGGTGGCTTCGCTCTGGCCGAGGCGGTTCGCGTCCACGATGGCGATGAGATTGTTCAACTTGTAAACGCCGGCGAGCGACGCGGCTTCCCAGACGGCGCCCTCGGCGATTTCGCCGTCGCCCATCAGGACATAGGTGTTGTAATCCAGATTGTCGAGCCGGGCGGCCAGCGCCATGCCCACGCCGACACCGAGGCCCTGGCCGAGCGAACCCGTGGCCACATCGGCGAACGCGAGGCGCGGCGTCGGATGGCCTTCGAGATCGTTGCCAAACTGGCGGAGCTTCAGCAGCTCCGGGATCGGCACGAAACCATTTTCCGCCCAGGCCGCGTAAAGCAGCGGCGCGGCATGGCCCTTGGACAGGATGAAACGATCGTTGTTGTAAAAGTGGGGGTTTTTGGCGTCGTAACGCATCTGCCCAAAGAACAACGTGGCCACAAGATCCGCCGCCGAGCAGCACGAAGTCGGATGGCCGCTGCCGGCTGCGGTGGTTGCCTCGATGGAATGGATCCGCAGTTGGTTTGCGATGCCCTTCAAAAGTTCGATGTCAGTGTCAATCATGAGTCGCAAAGTTTAGGGAAGAACCGGCGAAAGCCAAGAATGAAAATCGCCCGGGGCGAAAGTCACTGCGGCAGCACGTGTCCCGGAACCGAACACGACGGCAGTTCGCCCACGGCGTTGAGCGTGTAAGTGCCGCCGGAAGGACATCCGGGAATATTCCCGCTGGCGTCCAGTTTGAGGTAAGGGGCGATGTCCTGCGCGGTGGGGATGGCGTCGGCCGTCTTGTTTTTTTCCAAAGCCCATTGCTGTTTGGCCGCGTCAATCTGGCGGAGATTATTGATGCAGGCGTTGCGCTCGACCACCGCATTGGCCTCCTGCGCCGCGGCGCGGGCCTGCTGGTTTTCCGCCGCGACCTGCTCCAGCTGCGCCTGCTGCTGCTGCGCGGCGGAGAGCGTGAGGTGCAGTTGCTGGGACAGTTTCTGGTTCTGCGCCTGCAACTGGGTGACCTGGTTCCGCAGCCGCGGCAGATCCTGGTTGTCGGCGCGCAGCCGGGCAATTTCCGCGGCTTGTGAACTGGAGTTGGCATTCTGGAGTTCATCCACCTTGGCCTGCAACTGGGCCGCCCGCTCCTGTTCGGCGTGGAGCGAAACGAGCGCCGTGTCCTTCTGCCGACTGGCTGAGAACAGCATGATTTCGCTAACGAGAAAAACCACGACCACCAACCACACAACCCAAGTTTTAATTTTCATGGCTGCGACTGTTTTCCTCCTTTTGCGAACCAAGGTCAAACACCAAATGGCAAACGGACTTGTCGAGGCAGGGAATCAGGGGGGCCGCGCACGATACGGCCGGTGGGCGGCCGGGATTCAAAAAGAGCGACCGGAAGCGATGTAATCGCTGACGGTCCCGTGCTTGAAACTGAGGCGATGCTTTTGCTCCTGTGATCGGGTGAATCCTTGCTGCGCAGGAAAAAAAACCAGATTGCGTCCGGAAGCCGGGCGGGCCCCGCGCCCGCCGCCGGCGAAAAATTCTGGCCGGTTGGCCAAGAAATCCTGGACTTCCGCCGGCGTGGTCTTGCCGGCGAGGATGTTGGTGGCCAAGAGAGACTCAGCTTCGGGCGAACAAGTTTGGCTTCCGTAGGAATTTCCCGTAAGAGTTCCGTGTGCCCGTCATCGACCATCTATTTTCCATCGGCCGGATTCGCCAGGCGGTCTGGCAGCTGTGGTATCCGTTTCTCACGCGGCGGCTGCGCGGCGAGGAAGTTTTGTTCCTCAACTACGCCTACGAGGAGGAGCCGCCGATGGCCATCCCGCTCGCGCCCGAGGATGAACCCAACCGCGCCTGCATCCAGCTGTATCATCACGTCGCCACGCAGGTGGAATTGCGAGGGAAAAAGGTGCTCGAAGTGAGCTGCGGTCACGGCGGCGGGGCAAGCTATCTGGCGCGCACTTTGCATCCGAAAATCTACACCGCGTTGGATTTGAATCCGACCGGCATCCACTTATGTCAACAGCGGCATCACGTGGAGGGATTGAACTTCACGCAGGGCGACGCGGAG
>TBL_comb47_HYPODRAFT_10007908_pt1 | contig 11016 bp, 8 predicted proteins | sample TroBogypolimnion_40_FD_10682 | JGI IMG/M metagenome (IMG submission 10682) | reverse complement strand
TCAAAAATTCCTTATAATCTAGGGCTGAAATCGCAAAGGAAGAGTGGCAGAGCGGTTGAATGCACCAGTCTTGAAAACTGGCGAGGATGAAAGTCCTCCGTGAGTTCGAATCTCACCTCTTCCGCCAAAACATCCAATAAGAGGCTTGCAGCCTCTTTTTTTATCGAGTCTTAAGTATCAATCTAAGCATTCCTAACTCAGGGATATCACTCGAAATCCTACCTAAATTTCATTGCACATAATCTTTAGTACCATCTAGAGCATGGAATTAGCTAATCAAATCTTCTTTGTTGTTTTCTCCCTCATTGGCCTGGGACTATTTATTGTTGCTCTGTATCAATACCAGGCAAATAAAGAAGATGGATTTAGCATCTATTACCCACTGAGCTTGGGAATTTTCTCTCTATCCTCATTTAGTTTTGGTATTGCCTTATGGACACACAAGTTCATTCTAACCATAGCAAACACCTCATTTATCGTTTCGATTCTATTGCTCGTATTTTTATATCGGTCTTGGAATCAGCGTCCGTTTACGAAGTTACAAGCCATACTGTTATGGATGATTCCCGTTGCCATTCTCTTTTACTACGATCACTTAAGAGTATTACCAGATACCTTTAAGCAACGTGTAGCCCTCATCACCATCACTCAAGAGTTACTTTTGGTGTGGCAAATATGGGAACTGATAGCACATTACAAATTAGACCGAACGAGAGTGGTTAAGTGGCTCATTTTTTTATCGGCATTTACCTTGTTTGGGGAGATCTCAAGAACCCTGTGGGTATTGATTGGAAGTACTCAAACCCATTTCTTTTTATATGCTCAAGATGCGCTGGCGTTAACCCTTTTATGGATTGGCTATGGCAGTACGATTCTGGTGTATGTAGCCCTTGGCAGCTTTTATTTAGAAAAGCAGATTAAAAAAGAAAACCAGATTACCAATGCCTTAAAAAGTACCAAAGAAGAAAACCAAAAAATTACTGAGCTCTTAAAAGAAAAAGAGCGTCTTATCTACGGCTTAATGAAGGCCAATAAAACCGCTGCTACTGGCGCTCTATCGGCATCGATTGCGCATGAACTGAATCAACCGCTTGGCGCTTCTAATCTCAATATCCAGTTTCTTAAAATGAAATTAGAAAAAGGGGTACTGAATCCCGAATTGGAAAAAGAGATTTTGGATTCTCTAGAGCAAGACAATCAACGAGCTGCCACAATTGTTAAATCACTCAGATCAATATTTACAGAAGGCGAGTCAAGCGCGCAAGAAGTACAGCTAAGTGATTTGATTTCAAAAGTTTTAGATATTGTTAAGCCGGAACTGAAGGGCAAGAATATCCAAATTCAACTTCAAGTGCAGGATGACTTGGTTATTTGGGTCAATTCCTCTGAGATTGAACAAGTGATCTTGAACCTGCTCAATAACGCAATTCAGGCCTTGGCTAACTCAGGAACACTTTTGCGCCGTATAACAATCGAGGCCATTAAAAGTAATAACTTTGTTCTATTAAGTATTTCTGATAATGGGAGCGGCGTGCCCCCAGACTTTAGGTCTCAATTGTTTGATTTATTGACGACCACCAAACAGACGGGTATGGGACTAGGGCTATGGCTCTGCAAGCATATTGTCACTAGATATAGTGGTTCCATTCATTATGAAGACGCGGTTGGAGGCGGCGCTAAGTTTGTTATTGAATTGCCCTCAAATTAGCCGAGGGGCTAATTGACCGTTGTCCCCCTGAGGAAGACTATAGAGACCTACAGTTTCGAGGTCTCATGAACTTAGCTGAAATACAAACCTTTAAGCAGATCGGTAAGCGCCTTCGTCAGGAACGTGAGATGCGTGGTCTGACATTGCCTTCTGTTGCGGGCTTGTGCGGCATGTCGATTTCTGAATTGGTGCATATTGAAAACGGTGAGTTAATGGGATTTAAGCAAGTGCTTGAAGATGCCTTCAGTAATGCCGATGCCTACGCAAAGGCTTTAGATGTCGAGTTAGGTGGTGTGGGGAGACAGCATCCTGGAATGGCAAGCGTACATGCTAAAAATGATGACTTATTTATTCCAGTCTTTTTAAGAAAAAAATAATCATTCGGCTTCCCCGTTTTTAAGGACTCAAGCACTTTGGGTAAATCTTAAAGTGGTTTTTTCTTGATAGTCATCTTCTCCCCATCCGTATCAAATGCACCTATAAATCCTGGGGGATGCTTGCTCCAGGGATAGCCATTAATGGCATGGGCATAGCCATATTGGAAAAGCGCATTCATATACTTAGTATCAAATTCTTGATTATGTGGCTCATTAAAGTCCGAGCCAATGTATGCCAGATTAAAGCCTACGGCATCACTCTTGGCAGTGTTATAGATGCGATACAGATCGCCAATACCTTGCGTTTGGATTAATTGAGTAATCGCTCTGCCAGCAACGCTTAAAGTGCGGCGCTCCGTTTCACTCCAGCGAGGGTCAAGACGTGAGTTGCGGATGATGTAGGCCTGACGATTCACACGACGTTGAACGCCTAGCTCTTTTGCCTTGCTTGCTGCTGAAGCGGGATATAAGAAAACCTGCGTACTAGCTCCACCATCTACGTGCATCTCTTGAAAGACTTGCTCATCTAATAAGAAATCAAACATCACCGGAGGGAAGGCGCCAGGAATTGAGGCAGAGGCCAGCATGATGCGCCGAAAGAGCTCTAAAGCTTCAGGGCTACCAATAGTCGCAATACGCCCCATATTCCAAATCACTGGCTGTCCTGCATCAATATTGGTGGTGCCAATTAACAACCAGCGACCATTGGTGTTGTATTGATAGGCAACCTTTTTCAGAAAGTCTGCATCAATATATTTGGAGATGAGTTGGTATAGCGGGGTGGAGTCAGCCAACCCATCACTAAAGACGCCTGAGAGAACCCCGCGCTCAATATAGACATCCTTAGGCTCAATGTTTGTATAGACCTGTTGCAGGATCGGATCATAGTCTTTGCCAAGGTAGGCAAAAGGAGCAATTAATGCACCTGTACTAATTCCAGTAACTAAGTTGAAGCTTGGTCTGGAGCCTTGCTTTGTCCAGCCGACCAAGAGGCCAGCGCCAAACGCGCCATCATCGCCGCCACCAGAGAGGGCTAAGTAATTTGCATCGCCAGAAAAGGCTTTCTTGCCGCGTGACGCTTCGAGGGCAACAACGTCGTTCACAAGAGCATCTACCCCAGCTTGTGTGGAAATTAGGTAACGAACACTAGGCAATCCAGAGATTTGAGCCTTGCTTAAGGATTGGGCGGGAACGGCAGATTTACGTTCTAGGGCCGAGCAGCCCAATAAAGAAAGGGTTAGAAAGGAGCTAATAGCTATTAAGCCCAAACGTTTATAGAGTCTATATGTATTCATATGGCTAATTGTATGGTTTTCTAGGGGTAAAAATTAGGTATTCGTACAGTCAATTTTTTTATAGTCTATTGAAGATCGTTGTAGGATTTGACTTATGAAGCTTCTGCTAGCCATCTACTTTTTCATCATCGCCATCATTCAGATGGGATTGTTATTTGGTATTTATCACTACTATCGCTCCCAGAGCTTGTTAAAACCTAATCCCTATTGGATGGGTTCATTATTGGTCAGTGTATTGGCTTTATTTGTTTTTGGCGGCGGGATTTTGACCATAGACAGTATCGTTAATCCTGGCTTCAATTTCACCATTGCCAATACATTATTTGCTATTGCAGTTACTTTGCAGGCACTTTTTTGTGTGTCGCTAAACAAAGCCGTCCCAAAAAGTATGCTGNTTACTTTTTGTATTTCAACTCTTGTCTTTTTGATTGCATTTGAATTCTTGCGCATCAATGGTAATTTTGAAATACGAACTGTACTTGTAGCAACCTTTTATTGCCTCTTTTATGTTTGGCAACTTATTGAGTTAAGTACGACAAGAAAAAGGACTCGCTCAAGTCAGTTGACTTATTTACTATACGCAACTTATGGGGAGCTATTTTTTGCGATTGGGCGAGTTGCCATTTTAGGGGCATCTACATTTACCATCACTGAGGTAAATCAGATTCCGCAAATGTTGATTCTATTTACAATTGCCCAACTTGTGATGAATACCCTGTCCTATATTGCGATTGGTGGCTTTTGGGCGGAGCAGATTGCCAAGGCCAATGTCCAGTCGAATCTTGAGAATCAGGAAATTAAAGCACTCTTAGCCGAGCGTGAGAACTTGATTAGTTCATTACTAAAAGCTAATAAAACCGCCAGCACTGGAGCGTTATCAGCCTCCATTGCGCATGAACTTAATCAGCCGCTTGGAGCATCTAGTCTTAATATTCAATTTCTCCAAAAGAAATTGGCTGAAGGCAGAATCAGCTCCGAGCTTGAAAAAGAAATTTTAGATACTCTGCTTGCAGATAATCACCGGGCGGCAAATATTATTCGCTCTCTGCGATCCATTTTTTCAGAGGAGAAAGTAGTTGCAACAAGAGTGGATGTAGGCGAGTTGTTGCAAACAGTATTAAATATCGCCAAAGCAGAAATCGCTGCTCAAAAAATTCAGATTACCCTGCAACTGGAGCCAGACTTGTTTGCCAATGTCACGGCCGGTGAGATTCAACAAGTTCTCTTAAATCTTATTAACAATGCCATTCAAGCACTAGCAACTTCTAGTCGATCTGATAGGCTCCTGAGCATCGAAGGGCGCCATATTGATGGCAGCGTCCAGATTTCAGTTGCTGACAATGGTGATGGAATCTCAGCAGAGGTTCAAGAGCGTCTATTTGAACTGCTTTCTTCTACTAAAAAGTCTGGGATGGGCCTTGGCCTTTGGTTATGCAAACATATTGTTACAAGACATGGCGGAATCATTTGGTTTGAATCTTCACAGCACGGAGGGGCCAGGTTTACTTTTAAGCTCCCGACAGACCCTAATTTATTGCTTAGTCCTTAAGCTTTCATTAGCTTTAGGGCTAATTGCTATGCCTATACCTACTCCTATCATTGAATCACTGAAATTGACTTTTATTAGGTAAATCATGACAAGCAAACTCATTCAAATCACCATTGCAGCCACATTGTTAGGTACAGGCAGCGCTTATGCAGCTGGCGGTGGTGGAGTCATTGCGGACCCAGGCGCAATGGAGGGGAAGCATTTTGATGCCAAAGGTAATGCACCATCGACTTTTACCGTTGAACTGCAAAATGGTTTGCGCAAAACACTTCCTTTTGAAGATAAGCGAGACTTTGAAGAATCTAAGCGCGGATTCATAGCTGCTCCTCCATATAAAACCATCATGGCTGATGCAGGGAACGTGGCATGGGATATGGGTAGCTATGATTTTTTATTACAAGGGAAAGACTTTGACAGTGTGCACCCATCTTTGCAACGTCAAGCCATTCTTAATATGGGCTACGGCCTTTATGAAGTCGTACCTGACAAAATTTATCAAGTTCGCGGCTTTGATCTAGCTAATATCAGTTTTATTAAGACGAATTCAGGTTGGATTGTCTTTGANCCACTTACCGCNAAAGAAACGGCAAGAGCTGCCTTAGAGCTCGTCAATGAAAAGTTGGGTAAGCGTCCAGTGGTTGCNGTGGTGTACTCGCATTCACATGGAGACCACTTTGGTGGTGTACGCGGCGTCGTGGATGAGGCTGACGTGAAGAGCGGCAAGGTGAAGGTGATTGCACCAGCGGGCTTTATGGANCATGCAGTAGCTGAGAACGTCTATGCCGGNAATGCCATGACACGTCGAATGTACTTCCAGTATGGAGTCTTATTGCCTCGCAGTCCCTTTGGNCATGTGGATCAATCTATTGGTAAAAATACTGCAGCTGGAAACTTGGGTTTAATTGAGCCCAATGTTTACATTACTCAGCCATATGAAACCATGAATGTNGATGGNGTAGTGATGGAGTTCCAAAATACGCCNGGCACTGAAGCACCTGCGGAGATGAATACTTATTTCCCGCAATTTAANGCATTCTGGGCAGCAGAAAATATCACCGGCACCATTCACAACATCTACACCCTGCGAGGCGCCTTGGTGCGAGACTCATTGGCATGGTCTAAAAATATTAATAACTCTCTATACCGTTATGGTAATGAGAGTGAGGTGATGTTTGCTTCACATAGCTGGCCACGTTGGGGTAATGAGCGCATTCAAGAGGTGATGCGAACCCAGCGTGACAGCTACGCTCATCTGCACAATGAGGTCTTGCATCTTGCTAATAATGGCGTCACGATTAATGAAATACAAAACGTCTATAAGCAGCCAGAAAGCTTAAAAACGCAGTGGGCAGCCCATAGCTACCATGGGTCTGAAGAACATAATAGTAGAGCGGTGATCAATCGCTATCTAGGCTATTGGGATGCTAACCCTGCCACTTTGATTCCGTTGTCGCCGAAAGATTCAGCACCCTTATATGTCGAGATGATGGGCGGCTCAGCCAAGATTATGGCCAAGGGCCGTGAGCTTTATAAGCAGGGCAAGTACCGCGAGGCGATGGAGATTGTCAATAAATTGGTCTATGCACAACCCAATAACACAGCGGCCAAAGATCTCTTAGCAGACATCTTCGAGCAAATTGGTTACCAAAAAGAAAGTCCTAGCGTGCGCAATAGTTTTCTGGGCGCCGCTTACGAATTGCGTCATGGCATGCCGACAGGTGCATCACCAAAATCAAATGGGCCCGACATGATTAAGGCCATGAGCACAGAGCTTTGGCTGAATTCTTTAGGAATTAGCTTGGATAGCAAAAAAGCAGCAGGCATGAAATTCACTATCAATCTTTCCACACCAGATAATGGTGAACAGTTTGTGGTGGAAATGAGTAATTCAGCGCTTACCAATATCAAAGGTCAACAAGCCAAAAATCCAACTCTCTCAATTACTTTGAATCGTAGCGATCTTGAGAAGGTCATGGGTGGTCAAACCACCTTTGATCAGTTACAAGCAGAAGGTAAAGCGAAGTTTGAGGGTGATCGCAAAGCATTTGATCAACTCAGAAGTACTTTGACTATCTTTAAACCTGACTTTGAATTGATGCCAGGCACCAAGCCCAAGGGTGTGGAAGATAAAAACTTAAAAGCAAAACCGCAAGATCCATTTGCGGCTCAGGAGCTTGCAGTTACTGCAGGTGAGTAGCTTTAATTAAGATGAAGCGAGATGAGGCTTAAGGCGCAAAAGCGCCGCCGGCTTCAAGCGCCTTGAGTTCATCGCCAGCGATACCAAGCTCCGCAAGTAATTCACTAGTATGTTCACCTAATAAAGGTGGATGTTTGCGCACTTGTTGGGGTGTTCCCATCATCTTTACTGCAAAACCAATATTGGGAACTTTGCCTTCAATAGGATGGTCAATTTCCATGCGCATCTTGCGATGGCGTCCATGCTCGCTATCAAATGCTTCTGGGTAGGTATTAATTGGTCCAGCTGGAATGCCGGCTGCTAGCAGGTCATCTACCCAGGCTTCACTGGTTTTGTTGATGAAAGTTTTCTCCAGCTCGGTTGCAAGCTCTAAGCGATTAGCAAGGCGCAAAGGATTGGTTTTAAAGCGAGCATCTTCAATCAGCTCTGGCCTGCCAATCTTTTCACAAAGCAGTTTCCAGAGTTTTTGATTGGTGGCACCCATGACAAAATAACCATCAGCTGCCTTCATGGCTTGATAGGGCGCGCTCATGTGATTGGCAGTGCCAAGTTTATAGGGCTCCACTCCAGTGCCCCAATATTGGGCTGTATCCCAGATGGAAAATGCGAGAGCAGAGTCAAATAATGAAGCATCAATAAATTGACCTTCACCAGATTTGGTCTTGCCAATATAGGCAGACAAAATTCCATAGACAGCAAAGAGTGCGCAACCAATATCAGCTACTGGTACTCCCGCTTTCACTGGGGGGCCATCGGGGTAACCGGTAACACTCATGACACCAGACATAGCTTGCGCCATGAGATCAAATCCAGGGCGATCTGCCCACGGACCAGATTGTCCAAAACCCGAGATACTGGCATAGACTAAGCTCGGATTGATTTTCTGCAAAGAGGGGTAATCAATACCTAATTTCTTCATGACACCTGGGCGGTAATTCTCTACCAAGATGTCGGCTGTCTTCACCAACTCAAAGAACACTTTTTTACCTGCTTCGGTCTTTAGGTTCAGCGTGAGACTGCGCTTATTACGATTCATATTCAGAAAGCCCATGCTGTCTGAGCCCTTCATCTTGAATCCCATAGCGCCACGGGTTTGATCACCAGTGCCCGGAGGCTCGATCTTAATAACGTCAGCACCTAGGTCTGCTAACAGCATGCAGCAGTAAGGGCCAGCCATGACCTGGCTCACATCCAATACTCTGACTCCAGATAGGGGAAGGGGTCTAGAGCCTTCATTTATAGGTGTTTTCGTCATTGTCTCGAATGTTTTTATATGTTTAGAATGTCTTAATAGTATCAAACACAATTAAAACGATATTGGAGATCTTATGTTGCTAAATTCCCGGGCGCTTCGTACACTTTTAGCATTAATGCTGAGCACCTTTTCATGGCTTGCCATTGCGCAACAAAGCTTTCCTACGAAACCGATCCGCTTAATAGTAGGTTTTGCTCCTGGTGGTGGCACTGATATTGTTGCTAGAGCACTAGCTCCAAAAATGGGCGAGATTCTCGGTCAAAGTGTCATCGTAGAAAACAAATCAGGTGCGGCTGGAACGATTGCTGCTGACCAAGTTGCCAAGGCTAATCCAGACGGATATACCTTACTAGTAGGCCATTCCAATTCCAATGCGATTGCGCCTTTCGTCTTGACCAATGTGCCATACAACCCAGCAAGCGATTTCACACCAATTACTTATTTGGGTTACGTACCAAATGTTTTAGTAGTCAAGGCATCCTTACCAGTCAACTCAGTATCCCAACTGATCTCCTTAGCGAAAGCCAATCCAGGTCAAATGACTTATGGTTCCTCTGGAATTGGTAGCACTCAACATTTAGCGGGTGCATTGTTTGCCAAGATTGCAGGTATTCAGTTAAACCACGTGCCTTACAAGGGAAGCGGTCAAGCAATCATTGATTTGTTAGGTGGCCAAATCACGATGAACTTTGATACCTTACCCCCTAACTTGCAGCAAATTAAAGACGGCAGCTTAAAAGCATTGGCAATCTCCACTCCAAAGCGCCTTTCTATTTTGCCAACAGTGCCAACCTTTAACGAGGTGGGTATTACTGGTTTTGATGTGACGAACTGGTATTCCGTGATGGGTCCAAAAGGCATGGATCCAGCAGTAGTGAATAAGATTGACCAAGCAGTGAAAGCGGCGATGGCTGATCCACAGATTAAAAAGACTTTGGATTCACAGGGATTGCAGCCAGAAGGCCCAGCAACACCAGCTGCTTTTGGTCTTTTCTTAAATGCTGAGCTATTAAAGTATCAGCGCTTAGTCAAGAGCTTAAATATTAAGGCCGAGTAATCAAGATGATGCAAAAGGATTTAGAAGCTAAGGTTGCACAGGTCACAGTCGAATTACGAGACAAGATTGCTTATGTGACATTTGATCATGTGGCAGCTCGCAATGCGATGACAGTGGCGATGTATGAGAGCCTCAAATCCATTTGTGAGAATCTGGCAGAAAATCCCAATATTCGTGTGGTGATATTTCGTGGGGCGGGAGGTAAGTCCTTTGTTTCCGGAAGTGATATTGCGCAATTTACGAGCTTTAAGAGTGGTGAAGATGGTGTGCGCTATGAGGAAGCTATTCACGACTATCTCAACCCACTGGCAACCTTGCCAATGCCCACAATTGCAGTGATAGACGGCATGGCAGTTGGTGGTGGCCTAGCCATTGCAACTTGCTGTGACTTTAGGATTGCCACGCCAGAGGCAAAGTTTGGTGTACCAATCGCTAGAACACTAGGCAACTGCCTTTATCCTGGCAATATTGCTTGGCTCGTGGCCCATATGGGCATGAATATCGTTCGTCGCATGCTGCTCTTAGCGGAAATGGTTCCAGCCAGCGAGCTCAAAACACAGGGCTATTTACTGGCTACCTATGAGGCTGATCAGATTGGCAAAGAGGCTGATGCGCTAGCAGAGCGCTTAGCCAAACTCGCACCCATAACTCAAAAAGCGAGCAAGTTGGCTATGGCCAGAATGATTGCCAACCAATTGCCTGATTGCCAAGATCTCATTCGGGAAACCTATGGCAGTGATGATTTTAAAAATGGCGTCGCATCCTTTTTAAAAGGTGAGCCACCTGTTTGGTCTGGCAAATAGCCTTAGTCTAAAAACATCTCTTGTAGATTGTTGAGATAACGCAACCCGAGTTCTGTTGCCTTGAGTTTGCTTGGATCCTCATCTAACAATCCTTTTTTGCTTGCTTCGTCCAAGCCTTTGCTAATGAGATTTAAAGGCAAGCCAGTACGCTCGCTAAAGGTATTCGTATCAACCCCGTCAGTTAGGCGCAGGGCATTGAGCATGAACTCAAAAGGAAGATCTTTGGCCTCAATTTCTCTAGCCTCAATTAAGGCATCCCCTTTGCTCTCCATTGCGGACATATAAGTTTCTGGATGGCGCTCACGAACTTGACGAGTGATTTTGTTTGGAAAAGAGATCTTGCCGTGAGCACCTGCACCAATGCCGATGTAATCGCCAAAGCGCCAGTAATTCAGATTATGTTTGCACTCTTGATCTTTCCTGGCATACGCAGAAACTTCATAGCGTTTGTAACCAGCCTTTGTCAGTAAATCCAAATTCTGTTCAAAGATGGCATCTACTTCATCTTCACTGGGGAGCTTTGGAGGGAAGCTGGCGAAATAAGTATTGGGCTCAAGGGTGAGGTTATAAAAAGACAAGTGCGGAGTTTTAAAAGAGAGGGCAGTCTCGACGTCGGCTTTAGCGGCTTGAAGACTTTGATTGGGTAAACCATACATCAGATCTAGGTTGACGGACTTAAAGTTGTCTAAAGCAATCTGGATGGCGCGCTTCGCTTCTTCACCATTGTGAATGCGTCCCAATGCCTTAAGCTGTTCATCTTGAAAGCTCTGCACTC
>TBL_comb47_HYPODRAFT_10007907_pt1 | contig 11017 bp, 11 predicted proteins | sample TroBogypolimnion_40_FD_10682 | JGI IMG/M metagenome (IMG submission 10682) | reverse complement strand
CAGATTAGAATCAAGGCTACAGGATTTTTGGATTAAACGGTATAACGATTCTTTATACCAAGATAAGGTATTAAAAAAAGACAAATATTGGGGTGACAAACTTAACAACGATGCCTTTTATAAATATGTATACCTACATAAATCAGACAAAGGTCAATCTATTAATTTAAAAGAATCTGAAAATGCGTCTAGAATGTTATCTGTTCACGCATCGAAGGGTAGTGGGTGTGAAGTAGTATTTCTTCTAGGTCTATCCGAACAAACATTACGCCTATTTAGCAAAGATAAAAATAACTTACAATACGATTCTCTATTACATGTCGCATTAACAAGACAAAAAAAATCAATATATATAGGTCTTGAACGAAACGGTGATGATATTTGTGAAAGGTTTAAGTTCTGCGAACTAGTAAAAGATCTTACTATTAAACCGAATCTTAATGATATTAAAAAAAGTGATAAATACGAAAAAACAATAGACTGGTCGTTTGAGAATAACTACGAGAGTATAAATGAGGCTATTATAAAATTACAAGATTACGACGATTTGATACCTGAAAATAACGCAAATAAATGTATTATAGATTGGGGGCATCATACGATAAGATATAGTGTGTTTTGGTATTATATACTATATTATATTATCAATAACGAAAAAATGGACGATAATTCCGATGAAAATGCAAAACTAGACCAGTTCAAAACATTACTAAATAAAATATCAAAGTTAGAAATAACCTACTATATTTATAAGGACTACTACAGAAAGTTAAAAGATAAAAAAACAAAAGAGGTAGAACTACCTATACTCTACTTTGAATCAAACGAAAGATCCAAATATACTAAATATAAAACAGTCCTATCAGATTTCATTCGTAATATTCAAAACAAGATACAAACATCTCTAAAAGAAAAGGAATTGCCGTATTTATGTGCGTTAGAAACAGTAATATTACAGTATATGATTAAAATTAACGATGATGGTATATATTCTGATATAACCATAATGGATGTTTATTCAATAATGTATTGCTACGATGAGTGTTCTAATTCTATTGATGATTCTCATACTCAGAAATATAAGTGTTCGTGTAGAAAGCATTTTGTCGAGGGTAATAAGAACACCGACTTTTTAACATATCAAGAAATCCGCGCAAGTATCAAAAATCACTACGATAAAATAAAACAACTGGAAAAAGTGTATCAAAACTATAAAGAATATATAATGGAAAATCTAAAAGATTCTTCATCCTTCAAATATAATATAAATCATCCTATACCATTGGCCGAAGAGAATGCTAATTTTAAGATATTTAATAAGCATACTATTATAGCAAACTCAGATAAATATGTGTTGGACTTTATTATCAAACCTCAGTTCAACAAACTCAATATTAATAGGGTAATATGCGAAGGTCTATTTCATAACTTTCTATTACTAAATTGCGACCCAAAACAAAATAACTATAAGAGATTCAGCGAAAAGAAAATTATAACTTGTATATTCACACTTGATTCTGATAAACCTATATTTATAGATTTTAATATTCTAAAAGAAAATCCGACGCTAAAGGACTCTATTAAGAAGTACATTATCAATAAATATTCAGAGAAGCATGACAAGATTTATGATTACTATTTTTATTGTAAGGAAAATAAACCAAAGAATATTGATAGCATAACCTATACGCTTAATGAAATAACTGCAAATTATGACAGCATACCAAAATATATAGAAAATTATTTTTACGATATTAAGAAGGAACTGGATAGTAATAAAAAGAATAATACTAATATAAATAATGTATTATCAAAAGTAAATAATAAGGCGGTGTTTCTGGAGAAAATAGGGTTGTACTTAGAAGATGTAGTGAATGATTTCCTAAAAAACAAGGTAGAAGAGCCAACCGACTGTGATTACTAAATTAAGATGGAACATTTACTTTCCATGCACCTATAGCCTTGCGACAAAGAGGGCATTTAGAAGGAAACTTTTTAGAATCAATAGTTTTATCCCAACATTCGACGCACATTTTATGAGTGGGATGGCAAGATAATTCTACAACTATCTTGTCTTCAAAACATATACTACATTCTTCTGGTTCTGAAGTCTGTTTTAGTTCGCCACGATACGCCCAACATTCAAAACATAAACCTAATGCCCCACCAGGATGTTTCGCCATATCCCATTCAGGCGTGGAAATACCACATATGTGAAAGTTTTTACACTTAATAAACTCACAGTTGTGAACGCAGGCGTCTTTACGGCAATATTTTACGTTATGACTGCGGTGGTCACAAGAACATACTTCATAGTCTTCATCTGTTTCAGCATCATAGCATTCACACTCACAATATTTGAAGCAAGATCCGTCGCCCTGACAATTAGCCATTGACTATATTTAGTTAATATAAATATAGTCAATTTTTAAGAAAAAACAAATAAGATGAGTATTGTTTTGTAGGCGATTTACCCAAAAAACGCTCATTTAAAATCCGCACCGGTCTAAGTAATTAGTATAACATTGTATGCTCAAGGATAAAATGCATACGGATTCACTATACGAAAATGAGGACTATCACTGCAAATATGTGTATCCTGTACAGAGCAGATCCGTAAATAGTAAAAGTCATCATTCGACCAGGCTCTCGGTACCCTGGCCACCCAGAGAAAGACCCCTTGATTCGGCACAGAATGCGCCACGGTTTGGACTTTTATGGTTTCCATTGGATTCGTATTATATAAGTCAATGGAAACATCGGTTGGATTTGGATAAGCAATAACAGGTAGTGTAGGTAAAATAGTATTCCACGTAATATAGGTAATGGTATCTGGGATAATATAACTGCCTTCAATGGGATAAAATACTTGAAAACGAGGCTCGGCTAAATCCGTTGGCAAAATAGGGTCTGTGTAGGAATATTGTTGTGTCCAAATATACATATAGCTACTTCCTGCAGGTCCTGGGGTTTGAATCCATTCATTACCTGTATTGGCAAAATAGATGGGATCGGATTCACGTCCCAGGCATACCGACGGATGAATCATGAGGGCATAGATAGTAATGTGGAGAAAGAACCACATAAATGTCTTTGTGAACCACATAAATGTCTTTGGTCAGAGCTGTTTTATTTTTCAATTTTACTGCATTTATGAAAAGTGTAATAAAATTGATATCAATGTGTACATTTAAAAGGAATGAACACGATCCATGCCCTTATCCAAACACTTCTATTCTCTTGACGAAGTCCAGGCAGCCCTCTTCTATACTGCAGGACGGTATGATGCCAAAGAAGCCCTCTTCTGGTGCCAAGAGATGATTGACAGTGGCTGTATCGGCGAAGCAATTTCCACCCTCTTTGAATCATGGCTTTTCCATAAAGGCCCTCTTTGTCTCTCTTGGCTTCTACATGCATGGACCACCTTACGATCTGATGAATTAACAGAAGAGGCTATCCTTCTCTCCGTCTATCAACTCTGCTCTTATCGAAAAAAAGATCATTCTTTATCAAATGTATTAGCACTTACTTCTCACGACATAGATCGTATTACTCCAAAAACACCTGCTGTTACCAATCATACCAATTCAAAAGAGCTCTACTTCATTCGCGCGATCTACCAAGGAAAGGCACGATGTGCATGGTGGATCTCTCACTATTTGGATATAGCACGTGTATGGCATTTACTGGAAGGGTATGCGATATCACATCGTGCCTGTTTTCATGCCTTAAAAGAATACGAAGATCTTCTTGGATATAAATCAGAGGCATATGATCGTATAATGAGTTGTTGTGCCATTCTGTATGCATGTTCCTTGCACCAAAATCTTCAACTTATTCCATGCATAGATGACCGAATGAAAGCTGCAATAGCAGAATGGAAAGCCCTGGATGGTAGAAAGTCACGCCGCATCTATACCATTCCTACTGCCTGTTTGTATGGAATGACAATGAGAGGAAAGATGAAATGGTCTCAACACAATCGCGTACAACTATATCGTGTAGAGCCCTATTTGATTGGATGTCCCTTTTGGGACAAGACACTTTCCGCGTATGCTGAAATAGAGAATGGACAGATTCAATGGCAAACCGATGTACTGCGAAATGCATTTTATCAAACATACTTCCCAGATGATATTCCTGATGAATGGTCATTAGCAGAGAAGAAAAAATCCCATGGCGACGGTGTCCTAGGTCCAACCGATAAGGTTACCTTAGCACGGTATGCACGGATCCATTTCTCTGGTCCAAGTCGATTGGCATGGTCTACTACAAAGGAAGCATTCTTACAACTAGAGAAACGTACTACTACAGAATGTGATCCTTCATTCGATCTTAGCAATATTGTTGGAATCGCATTCCCATTCGATGCTGCATTATTAAAACCAGTTCATAAACGGCTAAAAGTTTAAGACCTTTATATAAAAAAGCCTTCACAGGGCTTATTTACGATGCTTCCGTGTCTTATTTTTCTTAACCTGTTCAGAACATGCTACTCTGCCAAAAATAGAACATCCCATTCTCTTTCCAGCATGGCCTGTTATCTTACTATCTTCAAAGGAGCCCTCGCCTAAATCATCCTCGTCCTCATGCACAATGACAGAACGCCCCCATAAATCGCGTACAGAAACATTTGGTAAAATGTATTCATATTCTCCTATTTCTACATTACCGAGATCTCCAAGATGGCGCTCTTTGGATCCAGGTGGTCCGCCGTGCGTATGATGCCCTACATCATAGTGTTCGCATAGCCCTTTGCATCCTTCACCTCTCAAATCACCTGCCTTGTGAATATGGAACCCATGTTTGCCTCGAGGAAGCTTGGTAAATGTTGCTGTAATCATACAACCTCTTTTATGATCGGATGCAATGACTTCTCCTTCGATTTCATTGGTCTTAAACACTGCAACAGCCTGATGTGCAACAGCCTGATGTGCAACAGCCTGATGCATTTCTAACACTAGATGATAAAATAATCATGTGGATCCTCCTCTTTTACAGTCGTCTCTACGACAAACGCTTTCTTCGTTTTTCCAAAATACTCCACTGCATACCCCTCTGTAATCATCCACTTATTAATATCATTGCCCTGCTTATCATATAATGTGCATAGTAATCGGCCATACTTATCAGGTTTGTAAAATAATGCCACTGCTATGTTATTGTTTTCCACTAGTTTTGCTGTTATCGCCTTACTGGCTCGATGTGATGCTGCAATCTCCTCATCGCGATTCACATTTGTTTTGAGCGGCTTCTTCTCAGGAGTATCGATTCCATAAAGACGTACACGATGTTTATAGACATGATGAATATCTTCATGATACAGGGCAATATCGAGGGTATCACCGTCTATTACCCTTAGAATCTTGACCGGTTTCTTCATATGTTCATACGTATAATAGGGCGTATTTTCATCCGTAGAATCTTCATATATACTATCATCGGGCTGTGTTTTCTCTACGCAAATACAGTTCCCCATGGCTATTTCTATCACTAAACTAATATATCAATTTTATGAAATGCATCTACTTATTATGAAATCGCTATTATATCCACTATAAAAGGCCACGATCTGTTATATCCTTAATAAAGTCCTTCTGTTTTTTAAATAACTTCAAACATCGCTGATTAATCTGATGCTTTCGATTATAACCAAAATGTGTAGCCTCATAATGAATCATGGCAATCGCCTTACACTCCTCCACGTACCAATGTGTCGGCACTTTTTGAATCGCGATACGATAGATATTATCCAATCGGTTGGAAGAACGAAACTGTAATTCATCCACTTTGGATAAGATAAAATCTAATAAAAGCTCTCGTGCATCGAACGCATCAAGACGAATCAGGCTTGTTTTAATCGCCGACATTGTCAGCGCAGAATGATGATATCGATGCCATACTGTTTTATTAAAATCATACTTATACATGGTGGCAAGTCCCCAACGAAGTTCACCATGCGCCGATAGTTGATAGTAAATGGACACGAGTTGAGCATATGTAAATTCTACATTTGTCCACGGATTCGAGGGATAGATTGGCAGTGCAAATCCTCCCTCATTATACAGTAATTTAGATTCAATAAAGGTAGCTAGACTTTTTGCATCAAATATAAACTTCTTCTTGGCGGACCAATCATACAGTACAACTGGATTTTCTGGTACGGATAGGGTGATGGGATCGATCTCCTCCACCGATCGCGTGTCGATTCGTTTTCTACGCAGACAGTGAACTACATTACGAAAAATGGTCCGCAATCTCCATTCTTTAATATAGGCTTGAAACACCTGATCTCTCAAATTATAGAGTAGTTTCTTTTTACTTTCGTAATCATATCCCTCTTCGAATGAATCTTCATAGTAGTCTTTATCGTTATGCATAAATCTAGTTAAATAAAGCATACGATCTTTTACAGATAGAGGCATCTTTGAAATAATATTTCGTACAAATCGATTGGGTTCCAATGCTTCAGTTAACAGAATATTATGCCCATCCTCTTCTGTAAAATAAATGGTAAAACATGTGTTTAGATCAATCGAACGATAATCTATTTCTTTTTCTTCGTATTTTGAATATTTTGAAGGCGGCTCCTCCGTGGGAGATCGTGGGCGCCTCCTTGATTCTTCACGTCTTCCTTCAGAAACCGGATTAGAAACCGGATTAGAAACCGGATTAGAAACCGGATCAGAAACCGGATTAGAAACCGGATCAGAAACCGGATTAGAAACCGGATCAGAAACCGGATCAGAAACCGGATCAGAACCTACCTCGTCTGCATTGTCTACATTTAATATAGCTACAAAATTACTTCCCAATAATGATGCAATCATATATGCATTCAATATATTAAAAGAAGGATCCTGATTTGGATCCATTACTACTATATAGTGTTATATACTTTTAGGTACTTCTATAATAAATCGTTTGATAACACCATCCATTTTATTAAGTTTACCGATCATCTCTCCTCGTGAATTAATGATAGTACGATTCGTTAACCACATAGGCTCCATTGTATTTTTATCTTTTATTTTTTGAACAATCTGAATGCTTCCCTTATACTGCGACGACTCAATCACCAACATTCGATTTGTTCGATGAATCATACAATATTCAGAATGATACGCGACTGGCTTTTTACAAAAGACAGTAAGTTGATCGCGCTGAATATATGCCCTACATTGATTAGACTCGTGCTGTGAATCCTGAAGTATAACGTGGAATGAATCCGATGTAGGCATCACTCGCTTCTGTAGTTCTTTTTCAGATACACCCAAATATTTGGCCAATTCTCCAATGTATCGTCGACTTTGAGCCAGAAGTACAGATTCTAAGTTTTCCCATAGAAGACGAGGGACTTTATATTCAAGCGACATGATGATGCCTTTTTGTTATGGCAAGATTACGTATCAAATTTTTGCGTTGATTGTACTTATGTTTTTTTGTAGAATATCTCTTTCTTTGCATCGGTAATGCCTTTGGCAAATCCTTCGGTAATGCCTTTGGCAAATCCTTCGACAAATCCTTCGGTAATTCCTTCGGTAATTCCTTCGGTAATTCCTTCATTATATGCCCTTTAAAAAAAGATATCATGCATTTATTAATTTCTTCCATTTGTGCATTATTCAAAAAATCATAAAAGAATAACCATATATACCATTTTCCTTGATTAAATTCATCTTTTTTATTATATAATTTAAAGTGAACTTTGCAAACAATTCTATTATCTTTTGTTAAGGTTACATCTGGTACTGATTTACGATCTTTTGTTTTGATTTCTTTTGAATATTCGGCCGTAACGCCTACCTCTCTCTGTAATTGATTTCCTAATGCAATTTCATCCTCTGGAAGTAACGCAAAATGCCCCTTCTTTTTCTGTTGCGGCTTAATCCATTGTAATGCTTCCGAGGGAAAATGATCATAAATTATCTCAGTATGCTGTAACATTTTTTTTGGAATTTCTATTGGCCCTATTGGCTTTACTGGCCTTATTGGCCTTAGATCTGGTGTCGGTATGGAATCCAGTTCTGGCAAATCCATTACGAAATCTGGTTTACTTTGTGCCATTTCTACTATATGTGGTTCTTTTTTATATAAAATGAATATACCCTTATAAATGGAGTCTCCGCAGAATCATCTTTGGGGTCCCGCTTTGTGGACATTACTTCACTCCTCTGCAGAACGTATCGGATCACAGCTGTTGAAACGATTACCTCAAGAGGAATCACGTATTTGGACAAATGTACTGTCTTCCTTACGCTATTCGCTTCCATGCCCACTATGTAAAAAACATTTCACAGCCTATTTTTCTTCTCATCCACTTTTACCAATTGAACGAGATGCTGTTCGCGCATGGCTTTTTCAATTACATGAACGTGTGAATCAACAAACATCAAAACCACTTACGATTACCATAGACACCTTACCAGAGCTCTATGGTATTCCTTTTCAATATACTGTCTATTCAAAGACAGTTTCAAATCATATGTTACTTGCAGTACGAAAGGGTATATGCAGCCGCGAGGATGTTCAACGCACCATTCGGTTTATGGAGGAATTAAGACGATTTTATGACTTCTTTTAGGAAGTAGTATCTGTGGGAATACACGCCACAGGACCCGTCTTTAACGCATTTGCAGAAAGAATCCGATTAGCAATGCCAAACAAATCGGCTAATTGATCCGGTTGGCCAACTGTACTTAACATGTAATACCAGAACCATCCAATCATACCAAAGAGAGGCATAGTAGCCAGTATTGACCATCCTTCGCATCCCACTGTATACCGATAATAGATTACCACGAATGCAAATACAATAATTGAAATGAGCGATAATAAGGCTTGTGTCTTTCTTGTCGACACCTTATCCTGCTCGGCACCATCAATCGAACTACGATCGTACATGGTCCACGAATTATGTATGATGTATCCAATAAAGAAAGAAATCATACTTAGCCATTCTGAAAAGACAACGACTTCTTCGCCATTTGTTATATGTGTAGTCTTATTCAATGTTTCAAACGGAATAACAATGCGACATATATCGGACCGTTTTGACAGTAGATTGTATTTTCGTTGGGTTTCCTCTGATAGCAGGGATGCCAATGTATTAACCCCCCATGATGTAAACGGAACAATAATTAGAAATCCTATTAGAAAAAATAACATGGCATAGTGCGCAGTAAATAACCCAATCAATAACATAGTTCCCGCCAGTGCCATCGGCAATGAATTCATTCCTCCGTTTAAAAAGATACGAATGTCGGATATAATGTTTTTTAATGAATCCTCCATTCCCTACTTTAGCTTTTTTAAAAAGTTTTGCATATGTTCTTTTTAGACCCGTGAACGTAGACCCGTGAACGTAGGCCCGTGAACGTAGACCCGTGAACATTTAAAATGAGCATTAGGCAAATATGCCTGGAATCGTATGTAAGAATGTTCAGCTGTCTAAAGAGTACGTGTACACACGTATATCGGATCCTCCTTCTCTAGTGCAGAAATCGTATCAGGTACCCCCAAAAAATTCATTGCTTCTCTTCCAAATATGCTCTTATTCACTGTAAAGAAGAGTATGCCAAAAATGATTGCTAACCCTACAGCAATACCGATTTCACCAACAGTCGTATCGCATTTATACATGTACGATGCAATACAAATAGGAAGTAAGAGCCCAATGAAGACAAATGCTACAATGATACGCGAAGACCATTCGGGACCCATTTCCCTCAAACTAAGTGAAAATTCATTCGTAGCCATACCAAGATAGGTGGCAATCGATGTAATGGAAAACAGGGCGTAACTGGGATACTGATCATGTGAAAACGTGCGCGGTATAGCCAGTTGTGGTGTTTTGAATCCTGCTCTGCATTTGACTCCTGTAGTAGGCCGGGGCTCAGGACCCACTGTTTGTGCAACCATCCACCCAATCAATTTATGGGAAAATGCCATTTCAACTATAAAAACGGCAAGGATGCCAAATGACAGATTATGTGTTAAAATATAGAGTAATAGTGCGCCGAATAGCATAGAATCTGGTAGAAGGGACTGCATTTCAATTATGCCATTTAAGGCTCCATCATATAATTGCGACAATATAGTCGACATTCTATTATTTGCAAGTTTTAAAAGCAAGGCATAAAGGAAGGCATAAAGCAATTGTGTGATAAATAGATAATGGGAATCCCATCCTATTATAAAAAGTTACTGGATGTTCTTCCTGGATTGATATCGCGTACTTCGCATACTTCGCATACTTCGCATACTTCGCATACTTCGCAATCAGTCGATTGGCTCTTTATGGATTTCAACTGTCTTATTTATCACTGTCTTCATCATGCTCCGCCTTATTCTAACTCTAATAAGGAAGAATGGGAACAGGCCTTTCTAGAATGCATTGTTGTCTACTGTAAAAAAGTGATAAAACAGGTCGGTCCAACGACAGGCACCTACATTGCGATTGATGGTGTCGTTCCCATGGCCAAGATGAAACAGCAGCGACTTCGTCGATTCAAATCGGCATGGCTCGCCAAACAAGACCCTGTTGAAAAATGGGACACCAACGCCATTACTCCTGGAACAAAGTTTATGGAGAAACTGACTGCACGTTTAATGGCGGAGAAGACGCATTCTATGGCGGAGAAGACGCATTCTATGGCGGAGAAGACGCATTCTATGGCGGAGAAGACGCATTCTATGGCGGAGAAGACGCATTCTATGGCGGAGAAGACGCATTCTATGGCAAAATCGTCGAAAACAATAATACTGAGCTCCAGCGACGAGCCTGGCGAAGGCGAACACAAGATTATTGCTGCTTGGCGAAAAGAGGGCACAAAGGGCAATTATGCGATTTATGGCCTAGATGCCGATCTGATCGTACTCGCCCTACTAGGGCAAGAAACCTGCGCACTTCAAAACAAGATTTGGCTCTTTCGCGAAGAAGTTGTGGCGGGTGCAATGACACGCGATGAACACGGCGAAGAAGTCTTTGAATGGTTCTCCATTGATCTTCTTAAGA
>TBL_comb47_HYPODRAFT_10007906_pt1 | contig 11019 bp, 10 predicted proteins | sample TroBogypolimnion_40_FD_10682 | JGI IMG/M metagenome (IMG submission 10682) | reverse complement strand
CGCGACCTTGACAAGCTGAAGACGACCACGTCGAACTTGAACATGGTGATGCTGCACAAGTTTCTTGCCCAAAATGGCGTTTCAGCTCAGTCGCTTATTGCCAGCGGCATTGTCCCAAAATTTGAAGCGTTCAAGACCATCAATGCCAGCGAACGCATTCTCTTGTTGATAGACGAAGCGCACCGTACGCAAGGCGGCGATATGGGCGATAACCTCTTTATCGGCTTTCCCAATGCGGTCAAAATTGCCTTTACCGGCACGCCACTGTTGACCGAACGGCACAAGCAGACCACCTACGAGCGGTTTGGCACTCCCATCGACACCTACAAGATGCATGAGTCGGTTGCCGACCGGGCTACCGTTGATATCCTCTACATTGGGCGCACCAGTAAAGACCAGATTCTCAACAAAGAGCTCTTCAAGCAGGAGTTCGAGGATATGTTCCGTGAACGGTCAGAGGAGGAGCGGCAGGAAATTCAAAAGCGCTTTGGCACCATGACCGCCTATCTTGAATCGAAAGATCGCATCAAGAAAATTGCTGAAGATATAATTGAACACTATACCGAGGAAGTCCTTCCCAACGGTTTGAAAGCGCAGGTTGTGGCCACCTCGATTGTGGCGGCATGTCGCTACAAATACGAGCTTGAGGAGGCAATCAAGGTGCGGATTGAAAAAGAGCTGTTAAAACTCTCAAGTGAACGCGATGAAGAGCTGCTCAAGCAGATGCAGTTCCTGAAAGTATGCGCCGTGGTAACCATGTCAGACAACAACGAACTTGGCTACATCACCAGGGCGCGTAGAGAAGCCATTGAGATGGATGCCATCGAGAGCTTCAAAAAAGACTTCAACTACGACAAGCCGGAATCGGGCGTGGCCATTCTCTGTGTGTGCGACCGCCTGCTGACCGGTTTTGATGCTCCGGTTGAGCAGGCCATGTATCTGGATAAAAATCTGCGCGAACATGACCTGATGCAGGCAATTGCGCGTGTCAATCGAACCAAGGTGATGAAAAGCGGCTATGTGAAGGAGCATGGCATTGTTGTTGATTATTTCGGCATTGCCTCTCACTTGAAGGCGGCTCTCGCTATCTATACGGCAACTGACGAGCAAGAGTTTGAAGATTTAAGTGTTTACTTCAGGGGGCTGGATAAGGAGATTCCGGTGCTTGAGTCCCGGTTCCGCCGCTTGCTTCAGTTGTTTCAGGACTATGGCGTCAAGCAGATTGAGCGATTTGTACACCAGAAAATGGTTGATGCAGAGGAGGAGTGGGAGCTTGTTGAGAAGTGCGTGGCACTGGGCGCTGAGGTAAAGTTTCGTGCACAGTTCGATACCTACATCAAGGCGTTTTTCGACAGTCTTGACCTGCTTTTCAATGCGTCAATGGCAAAAGAGTACTATGTGCCAGCCAAACGGATGGGGTACCTGTTGATGCGTATGCGCGACCGGTACAAGGATGAAACTCTTGATTTGAAGTGGGCCGGTGCAAAGGTGAGGAAATTGATTGACAAGTATCTGGAGTCAAAAGGAATAAACCCCAGAATCCCCCCGGTCATGCTGTTATCTGAGGATTTTCCCAAAACTCTTGACGCACACAATAAAACAGGCAAAGCCAGGGCTTCAGAGATGGAACATGCTATCCGCTGGCATATTAAAGTCAACATGGACAAAGACCCGGCACTCTATACCGTGTTCAATGAGCGCCTGCAACGAATACTTGACGCCCACAAAGAGCATTGGGATGTTATGGTTTCAGAACTTTCCAATTTGCGACTTGCTATCGGTGAGGGGCGAAAAGAGGAGGCGAGTATTGTTTCGCCAAATGTCATTCCATTTTTTGAACTCCTGCTGCTGCATGGTGGTATCGACAAAACAAACCCCGAAGTAACGGGCAATATCGGCCAAATTTCAGAGCTGCTCTATGCCCGAATCAAAGAGTTTCTCATGATTCCAAATTGCTGGCAAAAATTTAATGAGCGACGACAACTTGATAGTGATGTTCGCGACGAGCTTGATTATTGCGGGATTGATTCCATAAAAGCGCAAGCGGCACACCTTACCGCCGAAGTAATCATCCTCGCCGATAAACGGGAAACAGAGATTCGCAATTCATGACCTCTGCATACAAGATAGCTGTCAAACACAGCAAGAGAAAGACCGCCAGCATATACCTGGAGCGTGACGGCTCTCTCTCTCTGCTTGTGCCTGAAAACACCACTGAACAGACCATCAACGATATTCTCAAGGCGAATGAGTATAAAATCCACAAATATCGAGCTAAGCGGGAGCTGTTGAACGAACATGCAACAAAGCGTGAGCCGGTAAACGGGCAATCGTTTCTCTATTTGGGCAGGAATTACTACCTGCAATACAGCGCAGAGACAAAAGAAATCGCATTCAAAGGCCGTTATTTTTATGCACCGGAAAAGTCAAGTGTAACGCTTGACGGCTTGTTCAAAGAGTTTTACCGGAAGCGCGGCTACAAGTTTATTTCACCTCGCGCCAATAAGTACGCTGAAATGATGGGACTAACCATTGAAGAGATATCAGTGCTGGAATTAAAGAGCAGATGGGCCTCCTGTTCTGATATAAAGCGCAAAGTCAATTTCCACTGGAAAGTGATGATGGCTCCAGCAAGCGTGATTGATTACCTGATTGTCCATGAATTGTGTCACTTCAAACACAAAAGGCATAATGCCGAATTCTGGAATGAGGTTGACAAATACTATCCTGATTATCAAAAACAGGTGGCTTGGTTGAAAGTCTATGGTGCAACACTTGAGATATGAAGAGCGCAGTATGAACAGTTACCAACATACTGCTTTGCACCTCCCATCGAAAAGCAGAGGTATTTGCGAAAAATAATCAAATATTGTATACCTTTTTTGAAAGCATACGCTGTTATTAACTTTCTTGCGACCATGAACACACAACTTTTACAACAAGCAAGTATGCTCGACGTTAACGAGCAGATGGAACTCGTTGAGGCAATCTGGAATGGCATAGTTAGTCGAGATGCTGCGCCATCGTTGACAGATGCACAAATAACTGAACTTGACCGCCGCATTGCAGACCATGTTGCAAATCCAAATGATGTTATTGGCTGGGATGAAGTTAAAGCTGCCGCTCTTGCCAAAGTCAAGCAATGAGACTGTTCATCTCATTTCATCGTGCTGCCAGCGCTGAGTTCAGCGAAGCAAGTGCGTGGTACGAAAGCAAGCGCATTGGCTTGGGAAGAGAGAGTTTATTACTGAAATTGAGCAGTTGTGTATCGCTGCATCTGAACACCCTCTCCAGTTTGCCATTGTTCACAAGGACATTCGGCGCGTTGTTGCTAAACGGTTTCCGTTCAGCGTTTATTTTCGTTTGGAATAACATCGTATCGTTGTCTTGGCAGTATTTCATGGCCGCAGAGATCCGTCCATCTGGCTGGATAGAGACTAAATGCTACAGTTTGATATAAGGCAATTTGCACTAAAAATACACATTCCCTTTCCCCCCTATTTCAAAGGCGTACTCTGACTTGACGATAAAATCCCCTTGAGCAGAAAACTAAACATTGTTTTCAATAAGGCCGGGATGAAGGACACTGGCGTTGAATAGTAGCATTGTATTTGTGTCCCCCCGGGAACTCATAGGCCTCAATAACCATTCCTATACAGCTCACCCCATTGCATCAAATCCTTTTATTATGTACAATACTACCCCTTTTCAAAAAAACGTTCAAGTATGAATCATGAATATTGACCGGCGCCTTTTTCAGCTTCTTAAAGAAGAGCGAGCGCCATTTATTTTTTCTCTGATTTCAGGGTGTATTGCTTCAGTCATGCTGATTGTCCAGGCATTTTATCTCAGTAAAGTCATTGACAGCGCTTTTATACAAAAAATCGGCATAGAAAAGCTTCTTCCTCTTCTCAGTTTTTTTGCGCTCTTCAGTACGCTTCGCATGGTTTTCAACTGGGCATCCCAAAGTGAAGCTAACCGGGGAACGATTGCAATCCGTGAAAAAATATTCAGCCGACTTATTGGGGCTGTTGGCGCTCTCGGTCCAATCTATAGCCGTTCGGTACAAAGCGGACGTCTCAGCACAACTCTGCTCAAGGGTGTTGAAGCGCTCGATGCCTACTATAGCCAGTATATTCCGCAGATATTTTTTGCCCTTTTTACACCGCTCCTGATTGTGTCGGCCATCTTTCCTGGAGATTTGATTTCAGGCGCAATCCTGCTTGCATCAGCGCCACTCATTCCCATTTTCATGATTGTGATAGGGAAATCGGCAAGTGCCATGACTGAAAAGCAGTGGAAAACCATGAGCAGAATGAGCGGATTCTTCCTCGATGTACTGCAGGGGCTGCCGACACTGAAACTCTTTGCGCAAGGCAGGATGCAGCGCGACGCTATTGAAAAGAGTGGGGAAACATTCCGCCATGCAACCATGCGGGTGCTGAGAATCGCATTTCTCTCCTCCCTTACGCTTGAACTCATTGGTACCCTCGGCACGGCAATCATTGCTGTAGGCATTGGACTCCGTATCATGGAGGGCAAACTTGCCTTTCAGAGTGCTCTCTTTGTTTTACTGCTCACACCGGACTTTTATCTCCCGCTGCGGCAGCTTGGCACAAAGTTTCATGCCGGTATGGAGGGGGTGAGCGCTTCAAAAGAGATCTTTGCAATCCTCGACCAGGAATCTCCTGCTGCCAGGCATACCACAGGTCTTATCAAGCAGGATAGTGCGGGAAAACACCCCATTATACTGACCGATCTCTCTTACACCTATCCCGAAGCAAGCCGTCCGGCGCTTGATGGTATCAGCATTACCATCCCCGAAGGTAAAACCACCGCTCTGATAGGGCCAAGCGGCTCAGGAAAGAGTACGATGATCAATCTGCTTCTCCGCTTTCAGGAACCAGGCAGTGGCAGCATAACCATTAACAACAACCCGATTCATGATATTCCCCTTGAGCAGTGGCACCGACAGATATCCTGGGTTCCACAGCACCCATACCTTTTCAACGCCAGCCTGAGAGAAAATATTCTTCTTGCGCGACCGGATGCTTCGGAAGAGGAGATGAGCGCTGCACTGAAAAAAACCGGCCTTGCAACCTTTGTAAGCCTGCTTCCCAATGGACTGGAGACCATGATTGGTGAACAGGGATCAAGACTGAGCGGAGGAGAGGCTCAGCGGGTTGCTCTTGCACGGGCATTTCTTAAAAACGCTCCCCTTTTGATACTCGATGAACCAACCTCACATACCGATCCGGAGCTTGAAGCCGCACTCCGAAGCTCCATGGAGGAGCTTATGAAAGGGCGAACAACCGTTATCATTGCCCACAGGCTCGAAACCATACGCCTTGCTGACCAGATCATCGTTATCAGTCAGGGAAAAATTACCCAATCCGGAACACACGAGGAGCTTTTCAATGCTGGAGGCTTCTATCACGATGCATTACTGCTGCAACAGGAGAGCACACTTTGAAAATATTTTTCCGCCTTACAACCCCTCGTCAAGCCATACTTCTGGTGGATGGCGCTTGCAGCTCTTATTGGATTTGCGACTACCGGCAGTGGTATCGGACTGCTTATGACTGCCGGCTATATCATTGCAAAAGCAGCCCTGCAGCCGCCGGCGGCTACTCTTGAACTCAGCATCCTGGGGGTAAGGGTTTTCGGCCTGGCCCGTGGAGTGCTCCGTTATGCCGAACGGCTGATCTCCCACAACATCACCTTCAAGATTCTTGCAAAACTCAGGCTATGGTTTTATGACGCCATCGAACCCCTTGCACCGGCACGACTCATGCACTTTAAAAGCGGTGACTTGCTTCAGCGTATTGTTGATGACATCCAGAGCCTTGAAAATATCTACACAAGAGTACTCGGCCCACCGCTGACGGCAATGCTTGTGGCTGCACTGATGTGGTTCCTTCTTGGATCTTTCTCCCTGCAGGCAGCAATGCTTATCCTGCTGTTCCATCTGCTTGCAGGCATCGGCGTACCGCTTCTTACAAAGTGGTTAAGCCGTGGACTATCAGTCGGAATCATGAACCATAAAACCAGTCAGCAGATTCTTGCACTTGATCTCTTTCAGGGCATTGGCGAACTTCAGCTCTATGGAAAACTTCCGGGTCACCTTGCAGAGATGCGCTCTATGGAAAAAAGCAAGCTCATGCTTCAGAGAAACAATGCACTGATTGAGGGCATGCATGATTCACTCACCGGTATGCTCATGAACGGCGCGGTCATTGCTATTTTATGGTCACTGATTCCAGCCGTTTCAATCGGAGGGCTGAATGGCATGTCACTCGCCGTTATCACCCTGGCCGTTATAGCATCGTTTGAGCCTTTTCTCCCACTGCCAGCCACCGTCAAACATCTTGAAGCCGACAAACACGCCGGAGAACGTCTCTTTGAAATCCTTGATGCCAAACCGGAAACCACAGCACCGGTCACCCCCCTGCCCTTTCCTTCAAAAGAGCACACTATCAAGATTGAAAAACTCAGCTTCACCTACCCGGGAAGCTCCATGAAAGCGCTCGATCGCCTCTCCTTTACCATTTTTCCTGGAGAGCACATCGCCATCGTGGGTCCGAGCGGTGCAGGAAAATCGACCATAACCTCCCTCTTCATGCGCTTCTGGAACAGCAACGAAGGGAGCATCACCATCGGCGGCCACAACATCAGCCTTTTCGACCCCGAAGAGCTGCGCCGCAACATTGCCCTTGTTTCCCAGCGAACCTACCTTTTCGCCGAAACAATCCGAGAAAATCTGCTCCTTGCCGGCCCAGAGGCCACTGACGACGATCTCAAAAAAGCGCTTACCGCCGCAGGACTCGACCACTTTACCTCAAAACTTGATGAATGGTGCGGACAACACGGCATGAAACTCAGCGGAGGAGAGCGCCAGCGCATCGCCATTGCCCGCATTCTGCTGCAGAGTGCGCCGATCATGATTCTCGATGAAGCAACCGCCAACCTTGACGGAGTGACGGAGCGAGAGGTTACAGAGACACTGAACACCATCAGTGCAGGGAAAACATTGATGACGATTACCCATCGGTTAAAGGCAATGGAGCAGTATGACCGAATTCTTGTGCTTGAGAAAGGGAAGATTGTGGAGCAGGGTGTGCACGGTGAACTGATGGCCGTGGATGGGCTTTATCGGAGGATGTGGGAGTTGCAGCATGTCGTAACCACATGATCAAGCATACATCAGCCTACCCTTTGGTTCCGGCACTGCCCTACCGAGTGAATGAGCGGTTTCGACCCACTCTTCATTCACTTTTTGGGCATTCGTTGCTGCTTCTTCGTATGTCCCCCCATCGGCCATACAGCCTGGAAGTTCCGGAACTTCTACAATAAAAGCATTGTCTTCTTTGCTCCAGTAAATAATCAATTCGTATTTAATCAAAGGACATTGGTTTTACTCCCGCAAGAGAACCATACTTTGACATTTTTCACCATATCCACAGACTTATTTTGGTATCCACTTTGGAAGTTAAATGAACGGATTTTGAATAAGAATTCCATCAATCAGCATCCCACTATGCATATCTTCAGAAAACAGAATCTCTGCATCGGATAAAAGAGCAGAAGCAAAGCCTCAATCTCTTCCCAAGGCATCTTGAGCTTACGTCGGCAAACCGATACAACTTCATTGAGCACTTGAACACTAATCACACTCCACCCGTCGCAATAATTTCTTCAGCCCTATCAGCTTTAGCAGCGTCACCAGACAAAAGATACAAGATGATATTGCTGTCAATAAACATCTTGCTCACTGGTTGTCATCCCGTTCATTTGCCTGCTCCCTATCAAAACGGAAACCAGCAGGCAATCGTCCCCGAAACTGGTGCAGATTTAGGAGCAACCCTTTTTCAGGTTGCTTTTTCCTGATTGTAAAAGCTTTTATTCCTGTGGGCTGAAGATCAATTTCTTCGCCTTCTTTCAGATCAAGGGCTTGCACCAACATAGCGGGAAATCTTACCGCCAGAGAGTTACCCCATTTTACAACTTGCATGATTTGCTCTCTCCAATAACTGGCAAAAAAAAATGTATGCCCAACTAACAAGTCAATTTACCGAAAAAATGTATTATTATAGTGGTTCAACAACGTTTTGTATAGAGGAAAATGGGACAAAATTTTTCCAAGGTTTTATTATCCATACCGATTTTTGAAAAGCTTATCGGTTGCTGACATTGCTGTAACTTCTTTTTATATTTAAACCTTTGTAGTAACCGGATAGCAAGGTTTGTGCGGCAATGGAAACCTTCAACAAGAACAACGGGCTCTGCAGTTCATGCGGCCTCTGCTCCATTCATACGTGGCCAGTTGAACAAAGTGTCAAAAGCTGTGTTTTTAACAACGGATGGCTCGGCGAGAGGGAGAAAAAGCTTTTCGGACGAGAACGAAGCCTGAGTGATCCGGTGGAAATGCGTTTTGGCATTACGCTTGATCGTGTTACTGCTCAACTGAAAAAGCCGGTAGCAGGAGCGCAGTGGAGCGGCATTGTTACCCATATGGCCGTCAGGGCTTTTGAAGAGAAGCTTGTTGAGGGAGTTGTGTCGCTGCAGCACACTCCTGGCCACCACTTTTTCTCGCAGCCTCTCCTGGCCCGGAACAGTGATGAGATCTATTCGACGAGAGGCAATAAACCCGTGCTCTCCCCTGTGTTATACTCCCTTGAGAGCGCGTATCGTCAGGGCATGAAAAAAATCCTTGTCATTGGAGCGGCTTGCCACCTGCATACACTCAGGGATTTCCAGGAGAGGTTTGACTACCTCAGTGAGATGGAGATCCTCACCATTGGGATTCCCTGTGTAGACAATGTCGCACGATCAAAATGGCCGTGGATTCTGGAAAGAATGTCGCAATCGCCCGATACCGCCTGCCATTTGGAGTTCATGCAGGATTTCAGGATTCACATCAGGCACAATGATGGCCGCGTTGAAAAAATCCCCTTCTTCAGCCTTCCGGAAGAGCTTTCTGATCCTTCCATTTTCCCGCCTGCTTGCATGAGCTGCTTTGACTATCTCAACAGCCTTGCCGACATTACTGTTGGTTACATAGGGGCTCGACTGCTGCCGGAACAGAAACGGCAGTGGCTCCTTGTCCGTACTGAAACTGGGAGAAAACTTCTGAATCTGATCAAAGCTGAGCTCGAATATTTTCCGGAATCCGGCAAGTGGGAGTGCAGCTCATTTGTTAAGAACACGTCGAAACGCATCATCGAGAGCATGAAGGGAGTTAACAAAGAGTATGCGACCACAAGAAAGATACCTCTCTGGCTTGGCCAGATGCTTGCTGGTCTGCTTGCAATGATCGGGCCGAAAGGGATAGGGTTTGCCCACTACTCGGTTGATTTTCACCTGATCAGACACTACTACTATGTCAAATTCCGCTCTCCCGAACAGCTCGACAAACTGGTACCAAAACATGTCAGGGTTATCCTCACGGAGTACGGACTGCCTCTTTGAAATCCTTATGGTTGTTTTTTGTAAAGATAGTGGAGGTGCTCGGTGTCAAAACCCAGGGATTTTGCACGGAAAACCAACTCTTTTAAAAGCTGGGGATCCATTTGAGACTCCCTCGACAAAATCCAGAAAAATGCTTTGTCGCGGCCACACACCATTGCCCAGCGGTAACCGCTCTTGTCAAGCGCAATGACATTGTAACTTGCATAAAAAGGACCGAAAAAGGAGACTTTCAAAGCACCTTTGTGGATATCACCAACAAAAACACCTCGCCCTTCAATGGTTTGCAACTCTCTTTTTTGCGCGTCATACCCTTTGTTCAACACCGTCACACTCCCATCCTCGGCAAGTTTATAGGAAGCCGATACCTGCCCGAGATTCTTTTCAAAAGAGTTATCAATACGGGCAACTTCATACCATGTACCAAGAAAACGATCAAGAGAAAAATCATCTACAACCGTAACGCCCTGCGGAATGCCCATACATCCAGCGAGAAGCAGGATTGAAAGTAAAAAGAGTTTTTTTATCATGGCTTGTAACGGTTTTTATGATTCAAAAACACTGTTCCGGCAGGCCTCTCCGGGATATTCGATTTCAACAGTTGAGTGATAAAGCCCATGGTGCTTCACCACTATTCTGATCTCTTCCTTGAGCTGCATATAGGCTTCAACATCGAGCAGAACATTCAGTTCAAGGTGTGCTGTAAAAACGCTGTGCTCACCATCAAGTGACCAGATATGTGCATGATGTACAGCATGAATATGCTCGATGTGCTCGATTTCCCTCGTAATAGCGGCAAGATCAAGTTCTGCAGGAACTGCCTGAAGAAAGACGGGGATCATTGCCTTGAGATTTTTCAGAACACCGCCAAGAATATAGAGGGTAATCATAACGGCAAGAACGGGATCGAGCACAGGGATATCCCAGAAGAAGAGAATAACGGCAACGATAAGCACAGTTACCCATCCAAGCACATCTTCCAGCAGGTGCAGGGCAACAACTCGTGAATTCATACCCTTATCTTTTGAGAGTCTTGCCATTGCAATGCCGTTGACCGTAACACCGGCAACAGCAAGCAAAATCATCCCCCCGGCGTCTGGATGATGCGGTACAAAAATAGAGGGTATGGCTTTGGCAAGAACAAGGATTGAACTGGTGAGGAGCACCACTGTACTTATAAGTGCGCCAAGAAGAGAGAAGCGCTTATAGCCATAAGAGTAGCGAGGGCTGCTTTTCTCAAGAGATTTCCGTTCGAAATACCATGCCTGGCCAAGAGCGAAGGAATCTCCAAGGTCATGAACTGCATTGGCAAGGATTGCCGTACTGCCGGTTAACACTCCACCAGCTATTTCGATAACGGCAAACCCAAGATTAAGAAAAAAAGCAAGCTTTATGTTCCCTGATGCATGATGGTGGTGGTGACTATGATGATGGTCATGATGGTCATGCGCACAAGCTTCTGATGTTGTATTGCTCATAAAATAGGGTAAATAGGGCCTGTTTTCTTGTAAGGATTTATGCCGCTACAAAATTTAATGTATTTTTACGATCAAT
>TBL_comb47_HYPODRAFT_10007904_pt1 | contig 11021 bp, 7 predicted proteins | sample TroBogypolimnion_40_FD_10682 | JGI IMG/M metagenome (IMG submission 10682) | reverse complement strand
TGACAGCCGGTCGCCGAGCACATAATCCGCCTCGGCGAGTTCGGCGGCCAGGCCGGTGGCGCCCAGGTCGGGAACCGTTTCCCAGCCGTGAAAATTTCCCAAGCCGCCGTCATGCGCCGGCATCACCCAGGTGCGCTCGGCGCAAATGGCCGTGATGGTTTTTTCCAGCGCGGGCAGGAAACGGCCCTGGTTTTCAAAGGCCTCGGCGAGCGTCAGTTTCCCGATGTGCCCGCGCCGGTCAGCGGCGACCGCCTGCCAATGCGTGCGATTGCCGGTCTGGGAGAACTCGAGAAACAACGCGTCCGGCTGCTCCGGCAGCGGCTTGGCCAGAAGCTTTTCCGCCGCCGCGATGGTTTTGGTGAAATCTCCGCTTGCGGCGAGCCGCCCCCATGCGGCGCGGTTGGTGATGGGCCACGCGAAGGCCGCCGGCTGTGCCGGCAGCCACGCGGCGATCTGATGCAGGCGGTTCGTGTCGAGCTGTTCCCGCGCCTGCGCGGCGGTGAAAAAAAATCCCAGCGCGCAGAACAGCAGCGTTCGCGCGCCGGGAAGAGAAGCAGAAATGTTCATCGTAAATACCGAGTCTGCCGGAACAGACGCGGAAATTCACGACAAAGTTACCGTCCGCAGCACTGTTTGTATTTCTTGCCGCTGCCGCAGGGGCACGGGTCGTTGCGTCCGACTTTGGGGCCGGTGCGCTGCGGTTTCGGCTTCGGCTTGGAAAGGTCTTCCGCCGCCTGGCTCACGATGTCGCTGGCGCTGCCGGCTCCGGTGGGCGCATTGCCGCCAAACGCGCTGGTGTTCTGGTGCAGGGTTTGTTGCGGCACGTTCCGCAGGAAATTTTCAAACGCCAGCATGGACGACGCGCTGCGGAAAATATTGTGACAGATCTCCGTCTTCACGTTGACCATGAGTTCGTCAAAAATCTTGAACGCCTCGGCCTTGTATTCCAGCAGCGGATCGCGCTGGCCGTGGGCGCGCAGGCCGATGCTGTGGCGCAGGCTGTCCATCTCGTAAAGATGTTCCTGCCACAATTTGTCAATCGCGCTCAGGATGGTGAAGCGCTCCACTTCCTTCAACGCGTCCGGATTCTCAAAGCTGATCTTGATGTCGTAAGCCTTGCGGATGCTTTCGGACAGGAATGTGCAGACGGCGAACTGCTGCGGACTTAATCCGTCATACAGCGAATCGGCCACGGGCTTTTCCGTGCCGGAATCGGCGGCCTTTACAATTTCCGCCTCGGGCAGGCCCATCGGGAAATTTAGATTGATCCAGTCGGCGAGCGACCGGACTTTCCATTCGCTGAACTCGGATTCCGTGTTGGTGAACTGCGTGACTTTGTCCACGACGACTTCTTCCATGATGTCCATGAGGCGGTCGCGCACATCCTCGGCGTTTATGATCTCGTTGCGGAAACCGTAGATGACGCCGCGCTGCTTGTTCATCACGTCGTCGTATTCGAGCGTGCGTTTGCGCTGCTGGAAGTTGTGGCCTTCCACGCGCTTTTGCGCCTGCTGGATCGAGCGGTTGAGCAACGGGTGCGTCAGTTCCTGGCCTTCTTCGAGGCCCATGCGCTCCATCAATTTTACGATCCGGTCCGAGCCGAACAAACGCATCAGATCGTCTTCGAGCGAAATGAAAAAGTGCGAAGACCCTGGATCGCCCTGGCGCGAGCAGCGTCCGCGCAACTGCCGGTCAATGCGCCGGGATTCATGGCGTTCCGTGCCGAGCACGTGCAGGCCGCCGACTTCCGTGACGCCCGGCCCGAGTTTGATGTCCGTGCCGCGACCGGCCATGTTCGTGGCGATCGTGATCGCGCCGCGCTGTCCGGCGCGGGAAACGATTTCCGCCTCCTGCTGGTGATACTTCGCGTTGAGCACGGAATGGATCAGGCCTTCCTTCTTCAGCATCCGCGAGAGCATTTCGCTTGTCTCAACGGAAACCGTGCCGACGAGAATCGGCCGGCCCAAGGCGTGCAGCGTCTTGATTTCGGCGGCGACGGCGTTGAATTTTTCGCGACGCGTTTTATAGACGGAATCGTGGCCGTCTTTGCGGATGTTCGGCTTGTTGGTCGGGATGGTCAGCACGCCGAGTTTGTAGATGTCGAAAAACTCCGCCGCTTCCGTTTCCGCCGTGCCGGTCATGCCGGCGAGCTTGGCGTAAAGGCGGAAATAATTTTGGATCGTGATCGTGGCGAGCGTCTGCGTTTCGCGTTCGATGGCGACATTTTCTTTCGCTTCGACCGCCTGGTGCAACCCATCGCTCCAGCGGCGCCCGGGCATGAGCCGGCCCGTGTGCTGGTCCACAATGAGGACCTTGTTTTCTTGCACGACATATTCCACATCGAGCTGGTAAAGACTGTAAGCCTTGAGCAATTGCGAGATGGCGTGCATCTTCTGCGCCTTGGCCTCGAAGTCCGCCTGCAACTTCGTTTTTGCCTCCATGCGTTTGCGCGCGTCGGTTTCTTCGCCGGCATCCACGTCATGCAGCAAAGTGTTGAGATCGGGCAGCACGAACGCGTCCGGATCTTTCGGGCTGATGAACGTGCGGCCTTTCTCGGTCAAATCCGCCTCGTGACTTTTCTCATCAATGGCGAACAGCAATTCCTCCTTCTCGCGATAAAGATCCACCTTCTTCTGGTCTTTGTGCAATTCCAGTTCGGCGTGGTTCATCATCTGGAGATATTCCGGATTCTCCAGAATCTTCATCAGGTTCTCGGATTTTGGCTGGCCGGTTTTGACGCGGAACAGCAGCAAACCGATCTGGTGTTCCAGTTCGGCGGACTTCTGGACATTTGAGCCGTCGGTCGGATTCAGCTTTTTGATCAGCGCCTCGGCCTCGGACAAAAAGCGGTTGCACAAACCCACCTGCGCGCGGACAAGCGATTCGACGAGCGGCTTCCATTGCGCATATTGCTCGTCAAACGTGTGAACGGCCGGCCCGCTGATGATGAGCGGCGTGCGCGCTTCATCAATCAGAATCGAGTCCACTTCGTCCACGATGGCGAAGTAATGCCCGCGCTGGACTTGTTCCTCCTTGCGCGAGGCCATGCCGTTGTCACGCAGATAATCGAAGCCGAACTCGGCGTTCGTGCCGTAAGTGATGTCGCAGGCGTATTGGGCGCGGCGGACCACCGGCGGCTGGTCGTGCAGGATGCAACCGACCGTCAGGCCGAGAAACTTGTAGATCGCGCCCATCCACTCGGAATCGCGCGACGCGAGATAATCGTTCACCGTCACGACGTGGACGCCGCGTCCGGTCAGCGCGTTGAGATAGACCGGCAGCGTGCCGACGAGCGTTTTGCCTTCGCCGGTGGCCATTTCGGCAATCTTGCCATTGTGCAAACCGATGCCGCCGATGAGCTGCACGTCAAACGGGATCATTTCCCAGCGCAACGGATGTTCGCGCACGATGACGTCGGTCTTGCGGTCGGTCAGGCGGCGGCAGGCGTTTTTGACTACGGCAAAGGCCTCGGGCAAAATTTCCTCGAGCGCGGCGGCGAGTTCGGCTTTGTCCTCGAGCGCGGCCAGGCGCGCCTTCCAATCGGCGGTTTTCTGGCGCAATTCGTCGTCGGAAAGCTTTTGCAATCCGGCTTCCAGCTCGTTGATGACCTTGACGCGCGGCCAGAGTTTCTTCACTTCGCGGTCATTGCGGGACCCGAACAGTTTTTTAATGAGACCAATCATGACAATTTTTGAAAATAGAAGGGAAACGCTACGCGAGGAAAGGCGATGCGTCAAAACGAATCGCTGCCCGGAACAGGCGGGAAAAAGAAAAATGTCGCGCGAGGGCTGCGACAAAACGAAGAGACAAACCCTAACTCTTCGCAAACCAACGCAGCATCGCGCGACATTTTCTAAGTCTGATCAGTGGGCGGCCTGAACCGACTGGGCGCCCTGCCGGAATGCGTCATTCGCATTCGGCGGCGTGGCTTCACGGACCACGATGGCCGCCCGCCGGGCGGCCTCGGAAATTAGCCGGAGATGAGGCAGCAGTGCCGGATCTTCGCCATGCCTGAGCAGCAACCGGTCCGCATAGCCCTGGACAATCGTCAAAATATTGTTCAGCTCGTGCGCAACCACCGGCGTCACGTGCCGCGCCGGGTCGTATTTCGAAGACGATTCGCGCAGGCTTCCATCACCGCCACCGTCACAGGTTGAGGCCATTTTCTTGTAAATTGGTTCGTAAGCCGACATTACCACTGGAAAAGCACCTTGTGCGCCAGATTCATGGCGGTAATTAAATTATTACGAATCCAAGTTTCCGAGGGATTGCCCGCCGCCGCCCTTTTCAAAACTCCAGCGAACAGGACAGATTGCACCAAAGCGGGACACGGCAAATCCCGACGCAAATGGAGCGCGGCGTTCACGCCGCTTCGGCACCTCCAACCAAAGCAACCTGGTCGTTTCCAGTGTCTCGTCACCGCGGAGATGGAAGCGGGCTGAAGCCCGCGGCTCCTTCGCCGTTTTTCGGAAATCCCAGCCTGACGCCGGCAAATCCCAAGCTGGATTCTTTGGCGCGTTCCATTATCCTGTGTGCGCAAACTGAATGAACCTCGCCCTTGATTCCATCGGCCTCATCGCCGGCAGCCGCTTGCTGCCGCTTGATTTTGCGCGGCTGGCCCGCGCCGCCGGCGTGCGGCGCATCGTCGCCACCGCCGTCGAGGGCGAAACCGATCCCGCGCTGGCCGGGCTGGTGGACGACATTGTCTGGCTCAAGGTTGGTCAGCTTTCCAAAATGATTGCCGCGTTCACCGACCGGGGCGTAACACAATGCGTGATGGCCGGCCAGGTCGCCCCCAAAAACCTGTTCGACCTGCGCCCCGATTTGCGCGCGATGGGAATTTTATTCCGGCTCAAGGAAAAAAATGCCCACACGATTTTTGGCGCGATTGCCGACGAATTGAAGAAGGACGGCGTGGAATTGATCGAGGCCACGCCGTGGCTCGCGCCGCTCATGCCGGGCAAGGATTTTCATCTCGGCGCAAAAATCTCCGCCGAACAGCGCGCTGACATTGAATTCGGTTTTCGCATCGCCAAGGAAACGTCGCGGCTGGAGATCGGCCAGCTGGTCGTCGTGAAAAATGGCGCGGTGCTGGCCGTCGAGGGATTTGAAGGCACGGACAAATGCCTCGCGCGCGGCGGCGAACTCGCGGGCAAGGACGGCGGCGCGGTGGCCGTGAAGGTCGCCAAGCCGGATCACGACATGCGCTTCGACATCCCGTGCATCGGGCCGCAGACGCTGGAGACGTGCGTGGCTTCCGGCGTCGCCGTGCTCGCGCTCGAATCCGGCAAGACGCTGTTGCTTGAACGCGAGGCTTGCGAAGAACTTGCCCGTAAAAGTAAAATTTCGCTTACAACCATCTCTTAAACTCTCAACTCAAAAATCCCTCAACAATTTCCCATGCTTAAATCACACGAACTCCTCGGTTTCATGTCGCCGGAACTGGCGAATGACATTCTCAACTACGCCTTTGAATCCGACAAGCCGACCTACAAGGCGGTGCTGAACGGCATCGCCGAGGCGCGCAAAGTCCGTCCGGTGTTTCTCGAACGCCAGTCGCGCCCGCAGCGGCACGCCCTGATGGTGGCGACCCTGTCGCGCCCCGGACTGGACCAGGTGGCCAGCAGCCTCATCCGCGCCTGGCTCGTGAAAAAACAGCAGGCCATGCTCGTGGATTTTCTGAACGCGCTCGACATCCCCAACAACGAAGGCGTGGTGGACGATCTGCCCAAGACCGTAGACGACACGAAATTAAAAATCGCCATCGAAAACATTCTCGCCAAGCATCAACCGGAAGTCGTGGCTGTTTATCTGAACGCCTTTAACGACATGAACGAGGCGAGCTGGACGAATTTGAATTCGATGCTCGAAGGCGATTCCCGTTTGCAGGTCGGCGGACATGCTTGAGGCAGGCGAATATATTTTGGTGCTGGTGATAAAGCAAAAAGTTCAGTCAGCGTAACCGCCGACTGAACTTTTTGTTGCAGGGTTTTCTTAAGCCACTTCAATCAGCTTGGTCACCTTCGCCGGGGCTTCTTCAAATTGCGCCTTCACCTTGGCCACAGTGTTCTCGACGGACAGGCCGTATTTAGCGCGGAGTTCGTCCTGCGTGGTGGCGTGCTCGATGAACTGGTCCGGCCAGCCGATGCGCACGACTTGCGTTGTCACATTCTTCTCGCTGAACAATTCCAACACCGCCGAACCGTAGCCGCCCATCAGGCAATGGTCTTCCAGCGTCACGACCAGATCGGCGGCGCGCCCGAAAAATTCGTGAGTGCCGGCGTCCAGCGGCTTGGTGAAGCGCGGGTTGATGACGGCGACATCGTAGCCTTCCGTGGAAAGCTGCTGCGCCGCCTTGCGCGCGATGGTGTTCATCGGCCCAAGCCCGAACAACGCGACGCGCTTTTTCCCGTTGGTCGAAAAATTCTGGACGACCTGCGCCTTGCCGATCTCAAGCAGTTGCGGCTGGTCCTTAACCGGGACGCCTTCCGCCGTGCCGCGCGGATAGCGGATGAACGTCGGATGATTTTCGTGCGTGGCGGTGAACATCATGTCCGCGAGCTCGTCCTCGTTGGCCGGCGCCATCGCGATGACATTCGGCAGGCAGCGCAGATACGCAATGTCGAACAGGCCGTGATGCGTGGGGCCGTCGTTGGCGGAAAGCCCGGCGCGGTCCATGCAGAAAATCACCGGCAGATCCTGCAGGCAAACATCGTGATGGATGCAGTCGTAGGCGCGCTGGAGGAACGTGGAATAAATCGCCACCACGGGATGATAGCCCATCGTCGCCATGCCGGCGGCGAAGATGACGCCGTGCTCCTCGGCGATGCCGACGTCAATGTAGCGGTCGGGCATGGCCTTTTCCAAATGCTTCATGCCGGTGCCGGTGGGCATGGCGGCGGTGATGCCGACGATGGTGTTATTTTTCTGCGCGAGTTTCACCATCGTCTGGCCCATCACGTCCTGATACATCGGCGGCGTGCCGGGCTTGGTCGCGGGCGTTTCGCCCGTCTTGGCGTCGTAGGAGCCGAGGCCGTGGAATTTTTCCGGGAATTTCAGCGCGGCTTCAAAGCCTTTTCCTTTTTGCGTGAGCACGTGGATGACGATCGGATGATCACAGGTCTTGGCGAATTGCAGCGTGCTGATGAGCAGCGGCAGATTGTGGCCGTCAATCGGGCCGAGATAGCGGACGCCCAGTTCCTCGAACAGCACCGGATTGCCGAAGCCGCCGCGCCCGTCGGCGGTGGGCACTTCACTTTTCTGGCGCATGCCGACGCTCAAGGCGCCCTTGAAACCTTCCGCCGCCTTGTGCATGAGTTTCTCCGCCAGCTCGCCCTTGGGCAGGCGCTTGATGAAATTCTCAAAATCCTTCGAGAGCTTGTTGTAAGACGGATTCGTAATGAGCTTGTTGAGATACGCGGAAACGGCACCGACGTTTTTGGCGATGCTCCATTCGTTGTCGTTGAGGATGCCGATGAATTTTTTCGTCGTGTGGCTGATGTTGTTCAGCGCCTCGAAGGAAATGCCGTTGGTCAACGCCGCGTCGCCGAAGATGCAGACGACGTTTTCATCGGTGCCCTTTTTGTCGCGCGCCGCCGCCATGCCAAGCGCGGCGGACAGCGCCGTGCCCGCGTGGCCCGCGCCGAAGCAATCATGCTCGCTCTCGGTGCGCAGCGCGAAGCCGTTCAGGCCGTCCGTCTGCCGGATGGTGCGGAAACGATCTTTGCGGCCGGTGAGAATCTTGTGCACGTAAACCTGATGGCTCACGTCCCAGACAAACTTGTCCTTGGGCGTGGTGAACACGTTGTGCAGGGCGATGGTCAGTTCGACCACGCCGAGGTTCGGGCCGAGATGGCCGCCGCCCTTGGCCAGGCCGGCGATCAGCTCCTGCCGAATCTCTTCGGCGAGCTGTTCGAGCTGCGTGGGGGTGAGTTTTTTAACGTGCGCCGGTCCGTCCACCATGTCGAGGTATCTGCTCATATAAAATTTAAGGGGATAAATGGATTTTTGGATGGCTGGATGATTGGCGTTCCCATTTTGCAGAAGCTCATCAATCCACCGATCCATTTTTCATTCTTCGGCCAAATCGAGCGGTTTTAATTTCATTTCGCCCGCCGCATTCTTTTCCAGTTGTTGGATCTTCAATTCTGCTTCCGCCAGTTTTTCCTGGCAGACCCGGGCCAGCCGCGTGCCCTCTTCATACCGGGCGATCAATGTTTCCAATGGCAAATCCCCTGCCTCCATCGTTTCGACGATGGCTTCCAGTTTCTGGAGGGCTTCTTCAAAGGGTAAACTACCGCCTTTGGCGGAATCGCCAGCCTTGGTCGTTTTAGACATTCGGTAGAAACTAACAACAATTCCGCCGCTTCGTCCAGCCCGCAGTCTTGGGTTTTTTACGCAACGGCCGCTTGCGTTTCGGCGCTGGGTGGATTATTAATGCGCACTAGGAATATTACATGGAATTCAAGTCACACCCCGCCCGGCGCGTCATCCGGGCGTTTTTGCTCACCGCTTCAATCATTCTGGTTTCGTCCCACGCCCTGGCGCAAAGCAACGTCAATGTCCGCGTCATGGCGGCGAACCTGAATGGCAACACGCAGAGCTACCAGCCGTTCGCCATCCGCATCTTTCAAGGCACAAAACCGGACGTGGTCGCCATCCAGGAATTCAATTACACCAGCACCAACGGCCTCGGCGTGAACACGCCTGCCGCGATGCGCGAGATGATCGACACGGCGTTTGGGACGAATTTCTATTATTATCGCGAACCGTTCACCGGGAACGGCGACATCCCGAACGGCATCATCAGCCGCTACCCGATTTTAACCAACGCCTCGTGGCCCGACACCGTCCAAACTTCGCCGAATCGCGGTTTCGCGTGGGCGCAGATTGATTTGCCCGGCACGAACGACCTTTACATCGTCAGCGTTCACCTGCTGACCAGTTCGGCCAGCAATCGGAAGGCGGAAACAGATAACCTGAAAGTCCTGATGCAGGCGAATTTTCCGGCCAATGCCTGGATCGTGGTGGCGGGCGATTTCAACGCCGACCCCCGCACCGAAGCGTGTGTCACTGATTACAATGGCTATCTGACAGATTTCCCCATCCCCGTGGATCAGAACGGCAATTCCAACACCAGCATGGCCCGCAGCACGCCGCATGATTATGTGCTACCCAGCCTGACCTTCACCAATTTTGAAACTCCCACGGTCATGCCCTCGCGTTCATTTCCCAGCGGACAGGTTTTTGATTCGCGAGTTTACACGCCGCTGACCGATGTTACGCCCGTGCTCATTGATGATTCCAGCAATGCCCAGCACATGGCGGTGATGAAGGACTTTTTGATCCCTGTTTCCGGCGTCACCAACCCGCCCACAACCAACGCGCCATCCATCACGGCCCAACCGCAAAGCCAGACCGTTTCGCCGGGCAGCAATGTGACCTTCACCGTCACCGCCAGCGGCACCGCGCCGCTCGCCTACCAATGGCTGTTCAACAACACGAACATCGCCGGCGCAACCACGAATAGCTACATCGTCACCAACGCGCAGACGACGAACGCCGGGAATTATTCCGTCACCGTGACGAACATCGCCGGCAGCATCACCAGTTCCAACGCGGTCCTGACCGTCAGTAACACGCCGCCGTCCATCACCACCCAACCCCAGAGCCAGAATGTGAACGCCGGTGCAAGCCCCAATTTCACGGTGGTTGCCGCCGGCACCGCGCCGTTGAGTTATCAATGGTTTTTGGGCAGCACAAACATTCCCGGCGCCACCACCAATTCTTACACGCGCAGCAACGTGCAGACCAATGACGCGGGCAATTATTTTGTGTTGGTCACGAACATCGCGGGCAGCGTGACCAGTTTGGTGGCGACGCTCACCGTTCAACAGGTCATTGTCCTGACAAACCAGGCGGTTATCGCCCAATGGAATTTCAACAGCGTCACGCCGGATGGGAGTTCTTCCACCGGCTCGACCACACCCTCGATCGGCAGCGGCACGGCATTGCTCGTCGGCGGCGTGGTCATCAACAGCAGCGGATTTGCCGGCGGCGACACCAACCTTGACCCCGCCTTCACCACGGACAACACCGCGTGGAATACGACCGCCTACCCGGCCAGCACCAGCGCCAACAAGACCGCTGGCGCGCAGTTCGCCGTCAGCACGGCGGGAAAACAAAACATTGCCATCAGTTGGAGCCAGCAGAGCAGCAAGACCGGTGGAAAATATTTTCGGCTGCAATACTCGACCAACAACGGCACGGGCTTCGCGGATTTTTCAACGGCTGCAACAATGACGCTCGCGACCAACTTTTACGCCTTCACCAACAGCCTCGCGTCCGCGCCCGGCGTGAATAACAATCCAAATTTTGTCTTCCGGATCGTCGGTGAATTTGAAAGCACCGTCATAGGCTCGGCCAATGCCAACTATGTCGCCGCTCAACCCGGCAGCACTTATGCCACCACCGGCACGACGCGTTTTGACATGGTGACCGTTTCTGGAACTTCGATAATCACTTCCTCGCCCGCCACCGCCGCCATTTTGAGTGCGCCGGTTTTCAGCGGCGGACAATTCCAGATGCTCGTCACGGGCACCGCCAGTTCCAACTATGTGGTGCAGGTCACCACCAATCTCGCGCCGGCCAACTGGGTCGGGCAATTCACGAACAGCTCGCCTTTTTCGTTCACCGACGCCAGCCTGACCCTGCCGCAAAAATTCTACCGCGCCATTGTCCAACCCTGACCGCCGGGTCATTCGGCGCGACTGGAAACTTCGCCCACCTTCAGGCGCGTTTTTAATCGCTGCCCGGCCTTTACTTCCGCCGCGTCGCGCAGGACTTTGCCCGTCGCCGGATCGAGCGTGATGGAGTAACCGCGCGCCAGCACCTGCTCCGGCCCCAGCAATCGCAAACGCGCCTCGGTCGCTTGGAGAGAATTTTTGAGATTCTTCAATTGCGCCCGCATGAGTTCATGCAAACGTCGCCGGCTCGCGGTTAGCAGTTCGCGCCGTTGCTTG
>TBL_comb47_HYPODRAFT_10007901_pt1 | contig 11022 bp, 6 predicted proteins | sample TroBogypolimnion_40_FD_10682 | JGI IMG/M metagenome (IMG submission 10682) | reverse complement strand
CCAACTCGCCCAGCACGCCTTTGCGGCAGAGATTCAAGGCGAACATCTCATTGAACCCGTAACAGCAGTTCTCCAGGATCATGCAGTGGCGGCGAGTCTGCTCTGCCGTATCGACCAGCGCCCAGCATTGCTCGATGGTCATGGCGGCGGGAACTTCGGTCACCGCGTGTTTGCCGCACTGCATCGCATAGACCGCCATGGGCGTGTGCCACAGCCATGGCGTGCAGATGTAAACGAGATCCACGTCCTTGGACTCGCAGAGCTTGCGCCACTCGTCCTTAGAGCCGAAGTGACCGACAGGTGCGGGCTTGCCGCTCCCGGTGAGGGCTTTGATCTGCTTGGCCACGCGGTCTTCATAGAGATCCCCGATCGCGGTGATTGTGACGTTTGGGATGTTCGACAGCCGTCCCACCGCTCCCGAGCCGCGATGGCCGACGCCGATGAGACCGACGCGCACCTTCGCGAGCGGCTCTGCGCGGAATCCGGCCATGGAAGTCCCCTTGCGCAGGTGAAATCCCCCCAGATTCAGGCACCCCGCCTGCGTCATCGCACCTGTTAAAGCCGCCGCCTTCAGAAAGCCCCTGCGATCCACTCCCATACGTCCCTCCTTGAGGCGCACCTGACGCGCCACACATCGTGATAACAGGGTAGCAAAAACGACGTGCGTTGCACACCTTCGTTTCTTCGCGCTTGTATACCGACCTGAAGGTATGTATAGTTATTGTTTCTTTCATCCCGGAGAGGCACGCATGGCGAGAAGAACCAAGGCTGAGGCAGAGCAGACACGTCAGAAGATTCTGAAGGCGGCGCTCGACCTATTCGTTGAGAAAGGCTATGAGCGGACGACGTTCGAAGACGTGGCCAACCGCATTCATCTGACGAAAGGCGCAGTCTACTGGCACTTCAAGAGCAAGCCCGACTTGTTCGCCGACCTTGTCGCCGATATGACAGCAGCGCATAACGAACAGGTCACCCGCGTGCTGCCAGCACCCGTCTCGCTGGACGGGCTGGTCGCGTATTTCATCGAGCGGGCGCGCTTGATCGTGGGCAGGCCTGTCAACCGCAAGTATTTCCAGATGATGCTGAGCATGGACTGGCCGGCGGCGAAATTCATACCGATCAAGCGCCGGCTCCGCCAGATGGAAACCGGGCCCTTTGTGATCATCGAGAACACCTTGTTGTCTCTGCAGAAGAGCGGCGAGGTGCGGGCGGGCACCGACGTCGCCACGACGACGGCGGTTCTGGGTGCCGTATGGCTAGGGCTGATGAAACTGCAGATCGACCAGTGTCTGGATATCGATTTGTCAAAGGCCATCCGCTTTGGTTTCGGCGCGATCATCGACGCCGTTAAGGTGTAATAGTTTTTGAGAGACTAAGGAAAGAAGAAGCAATATGACAACGACACAATTCAAGGATGCCACCGCGCTCGTTCGGCGCGATAATCCGAATCGGCTGGTTTCGCTTTTCAGATCGCGCAGCGCGGTCGCGACGCCTCTTGTCTGCGGGCTCCTGCTGACAGCCTGCAACCGTCAGCCGGCCATGATGACCATGCCGCCGCCCGAGGTTGCCACCGTGACGGTGGCAACCAAACAAATCGTGCTGACGACAGAGTTACCCGGCCGCACCACGCCCTACCTTATCGCCGAAATCAGGCCCCAAGTCAGCGGGCTTATCCAGAAACGGCTCTTTACGGAAGGTTCGGACGTCAAGACCGGCCAGACGCTCTACGAGATCGACCCCGCTCCGTTCAAAGCGGCATTGGACAGTGCCGCGGCGAACCTCGACGCTATGCGCAAGACCGCCGATCGGGCACGGGCCATGCTGAATGCCAGCCTCGCAGGCGTCGCGCGGCAGCAGGCCACCGTCACCTTCGCACAGTCGAACCGGCAGCGCTTCGAGAATTTGTTCAAAGAGAAGGCCGTTTCCGCCAGCGACAGCGAACAGGCCGTGACTGAAGCCACTGTGGCCGACGCCACCCTCAAGGTCACCGAGGCTCAGGTGCAGAGTGACCGGGAAGCGGTGGCTATGGCCGAAGCTGCCATCCAACAGGCCGCAGCGGCACTCGAAACGGTTCGGATCAACCTCGCGTACACTCGGATCACGGCCCCCATATCCGGACGCATCGGAAAATCCACAGTGACGGACGGCGCTATCGTCACGGCGTTTCAACCGTTGCCCCTCGCAACTATTCAGCAACTGAACCCCATCTATGTGGACGTGCCTCAGTCCACCTCCGAGCTGCTTCGCTTGCGGCGGCGCCTGGCTGAGGGACGGATGAATCGCGACGACGCGAACGCAAACAAGGTTCAGCTCCTCTTGGAAGACGGAACCCCGTATCCATCGGAAGGGACGCTTCAGTTCCGCGACGTGTCGGTGGACACGACCACGGGATCTGTGATTCTGCGCATGGTCTTCCCCAATCCGAACGGCATGCTTCTGCCGGGCATGTTCGCCCGGGCTGTGGTGAACGAGGGCGTCAACGACAAGGCCCTGCTGATTCCGCAACAAGCCGTGTCGCGCGACCCCAAGGGCAACCCCTATGCATTGCTCGTCGACGCCACCGGCAAGGTGGAACTGCGGGCACTGGTCGTTGACCAAGCTATCGGCGACCAGTGGCTGGTCTCCTCCGGGCTGACCCCCGGAGACCGAGTGATCGTGGAAGGCATGCAGAAAGTGCGGCCTGGCACCCCTGTGAAAGAGGTTCCGTTCGGAGCCGTCCGGGCGCCGGAAACCAAACCTGCCGCCGCAGCGCAGCCGACCTCGAAAGCGAACTAACGGAGTCTCGCCATGTTGTCAAAATTTTTCCTGAACCGTCCGGTTTTCGCCTGGGTCATCGCCATCATCCTGATGGTGGCGGGCGGCTTAGCGATCCACTCGCTTCCCATCTCGCAGTTTCCGCCCATTGCGCCGCCCTCCATCGCCATCGACGCCTTTTATCCGGGCGCGTCGGCGGAAACCGTCGAAAACAGCGTGACGCAGATCATCGAGCAGAAGATGTCCGGCTTCGAAAAGATGCTGTACCTCTCCGCCAGCAGCGATTCGGCCGGTGCGGCCCGCGTCGAGCTGACCTTCGCGCCGGGAACCGATCCCGACCTCGCCTGGGCTCAAGTCCAGAATAAGCTGCAGCTCGCCATGGCGAGCCTGCCGGAGATGGTGCAGCGCCAAGGCGTCAAGGTCAGCAAGTCCACCCGGAATTACCTCATGGTCGTGGGGTTGATCTCGGAAAACGGGAGCATGGACGGAAATGATCTGCGGGACTACGCTCAATCCAGCCTTGAGAAGGTTCTTTCGCGCGTGCCAGGCGTGGGCGAGGTCATGATCTTCGGCGGCCAGTACGCCATGCGCGTGTGGCTCAACCCTGACAGGCTGACTGAATACCAGATGACGGTTCAGGATGTGGTCACGGCATTGCAGGCCTATAACGTGGAAGTGTCCGCCGGCCAGTTCGGCGGAGCTCCCGCAGTGCAGGGCCAGCGCCTGAATGCCAGCATCATCGTCCAGAGCATGCTCAAAACGCCCGAAGAGTTTGCCGGAATCCCGCTCCGCACCAATCCGGACGGGTCGGTCGTGCGGGTCCGCGATGTGGGGCGCACCGAGCTTGGCACCGAAGCGTACGATGTCGACGTCTACAACAACGGCAGGCCTTCCGCTGCCTTGGCCATCCGACAGGCTGCCGGCGCCAATGCGTTGGAGACGGCCGACGCGGTCAAGGCCAAGCTGATTGAGATGAGCCATTTCTTCCCCGCCGGCATGAAGGTCGTTTATCCCTACGACACCACGCCCTTTGTCAGAGTGGCCATCGGGGAGGTGGTCAAAACCCTGTTCGAAGCCATCCTGCTTGTTTTCTTGGTGATGTACCTCTTTATGGGAACCATGCGTGCCACCCTGATTCCGACCATCGCCGTGCCCGTGGTGATTCTTGGAACGTTTGCGGTGCTGGGGCTGTTCGGCTTCTCCATCAACATGCTGACCATGTTCGCCATGGTGCTGGCCATCGGTCTGCTGGTGGACGACGCCATCGTCGTCGTTGAGAACGTGGAGCGCATCATGAGCGAAGAGGGCCTTTCGCCCTTGGAGGCCACGCGAAAATCCATGGACCAGATCACCGGTGCGCTGATCGGCATCGGGCTGGTGCTCTCGGCGGTGTTCGGGCCGATGGCCTTTTTCACCGGTTCTACGGGCGTTATTTATCGTCAGTTCTCCGTGACCATCATCGCGTCCATGCTGCTCTCTGTGGTGGTCGCCTTAGTTTTGACACCGGTCCTGTGTGTCGCCTTTCTCAAGCCCGTCCCCAAGGGGCATGAAGCTTCAGAGGCGGGAGTCTGGTTCCTGCGGCCGTTCTTCCGCTGGTTTGACCACACCTTCAACCGGGCCAGAGACACCTATCTGCGATTGGTCGGACACTCGCTCTCCAGCATCATTCGCTATCTGGTGATCTTCTTGCTGATTGTGGCTGCGATGGGATACCTCTTCAGGCGCATGCCTACGGCCTATCTCCCGGATGAAGATCAAGGCATTATGATGGTGCAGGCCATGCTGCCGGCAAACTCGACATTGGAGCAGACCAAAGAGGTCATGAATGTGGTGAAGACCTATTTCATGGAGCACGAGAAAGAAGCAATCGAGTCTTGCATGACGATTTCCGGCCAGAACTTTTCAGGCCGCGGACAAAACGCCGGGATGGCGTTTGCCAAGCTGAGAGATTGGAAGCTTCGCGAACGGCCGGACCTGAAGGTCACGGCTGTGGCAGGAAGAGCCATGAGGGCCTTCTCCCAAATCCGCAACGCCATGGTTTTCGCCTTTCCTCCGCCGGCCGTCATCGAACTGGGCATGGCCAAGGGCTTTGATTTCCAGTTGCTGGACCGGGGCGGTATCGGGCATGACAATCTGATGGCTGCCCGCAACCAGCTCCTCGGCATGGCGGCGCGCGACCCGGCCTTGACGAAGGTCCGCCCCAACGGCTTGGAGGATGTGCCCCAATACCGGATCGACGTGGACTGGGAGAAGGCCGGCACCTTAGGCGTGCCCATCACCTCGATCCACAACACGATCTCGGCGGCCTTCGGTAGCGCATACGTCAACGACTTCATTCAAGGCGGCCGCGTGAAACGGGTGTACGTCCAAGCCGACGCGCCTTTCCGCATGCTGCCCCAGGATTTGAAAAAGCTGTATGTGCGCAACACCATGGGCAAGATGGTGCCCTTCGCGTCGTTCGCGGCAGGCCACTGGTCGTCCGGCTCTTCGAAACTGGAGCGCTTCAACGGTTTCCCGTCCCTCAACATTCAAGGCGAGTCCGCGCCCGGCAGGAGTTCCGGCGAAGCCATGCGGGCCATGGAGAACTTTGTCAAGAAGCTCCCGAACGGAATCGGCTTCGACTGGACAGGCCTGTCGTACCAAGAGCGGCAGGCAGGCTCTCAGTCGGCACCTCTTTACGCCTTTTCCATCCTAGTGATCTTCCTGTGTCTGGCGGCCCTGTACGAAAGCTGGCCCATTCCCGTCGCGATCCTGCTGGCCCTGCCCCTGGGCGCCATCGGCGGCGTGATCGGATCGTCACTCCGGGGGCTGCCCAATGACGTCTATTTCCAGATCGGCTTGCTGACCACCCTCGGGCTGACGACCAAGAACGCCATCCTGATCGTGCAGTTCGCCAAGACCCGTGTGGAGGAAGGCATGGGGCTCGTAGAGGCCACTTTAGAAGCGGCCAAACTCAGGATGCGCCCCATCATCATGACGTCGCTGGCCTTCGGCTTCGGCGTCCTGCCGCTGGCGTTCGCGAGCGGGGCGGGCGCGGGCGCGCAGAAGGCCATTGGCACGGCGGTGCTGGGCGGCGTAGTGACCTCGACCTTTCTGGTGACCCTTTTTGCGCCTCTCTTCTACGTGCTGATCCAAAAGACCTTTGGCAAACGCCGTACGCAACCTGCGAAACAGGATACGAAGACAACTCTGCCGGGGAATCAGTAACATGAGCAAGAACATAGTCCTTATACTGGCTGGAATAGCCCTCTCTTCGGGCGGCTGCAAGATGGCACCCGAATACACTCGCCCGACAGCGCCGGTCCCAGGCGAGTGGCCCGGCAGCGTGGCGCTTCAGGACGCACAGGCGCAGACAAACGCCGCAGAGGCCTCTCACCTTAAGTGGCGAGCGTGCTTCACCGACGAAAAACTTCAGCGCCTCATCGCAGCGGCCTTAACGAACAACCTTGACCTGCGGCTGGCCGCTCTGAACGTGGCGCAGGCGCGGGCGCTCTACGGGATCCAACGCGCGGAGCTGCTGCCGACTGTCAATGCCGTCGGCAGCGGAAGCAAGGAGCGTTCACCCGCCGACCTCACCGCCCCCGGACAGCCTCAGATCACCGAGCGCTACAGCGCCACGATCGGCGTCTTATCTTGGGAGCCCGACTTCTTCGGCCGCATGCGCAGCTTGAAAGACAAAGCGCTGGACGAGTATCTGGCCACCGAGCAAGCCCGCCGCGGCGCGCAGCTCCTGCTGGTGTCCTCGGTGGCTGACGCCTATCTAGTCCTCGCTGCGGACCGGGAAAGCCTGAACCTCGCGCAAACCACATTGGTGTCGCAACAGGACGCCTACAAGCTGATCAAGCGGCGCTATGATCTCGGACTTGTAACGCAACTGGATCTGTACCGCGTGCAGACCCAGGTGGACACCGCACGGGGCGATATCGCCCGCTTCAATCAGCGGGTGGCGCAAGACGAGAACGCCCTGAACCTTCTGGTCGGATCTCAGGCGGCCCGCGAAGAGTTGCCCATGCGCTTAGGCGAGGTCACGCCCCCCCAAGACATCCAAGCGGGCCTATCCTCCGAGGTGCTCCTGCGCCGGCCCGATGTGCTGCAAGCCGAGAATTTGCTCAAAGCCGCCAACGCCAACATCGGCGCGGCCCGGGCCGCATTCTTCCCTCGCATTTCCCTGACCGCCGCCTTGGGAACCTCCAGCGCAGACCTCTCCGGCCTCTTCAAAGCAGGCTCGGAAACCTGGAACTATGCGCCCCAGATCGTGATGCCCATTTTCGACGCGCGCACCTGGTCGGCGTACAAGGCGACCAAAGTGCAGCGGGAAATGGCCGTGACCCAATACGGGCGGGCGATTCAGAGTGCCTTCAAAGAAGTGGCCGATACGCTGGCGGTGCGCAGCACGGTGGACCAACAGGTAGAGGCACAGGAATCCCTTGTCCACGCCGTCGCGGAAACCTACCGCCTGTCCAACTCCCGCTACGACAAGGGACTCGACAGCTACCTGAGCGTCCTGGACGCGCAGCGGTCTCTATACAGTGCGCAGCAGGGGCTGGTCACCCTCCACCTGGCGAAGCTCGCCAACCGGGTGCAGCTTTATGCGGTCTTGGGCGGCGACGAACTGTCCGAGACGCAGCCCGGCAAGTGACAACGCCTACACCTTGTCCGGCACCGTGTAGGGCGCGCGGTAATCGCGCGTCAGCATGGCGTTGGCCTCTGCGTCATTGGGGAAGGTCATCGTCGCAGGGTCGAACGCGAGCGAGCGCCCCAAGCGGTAGGCGATGTTGCCGAGGTGCACCAAGGCGCACGAGTTGAACCCATCCTCAATGCTCACGTTGAAGGCCGCGGGGGCCGGATCACGGATCGCCTTCACGAACGTCTCGTAGTGGTTGCCGATGCCGGAGCCGGTCGCGCCGGGCTCGCGCTGCTCGCCCATGAAGGCCTGCCACTTGCCGAGGTCCTTGGCCAGGTAACCCTTCGAGCCGAAGAAGAGGTCGCCGACCACGTTGCGGGCGCTGGTGGCTTTGTAGCTGTTGCCCTGCGACGCGCCTTTCAGCCACAGCGCATCCTCGCCGTTGCCGATCCAGTGGCGCACCTCGAACTGCAGAACCTTCTTCTTGTCGCCGCCGCCCTCGGGGTTCGGAAACTCGAACATCGCCATCAGCGCGTTCGGCGTCTGCTGGTCGTCGTCGAACATGAAATGGCCGCCCATCGCGGTGATCTTGGTCGGCAGCGTGACGCCCAGCCCCCAGCGCGCAATGTCCATCTCGTGGACGCCCTGATTGCCCATGTCGCCGTTACCGTACTCCCAGTTCCAGTGCCAGTTGTAGTGGAAGCGGTTCTTGTTGAACGGCCGCTTCTGAGCTGGCCCCAGCCAAAGGTCGTAGTCCACTCCTTTGGGCACGGGCTCGTCGGGGTAGCGCCCGATGGTGTTGCGCCATTTGTAGCAGATGCCCTTGGCCATGTACACCTCGCCCAGACCTCCGTCCTTCAGAAACTTCGCCATGGTCTGCGCGCACGGGTTGCTGCGCTGCTCGGCGCCGTCCTGCACGAGCACCTTGTATTTCTTGGCGGCTTCGACCAGCTTGCGCCCCTCGTAGATGTTGTGGCAACAGGGCTTTTCCACCGACACGTGTTTGCCGGCCTGGATAGCCCAGATCGACGCGAGCGCATGCCAGTGGTTCGGCGTTACCACGGAGACCGCGTCGATCGTTTTGTCCTCATACAGTTTGCGCATATCCGTGTAGGTCTTGGGCGTCTTCAGTCCTTTGTCGGTGAAATGTCTCTTGATCACCGGCGCGAACTGGTTCTCGTCCACGTCGCAGAGCGCGGCCACCTCGACGTTCGGAAGTGCGCTGTATTCCGCGATGTGACTCTGCCCCTGCCCGTGAATCCCGACCACGGCGATCCGCACGCGATCATTCGCGCCCGCCCATGCCCGGCTCGTCCCCCACAGCAATGCGGCGCTTCCCGTCCCCGCCAAAAAGTCCCTACGTGTCATTGCGCATCTCCTTTTCAAACACCCGACAGATCCGCACCCTCCGTCAAGCCGCGGCCTGTTTAATATTTTAATCTTACCATCGCACCCGCAGCCCGCGCAAGCCGGACCAGCGAGCTTGTGGTTGTGCCAGCCTGAAAAACGTGCTACTTTAGCTTTGAAAACTTGCTGATCACCCAGTTGCCTTTGGCGCATTGGGCGCTCTGGAAACAGACGGGATGGAATACCCTTATGCGAAAAACCGCACCTCAGTCGAAACCGGGCCTTTCGCTCACCTCGTTTTTCAGCGCGGATGACATCCTGATCCATCAGGAGGGCGTCTCCCGCAACCAACTCATTCGGCAGCTCCTGACGCACCTCTCCAACGGTCACGGGTTCACCGAGGTGGACGCCTATTACAACGCCATCATCGAGCGTGAGAACACAAATAACACGGTCGTGTCGAACGGCATCGCGATTCCGCATGCCCGGCTGGAATCGATCCAGCGACCTTATGTCGGAGTCGCCACTTCTGCCAGAGGAATCACGTTCGCCGAAAACCAGCCGCCTGTGCGCCTGATCCTGCTGGTGCTCATCCCGCGCGACCAGCCCGGCCTCTACCTGCAGATCCTCCGCGCCTTGGCCAACATTCTGCGCGACCGCGACGCCGCGCGGACGGTCTCGCAACTGACGACCCCTGAGGAGGTCATGCGCTTCTTCGAGCGCGGCGGCATGAAGCTGCCCGACTACGTTTGCGCCGCAGACATCATGCGCGACGACTTCATCGCGCTGCGCGACAACGACAACCTGAAAGCCGCCATCGACTGTTTCATCGGCCAGAGCCTCAGCGAGGTTCCCGTGGTCGACCGCGACGGCGACATGGTCGGTATCGTCAGCGCAAGCACCTTGCTCAAAGTGTGCCTGCCCGAATACCTGCTGTGGATGAGCGACCTGTCGCCGATCGTCAACTTCGAGCCGTTCACCAACATCCTCCGCAATGAGCAGAACACCTGGCTTTCAGAAATCCTCCACGGCGACTTCGCTTCCGTACAAATGGAAGCCCCGGCCGTTTCCGTCGCCGCCGAAATGACGCGCCGCAACGCGTCGAAGTGCTTTGTCCTCAACGGCAAGAAGCTGATGGGCATCATCGATCTGCCGATCTTCCTGAACAAGATTTTCCGGGAGTAACCCTATGTACAGCGAACCGGTCGTCCAGTTCCCCCCCCTTAAGACCCTCATCAAAGCCTTTTTCATGGTGTACCTCTCCGCCCTCGCGGGCTGGGGTGCGCAGCGCATCGGCATCGCGCCGACGCAGCTCTCGGTCGTCGCCGTGTGCACCTTTGTCGCCGTGATCTCCACCACGCTCTTTTTCTGGACTCACCGCGTGGCCGTCGCTTTTCTCGGCGTCGCCGTGCTGATCGGCTCGCGCGCCATGACGCTCCAAGGCCTGCTGCGCTCCACCGAGCTGGACATCATTCTCTTCCTGGTCGGCATGATGATCATCGTCGGCGCCCTCAAGGATCTCGGAGTCCCCACGTGGATCATCCAGTGCATCATCAACAAGCAGCAGATGAACGGCACCACCTTCACCGTCATTCTCTGCGGCCTCTCTGCCCTCCTTTCAAGCCTCATCGGCGAAGTCTCCTCTATCGTCGTCATGCTGGCGCTGGTCTTCCAGGTCTGCGACACCCTCAAGCTCCGGGCCACGCCGTTCGTCCTGATGGCCGTGCTCTGCACCAACATCGGCTCGGCGGCGACCATGCTGGGCAACCCGGTCGGCATCTTCATCGGCAACAAGGCGGGGTTCACCTTCGGCCAATTTCTGATCGGCGCCATGCCGATCGCCGGCGCGGCGCTTGCCAGCACCGTTTGCGTGCTGCTGTTCTGGTACCGCAAGAGCATCGCCGACATGACGCTCCGGATGGAAGAGCACCGCAAGCTGCGCCAAGGGCTCGGCCCCCTGGTCCGCATTCCCCACCGCCGCGGCCTCTGCGTTCTGCTCGCCACCGTCTTGCTCATCGCCTTCCACCATCAGGTCGAGAACGCCCTCGGACTCACCGGCGCCGAAAACGCCAACGCGTTCCTCATCGTCACGCCGCTCATCATCGCCGGGCTTCTCATGATCTACCGCCCGCAGCGCGCACGCCACTACGTCGAGCACGAAGTCGAATGGTGGACCCTCCTCTTCTTTATGCTGCTCTTCGCCGTGGCCGGAGGCCTGCAGGAGCAGGGAATCACACGCAACGTCGCGGACCGCCTCGCCGCCCTCACCACAGGCGACCCGAAAGCCCTGGTGCCCT
>TBL_comb47_HYPODRAFT_10007900_pt1 | contig 11022 bp, 11 predicted proteins | sample TroBogypolimnion_40_FD_10682 | JGI IMG/M metagenome (IMG submission 10682) | reverse complement strand
AACCACCAGTTGCTGCAGCACCACCTTGATAGAGAGCGCAGTTNGAGCACTGTTGACCAGCAGCATATTTAGCGTACTTTGCTTTGTCTACTTTGGTAGCGTCAGATTTGTAACCCAATGCAGCGGCTTGTGGATCAGTATCAGCAACCATCGCTTGAGCTTGAACTTTACCGTTCAAAGCCAAAGTACAGGCACCTGCAGCAGACAAAATCATAAATTGGCGACGGGTTGGTTTCATAGATTTCTCCAGGTTAAATAATGCATTTATAAATAAGACTTAGCGCAACTAAAAAGGTGAAAACAGAAAATATTTGCTGAACACGTGGTCCGCTGATATTTTTTTCTAAAACTTTTCCAATCAAAAGACCAACAAGAGACCCAAGTGCAAATGGGGTGGCAATCGAATAATCCAGGTTTCCTGAGATTAGAGAGAGTGCTGCACCGCCGGCAGAAACAATGGCCAGAACCCCCAGTGAGGTGGCGACAATTGCTTTCATTGGAAGATCGGTAAATTTTTTAAGAGCGGGTACGATGATGAATCCACCACCGACACCTAATAAACCTGAAAGGAACCCTGCGCATGCACCAGCTAGCATTAGCGACCTGGCGCACGGAACTGTCCAGATTAACTTCCCAATCGATAAATCTAATTGGCAGGGCGGTGGCTTTGTTAATGCAGGCGCCTTTCCCGAGAGAGTTTGGGTTGCCTGGACAAACATTTTTCCAGCTACATAAATAAGAACGCCACTAAACATTAATAGCATCGGCGTATTAGGTGCGCGCTGTGCCACCCATAATCCCAGCGGTGAGAGGATGAGTCCGAAGATTGCCATAAACATTGCAGCTTTGTATCTCAGAACCTTAGCTTTTAAGCCAATGATTGCGCCCATACCTGCCGATAAGGCGATTGCTGTTAAGGCAATGGGCCCCGCCTCGGAGATCGGCATGTGAAAAGCAAAGATGAGTAAGGGGACAGATAAGATCCCGCCTCCTGCGCCAGTGAGGCCCATTAATATCCCAACGAATACCCCTAGCGCCGGAGCGATGAATAAGTTTTCCATTGTTTAGTTTTCAAATGGTCTTGCCAACCACTCTCTGCCTTTAAGCATTGCATTCCAATAGAGCCAAGGCAGCACATCTTTTTTCAAAATCCATGCCAGTTTGGTAGCCTTTAACGGGTTAATGAGCCATGGAAAAGTAGGCAGTAGCTTTCCGCCAAACCCAAATTCAGCCAAAACAATTTTTCCTCTCTCCACCGTAAGCGGACACGATCCATAGCCATCATATTTGAGTGGCATCGCCTGATGATTTTTGTGAGCCAGCAGGTTTTCAGCAACTACAACTACTTGCTTTCTTGCGGCAGCAGCAGTTTTTGAGTTGGGTGATGAACAGCAGTCTCCCAAAGCAAAAATATTCGGATAGCGAGTATGTTGAAGACTGTATTGATCTACTTCTACAAAACCAGTTGCATCAGCAATGGGGCTATTTTTTACGCAGTCTTGGGGGCCTTGGGGTGGCACTACATGGAGCATGTCAAAGGATTTTTCAATCTTTGTTACGTTTCCATCTGCATCTTTAATGGCAAAGGTTGCTTTTTTGTTTGGCCCATCTACTGCGACGAGGTTGCAGTTAAAGTTCAATGTGGCATTGTATTTTTTTACGTATTCCATTAAAGGGGGTACAAAGTCTGCAACCCCAAATAAAGCAGCGCCTGCATTGTTCAGTTCCACATCAATGTTTTTTAGCTTCCCTTGTTTTTCCCACTCATAGCAAGATAAATACATTGCTTTTTGTGGCGCTCCCGGGCACTTGATGGGCATTGGCGGTTGAGTAAAGATGGCCTTGCCTGATTTCAGTTGATTTACTAACTCCCATGTATAGGTTGAGTAGTCATAGCTGTAGTTTGAAGTCACACCGTTTTTGCCGATTGCATCGACTAACCCAGGAATTGCATCCCAATTGATTTTCAAACCTGTTGCTACAGCGAGATATTTGTATTTAATTGGGTTGCCGTTTGCAACCATTACTTCATTTGCATCTGGATTAAATCCAGAGATCCCATCTTTAATCCATCTAACCCCTTTGGGTATCAAATCCTTTGTACTTCTTTTGCTTTTTCTAACGTCAAATGCACCGCCGCCTACCAGGGTCCAGGATGGCTGGTAGTAATGTTGTTCAGAGGGCTCTATTACCCCAATTTTTAACGAAGAATCGCGACATTTTAGGCTTGCTGCCAATCCAATCCCGGCAGCGCCTCCCCCAGCAATGAGTACGTCATATTCACTATATTGCTTCTGATTGTTCATCTTTTCTCTCTTCCTAGCTCAGTGGTTATATAGGCAACATATCTATATAACTTAAAGTAATATACATATAAGGGTTAGTTATTAGTGTGTTTTTACCAGCATTATTAAATAATTGCACTTAGAAATATTACTTAGGCGAATGAAAGATGAATCCAGTTGTAAAAGGCTTTTTTGACCCAGATACCTGGACGGTAACTTATGTGGTTTATGAGAAGCCAGGCTCTGCTTGCATCATTATTGATTCAGTACTGAGTTATGACCCCAAATCGGGTCGTACGCATACCAAGATGGCTGATCAGGTCATTGAGTTTGTAAATGACAATAGTCTAAAAACTGAGTGGATTCTAGAAACGCATGCTCATGCAGACCATATTACCGCTGCACCTTATTTAAAGTCTAAGTTGGGTGGCAAAGTTGCCATTGGCGATCATATTTCAGTAGTGCAGGGTGTTTTTAAGAATATTTTTAATTTTGAAAATACATTTGCAACCGATGGCTCCCAATTTGACCACTTAATCAAGGATGGCGAGCAGGTTGATTTTGGCAACCTAAGCTTTAAAGCGCTATTTGTGCCCGGTCACACGCCGGCATGCATGGCTTATCAAGTTGGAGATGCTATTTTTGTTGGTGACACGATGTTTATGCCTGATGTTGGTACTGCGCGCTGCGACTTCCCTGGTGGAGATGCTCACACCCTGTATCAATCGATGAAGAAAATATTGAGTTTTCCACCCCAGACCCGTTTGTTCATGTGCCACGACTACCCTCCCAACGGTCGTCCTGTGAAATTTGAAACTACGGTTGCAGAGCAAAGAGAATCCAATATTCATATGCATGACGGGATCTCAGAAGAACAGTTCATTGAAATGCGAACAAAGCGTGACGCTACTTTGGAAATGCCTGTCCTGATTCTTCCAGCGATTCAAGTCAATATTAGGGCCGGTGAGTTTCCTGAAAAAGAGGCAAATGGGATTGCCTATCTAAAGATCCCGGTCAATGCCGTCTAGCAACTCAATGCAGATTAAATCAAGAGCTATATTCATAGGAGTTTTTCTTTAATGGTAGATCGCAAACGTAGAGGTCAAATTCAACAGGCGCCTGAGAATTTCTTATCTCAAGAGTTGATAGTTGATCTCAATAAAAATGGCATGGATGATCAGCGCCGTGGATTTATGCGCAATGGATTCATTGCGGCTCTAGGCGGTGCAGTGGGTTTAGGCTCTTCTTTAAATGCATTTGCAGCTGGAGAGGGTGACCCTGCAATTCTGGAGAAACAGGTTTGGCAAACCACTTTGGGTAAGAATGTTGCAACCATGCCTTATGGGACTCCATCAATCTACGAGGCGAATTTAATTCGTCGCGAATCTCCTGGATTGACGCGTGTGTCAGCAGCATCCGTTGCGTTTACGCCTCTACAAGGTTTGTTTGGAATTATTACTCCGAATGGCTTACATTTTGAGAGGCAGCACCAAGGCTGGTACAACGTTGACCCTGAAAAACATCGCTTGATGATTAATGGTTTGGTAAAGCATAGCCGTGTATTTACGATGAATGATTTGATGCGCTTACCATCGGTTTCCCGCATTCACTTTATTGAATGTGGCGCCAATACTGGTCTCGAGTGGGGTAACGTAGCCGTCCCTACAGTGCAGTACACCCATGGCATGCTTTCTTGCTGTGAATTTACGGGCGTTCCATTGGCAGTTCTTTTAGAAGAATGCGGGGCTGATCTTAAAAAAGGTAAATATCTATTAGCTGAGGGTGGTGATGGCTCGGGAATGACTCGTACGATTAATTTGGATGATGTTTTGAATGAGGCCATCGTCGCCTGGGGTATGAATGGGGAGATGTTGCGTCCAGAAAATGGTTTTCCATTGCGCTTGGTTGTGCCTGGCGTTCAAGGCGTCAGCTGGGTGAAGTGGTTACGTCGCCTTGAGGTAGGTGACATGCCTTATGCAACCAAGGATGAGGCTGTGCACTACAACGATTTAATGCCCGATGGTATGGCTAGGCAGTACACCTCGATTCAAGAATGTAAATCTGTTATCACAACGCCATCTGGTGGGCAGCAACTATTGGATAAAGGTTTCTATAACGTTAGTGGTTTAGCTTGGTCTGGAAGAGGTAAGGTTAAGCGCGTAGACGTGTCCTTTGATGGTGGCAACAACTGGAAGACTGCGCGCCTCGAAACCCCAATTTTAAGTAAGGCCCTCACGCGATTTAATATTGATTGGGTTTGGGATGGCTCCCCAGCTATTTTGCAATCAAGGGCTATAGACGAGACTGGATATGTTCAGCCTCCTATTAAGCTCTTGCGTGATGTGCGCGGTACCCGCTCTATCTATCACAATAACGCGATTCAGTCATGGAAGATTGGCGCCAACGGGGAGGTCAGCAATGTTCAAGTTGGCTAATTTTTGCAAATCAATTCTGTTGGTGATAACAACAGTTCTGACTATTGGTTCGGTCTATGCGCAAAATACTAGCGCACATTTTCCTGGTATCGGCAGGGACGCCACTCCAGCTGAGGTCGCAGCGTGGGATATTGACGTCAGGCCAGACTTCAAAGGATTGCCGAAAGGCTCTGGATCCGTAGAAAAAGGGCAACAACTTTGGGAGGCAAAGTGCTCTGTATGTCATGGAACTTTTGGTGAGTCCAACGAGATTTTTACCCCAATTATTGGAGGCACAACTACCGACGATATTAAAACTGGTAGGGTGGCTTCATTATCAGATCGTAAGCAGCCACAAAGAACTACCATCATGAAGGTGGCTACAGTATCTTCATTGTGGGATTACATATATCGCGCAATGCCGTGGAATGCGCCTCGTTCACTAACCCCTGATGATACCTTTGCATTGGTGGCATATTTATTGAATTTGGCTGAAGTAGTTCCGGACGATTTTGTTCTTAGCGACTCCAATATTGCGGAAGTTCAAAAACGGATGCCAAACCGCAATGGTATGACTTTGAAGCATGGAATGTGGAACTCAAAAGGTGCGCCCGATGTTCATGCTACAGCCTGTATGACAAACTGTGTTCAATTTGTGCAAATTGGCTCCGTCTTGCCAGATTACGCACGAAATGCCCATGGCAATATTGCAGAACAGAATCGTCAGTATGGTCCGTTCCGTGGCGCTGACTCAACTAAACCGCCGCTGGATAAGTTGCCTGGTACTTCGGCAGAAGGAATGGCTCATGCATCTGATATGCATGTTGCCAATAAGGGGCCCGCAGCAATGTTCAAAGCCGAAAACTGCACAGCATGCCATGCGATGAATTCTAAGCTGGTTGGCCCATCAGTTGCTGATATATCTAGCAAGTATCAAGGCCAAAGTGGAGCCTTGGATAAGTTGATGGCTAAAGTAAAAAATGGCGGATCTGGCGTATGGGGTCCCATTCCGATGCCGGCGCAATCACAGCTTTCCGATGAAGATCGCAAGGCGCTAGTGACCTGGGTCTTATCAGGAGGCAAGTAGGATGATGCAATCAATAAATAGTTAGTATGGCTATCTTAGAAGATAGATAATATATTTACGTTAAAAGATTAATAAAGGAGTGTTTATGAATCAGCAGCGACGCAGTTTATTGAAGTACTCAGCAGTCTTTGGTTTGATGGCTTCGGCTGGTTTAATCAGCGTAGCTCAAGCAGAAGAATGGAATAAGGCAGCGTTTGAAGGCAAGAGTTTGGATGATGTATTTAAGTCATTGGGAGCCTCTCCAGATAAATCATCAGCAGTGACCTTAAATGCTCCCGATATTGCTGAGAATGGAGCAGTTGTCCCGGTAGGCATTTCAACAAGTCTTAAAGCAGAGCAAATGGCTATTTTGGTGGAGAAAAATCCAAGCACCTTGGCTGCTCAATTTTTCTTGCCTGCTGGCACTGAGCCATTTGTAACAACGCGCATCAAGATGGGTCAAACATCGAATGTTTACGCATTAGTGAAGGCGGACGGTAAATGGTCTATGGCAGTCAAAGAGATCAAAGTGACTTTGGGTGGTTGTGGCGGCTAATCGACCACGATAAATATCTATTTAATAAATTATTGAGGAAGAAAAATGTCAGATCCAATGCGCGTTAGAGCAACTGAAAAAGATGGAATCGTAGATGTCAAAATTTTGATGAAGCATGATATGGAATCCGGTCAACGTAAAGATGCTTCTGGAAAATTGATCCCTGCATGGTTTATCAATATGCTGAATGTCAAAGCAAATGGTAAGGATGTATTTAATGCTCAGTTTGGTCCAGCGGTATCGAAAGACCCATTTTTGAACTTTAAATATAAGGGTGCCAAGGGTGATAAGTTGGTAGTCAATTGGGTTGATACCAAAGGTGACAAGCGCACCGATGAAGCAACGGTGTCTTAAATAAAAAAGATAGGTATATCCATGGTTCCTCTAAGCCCAATTCTAAAGAGATGTCTAGTAGCATCGATTTTGTTGATAGGTGCTCAAGGCATCTACGCACAAAGTGCTGCCGATGAGATCGCAAAATATCGAGAGATGATTGCAGATGGAAATCCATCAGAGCTCTATGAAATGTCTGGTGAGGAATTGTGGAAAAAGCCGGCCGGCCCTAAAAATGCCACTTTAGAGAAATGCGATTTAGGTCTTGGTCCTGGTGTTGTTGATGGGGCTGCTGCTGTGCTGCCAAAGTACTTTAAAGATACCAATCGGGTGCAGGATCTCGAGTCACGTCTAATGACTTGCATGGAAAAACTTCAAGGAATTCCATCAGAAAGCATTATTGATGCCAAATTTGGGGATGGCCCCAAGAAGGATATGGATGCGATTGTTGCCTATGTAGTGACGCATTCCAAGGGCAAAAAAATTAATGTGAGCACTTCTCACCCTAAAGAAAAAGAGATGTACGAAATGGGTAGGAAGGCCTTTTACTATGAGGGCGGCCCCTTTGATTTTTCCTGCGCGTCATGTCATGGAGCAAGTGGTAAACGTATTCGCCTGCAGGATTTGCCTAACTTAACAACTCATGAAGGCGCTGTTGCTGGTTGGGGCTATTGGCCAGCATATCGAGTTTCAAGCGGACAGTTTTGGACCATGCAGCAAAGATTGAATGATTGCTTTAGGCAGCAACGTTTTCCTTATCCAATCTATGGTTCTGATGTAACGATCGCCTTATCAATGTATATGGCCAAGAACGCCAATGGTGGAATTATTCAAACCCCCGGATTAAAGCGCTAAGAATATGAAAAGATCTATGACGACATTCGCAAAATTCTGTTCTTACATAGTGGTCTTTTGTGGTTCTACGATGGTGTTTGCGGATGGCTATGCGCAGCAAAAGTCAGACCCTCAGTTCCAGAGAATGATGAAAAGTAGTTTTCGCACTGAAGGTATCGCTAATATCGATCGGATTGATCAGGATGCAACGCAAAAGTTTTGTTCTGATCCGCAATTTGTTGCCACTAAAGCCGGAGCGGCAATCGCATTGGAAATTCAGAAGCAAAATATGGATTCCATCAAACCTCCCTCGGATGGTCGTTATCTTGGTGATTGGAAAAGTGGTGAGGCAATCGCTCAAAGTGGCCGCGGCGCTACCTGGACTGATACAAATGCTACGCCGATAGGTGGCGGCTGCTATAACTGCCATGAGATCGATAAGAAAGAAATTTCTTATGGAAATATTGGGCCAAGCTTGTGGAATTATGGCAAGAATAGGGGTGCTTCGCCTGAGGTTTTGACTTATACCTGGAACCGCATCAACAATTCAAAAGCATATAACGCATGCAGCAATATGCCGCGTTTTGCACACTTTAAGCTTTTAAATGAAAAGCAAATTCAGGATCTGATGGCTTTGCTTTTGGACCCTCAATCACCCGTTAATCAATAGGCAATTCATTATGTCAATCAATCGTAGAGAGTTTTTGCAAACTCTTGCTGTAGCCTCGGCTGGAGGTTTAAGTCTGAGTTCTCACTTTGCCCATGCTCAGGATTCAGCAAGAAAATTCTACGATTTACCGAAATTTGGTAATGTGCACTTACTGCACTTTACAGACTGTCATGCACAGTTGTTGCCAATTTATTTTCGTGAGCCCAACGTTAATTTAGGAATTGGCGCGCAAGAAGGCAAAACCCCACATTTGGTTGGCGAATACTTTCTGAAGGCAAATGGAATACCTGCGGGCACTCGTGATGCTCATGCGTTTACCTATTTGAATTTCACTGAGGCAGCAAAAACGTATGGGCGTGTAGGTGGCTTTGCTCATTTGTCAACGCTAGTCAAACAAATGAAGGCTTCTCGCCCTGGAGCGCTGCTGCTCGATGGTGGAGATACATGGCAGGGCTCCGGTACTGCGCTTTGGACTAATGGTCAGGATATGGCGGATGCTGCATTGGCCTTGGGTGTGGATATCATGACTGCGCATTGGGAAATGACGCTTGGTGAGGACCGAGTCATGGAGATTGTGAATAAAGATTTCAAAGGCAAAATCGAATTCTTAGCTCAGAATATTAAGACAGCGGATTTTGGGGATGCGGTTTTCCCTTCTTACACTATTCGTAAAATGAATGGTGTACCTGTGGCAATTATTGGACAAGCCTTTCCATATACCCCGATTGCAAACCCTGGGTATATGGTTCCAAACTGGACTTTTGGCATTCAAGAAGAAAATTTACAAAAAACGATTGATGAAGTTAAGTCCAAGGGTGCCAAGGTAGTAGTGCTGCTCTCACATAATGGTATGGACGTTGATCTCAAATTAGCTTCACGGGTCAGTGGACTTCATGCAATTTTGGGTGGCCACACTCATGATGGGGTGCCCATTCCTGTTCAAGTGAAAAATCCGGGTGGGATGACTTTGGTAACAAACGCCGGGTCAAATGGTAAATATCTAGGGGTGCTAGATTTTGATGTGAAGGGTGGCAAGCCAGTTGACTTCAGATATAAGTTGATGCCCGTTTTCTCGAATTTAATTCCTGAAGACAAGCCCATGTCTGCATTGATTGGGCGAATTAGAAAGCCATATGAATCCAAGCTTCAAGAGCAACTGGCTATAACTGATAGCTTGCTGTATCGAAGAGGTAACTTTAATGGAAGCTTTGATCAAGTTATTCTAGATAGCCTCATGGCACAAAAAAATGCAGAGATTGCATTCTCGCCAGGCTTTAGATGGGGCACTACTTTATTGCCAGGCCAAGCAATCACTATGGAAAATTTATTAGATCAAACGGCCATTACTTATCCATACACCACGGTGAATATGATGACCGGCGAGACTATTAAGACCATTTTGGAAGATGTTGCAGATAATCTTTTCAACCCGGACCCGTATTATCAGCAGGGTGGTGATATGGTTCGCGTTGGTGGCTTGCAATACACCATAGATCCAGCGGCCTCTATGGGCAGTCGTATTTCCGAAATGAGGCTGAATGGAAATTTAATTGATTCCAGCAAGTCTTATAAGGTGGCAGGATGGGCGCCCGTTAGCGAGGCTGCCAAAAATTTAGGTGGTGAACCGATTTGGGACGTTGTTGCCCGTCATTTGCGAGAGGTAAAAACCATTAAAACAGTGAAGTTAAATGAACCTGTTATTAAAGACGTTTCCGGAAACCCTGGTATTGCCCCAGTATAAATAGACGCCAACTATTACAGGTTTAAAAAATGATTAAAAATCTCTTAACAAAATTACTATTCATCTCCTGCACTTGTCTGGGATTCAGTCTGGTCGTCCAGGCGCAGCAAACCGCAGAACCCACCAAGGTGGTCTATCACATAGATGACGCTCAAACTCAGGGTCTTAAGGGTTTGCGTAATATACGCAACCACTTGGATACCTCGCCTACAACAAAAATTATTGTCGTGACGCATGCTGAGGGCGTCGATATGTTGATGGAAGGGGCTAAGGATAAGAAGAATAATGTGGAATATGCGCCACTGATTGGTGCGCTGAAGTCTCGGGGCGTTCAGTTTGAAGTATGTCAAATTACCCTTAAAAATCGGGGGCTCAATAAAGACCAATTCATCTTAGATGCAGACTTTACTCCATCAGGAGTGGTGCGCATTGCCGACTTGCAGGCAAAAGATCATTTTGCTTATATCAAGCCATAAAAATATCTCCATACATTAGTCCGGCTTGCCTGATGGTCTCGTCAATTTGGCATCAGCAGAGACAAATATGCCTGAAGATCATTTCAGGGGTTTTATCTTTTTGCCTCCTGACCAGCGTTTCTTTCGCGCAGCCACCGGACTTAATTCAACTCAAGCCAATTCAAGTATCAAAAAATACGTATTTTGTGCAAGGGTTACCTGAGATTGGGTCATCTCAAAATCAAAATTTCATTTCAAATACGGGGTTCGTAATTACGCCTAAGGGTGTGGTTGTTATTGATGCACTTGGTTCGCCAGCCTTGGCTAAAAAACTGTTAGCCGAAATTAAGAAAATCACTAATCAAAAGGTAGTAGCGGTTATCGTTACTCACTACCACGCAGACCACATCTATGGCCTGCAAGTTTTTAGAGATGCGGGCGCCAAAATATATGCTCAAGAGCTTGGGAAAAATTATCTCAATTCAGAGACGGCGCGCCAACGTCTAGAGGCATCTCGAGTGGATTTTTCCCCCTGGATTAATTCAAGTACACATTTGGTGCCCGCAAGTCATTGGATTAAAAATGAGAAGTCTTTGGATGTTGGCGGGGTCCAATTTTTAATTTCTCGCGTCGGCCCTGCGCATACTCAAGAGGATCTAATGATCTAT
>TBL_comb47_HYPODRAFT_10007899_pt1 | contig 11023 bp, 19 predicted proteins | sample TroBogypolimnion_40_FD_10682 | JGI IMG/M metagenome (IMG submission 10682) | reverse complement strand
CGCAGGCGTTCGTTGTTGCCGACCGCTGTTTTCAGCCGGTGGGCAAAAGTTCGCAAGCCGCAACCTGCGCGCCTACCCACACGATTCAATTTGGCAAAATCGTTCGCGGAGGCAAAGTCATTGACGAAGTCCTGCTGGCCGTGTTGCGGGCGCCGCGCACGTTCACCCGTGAGGACACAGTTGAGATTTCTTGCCACGGCGGAATTTTGCCCGCGAAGTTAGTGCTCGATGCCGTTTTGGCCCACGGCGCGCGGCTGGCCGAGCCAGGCGAGTTTACCAAACGCGCTTTTTTGAACGGCCGCATTGATCTCGCACAGGCCGAGGCGGTAGCAGATTTGATTCATTCGCGGACGGAACTCGCGCTCGCCGCCGCCAATGAGCAGTTGGCGGGCAAATTATCCCAGCGCATCAACGTGCTGCGCGATGACCTGATGTTACTGCTGGCTCACGTCGAGGCGCATATTGATTTTCCCGATGAAGATATTGCGCCGGACACAAAAGCAAAAATGGAGATGCGATTGGCAAACGGTATCGCCTTCATGGATGAATTGCTGCGCACTGCGAATGAAGGCCAGATTCTTCGGCGCGGCATTCGCGCGGCGATTATTGGCCGGCCCAACGCGGGTAAATCCAGCCTGCTCAATCAATTGCTCGGTCGTGATCGTGCCATCGTCTCGCCCATCGCCGGGACGACTCGCGATACCATTGAAGAAACGGCCAACATTCGCGGCCTCCCAGTCATCTTTATTGACACCGCCGGCTTGCGCGAAGCGCGGGATGAAATTGAAGTCGAAGGCATTCGCCGCAGTCGCGCCTCGCTGGCGCAGGCGGAACTGATTTTGCATGTACTTGATGCCGGAGAGGGCTTGACGGTTGATGATGAACGGCTACTCGCCGAGTTCGCGGACAAAAAACGCATTCTGGTGCGCAACAAAGCGGATTTGCCGACGCAGTTGATTCTACCGGCCGGCGCCGTTGCCGTGGATGTTTCCTGCCGAAGCGGGCAGGGGATTGAAGCCTTGAAAGACGCCATCAAAGCGCTGGTCTGGGCCGGCGAAATCAAGGCGGAGATGCTACAGGTGACGATCAATGCGCGGCATCAAAATGCTTTGCTTCGGGCGCGGGAAGCCGCCCAACAGGCGCTTGCATTATTTAGCGTCAATCCGCAATTGGAATTGGTGGCGATGGAATTGCGGATTGCCACGGATGCCATCGGCGAAGTGGTCGGCAAAACTTCCACGGAAGATCTGCTCGACTCCATCTTCAGCACGTTTTGCATCGGTAAATAAATTGGTTGGTTCGCTGATATTTGGCGGCGGCAAGTTTGGATTGCAAATCAGCACATTTTGGTAAATCTATTTTTGTGATTAGAAAAATAATCGTTCGCTTGTTGTTGCTGCTTCTGCTGCTCGCGGCGGTGTTTGTCGTCATCGGATATTTTTATCCGGAAAAAATCCTGTGCGTGGACAGCGGGCCGGTTTCCGCTGACGTAATCGTGGTTCTCGGCGGCGGTTCGCACGAACGTCCATTGCGGGCCGCCGAGTTGTTTCATCAACATTGTGCGGCGCGCATCATTATTAGCGGTGCGGGCGACGATGCCATCAACCGCCAATTGTTGCTCACGGCCGGCGTGCCGGCGGCGGCCATTGAAGTCGAGGGCAAGTCCATGACCACGAGCGAAAATGCGCGCTTTACGTTGGAACGCTTACGCGCGGAAAAAGTACGCAGCATAATTTTGGTTACGTCGTGGTATCATGCCCGGCGGGCGCAGCGGACGTTCGAGCATTACGCTCCCGATTTGAAATTTTATTCCCGGCCGGCGTATTTTGCCTTTGCCAGGGAGGATTGGACGCGACTGGGAATTGCGCACAAATTGAAGATGGAATTTGTGAAAATGCCGGGCTATTGGATTCGGTACGGAGTAAATCCATTTTGGCAACCAAGAGTGAATGATTGATATAGGGTGGAAAACCTTGAACAAGGCCGGTTGACAAGGGGATGGTGAGGGTTTTACCTCAAAAAAGACAGCCGCCGGAAACCCCCTTGAACGAGAAATGTTTGAAAAGGGGGGTAACCAAGGGTTTTAGCCACCGAGCCGCTGAGCCGCTGAGCCACCGAAGCGCAGCGAAAACTTGCAAACGGGGAAATTGCTCAAAATAGCAAACTGAACACTAATGCTTGACCGGTTGCAGCGAGCCGGCAACCCGGCTGCATACCGCATTTTATTTCTCCCGCTTTTGAGAAGTGGTATCGGGAAGACTTGCCGAGCTGGCGGCATTCGCCCCAGTGCCCAGTTCATTGCCACCGTATGAATCCATAACCGAGCTGACAACGTTGTTCGTGAGGGTGACTATCACCGATTCGTTTTGCACATTAGCGCCGCCGGCAAAGATATTCACTACCGGGACAAAATTTGCGGCTTTGGGCGTGGCGCGAATAAAATGATAGGAAAAGGTAAGCGTGTTGTTAAAGGAAGAGATTTGATCCGGCGAGCCGATGAGTTGGACCACTTGCGCTTTGGTGGTTAAGCCAGGCTTAATCTGTTCGACTTTAACTTGATCAATTTTACGACCGTAAGAAACGCAACCAGTGATGGCAATTAGGCTGGCGAGGAGGATAAACGCAGTTTTCATAAAGTTATTGGACTTGTTCACATGGACAGTTTTTGTCCAAGTGAAAGGTGGAAATTCGAGGCGCTATGAATACGATGGAATTAGCACAGGAAATAATGGACGGCTTGACCTGGGCAGAATGCCAGGCCACGGCTTTGAAAATGGAAGCGGTGGCGGCCATCATCAAGGGGCGGGTTTGCGGCGACTGCTCAGTTTGTAATTCACTTTGCCACCACCGGCCAGAACCGCCTGATCCACTTTGGTGGAACTAATTTCCGACGATTCTGCTGCCTTGCGGCCGCCTTTACCTGCTCGATCTGGAGCAACTACTTTTATACGTAAAACTGGAATTCCAGCAGCTTCTAGCTTTTCTTGCAAGGCATCACGCAAAAACTGGGAACGCACTTTTTCACCCCGCGCTAAATCAATTTGGGAAAGAAATTCGGAATCTACCCAGCATCCAATCAATTTGAATTTTTCTGTGTCGTGCTCACCAGGCATGACTAAGTTTTAACGCCTCAAAAAAAATGTTCAAGATTTTTCTTGATTGGGCGTTAAAGTGAGTTAAAGTCGGTTTAACAAATGAGCATACGCAAGCAAATGAAACGTGGCGCTGTTCGTACTTCCGATAGTGTTTTTGTCGGTGCTTGGATACCAATTAATTTAGTCGCCGCTTTGGATCAAGCTGTGGAAATCCTAGATAGCGACAGATCCAAAATCATTCGGGAAGAGCGATTGGGTGGCGGGCCGGACGGGCCGGGGGCGAAGGATTTCGTCGGGGAACTAGTTGCCGGCGGCATTGCGCCGGGGGACATGCGGGCCTGGATCACGACGCCATCGTAATGAAAGCCGCCTTGTTTGGCGGTGAACTGGTATCGCCCGATGTCAAACTGGAGAATTTAACCACCTGCGTGGGCATTCTGGCCGCGTCGCTGGCGTCCGGTGATGGCTGGTGGACGCAGGATTATCTCAAGCGCGTTTTCGGCCTCGCCGCCGGGTGGCTCATGCAGCTCGGCGAGCGGCACGTCCAGATCGCCATTCATGCCGAATGTGAACGGCAGGAAAAACTTTTCCCCGGTAACACTTGCGCCGTTCCGGAAATGTGTCCGCGCAAAAAACTTCGCGTGCTGGTGGAAGAACTGGGCGAGGTGGCTAAAGCGATTGACCAAATCGAAATCGCCGAATCGCGCCGGTCGCTCGCACTAAAGGAATGGCGGCTGGAATTGCGCAGCGAGATCACCCAAGTCGCCGCCGTTGCCGTGGCCTGGCTCGAATCCTTGGAGGGCAAATAAATGAGCAAAGAAATCCAAAGCAAAATAGACAAACTGAGTCGCGCGCAAAAAATCAAACTTGTTTCGCTGCTGCTCAAGGCAGAAGCGAAATGCAGTTCGCCGGATTCTTTCCGCGCTTTTATCGTCGGCCTGCTGGCTAATTTTTTCTACGAAATGGCCGATGAAGATTTTGAAATGTTCTGCGCGGTTCATCCCTGCAATCAAGCCGGTTGCAACTGTCACATCATAGCCGGTGAAGCCGCCAAATTTTTCCGCCTGCTGCGCGCAGATATTCGGGAAGAACTTTGCCGCCGCGCTATCAAAAAAAACTGAACCATTATGCAAACTATCACCAAACACTTGCCGGTAAAACCGTTCACCCCGCCGCGTCCGGCTTTGCCCAAAGCCATTGAGCCGGAGTTTCCCGATTATGCGGACCCGATCCGCGATCTGGAAGAACCCGCGCGCCGGCTGGCGCTCCAGCGCATTGATTTCGTGGTCAACGTGCTGCTCGGCTGCGCGTTGGTCGGCCTCGGCATCATCATCGCCCGCTTGTGCAATCTATGAATGCCATTCTCCCGCCCATCACTGGCCTCTTGTTGCGCGTCGCGCTCGCGGGCTTGATCGTGGAACTCATCGCGCATCTCAATGCCGTCAACGCCATGTAATTTTTAACTGCAACCATTCATCACCATCATCTATGTCAAAAAAATCCCGTATCTCTAAACCCGTCGCGCAACTGGCCACCCGCGCCGATGCGGAGATGGCCGTCAACGAACTCGCCACGGCCGAAAATAACCGCCGGAAATTGGCCGCCCAAATGGATGCCGAAATTCTGGCGATTCAAGAACGTTACCAGCCGTCCATCGCCCTGTGCAAAGCCGCCATCGCCGCGCGCACGGATGCGCTGGAAAATTGGGCGAGCGCCAACCCGCAGGAGTTTCCGAAAAATAAAAAGTCCATTGCCTTCCTCGTCGGCACCATCGGTTTCCGCACTGGCACGCCCAAGGTTTCGTTGCTGTCCCGCGCGTGGAATTGGGAGAAGGTGCTCGCGGCGATTCAAGCCCGCGCGTTTCAGTTTGTGCGGACCAGTGAGGAAGTGGATAAGGATGCCATTTTGTCGTTTGTGGCCAGTTGCCAGACGCCGGAAGATCGGTCGGCCACCGAGCAGAACGTCCTCACGCCGATTGGCGTGAAGGTTAGCCAGGGCGAAACGTTTTACGTGGAGCCGAATCTCACCGCTCTGGAAGCGCGCCCCGTCACTGCGTGAAAACCCATTTTCCAGCGTCGGCGCTGACAACCGGACGGGCCACGAGCAACGGAGGTTCAAACCGGGTGCTCGCTACTAACGGCGCGGCGCGTGTGCGTCGCGTTGCCGTCACGGAGCCGCCGGCGCTGGAGAACCATTTCCGGTCCAAGCCGGATTCCCAATTAATTTTAACGAAAGGAGGTAACTATGGTGCTGTCGCGACGCCGAAAGGTACTAAGGCCAGTAGCCGCAGCCTAACGCAGAACACAATCAAATCACCCAGCCGGGGCGCGGCGACCAACTCGCGCCCCGGCCTTCGCAAAATTTATGCCAGCGACGCCGAGCGGCAGCGGGCGCGGCGGATTCGGCGGTATGCCGCCGGGTTGAACTCGCAAGGTCGGCCGTACCAACGGCATCCCCATTTCGTGAATTGGGCCGAGACGCCGGCGCTGCGCAAACTCCAGATCGCCGAGCAGCGGGAAAGGAAGTTGCAAAATAATCTGGCCCGTTATCACCGGCTGGCCCGCGCGAATCGCGCCGCCGGTTTGCGCGTGGATGGCCAACCCTTCCGCCGGCATCCGCGCTTTGCCGCGTGGAAACATTTCCGGGCCGCGCTGGCCCCGGCGCCATTAGGCAATTGGGAAAGGATCGAACGATGAAACGGATTGCCGATTTATTTTGCGGTGCCGGCGGCACGTCCACCGGCATCTTGCAGGCGTGTGCCGAACTGGATCAGCGCGCGTCGCTGCTGGCCGTGAACCATTGGACGACGGCTATCAACACGCACAGCTTGAACCATCCGGGAGTGGAACATATCTGCGGCTCGCTGGACAACCTCACGCCGAGCCGCGTGATTCCTTCCGGACATCTGCATTTGCTTTCGGCTTCGCCGGAATGCACGCATCACAGTGTTGCTGCCGGTGGTCGCCCGAAAAATGATCAGAGCCGCGCCACGGCGTGGCACGTCTGCCGTTGGGCGGCTGATTTGACGGTGGAAAACATCCTGATTGAAAACGTCCAGGAGTTTCAGAATTGGGGGCCGCTCACGAAGGCGGGCAAGCCGATGAAACGGCGCAAGGGCGAGACGTTCAAGGCTTTCATCAATGCGCTGCGCTCAATGGGATTCACCGTGGAATGGCGCGTGCAAAATGCCGCCGACTACGGCGACCCGACCAGCCGCCGCCGGCTCATCATCATGGCCCGCCGGGGCAAAAAAATCGTCTGGCCGAACGCCTCGCATGGGATGGCGGAGAATCCGCACCGCAGCGCCCGCGACCACGTCATTGATTGGAGCGTGAAGGGAAACAGCATCTTCCGGCGCAAACGTCCGCTGTCGCCGAACACGATCCGGCGCATTGCCGCCGGCCTGAGGAAGTTCGGCGGCGCGCAGGCCGAGCCGTTTCTCGTGATGCTCTACGGAACGAACGACGCGCGCGACGTGGGCCGTCCGCTCCCGACCGTTTGTGCGAGCGGGCAGAAAATCGGGCTGGCGCAACCGTTCGTGATGAATTTGTCGCACGGCAAAAGCGATTCACTCCGCAGCGCCGACCAGCCGGTTCAAACCATCACGACCGCGAAGGGCGGTGAGCTGGCGTTGTGCCAGCCATTCATCGTTAAATTTCACGGCAACCATGATGGCCGCGAAGACGGCGCGCAGCGCGTTCACGAAACAAATAAACCGCTGCCGACCTTGGACACCAGCAATCGCTTTGGGCTGGTTGAACCTTTCATCCTCGGCCAGCAATCCTGCTCCGCGCCGCGCTCGGTGAGTCAGCCGGTTCCCACGGTGGTCACTGATGGCGCGATGGCGCTGGTCGAGCCGTTCTTAATCAAATATTACGGCAACGAAAAATCAGCGGAGTCAATCCACGAGCCGCTCGACACGGTGACGACCAAGGATCGTTTCCTGCTGGTCGAGCCGAAGACTGGCAAGGCCGTGGCGGAACTGGACATCTTGTTTCGGATGCTGCAACCGCACGAGCTGGCAGCGGCAATGTCGTTCCCGAAGGATTATCAATTCACCGGCAATCGCGGCGAGCAGGTCAAACAGATCGGCAACGCCGTCCCCGTCAACCTCGCCCGCGCGCACGCGAAGGCACTTTTATCATGAAAGCAATATCACTCTGGCAGCCCTACGCATCATTTATGGCCCATTATTTGAAGTGGAATGAGACGCGCCTGATCGTGGCCGGTTCGCTCCGCCGCCGCAAAGAACAGGTGGGCGATGTGGAAATTGTTTTTATCCCGAAATGGGAACATCGCCAAGTGCGCTCGAAGGCTATTCGGTCGGGATCGACCAGTCACGCGCGGGATGACTAAAAAACAGCGCCGTTGGTGGCGGGAATATCGAGCCGAAAAACGGAAAGAAAATGCCATCACTTCCTAATATGATTCCCGATCTCAAATACTATGAGTTTCTGAATCTCTTGCTCGCGGACCAGCGCGGGAAAAATAGTTTGCTGTTATCGGCTTTTGAACAGCAGTTCCTCTACAGCTACAGCATGACCCAGCGCCCTAGCTTGTGGCTCACCGGCGATCTCCAACAGGGCCGTCGTTCCGTGGTGGATAAACTCTGGCGCCGTTACGGCGCGGAGATGAATTTCCCGCACCCGGAGGATTGCGTTGCCGAGGCCGCGCAGATTCCACCGGCCGATCCGACCGGATGCGAATACTTGGTCCGCGAGGATGGCCGGCAACGCCGTTGCAATGAGCCGGCCACTTGCCGCGAGCCGGGCCGGCTGCGCTATTGCGATCCGCACGGCGAGGCCGTCGTGCGCGACCTGAAACGAATGGGCAAAACCATGCGCCTGGTGAATTTATGACGGAAGCGCAACGAAAATCTTTTTATTTTCCCATCTGGAAGGCCACGGCGGACAATCTGGATTGGAAGATGGAGCAAGGCCGGTTAGTGGCCGATGTGGCCGTGCAGTTGCGCCTGTCCGGAAATTTTCCCGCCCATGCGGCGGCGCAAGTGCAGGGAGTTATCAGTTTGGCCCAAAGTATCGCGGGGGCCGCGAAACGCGCCGTGACGGCGGAGGATTTGCGGCACGCTTGCAATCGCGTGGCCACGGCGGGCAAAACGGACAGTTGCACCAAGTTTTCGCAACGCGATTTGAATCAGTTTGATCGGCTTTGTGCCGTGCTGCGCGGGCCGTGGGATCTAACGGCCACCATCGCGTGGCAGGATCCGGTGGAGGATGATCGGAAACGCAGTCTGGCCTATCTGCGCAAGCTGGCCAACGATGGCCGGCTCATTGCCATCAGCCGCAACACTTGGGGCATCACGGATCTGGATGCGCTCACCCAGGTGCGGCTCGATGCGTTGTTAAATGAAATCAAACGGTCCGCGTGGTCAAAATATCCCCGGTCCCAAGCCGCCGGCCGGCGACCATTTTAATGCAACCCGCCGCCCAACAACCGGAATTGTTTGGACCGCAGAGGGCGGAGCAAGAAGTCTCTTGGCTGGAGAAATTATTGGGGGACGCCAAATGCTGGATGTCGGCGCGCGATATTATGGAGACGACGAAAGGCCGGGTGATTGACCGGGAGATTCGGCACGTGGCGAGCGAGTGCGAAAATATCATCAGCGGCCAAAGAGGTTATAAGCATATTGCGCATGCCACGCCGGAGGAGATCAACCATGCGGCAAACTGGCTGGAAAGTCAGGCCAAAAAAATGAGCGAGCGCGCTTGTGCCATCCGGCGAAATGCCCACAAGATTTTCGGTTAGCCCCCGAGGCACAGAGACACCGAGCAGCGGACAAAAACATGAAAACATTTTCTGAATATGAACGGCGGGAGATCCAGCGGCGCGTGGAAGCGGTTTCGGGTTTGCCGTTTGAACAGCCCCGGCCGGAGTTTTTTGTGTATGCCGACGGGCGCAATATTGCTACCGTGCGGCACGCGGCGGATGCTAATTGCGTGCAGTGCAGCGTGCTCGTCAACGAGCTATTTTGCTTGGGCAGTTATACGCTGAATTAATTTATTGATTTATGGAATTCATTGCCCCCCTTCCGTTTGCCGAAGCCATCCGCAAGCTGAGCGACCAGTCCGTGGTGGGTTCCACCTGGTCGGCGTCCGAATGGAATGACTTGCCGGTGGAGTTGCGCGAAAACGCCTTTTTTTCGAGCCGCATTGAGTCGGCCCAATTTCTGCAACGCGCGCAAGATGCCATCGGGGATTTTCTGGCGGGAAACCAAACCATGGCGGCGAATGGGGAATTGATGCTGGCGACCGGCAGCCGGGCGGCGTTTGTGGAGCAGATGCGGAAATTTCTGGCGACGGAAGGCGTGACGCGCACAACGGGGGACATCCATGACATCACCAGCGAAAAACGGTTGGGCTTGATTTTCGATATTAAGACGCGCCAGGCGCAGGACTTTGGTTATTGGTTGCAAGGGATGAATCCGGACTTATTGAATGCCTATCCGGCGATGCGCTTTATCCGGGTGCAAGAGGTGAAGGAACCGCGCGCGCTGCACGAACGGTTTCAGGATCAGGTCTATCTCAAAACGGATCCGATCTGGTGGCTGGAGATCAACCAAGATTTCGGAGTTCCCTGGGGGCCGTGGGGCTGGGGCTGCGGGCATGACGTGGAAGATGTGGACCGCGATGAAGCCGAGGCGCTGGGCTTAATTAAGCCGGGACAAAAACTCAAGGTGGGCCGGCTGCAACCGTTTTTGAATTTTAATCACAATCTGCAGGCGAGCACGAAAAATCTGAACGATGAACTGGTGCAAAAGTTGTTGGCCGTGTTCGGTGAAAAAGTAGTGCTGGATAAAACGGCAGCCACTTTGCGTTGGCGGGGCCAGCCGGCAGCGCAGCCAGGCGACGTCGTGACGGATCTAGACCGGGCGACCCTGCGGGATTACACCGCGCCGAACGGCACGGCGGAAAGCATCAACCGCGCTTTGTGGCGCGAGCGCGCGGCGGCCCCGGCCCCGGTGCAGCAGGCGGCGGATGCGCTTACCACGGCGCTGGCGAAATTGCCGGTATATGAGGGGGAAGTTTATCGCGGAGTGCGCCGCACCGATGCCCAAATGCAAGCGGCGGCGGCCCGTTACCTGCCCGGCAACATTGTTACCGAAGATGCGTTTATTTCTGGCTCGGCCGATCGGGGCCAGGCTTTTCCCGGCGAATTGCGGTTCGAAATTGTTTCCAAGGCCGGCCGGCGCGTGGCCAGTTTTTCCACCGTGCCCGAAGAGCAAGAAATTGTCTTTGCGGCGGGCACACAATTCAAAGTGCTGTCCGCCCGCTGGACCGGAAACACGCTGCATGTAAAATTGGAGGAATTATGACGAACGAGGAAAAAGCCCGGCATTTGCTCGGCTTCTGGTTACGCCAAGGCGACGGCGGAGAATTCCCCGCGCAAGTACCACTCGCCCCCGCGCTCCTGGCCTTGGTGGATGCCGCCACCGCACAACGATTGTGGAGCGAATTGCTGGCTATGCGGCCGGCGCAAAAAGGGAGTTGACTGGGCCTGCTAGAATCAGCGCGGCAATGTCGCAACTCCACTTACCAGTCGAATTACCGCGCACGAAGCCAACCCTCGCGTTGGAATCCTGTGCCGATTTTTTTGACCGCGACTATGACGTGCTGTTGAAGGACGTGGAGAACCGCGTGATCAAATTTGCGTGGGACATCTCCCTCGAGGGCGGCGCGCTGGACGCCGGCGGCAAGATGAAGCGCCGCGAAATCCGCATCTACGCGCCGAGCGCGTGGGCGTTCTGCTACCAGCGGCCCATGCCGGCGGTGAACGAGGAGGCGGTTTAGTTTCACATTTGTAGTGCGACAAAAAGGGTGTTTTTAGTAATAGACTTCATTGGGGGTCTTAAAGCCTAGTCTTAGCCGGGGACGATTGTTCAACTGTTCAGCAATGCGATCGCATTGCTG
>TBL_comb47_HYPODRAFT_10007897_pt1 | contig 11024 bp, 11 predicted proteins | sample TroBogypolimnion_40_FD_10682 | JGI IMG/M metagenome (IMG submission 10682) | reverse complement strand
CTAAATTAGCCACTGCCTTTCAGTGGTATAATTATCACTATGGTAAAAAAGACGCCAAAGAGATGATTGCAAATTATTTAGATTTTAATAATCGAAATCGCGACGCTAAATTAATTCGAGGACTTGCTGACAGCAATATACAACCTACCATTGGGTGGGTAAGTCGTATGACATTGGTAGGATTGCAATTAACTGAAGATGAGGAATTAATCCTACAAGAAGAAATCACTAAACTTCTAAAGATGAAACAAGAAATTAAACGTGTAGTCAGTGAAGCGGAAGTGACACAGCAAAAAACAACTATTCAAGATCATTTGCGTGATAGAGTAAGCGAATGTGCTGGCGAATTAGAAGGTTTATTTGATGACTTTATAGATTCGGGCGCTAAAATGACCGCCGATTTTAAACCTATTGCTTTGATTCGTGGAATGAACGTGGCTCCGCAAATGATAAATCACATTTCCGCAGTATGGAAATTGAGATTAGACGAATTTAATGAAGTATTAGAAGGCAAAGACGAACAACTGGTAGAAGGTTATAGCCATCTGACCAAATTACAACTCAAAAACTGTGTGAAATTTTGCGAAGCTGTGATCAACGACTGCGCCAGCTATGTACAGATCAAGAAAGTTGAGCGCAAACCCAGAGCCAAACGAGCTGTCAGTCCAGAAAAACTCAGTTCAAAGTTTAAATATCTCAAAGAATTTGCCGAACTCAATTTGACATCGGCCGCACCATCTTGTTTGGTCAATGCCACTGAAGCTTGGTTGTACGATACCAAGAAACGCAAACTGATACATGTGGTGGCTAACAGCCATGTGGGCAACTTCACAATCAAAGGCAGCAGTTTGGTGGCATTTGATTCAGTGACAACTGTACAAAAAACGTTACGCAAGCCAGCTGAACAGTTAAAAGCTATTATGTCAGCAGGAAAACCAGCGGCACGTAAGATATTCAACGAAATCAATGCTACTGAAATTAAATTTAGTGGCCGAGGCAATGAAAATCTAGTAATACTGAAAGCTTGGTAACCAACTAAATATAAGGACAAGGAGTCCTTATGGCACTGGAATCGCAATCTACATTAGAAACACTCAAACAAAATCTATTTGAATATGTTAAATTACAACTAGCTGATCAAATAGTAGATATTGAATTAGATCCTGCTCACTTTGAATCAGCTTATGTGAATACTATAGGCACTTATAGACAGAGAGCGGAAAATGCCTATGAAGAAAGTTATAGCTTCATGGAGTTGGTACAGAATGTAAGTATCTACGACCTTCCTCAGGAAGTGATACAAGTAAGACAAGTATTCCGCAGAACATTTGGCGATTCAACGGGTCCTTATGCCAGTAATTTTGACCCGTTTAGTCAAGCTTCATTAAACGTGTATCTCATGAATTTTAACGTATCAGGCGGGTTAGCCACGTATGATTTTTATAGTCAGTATGTAAAACTGGCTGGGCGTATGTTCGGAGCTTACATGAACTATACTTGGAATTCTGTTACAAAAAAATTACAATTAGTGCGTGATCCCAAAGGATCGGGAGAAACTGTACTGCTTTGGACTTATAATATGAAACCAGAAGTAAACCTCTTACAAGATTTCCAAATCAAACAGTGGATAAAAAACTTTATATATGGCAACTGCAAGCTAATTATAGGCGAAGCTCGTGAAAAATATGGCAGCATTAACGGACCACAAGGCCCAACTACTTTGAATGGTACCGCCATGAAAGCTGAGGGAATGGCTATTATGGAAAAATGTTTTGAAGATTTGAAAAACTATATAGATGGTAGTCAGCCTCTGACCTTCATTATTGGATAATTGGTTAAAATCTATCATAATGCAGATGATTGGGTAAACTCTTATTATAAAATATCTAAATTTGTGTTATACTTAATGTATGGCACAACATTTAATGATAGACATAGAGGGACTGGCAACTACACCAGACGCTACTATATTAACAATAGCGGCACAGAGTTTTAATCCATTTGGCACTGGCTATTATCTCGACCGTAACTTTTATTGCCGAGTGACCATCGAAAGTCAGGAAGATAGAGAAGTCAATAACGAAACTATCGAATGGTGGGCCACTCAAGGTGCCGCTCAAGAAGAAGCATTTAACGAAGAAAATAGAATACCATTAGAAGAAGCCTTAGATGGTCTTTATAAACTGGCGTGGCAACATGATTTTATATGGGCCCAGGGTCCTACTTACGATATAAACATTTTAGAACATGCTTATCGTAGCCGTAATAAAAAACAACCGTGGCAGTTTTACAAAATTCGTGATTGTCGTTCTGTAATCTCACTTTGGCCTGACTGCCCAACACCTCCAACAAGCCACCACGCACTTGAGGATTGTCGTAGACAAATCGAGAGATTACAAATGACACTTAAACATTTAGAAATAAAGGACATTAAATGATTATTGGGATTGTGGGTCTAATAGGCAGTGGCAAAGATACCATAGCTGATTATCTTCAGAATATCTATGGATTTCGTAGAGAATCTTTTGCCAGTACGTTGAAAGATGCTGTGTCTGCTGTTTTTGGCTGGGACAGAGCTATGTTAGAAGGCCGTACTAAATCCAGTAGAGAGTGGCGAGAACAAGTAGATGCCTGGTGGGCAGAAAGACTAGACATGCCAGAATTGACCCCACGTCTAGTGCTACAGCGTTGGGGTACAGAAGTAGCACGTAAAAGTTTTCACGATGATATCTGGATTGCCAGTCTAGAAAATAAATTGCGTAGCACACAAGATAACGTAGTTATCACTGACTGTAGATTTCCCAATGAAATACAATCTATTAAAAATGCCGGAGGGAATGTAATACGAGTAGTTCGCGGGCCAGAACCAGAATGGTATCGGTTCGCAGAGATGGTCAATCAAAAATCCAGCCCCACACTCGAACACAGCTGGGCCCAGGTCAAGCTGGACAAATTCAACGTACATGTGAGCGAAACTGCCTGGGCCGGCACTGAATTTGATCACATATTGGATAATAATCTAGACGGGTTAGATAATTTATACGAGCAGATCACACGTCTGGTTCAAGATCTCCGTGATGCCAGATAAGATTAGCTTTTTCTATATCTACTCTACAATTTAAGCAAATAGTTTTTAAATTACGAATCGCACTGTTATTCAAATTACCATCAATGTGAAATACCATTAACTGTGCTGAATATCTAGCCTTGAATCCACATTTATCACAGGCAGGTTTTTTCTTATAGCCATTTAACTGCCACTTAGGAGTGGGTTTTGGGATTCTCTTTTTTATAGCATTGCATACACTACAACGACTCAAGTAATAATATTTGCCTTTGCGCTTACAATTTATTGCTCTTGGCCTTTGATTGCACGCAGGGCATATAGGTCTAGGATCCATAATTTTACGTATCCGTGTAGCTTAATTTGTTCTTCTCTATCAGTAAGTATAGCATACAGTTATTTATTAAGCGAACCAGACAGTCTGGTGTTCTTAACTGCCCAGATTTTTGATTATAAACTAAATATTAATAACAAATTATAAAGGATTAAACGATGGCACAAACATTAGTCTCCCCTGGCGTAGAAGTTACAGTAGTTGATCAAAGTCAATACTTGCCCGCCGCAACTAACTCAGTTCCGCTAGTAGTAATAGCTACAGCGTCAAATAAATTATCAGCAGATGGTTCAGGTGTAGCCACAGGAACATTGGCAGTTAACGCAGATAAACTTTATCTAGCTACTAGCCAACGTGCGTTGAGTAACCATTATGGATTGCCATTCTTTTATCAAACCACAGCAGGAACTCCTATTAATGGATACGAGCTTAATGAATACGGTTTACTGGCAGCTTATTCAGCCTTGGGTGTTACCAATCAGTGCTATGTATTACGTGCCAATGTAGATTTGACAGTACTTACCGCAAGCCTCAATCGTCCACTAGGCTCGCCAGCTAATGGTACTTACTGGTTAGATACACTGGATACACATTGGGGCATATTTCAATGGAATTCAGCTACTAACAATTTTACCAATCAACTTCCTTTAGCCATAACTAATACTGAATATCTAGAGTCTGAGTCTACTGTACCATTACAAACATATGGTAGCATAGGACAATATGCTGTGACAACCACTAGTACCAGCAATCCGGTTTATTATAAACGCGGCGGACCTACTTCAGCTCAAGCACCAGACTGGTCACAAGATGGAATGTCTGCTGACCAACTTTATAACACTTGGGTGCTGGTAGGAAGTACAGAATGGCAAACAGCTTGGGCCACAGTTCAAGGCCAAGCTACTCCAACGTCATTGACAGCAGGAAATACATTTACAATTAACGGTATAACTATTACTATTCCTAGTACCCCAGATAACACAGTTACTGGGGTAACTACTCTTATCAATAATACTGGTATTACTGGAGTATACGCTGCTAACATTAGTGGTTCATTAAATTTATATTGCGATAGCACTGCTAATTCCGGCGAAGGTACAATTACACTAGCTGGGACCAGCGCAAGTTTTATTGCTTTAGGGTTGACAGCAGGTACATATAATGCTCCTATCTTCCAAGCCAGCCCAAGTTATACAGTCCCGCAGTGGGCTACATACAGCGGTAGCACAGCTGAGCCAACTGGTTCTGTTTGGATGAAAACATCTAATGTTAATCAAGGCACAGAAATTATAATTAAAAAATATAATTCCACACTGGGAGTATATGTTACACAATCCTGTCCTGTTTATGGCAGCGACGCATTGGCCTTATATGGATTAGATCCATCGGGCGGTGGCGCAACTATTGCTGCTGGATCTACCTACGCACAGAGCATTCCTTTTGACGACGGTACAGCTGGTTTATTGCTGTTGGAACGCTTCTCAACAGGATCGACAATTATTGCAGGTAGTAATACTACTCAAACTTTTATAAACGGTAATACATTTACCATCAGTGCTACACAGCCTGGTACAGCAACTTTAACCACAGCAACTGCCACGATAAATGGCACTACTACAAGTGCGTTCATTGCGGCAGTTAGCGCAACAAATATCCCTAATGTTAGTGCTACTGTTAACTCTGCTGGAAATATTGTAATCACTCACAGCACTGGTGGAGACATTATCTTAACTAATGTTTCTGGAACTCCTGTGACTGCCGCTGGATTTACCACAGATACTACACAAGTACGTCAAAATTATGTAAGTGGATCAGCTGCTGGATTGATACTATCTAACTGGGTTGGTACACCATTATTTTCATATACATCAAACAGCACAGCTCCTGATGTAGATCCTGCTACAGGTACATATTGGTACTACAGCGATCCAACTCAAGTGGATATCATGATATCTAATAATGGTTCATGGTACGGATATCAAAATGTAACAACTGACAGCCGTGGGTATGATCTCAGTGCAACAAATGCTACAGGTCCTATTATCAGTAGCCTTGCTCCTACTACACAGACAAACGCGGCTCAGAGCCCGTTGGTACATGGTGACTTATGGGTCAATACTTCAGATCTAGAACTTTATCCGCTGTTGTATCGTTGGCAAAATGTCAGCGGCGTGGATCAGTGGGTACAGATAGCCAATACAGATTCTACTACAAGTAATGGTATCATATTCCAAGATGCTCGTTGGGCCCCTAACGGTACAACAAATCCTGTCACTGACGCTTTGCCATCTATAGAAACTATGCTTACTAGTAACTATTTGGATCCAGATGCTCCAAACGCTGAACTATTTCCAAACGGAATATTATTGTGGAACACACGTCGTTCAGGCTTTAATGTTAAGTCGTTTGAAGTAAATGCTTGGAATAATCAAGCATGGCCTACATACGAATGGAGTAGTACAACAGTATACAGCATAGGACAATACGTAATGTACAACGGATTAGTTTATGCCTGTATTCAAAATAACACAGCATCAGAGCCAGATACAAGTCCTACTTATTGGTCTGTACAAACCGAGACTAATACTTGGAATAGTGCTACTGGTCTTCGTGTTGATGGCAGTCCTTATATGGGTCGTCAATCACAGAGAAAACTTATTGTAGATGCGTTGAGATCAGCTATTGATACTAATACTGAGATACGAGAAGAACAAAATGTTTATAATCTTATCGCAGTTCCTGGTTATCCAGAACTAGCTCCAGAAATGAGAGTTTTAAATGATGACATCAACAATGTGGCATTTAACATAGTTGATACTCCATTACGTTTGTCTCCAACTGATGTGGTAACATGGGCTACAGACAATGGTGGACTAGGTTTAGTCACAGGCGACGGAAATTTGGCTATTGGCGATACTTATGCAGCCGCTTTTTATCCAAGTTGCCAAACAACAGACTTGTCGGGTAATTTGGTAGTAACAGCACCAAGTCACATGATGTTGCGTACTATTATACGTAGCGACGAAGTAGCTTATCCTTGGTTAGCTCCAGCTGGCACACGACGTGGGTTAGTTGACAATGCTCAATTGCTGGGATATATTGACTCTATTACTGGTCAATTTTTGCCATTAAGTGTGGGCCAATCATTGCGTGATGTGCTTTATACTAACAACGTCAATCCAATAACATTTATTCCAGGTGTGGGAATTACTAACTTTGGAAATAAAACATTACAAGGCACTGCTACAGCATTAGATCGTATTAACGTAGCGCGGTTAGTATGTTTTATACGTTCTAGACTTAACACAATAGGAAAACAATATCTGTTTGAACCTAACGATGCTATAACACGTAATGAAATACGCAATAGTATCAACAGTTTGATGATAGATTTGGTAGCTAAACGTGGAATCTATGACTATTTGGTGGTATGTGATAATACAAATAATACACCTACTACTATAGATCAAAATCAGTTATGGGTAGACATAGCTATAGAGCCAGTGAAAGCAGTTGAATTTATCTATATTCCATTGCGTATAGAAAACACTGGAGCAATTGCAGCGCAGGCGGCAGCGTAAAGATATAGGGCAAGGTAGAGATATCTTGCCCAAAATATTAACTAAATAATAGTACAACGGAGATATTATAACATGGCAACATCATCATTAACTAACTTTACAATTCCATTAGGAGCTGACGGGCAAAGTGCTTCAACACAAGGCTTATTAATGCCTAAGTTAAGTTTTCGTTACAGAGTATTTTTCCAAAACTTTGGCACAAGTACTCCTACTACCGAATTAACCAAACAGGTGATGACATTTGATCGTCCTCACGTTACATTTGAAGAAATAAAATTGCCTATCTATAACAGTACTATTAAAGTAGCTGGGAAGTACACATGGACTGATGTTACTTGCGAACTACGTGATGATGCCACTGGAGCAGTAAGTCAATTAGTAGGAGAGCAGTTACAGAAACAATTAGACTTTATGGAACAAAGTTCAGCGAGTTCGGGTATTGATTATAAGTTTACTACACAGTTCCAAGTATTAGATGGTGGCAACGGAGCAAATACTCCGGTAATCTTAGAAGAATGGCAAATATTAGGATGCTATCTCAAAGACGTGAACTACAACAAGATGGATTATGGGACCAGCGAAGCTGTAAAGATTTCAATGTCAATAACATTTGATAACGCAATTCAAGTAAATGCAGCTGGAGCCAGCAAAGGTGTTGGTCAGGCCATATCACGTACTAACGGCGGCATTGCTACTGGAGCAGGCACAGCGTCTGGTGCTGCTGGTTAAACAATATGTCATATTTTGGGCAGGGCAACAGCTTTCTACAGCCGGCTACTAGTCCATTACTTAAGGATTATACTCACGCCGCCAAGACTTTCCTTAGCAATGGCTATGGGCTGGTTCCTCGCTTTAAATTTTTATTTCATGTAGTATTCAATATAAACACAGCGCAAATTCCGCAACTGCAAGCTCTATATGGATCTGGCAACAACGCCACAATCGGATTAATGGTTAAGAGTGTTGATTTGCCTAAATTTAAAATAGATACCACCACTCTTAATCAGTATAATCGTAAACGGTTAGTTCAGACCAAAGTACATTATGAACCAAGTAAAATAACCTTACACGATGATCAAGATGACACTATACGTACCATGTGGTATAATTATTACACATATTATTACGGTGATCCTAGCAAACAGTATCAAGGAATACCCACAACATCTGGCACATTGGGACAAATAGCCACATATTTTAACGGCTTTAGTTATAATGCTAATGATATCTATAGTAATACTTTGCAAAATGCCAACTGGGGATTTGTGGGCGAAAGTCCTAATGATGGTACCAATCCTTTGTTTTCAGTAGGATCTGGTGGAAAACCACGGTTCTTCAACGATATTACTATATACGGAATGAGTCAAAAAACATTTGCTGCCTGGACTATGATAAATCCTATTATTCAGTCATGGAACAGTGATACGTACGATTATCGAGAAGGAGCAGGCACCATGCAACATGATGTCACTATAGAGTATGAAGCTGTAAAATACTATACTGGCAATATTGGGGCAGAACAAGCTAGCTCAGTGGTACCTGGATTCGCTGATCCAGCACATTACGATACACAAGCTTCTTCTATTACTACAACAACAGGACGCAACTCTGTTTATCATCAAGGTGGAATGGTTGGGGCTACTCAAGGCAGTATTGCCGATCTACAGTCAACGGCCAAAGGCTCTGGAGCTTTAAATCAAGTATTAGGTGCTGTACAAGCAGCCACTACAGTGTATAATTCATTTCAATCAGGCGATCCTTCTAGCGTAGCTGGGTTTGCCATGCAGGCCGCTGGACCAACACAGTCTTTGTTAAATAATAATGGAATTCCGGCAATACCAGGTTTGGGATCAGTGGGCGCAATATTTGCCAATGCTCCTATAATTGCCAACAATCCACAAAATAATTCTGCTCAAGCCAATGGGGTAGGAGTAAATGGTATAGGACCCAATGGCGTTGATATATCACAAGGACCTTAATTTATGGGACAGATTAATTCTTATAACCCTTCAATAGATCAAACTGTACAGATATTTGACAGATTTTACGGATATCAACAGTCAGTGTCTTCTCAAGAGTATGATGCAGTTCGCAGTTATTTCCAATCGGTATTTGGGACTAAATCACAAGCTGAAAATTTTACAGTGGCACTGTTTAGAGTTGCCAATTTGTCCAATCAACCTATTATGAATTTACTACAAAGCATGAAGGGGTTGAATGGGGCACAAGTCACTTATAATTTGACTTATTATCTCAATGCTATACAAAGTCCAACTACACTATTGGGAATTAAAGTGCCGGTAACTCCCAATTACTATGTAGCACATAATATTAGACAGTAATGGCTAATTTTAGACAAGGCATCTACGAAGTAAAAAATCCTAGTAAGTATGTTGGGAACGGCAAGCCCTACTTTCGTTCAGGTTGGGAAAATGCGTTCATGAATTTTTGCGATAACAACGATAACATCCTACAATGGGCCAGTGAACCTGTTAGTATTCCTTACATGAACCCTATCACTGGAAAAATGAGCAAATATGTTCCAGATTTTATAGTCACTTATCGTGGCCCTGGCAACACTACTAGAGCTGAGTTGATAGAAATCAAACCCAGAAGTCAGAGCATAGTAGAAAGTGCCATGAAATCACGAGAAAAAGCTGTCATTGCTGTTAATTATAGTAAATGGGACGCCGCCACCAAATGGGCTAGACAGCAAGGATTGATTTTTAGAGTAATAAACGAAAACCAAATATTCGGATCTGTAACCAAAAAGGGTTAACACTCCTTCAAATACTGTAAATACAGTATGACAATATATTTGTATATTAAAACACATCGCGCCACAGAGTTAGTTTGTATGAATAGGGAGACTTAAAATTACTAAACGACTTGAAGAACTTTTTGGATTCGATAAAATAGAAGCCTCTGAACCAGTGAGCGAAAATCTAACCCCTGAAGAAACACACACCGCCATAATACAAATTGACGATAATATAGATAAAATTGATGCGGCACTGCCTGGTATTAGAGACTTGGCAACTAGTGACCGAGAACTAGATGAACTGGCTGATTTAGCTAAACAAAGTTATCAAGACTTATCAGATCTTGGAATGAATGTGGATAGTAGATACAGTGCCGAACTGTTTGCTGTAGCAGGAACAATGTTAGGTCACGCCCTTACTGCCAAAACAACTAAATTAAACAAAAAATTAAAGATGATAGATTTACAGTTAAAAAAATTAAAGCTGGATCAAGATGCCGCCAAAGGTGGAGAGTTAAAAAATCTGCCAACAGCACAAGGTCAACTATTGACACGCAATGACCTATTGGAACGCATACTGCACTCCAAGGATCAAAAAAACAATTAAACATAAATATAATACCAAGGAATAATTATGACAAAGAAATTTATAGATTATCTAGCTGAGAGTGAAAGAACATACAACTATAGAATCAAGATAATTGGTGACTTGCCCTCTGGTTTTTACAATCAATTAAAAGCCAAGCTAGACCAGTTTGATCCTATCAAGATATCAGCAGTTAAGACTACGCCTATACAGGCTAAACCAGCAGATTTTCCTAACTTTGAAAACGACAAAGTTAATAGCTTTGATGTTGTGTTCCGCTATCCAGCCATAGAACCACAAATAAAACAAATAGCACACCTACTTGGATGTAATCCAAATAAAATATTAATGCAGACTTCTGTTTATGACGAAATAGTCGATGAGGAACAGAAAAAAATTGAAGATCAGCCCGAATCATTGATAGCTGATACAGACTATCCTGCTCCAGATAAAAAACAAAAAGAATTAAGTGATGACTATAGTGCCGATCCATATGATCATGGTGTACTAAAAAATGCTTATCGTAGTAGATTTGAAATTGCTGGCGGCAGTCCTGCTAAGGCAAAAACCACAAATGATTTACCAATGGGCAAAGACAGCCCTATGACACACGCCGAGAAGCGTCCTAAAAAGCCAGCAACAGGGGCCCAACCTAGGGGTTAGTAGTAAATGAAGGTGTCCCTCGCGATGCGTCAACA
>TBL_comb47_HYPODRAFT_10007896_pt1 | contig 11027 bp, 10 predicted proteins | sample TroBogypolimnion_40_FD_10682 | JGI IMG/M metagenome (IMG submission 10682) | reverse complement strand
TTATGTAAGAGGCGCAAATTTATGAAAATAAAAAAATCTTTGAGTTGCAGGTAATATGGCATTAAGCTGGAATGAAATAAAAGACCGGGCTGTACTCTTTTCTAAAGAGTGGTCAGGCACTTGTAACGAAGATGCAGACGCAAAGCAATTTTTAGTTGCGTTTTTCAACGTTTTTGGAATCAGCAGCAGAAAAGTAGCCACCTTTGAGTATAAAGTAAAGAAACTTAATGATGCCGATGGTTACATTGACCTGCTATGGAAAGGAACTATTTTAATTGAAATGAAAAGCCGGGGCAAAGACCTCGACAAAGCCTACCGGCAAGCAAAAGATTATTTGCCCGGACTTAAACAATACGAACTGCCAAAATACATTCTTATTTCAGATTTTGAAACCTTCAGGCTTTACGACCAGGAAGAAGAAAAGACGATTGAATTTAAACTGAATGAGCTTGTAAACAATATTCACCATTTTGGTTACCTTTTAGGTTATCAGAAAAAGGTTTACAAAGAACATGACCCCGCCAACATAAAAGCGGCGGAATTGATGGGTAAACTACACGACCGTTTAAAAGAAATCGGTTATGACGGACATCCGCTTGAAGTCTATTTAGTTCGTCTGTTATTCTGTTTATTCGCGGAAGATACAACCATTTTCAACAAGCAGCAATTTCAGGATTATATTGAACAACGTTCCAATGAAGACGGTAGCGACCTGGCGGCAAAACTTCATGAACTATTTCAAGTCTTAAATACTTCAAAGGAAAAACGGTTTAAAAATCTTGACGAGCAGCTTGCTGATTTTCCTTATGTAAACGGAAAACTATTTGAAGAATCCCTGCCTACGGCAAGTTTCGACGCCAAAATGCGGCAGTCATTGTTAGATTGCTGTTACCTTGACTGGAGCAAAATATCTCCCGCGATTTTCGGTTCAATGTTTCAAAGCGTAATGAACCCGGCGGAACGCAGAAATATCGGAGCGCATTATACCAGTGAAAAGAATATTTTAAAATTAATCAAGCCGTTGTTTCTTGACGACCTTTGGGCAGAATTTGAATCAATAAAAGGCAACAGAAACAAACTTCCTGAGTTCCATAAAAAAATAAGCTCATTAAAATTTCTCGACCCGGCTTGCGGTTGCGGCAACTTCCTGGTAATCACGTACCGGGAATTACGTTTATTGGAAATAGAAATTTTGCGTTCATTAAATAAAACCGGGCAAGGATTCTTAGACATCCGGGATATCATCTGGCTTGATGTGGATATGATGTACGGCATTGAATGCGAAGAATTTCCGGCGCGAATTGCGGAAGTTGCAATGTGGTTGATCGACCACCAGATGAATATGCGAATCAGCAACGAGTTTGGACAATATTTTGCTCGTTTGCCGCTAAAAAAGGCGGCAAACATAGTACATGGCAACGCATTGCGAATTGATTGGCAGAGTCTATTAAATCCAGTTAATTCAATAGATGTTTATGCGAAACATGCAAACATTTATTTAGTTAAAGAACCACCGGCAGAGTATAAAACTGTAAATGTTCAAACGGAAACTTTTGAGATTCACAAAGGGAAAAAGCCGGAAAACACACAAGAAATAAAGTTTGATTATATTTTAGGCAATCCGCCTTTTGTCGGGCATCATTATCAAAACATAGAGCAAAAGAAAGATATGCAGCTAGTCTTTCAAGGGGTTAAAGGTTATGGCGTATTAGACTACGTTAGCGCCTGGTATATCAAAGCCGCACAATACTTGCCCAATAATAATAAAACCTTAAAATGTGCTTTTGTAAGTACAAATTCAATTTCCCAAGGCGAACAAATTGGAATTCTTTGGAATCAGCTTTTAAATGTTTACAAAATAAAAATACATTTTGCGCATCGAACTTTTAAATGGGGTAATGAAGCAAAGGGGAATGCGGCGGTGCATGTTGTAATAATCGGATTTTCAAACTTTGATATAACGGAAAAAAGGCTTTTCGAATACGATGACATCAAAGGGGAACCCCATGAAATTAAGTCTAAAAATATAAATCCGTATTTAGTTGATGGATCAGACATAATAATCACAAACAGAACAGAACCAATAAATAATGTACCTAAAATGATTTGGGGGAATAAACCGACTGATGGCGGTAATTTTCTTTTTGATGATGAAACTCAGAAAAATGAGTTTGTGAAAAAAGAGCCTGATGCGGGAAAATGGATAAGGCCATACATGAGTGGCGATGATTTTATCCAGGGAACGTTTAGATATTGTTTATGGTTAAAAGATATTGATCCGTCAGAATTAAATCGATTGCCTGAAATAAAAAAGCGGGTTGAAGCCGTTAAGTTATTCAGGCAGGAAAGTATCGCGGAATTAACAAGGAAAAAGGCAGATACTCCAACGTTGTTTGTTCAAGTTTCACAGCCGGAGACAGACTATTTAGCAATACCTGAAGTCTCTTCTGAAAGACGAAGATATATTCCTATCGGGTTCCTTAATCAAAAAGTGATAGCGAGTAATACAATTCAACTTGTTCCTGACTCTACCTTGTGGCATTTTGGGGTATTGACTTCATTAATGCATAATATTTGGATGCGTTATATCTGTGGAAGACTTAAAAGCGATTTCAGGTACTCCAATTCTATTGTTTATAACAATTATCCCTGGCCTGAAAATCCGAGCCCAAAGCAAATTAAAGCCACAGAGGCAGCGGCAAAAAAAGTTTTGGAAGTAAGAGCAGAATTCCCGAATAGTTCATTAGCCGACTTATACGCCCCTTTGACAATGCCGCCGCCGTTGTTAAAAGCCCACAACGAATTAGACAAGGCAGTTGACTTGGCATATAGGCCGCAGCCATTTGCCACCGAAGCCAAACGCATGGAATTTCTATTTGAGTTGTATGAGAAATACACGGCTGATTTGTTCACAAATGGTAAATCGAAGAAAAAAGCAAAATGAAAAAAGCCGTAGTACCACCGAAGCCGACTGGGAAGAATATTTTTGAAGAAATCAAAAAACAGGAACTGAAAGCTAAAATAGATGTTACAGGGAAAGCCATAGAACAGATGACGTATGCGGAGAATTAGGTTAGAGGGATAAATATCCAGGGAATTATATTATGGATCACAGTCGCATATTGCAAGACATCGGCAGAATGATTGCAGAAGAAAGGATAGCCGAAGCTAGGAAACATATTTTATCTGAATATCCTCATCAGCATATTGAATATGAAACGCGAAGCATGTCTGTCGAAGAAAAATTAAAAATATTTATAAGAGATGGCTTTATTGATAGATATTCTGGAAACAAATTACTATTTCCCAGCGTGTTGAGAATTATCACTCAAGAATTGGGAGATGTTTTTCCGTTTCATACAAATTGGAAAATGTCAGATTGTCATATTGCGTATTGGGAAATGATGCCCACCTGCGATCACGTTTTACCTATTGCCAGGGGCGGTAAAGATATTCCGGAGAATATTGTTACAACGGCTCAAATTATGAATTCAGCAAAATCGAATTTTCTTTTTGAAGAGATTGGATTTACGCTTCATGAGCCCGGTGATATAAAAGAATGGGATGGCATGATTTCATGGTACAAAGACTATGTTTACCAAAATCCATCCATTCTTAATAATAATTACGTTAGAAAATGGCACAATGCATTAATCAGGCTTGAAAATAATCAATAGTTATATAGATACCGATGAACATCGCGGCGTACACTTCAGCTTCTAGTTTTTTTGTTTATCATTTTTACGGCAAACATTGCGGCAAGACTGATGACCAGACCGGTGAATACTCTGATTATCGGCGGCAGCCAGGCAAGATACAATCCGCATACCAGACATGATAAACAAGTGATTATGCCCCACAAGGGCGGAGCCATTTCCTCCATGTCGGCGGCTTTGCAGGCAATTGCAACTGCAATCACAATCAACATTATATTTAAATAAAGAGCGCCCACAGCTTGTTTCCTCTGTTTATTCTGCGCACAATATAGAACGTTGGTTGCCGAATACAACCGGCGCTCCTCAAGCCCATAGCTATCAAGCTAAGGATTCTTGAACAGAATATCCAATAACGAACAAGGAATATCCAATGTCCAAGTTAATACCAATCCTTCCCCGGTTGGAAATTGAGTGTTGGATATTGGATGTTCAAATGAGTTCATATTGGGTTAGCTTGACTGTGGTCGCTGGATTCCGCGACTGCGGGAATGCTTGCGGTACTCTGCAACAGCCCAAAGTAACCCAAGCTTCCAGCTTGGAGAAAAACGCAAGCAAGATGCTTGCGGTACTCTGCAACAGCCCAAAGTAACCCAAGCTTCCAGCTTGGAGGAAAACGCAAGCAGGATGCTTGCGGTACTCTGTAAACTGCCGTGCCGAAGTACAGGCAAAGCTTGCCTAAAGATTAAATATTTTTGTATTAATAGGGGTTTGGGATTTTGACTTTTGTAATATCCGGTATATCTTTATGGCTCCGTATTTAGAAAGGCTTATTGGCTGCACAATGCCGGACGTCCGGGATTACATACTTTAAACCTTAAATATATAAAACAAGGAAAGAAGCAAATGGCTGTCAAAATTGGTATCAATGGTTTTGGCCGTATCGGCCGTCTGGTTTTCCGCGCCGCAATGGAACGGAAAGACGTCGAAGTTGTTGCCATCAACGACTTGATGGAAGTTGATTACATCGCGTATCAGCTCCGTTATGACTCCGTTCATGGTAAATTCACCGGCAGCGTCGAAGTGAAAGACGGACACCTGGTCGTCAACGGCAAAACCGTCCGCGTCACCGCTGAAAAAGATCCCGCCCAGTTGAAGTGGGGCGAAGTCGGCGCCGATTACGTCGTTGAATCCACCGGTCTCTTCCTGACCAAGGAAAAAGCGCAACTGCATTTGCAGGCCGGCGCCAAGAAAGTCATCATGTCCGCTCCGTCCAAAGACGACACCCCGATGTTCGTAATGGGCGTGAACAACAAGTCCCTGACCAAAGCCATGGACATTGTTTCCAACGCTTCCTGCACCACCAACTGCCTGGCCCCGATCGTCAAAGTGCTGAATGACAATTTCGGCATCATCGAAGGCCTGATGACTACGGTTCATGCCACCACCGCCACCCAGAAGACCGTTGACGGCCCGTCCAACAAGGACTGGCGCGGCGGCCGCGCGGCGCTGTGCAATATTATCCCGTCCTCCACCGGCGCCGCGAAGGCTGTCGGCGTGGTTATCCCCGCGATGAAGGGCAAGCTGACCGGTATGGCATTCCGCGTTCCGACCGCTGACGTTTCCGCGGTTGACCTGACCTGCCGTCTGGAAAAAGGCGCAAGCTACAAGCAGATCTGCGAAGTCATGAAAGCGGCTTCCGAAGGCGAACTCAAGGGCGTTCTCGGTTACACTGACGAAGAAGTGGTTTCCCAGGACTTCGTGCATGACGCCAGAACCTCCATTTTCGATGCCAAGGCCGGTATCTCCCTGAACGATAACTTCGTCAAGGTAGTTTCCTGGTATGACAACGAATGGGGTTACTCAAACAAGGTTGTCGACCTGATCTGTTACATGGCTACTCTCTAATCTTGCCGGCAACGGCAGAGATGATTGATTGAGTTTAACCCGAAGAGCCTGTAAAACGGCGCTTCGGGTTTTTTTCTAAAAATAGACAATTCAGGAGATGCGAAAATGAATATCAATAAGAAGACGATAAAAGACATTGCGCTCGCCGGCAAACGCGTGGTAATGCGCGTTGACTTCAATGTGCCGGTCAAAAACGGCAAAGTCGGCGATGACACCAGAATAACCGCCGCGGTTCCCTCCATCAAATACATTCTGGAAAAAGGCGCTTCGCTGGTGCTGCTGTCCCATCTCGGACGCCCCGACGGCCAGGTGGCGCTGGAATACTCGCTGAAACCGTGCGCGGACCGTTTGAGCGAACTGCTCGGCAAGGAAGTCAAGTTTGCTTCCGATTGCGTCGGCGATGCGGTGGTCGCCCAGGCCAATGCGCTCAAGCCCGGCGAAGTCATGGTTTGTGAAAATACCCGCTTCCACAAAGAAGAGGATATGAAGACCAAGACCGATGAAGACAAACAGAAAATGCGCGGTTTTGCCAAAGAACTGGCGAAGCTGGGCAATGTTTATGTCAACGATGCGTTCGGCACGGCCCACCGCGCCCACGCCTCCACCGCGGTAATCACCGAATTCCTGGACAAGAGCAACTGCGTGGCCGGGTTCCTGATGGACAAAGAACTGCAATACCTCGGCAAAGCGGTTGCCAATCCGGAACGTCCGTTTGTGGCGATTATCGGCGGCGCCAAAGTATCCGGCAAGCTGGAAGTGCTTTCCTCCCTGATGGAAAAGGTCGATACCATTCTCATCGGCGGCGGCATGGCTTATACCTTCCTCAAAGCCCTCGGCCATAAAATCGGCGGCTCGCTTTGTGAAGACGACCTGCTGGAAATCGCCAAGGCAACCTTGAAGAAAGCCGAAGACAAGAAAGTTAAATTCCTGCTGCCGGTGGATAACATAATCGCCGATAAGTTCGACAATGCCGCCAATACCAAAGTGGTCGGCAATGACATTGAAGACGGCTGGATGGCGCTGGATATCGGCCCCAAAACCGTTGAACTGTACAGCAAGGAAATTGCTTCGGCCAAAACGGTGGTCTGGAACGGCCCGATGGGTTGTTTTGAAATGCCGAAATTCGCCAACGGCACCATGTCCGTCTGCAAGGCGGTGGCCGACAGCAAATCCGTCAGCATTATCGGCGGCGGCGACTCGGTTTCAGCAGTTAATCAGTCCGGGCTGGCTGACAAGATGTCCCATATTTCCACCGGCGGCGGCGCCTCTCTGGAATTCCTGGAAGGCAAAACCCTTCCCGGCGTGGCTGTCCTCGCGGACAAAGAATAACTATAAAAACCTGGAAGTCAGAATTCAGAAGTCAGAATAAGACAGAAGGCGAAAGACTGAAGACAGAAGACAGAACGGGGCAGATACGGTTCAAGAAGTAAGACAGGGAGACGGAAAGTCAGCAGTGAACTGCACCGCAGTTTTTTAAGGAATAAGGAACTCTCAGGAATTTGAAAAGTCTTTCAAAGGAAAAAGAAGTTTCAAAGGAAAATAAATGAAGATAACGGTAGAGACATCTCAGGATTTCTTCTGTTTTCTGAATTTATGTATTCCATTCTGACTCCTGACTTCTGACTCCTGACTTCCATATTTATAAACGCTAAAAACATAGAACTTGTGAAATAAAGACATTAAAAGGAGATTTTTAAAATGGCAAGAAAAGTAATCATTGCCGGTAACTGGAAGATGAACAAGACCGCGTCTGAAGCAAAAACCCTGGTCGAAGAACTGAAGGCCAAAGTCAAGGATATCAGCTCGGTTGATATCGTCGTCTGCCCGCCGTTCACTTCGATTGACGCCGCCGTCAAGGCTGCGGCCGGTTCCAATATCAAAGTAGGGGCCCAAAACATCCACTGGGCTGAAAACGGTGCGTTTACCGGAGAAATTTCGGCACAGATGCTGAAAGAAGCCGGGGTTGAATATGCAATCATCGGCCATAGCGAAAGACGTCAGTATTTCGGCGAAACCGATGAGACCGTCAACAAGCGTCTGAAAGCCGCCCTCGCGGCCGGACTCAAACCGATCGTCTGTATCGGCGAACTGCTCGACGAGCGCGAAGGCGGACGCACCGAAAAAGTGCTGTTCACCCAGCTCGAAGGCGGACTGGCCGACATTACTGAAGCACAGATGGCGGGAATTATCATTGCTTATGAGCCGGTATGGGCGATCGGCACCGGCAAGACCGCAACCCCGGAAATGGCGGAAGAAACCCATTGCTACATCCGGCAGCAGCTTGGCGACATGTTCGACCAGGAAACGGCCGGGAAAGTGCGGATTCAGTACGGCGGCAGCATGAAAGCCGATAACGCGGCTTCGCTGGTTGCCCAGAAGAATATTGACGGCGGCCTGATTGGCGGCGCCAGCCTTAAAGCTGACAGTTTTGCCGATCTGGTCAGGAATGCCATCAAGTAATTTTTCCTGAAAAGATTGTTTTTCAGCCGCAGTCTGGAAATCCTGTTTGACTTTTCCGGCTGCGGTTGTATTTGTATTGTCCCGTTGAAAAAGTTAACATTAAAATAAAATTTGGGATATAAAATGCTTGGAATATTAATAACTGTATTATATACGGCAGTAGTTATTGTCGCATTGCTGATGATTGGAGTGATTTTAATTCAACCTTCCAAAAGCGGCGGTTTCGGCGGTTCGTTCGGCGGCGTCGGCGAATCGGTTTTCGGCGCTTATGCGGGAAGCCATCTCAGCCGTCTTACAGTTATCCTGATTTCCCTCTTTTTTATTCTTACTCTCCTGTTGGCCGTTATTACCAGCCACAGGGAAAAAGATAAGAGCGTTGCTGAAATAAATGCAGTGAAAACAGACCTGGCGGCAAAAACCGTTGCCAATGTCAAAGCGGAACCGGCGGGCGCGCCGCATGCCGCAACTGCTAAAGAGGCTCAGCCGTCCGGAAATGTTCCGGTAAAAGCGGCTAAGTCGGCAGGAAACGCACTCCCCGAAAATAAAGCTGGAAGCGTAAATAAATAACATTTTGTTCTTTATTGTTCTTTCTTAATTTTTACTTTCTGCGAGAGTTTATTAACTGCGATAGTTTTTGTCTTTTATCACTTGAAAATTCGTTCCTTGGGGAATATTATTATCAAGTTATCTAATTTATTGTTTTTGATAAAAGTGGAGGCTTGGCTGAAAGTGAAAAATTATCTGTTTTTTTTCTGCTGTTTTTTAACGATAGCGGCAACCGAGGGTTGGGCGCAGTCGGCTGCTTTTAAAAACGTTCAGGTAAAGGCCAGATTCCAGCAGACTCCGTCTTACCAGGTGAGTAATTATTCATCTTCGAATCAAAGCAATTGTGAATGGCTGGTTTTAAATATTTCCTATATCGTCCCCGGCGCAACCAAGCCCGGCGAGTCCGTCTGGCTGGATGATGTTTCAATTGAAGCAGAAGTATTGTTTACGGCTGATTATCAGGGCAAAAGAGTGATGGCCATGGTAACCGGGCAAACGCTTTACTGGTCCATCGAAATGGATGGGAAGACGCATCAGGAGATAATGGCTGTTCCCGACAAAATTTTCAAGCGCTATACCCGGAATCCCACTTTCAAGACGATGCCTGTTTTCGGACGGGTTATATTCTACAGCAAAGCCAGAACAATTCTGGGCGGCGGGTATTTTTACGTAAATCAGAGCGGCACAATAGCCGACAGAGAGATTGCTGACATGTTCGAGAAGTACAACGGCCCGGTAAGCAACTCTTTGAAGATTGAAAACATGATTTTCCCGAGAGACAAGTCTCCCTGGGCTACCGTTCAGTATGATTTTTATGACTTGACTAAACCGGAAATAAAGAAATAATGGGCAAAGAGAATACTGTTTTAACAATTGATATTGGTGGTGACAGCCTGAAAATGGCTGAGTTCTCGTTTCCTTCCGGTGGCGGAATGACACTGGAGAAGTTTGCTTTTGCCGAATACGATATAGATTTGAAAGAAGCCGGGTTTGTCGAAGTTTTTTCTTCCGTATATAATCGTCTTCTTGCCGAAAATAATTTTGTTTCAAAGGGCATCCGGGTTTCGATATCCGGACAGTCCGCCTTTACCCGTTTAAGCAAGCTCCCGCCGCTGGGCGAGGACAAGAGCAGAATTGAGCAGATTGTTGAATATGAAGCCAAGCAGACCGTGCCCTATCCCATGGATGAAGTGATCTGGGATTATCAATTGGTCAAGCATACCATTAAAGCCGAAAGCGCTCCCGCGCCGGAGGCTGAACCCAAGCCGGAAGGCGAAGCCGCCGCAGTTCCGCCGCCGCCGCCGGAAGAAGCTGAAATTGATGAAATGGAAGCGTTGTTTGTTGCGGTCAAAAGCGATCTGGTGAGCGAGCTTGCGGATGTTATCCAGGAATCCGGCAAAGAGATCTTGTCGATCGAAATAGCGCCTACCGCGTTTTTTAATGCGGCCCGGGCCAATCAGATCGGCGTGAGTCAGTGTGATATGATTTTGAATATCGGCGGACGCTGTTCCAGTCTGGTATTTGCCGATCAAGGGCGGGTTTTTGCCAGGACGATTCCAATCGCCGGACATTCGGTGACGCAGCAGATCAGCAAAGAATTTAATATCAGTTTTGCGGATGCTGAAGAATTGAAGCGGCGCCACGGGTTTGTCGCTCTGGGCGGCGCTTATGAGGAACCTGATTCGGAAGTTGCCGCGACGATTTCTAAAATCGCCCGGAATGTGATGACCAGGCTGCATGGCGAAATCAATCGCTCAATCAATGTATGGCGTTCTCAATACGGCGGCGATAAACCGGCGCACCTTTATTTGGGCGGCGGCAGTTCCTTAATGGCTTACACGCCGCGTTTCTTCAATGAAAAACTCCGGATTCCCGTTGATTATTTAAATGCTTTTCAGATTGTCGGCATCAGCCAGGGAATCAATAAAGAGCAGCTTCTGGAAGTGGCCCCGATGTTTTCCGAGCTTATCGGCCTGGCGCTAAAACACGTTGTAACCTGTCCGGTTGATATTTCGCTGATGCCTTTATCCATTAAACAGTTTAGAGCACTGCAACGCAAGAAACCTTATTTTTACGCAAGCGCGGTCTCAATAATTCTTTGCCTGCTGGTTTTCTACTGGGGGGTCACCAAGCGGCTTGATTTCGACAGAGGCCGGGTGGATGTGGCGAAAAAAGAAGTCGAAAAAACCAATGCCCTGGTGGATAAGGTGAAGGCCTTGAAGCGGGAGTTGGATTCCGCCAAAGGGGAATATGATGAAGCGATGGACATTGTCAGCAAGCGCAAACAGTGGCCCGGCATAATGAACGATTTGCAGAAAATGCTGCCGGACATGGTCTGGCTTACCCTGTTTGAAGGTACGGGAACCATTACGGCAACGACATCCGCGGATCCTTTTGCGCGTTCCGCCGGCGGCGGCGCACCGCCGGGAGGACGGCGCGGCAGGGGCGGCGCTGCTCCGG
>TBL_comb47_HYPODRAFT_10007893_pt1 | contig 11030 bp, 7 predicted proteins | sample TroBogypolimnion_40_FD_10682 | JGI IMG/M metagenome (IMG submission 10682) | reverse complement strand
TTCAACAATAGCAGGTGCTACTGGTGACCAACAAACGCTTAATCACGCAGAATTATTATCTCAAGCTAAAGCTGAAATAGAGGCTCTTAAAGAAGAGTTAATAAGTCATCATAGCCACCAACAATTTTTTATAAGTTAATCGGTTAATTAAGTTTATAACACAATTATTAGGATATATAAATGTCAGGTGAATTAAGAACAAGCCAATTCCGCTGGACCACAACAGCCGATGATGATTTTGTCATTGGTAATCCATCTGATTCTTCAACAACTCCTAAATATTTAGTATTTCAAACTACTACAACTCCAGGTATTTCCACCAATCCTCACTTATCTTTACAATGGAATAATACTTCTTCTGCCTGGAACTTCCATCTTAATGATTTGTCAGGTTCTGGAGATATAAATCTATCAGGTGCTGTAAATACTACTTCAAATAATACTTTTTATGGCATTAATGCTTTTACAGAAGCAACAACCACAAGTATTAGTTTTTCTCCTGTAACATTAGCAACTGGTGGTAATACACAATTTGCTACTACAAAGTTTGTTACAGATGAAATAAACTATTTATTAGCCAATCCAAACGGTTTAGCTGGAACTGATGGTTCTGGAAAAATACCTCTTTCTATATTACCCTCATCTATTATAGGGTCTCTAAATTATCAAGGAACATGGAATGCTGCTACTAATTCACCAGCATTAGTTTCTGGTGTAGGAACAAAAGGACAATACTTTAAAGTATCTGTTGCTGGAACTACTACATTAGATGGTATTTCAAATTGGAACATTGGTGATGACGCTGTATTTGATGGCGCTCATTGGGATAAAATTAATGGTTCTGCTACAGAAGTTATATCTGTAAATACATTTACTGGTGCTGTAAGTTTAACAACAGCAAATATACCAGAAGCTGGAAGTTTATATTTCTTAAGCCCAGCAAGACTTGGGGATACTGTAATATCTTTTTATACATATCCATCTTCTAATTTAGGTCCAATAGCTAATACAGATACAGTTGCTGCTGCTTTTGGAAAATTACAATATCAGATTAATGCCGGTGTTTCTGAATATAATACTTTAACAACTGGTTTAGGTGGTCAATCTATTGCTTCATACGTCACAGCATATACAACAGCAATAAGTTCTGATTATGCTTCTGCTGGTGAACTTACAGCAATAACATCACAAGTAAGTACATTAACTGACTCTGGAGCAATAACATCAATATCATCTTATGTTTCCAGCGCAATTACAACAGCTGGAACAGGGTATGCTTCAGCTTCATCTTTTAGCACATTAAACAGTCAAGTTCAAACATTAACTGGTTCTGGAGCAATAACATCTATAGCAACTTATACTTCCGGTGCTATTACGGCAGCAAGTGTAAATTACGCTTCAGCCTCTTCTTTTAGCACATTAAATTCTAATTTTAATACCTTAACTGGTGGAACATATACACAAATAAGTTCACAAATTAATAATGCTTTTAGTACATATACTGCTCAAGGTATAGCAATAGCAGATGCGATTAATGCTTTAGGAACTACAATAGGAAACCAAAACTCTTCTGTTGTTACATCGCAAACATCAACTAACGGAACTTCAGCTACTTATGGATTAACATTAAATACTGGTCTGCACGGTTCTATGGGAATGTCATTATCTGCTGGCAACGAATCGTCTGCTATAGCCACTGTTGCTATAGTTCCATTTACAGGTCAAACAAATACTATTATAGTTTCTGGAGTTCCGGCTAATAGTTATGCTTATGGAGCTACACATTATGCTGGGCCATATACAGCATCTGTACCTACAGGGCATACTTCATATTTATGGGCTATTTCTGGTGGAACTATATCAGGAAGCACAACAGGAAATAGCGTAACATTTAATGCTGGTTTTGGTGGAACTGTAACATTAGCTTGTAAGATAATTGATACAACATCTGATGGTCATGGTGGAACAATTTCTACCGTTTCAAATGCTGTTGCTTCTATGAATGTTATAGCACAACCATTATCAGGTTCAAATACTACATATCCTGTAATAGACAGCGCTCCCGCTAACGTTGCTCCATCTACAACAGGTTTAACAGCAAGTATAAATAGTAATTCTTTGATTTCTGGACATACTTATACATATAGTTGGACTATAACTAACGGAACAATTACATCTGGAACTACTGGTTCAAGTATTACATTTAATGTAGGTAGTTCTGGACCATATTGTAATGTCACTTGTTTATTAACAGATACTACGTTATCTTCAACAGCATCTACATTTACACTAGACGCTTCACAATTTAATCTTGTAGACCCGAATACTGGAACGCCTTATTTTTCTTATGATGGAACGCATCATACATTAACATTTAATGGTATTGTAACTATTTCAGGTTCTTATGTTCCAGTTGGCGGTGCCGCTGCTGATGTTAATGCTAACAGTACTACAATTAACGGTGGAAAAATTGTTATTACTGGCGCTAATGGTATTGTTGGAGCTATTAATACCGCTAATGGTGGTTCAAATACAACTACAATAGATGGCGGAAGCGTAACTACTAATACTTTAACTGCTAATAAACTAATATCTGATTTTTCAGTTACTAATACAATACGTTCTACAAACTATGCTGTTGGTACAACATCAACCGCTCCAGTTGGATTTAAATTATCTGGAACAGCGTATCCAACTACATTTCTTGGTGATGGTTCTACAACAAATGTTCAGTTTGAGTTAGGAACTAATGCCAATTTTGGTGGCCATCAAGTAGCTACAGTAGTCAATAAAGTATTTTCTCCGACTATTTCTACAGGTTCTATTAGTTATTCCAATAGTAATGGTACTTTTATGTCTGGGCAAGGTATTTATATTACACCAAGCACCTCGACGCGCCTTCTTATATTTTTCCCAGCAGCTATAGTTAATAGTACTGGAGCAGGTACAGCTACTTATCAAGTAATGTATGGAACAGGAACTAAACCAGCTGCTGGAGCAGCTTCTACTGGAACAGCTGTTCCTGGATTATTTGGTACACAATATTTTACATTTACTATTTCTGTGAATGTTTTACATGAATATTATTCTGGAAGTTCTATGGCTATATCTGGTCTTACAATAGGTACTCAATATTGGGTAGATATTTCTATGGTTTGTCCAACTGGTGGTACCAGTACAACTACTGGAACTTTGTATGTAACAGAGTTTTAATTTATTTTAAGAATTAACTTGTGGAGAATAATATGAATACTTTAGCTGTTATAACTGTATTAGTAGTCGTTGGATTAGTTATTTATTTTGTATCAAAGAAAAAATCAACTGGAACTGTTGTAGTCTCTGTTTCACAAAATGATGCTTGGATAGTTTGGTTAAATGCCAATACAAACCCAGCCTGGACAGCAAATGATATAGCATTTCTTAATAATGTTTTTATAGCTGGTTGGAAAAGCTCTATTGGAATTAATGCTCCAGGACCGCAGGTAGCTTGGACAAATTGGTTAAGCCCTATCAATGGTGGTAATAATATTTTACTTAACGAACAATCTGCGTCTGTACAAACCGCCGCTCAATCTGCTTTTATTGCTGGATATAAAGCAATTCAAAATTAAGAGTTGCTTATATGATATTCAATAAACAGGATATTTTGCTTGGTGATGCTCGAATAGATTTAGAGCATCAACAGATATTCTCTGTTTTAGAGAAACTACAAGAGCCTATGTTATCTAAGGCATCAAGAATTGCTATGTGTGAAAAGTTATTACACTATGTTAATGAACATATAAAAGATGAAGAAAATATGATGACTTTATATTATGTTCCGGATATGAAAGAACATATTACAGCACATCAAGGTCTTCAAGAAAGTTTTATAAAATCTTTAGGTTTATTTATAAAAACTGGCGGTTCAGCTGGTTCTTATATTCAAGAAGTGTTTGTTAATCATATAACAACATATGATGTTAGTATGGTAGAACATATACGAAGACAAAAAGAAATAGACGCAACAAGTATGGAATTGGGCTTCTAATTAGAAGCTTATTAATAAAAGAAATTATTATATGAAAAAAAGATAGCATATAATAGTTTCAATTAGTTTTAGGCCCTATTATGAATAAAGAATGGCCTTTTATATTTATATTAGTATTAATTATTTATTAAATTATTTTATATTTAGTTATATAAAATCTGCGTTAATTCCGCAATTAAATATATGAAGAAAAATAATATAGAACAGCTTAAAGATTTCGCCACAAATAAAGGTGGATTTTTAGTGTCTTCTGAATATATAGGAATAACTAAACAATACATTTGGCAATGTGAAAAAGGTCATATTTGGAAAGCCACTTGGAATAATATTAAGAATAAAAAAACGTGGTGTCCAAAGTGTGGACATAAAAGTCCAGATATAAAAGATTTACAAGTGTACGCTAAAACTAAAAAAGGTTTTTTATTATCCACAAAATATAAAACTTCTAATGATTATTATGATTGGAAATGCGAGAAAGGGCATGTTTGGACATGTTCCTGGACACAAATAAAACAACATAATATTTGGTGTCAGCGTTGTGATAATAAAGGAGCTGTATCTCTTGGTAGATTATCTGATTGGGCAGAAAGTAAAAATGGTAAATTATTATCATTAAAATATATTGATAATAATACAGATTTAGATTGGCAGTGTGAAAAAGGTCATATTTGGAAAGCTAAATGGAAAAATATTTTTAATAATACTTGGTGTCCTACTTGTAATATAGAAAACAAAAAATGGAAATTGTCTGATATACAACAATATGCTAAAAATAAAAATGGATTGTTATTATCTACATTATATAATAAGGCAGGTTTATTATTAGAATGGCAGTGTGAAAAAGGTCATATTTGGAAAGCTACTTGGAACAATATATTACAGGGAAAATGGTGTTTAGAGTGTTCTCGATTTAAAACAGAACAGTTAGTAAAACAATTATTGGAGAATAAACTTGGATTTAAATTAAAGAAAACAAGATTTAAATACAATAATTCTATATATGAGTTTGATGGATATAATGAAGAACATAAAATAGCTTTTGAATATCATGGAATACAGCATTATGAATATCCGAATTACTGGCATAAAACAAAAGAACAGTTTAATTCTTATCAATACCGAGATAAAATAAAAGAACAGTATTGTAAAGAAAATAATATTAAACTAATAGTTATTCCATATAATATAAAAGATTTAAGCGCTTTTATTAGTGATTATACGGTTTTTAACGATTAGAAATCTCTTTAAATAATCAATCAGGGCATAAGCTACTTGAGCCATATAATCGGAATCGAACTGTTTTAAACCTATCTTACGCGTAAGAACACCATTAATTTTAATGCTTGCTTCTTTTTTATTGCTCCCAAACATAGTTGGAGTAATAGCAATTTCGCATTCTTTACAGAACGGTAATTCTAATATAATTATATTTCTATTTGTTTTAGAATGATATATATTATAAAATGGTAAATCTGTCTTAATCATTTCTTTTTTAATATCAGATAGGAAAGTTCCATAGTCAAGAGTGTTCTTGGCTCGTCTCTCCTTCGCAGAGGATAAGAGGTTTGTAATTGTATCTGAAATTGCGCTTTTAAACTCTTGGTCTGCCATTGATAGATATCCAAATAGATGTTGTTCTACTAATTAATTTAGTAGGGAATGTTGTTTAAATGGCAGATTTAACTGATTTATTATCAAATGCTACAAACCAAGTTGTGTCATATACATCTGTTATTGATACTTCAAAGTACTATTTATTGGGGCCATTTTATATAGGTGCCGATACTGTAGATGAGATGGCGTTTGTCTTACCAAAAATAAATACTTATTCACAAAATAATATATCTTCTACAACACAGCCTGGGTTTTTAATATATAATGTTGATTATGGTACTGATAATACAGCAGTTCATCAATATATAGCTCCTGGTATTTGGATACAACCTTTGAGTGTAGTTACTGGTTCTGGTGGTGGAACTACCGGATCTACTGGTGCTACAGGAGCAGCAGGAACAGGTGCTACTGGTCCAACAGGTGCTACTGGTCCAACAGGTGCTACAGGTAATAGTGGCCCAACCTCAACTGTAACTGGTGCTACTGGAAATACTGGATTAACTGGTAATTCAGGAGGAACAGGATTAACTGGTAATACCGGTCAATCAGGTGCTACTGGTTCTGTTGGTGCTACAGGTAATAGCGGCCCAACTTCAACCGTAACTGGTGCTACTGGAAACTCTGGTGGAACGGGTTCTACTGGATTAACTGGTAATAGTGGTTCTACTGGTGCTGTAGGTATGACTGGTAATTCTGGACCAACCTCAACTGTAACCGGTGCTACAGGTAATAGTGGCGGAACTGGATTGACAGGAAATACAGGTCAATCAGGTGCTACTGGTTCTGTTGGTGCTACCGGTAATTCTGGTCCAACCTCAACTGTAACTGGTGCTACTGGTAATAGTGGTTCTACTGGTGCCACAGGATTAACAGGACAATCAGGTGCTACAGGTGCTGTAGGTATGACTGGTAATTCTGGTCCTACATCTACAGTTACTGGAGCTACTGGTAATAGCGGAGCTACCGGATTAACAGGAAATACAGGACAATCGGGAGCTACTGGTAATATAGGAGCTACTGGTAATTCTGGTCCTACATCTACAGTAACTGGTATGACAGGTAATTCAGGAGGAACTGGATTAACTGGTAATACTGGACAATCTGGTGCTACTGGTGTTGTTGGTGCTACTGGTAATAGCGGACCAACTTCTACGGTAACTGGCGCTACTGGTAATTCAGGAGGAACAGGATTAACTGGTAATACCGGTCAATCAGGTGCTACTGGTTCTGTTGGTGCTACAGGTAATAGCGGCCCAACTTCAACCGTAACTGGTGCTACTGGTAATAGTGGTTCTACTGGTGCCACAGGATTAACAGGAAATAGCGGTACTACAGGTTCAGTAGGTATGACTGGTAATTCTGGTCCAACCTCAACTGTAACTGGTATGACTGGTAATTCTGGAGGAACTGGATTAACTGGTAATACTGGACAGTCTGGCTCTACTGGAGCTACCGGTAATACAGGAAAAGACGGTAATTCAGGAACTACAGGACCAATTGGTAATACAGCTAATACAGGTGCTACTGGTCCAACAGGTGCTACAGGTAATAGTGGCCCAACCTCAACTGTAACTGGTGCTACTGGTAATAGTGGTTCTACTGGCGCTACGGGTTTAACAGGAAATACAGGACAGTCGGGCGCTACGGGTGCTGTAGGTGCTACAGGTAATAGTGGCCCAACCTCAACTGTAACTGGTGCTACTGGTAATAGTGGTGGAACTGGATTAACAGGAAATACAGGACAATCTGGTTCTACAGGAAATATAGGTTTAACAGGTAATAGTGGTTCAACAGGAGGCATTGGTGGATCGGGAGCAACGGGTCAAACGGGAAACACAGGTCAGGCGGGGTATACGGGTCCTACAGGCCAATCAGGACAGACTGGCAGCACTGGCAACACGGGAAGTACGGGAGCAACAGGACAGTCCGGAAATACTGGCTCCCAAGGTTTCACAGGCAACTCTGGCTCTACTGGCAACCTTGGGCTTACTGGGAGTTCTGGCTCTACTGGTGCTACTGGTAATGTAGGTTTAACAGGCAATAGTGGGAGCACAGGTGGTACAGGAAATACGGGACAAAGTGGGTCAACTGGTTCACAAGGTAATACAGGACAATCTGGCACCACTGGTTCTGTTGGTAGTAATGGTAATACCGGTAATAGTGGTAGTACTGGTAATCAAGGAAATACTGGCAATTCTGGTTCAACTGGCGCAATAGGTGCTACCGGTAATTCAGGTCCAACTTCTACTGTAACTGGAGCTACAGGACAAACTGGAAATACCGGTGCTACTGGAGCAACAGGAAATACAGGAACAGCAGGTTCTTATACAATAGGTAATGCTGTATTATTAGGAAATAATACTGGAACTACTGGTGTTCCATATGGTATAGCATTAGCAACGGGATTAGCGTTTTCTGGTTCTGGTGCTATATATGTAACAGGTGTTGGTGGTTCAGTAACTGTAACTGATGATAATGCTACTAATGCTACATATTATCCAGTAATTGATACTACTGCTGGTGGTTCTACATTAAAAACATCTTCTACAAAACTTACTTTTAACCCATCTACAGCTGCTTTAACTGCTGGGTCATTTATAGACTCTTCTGGCGTATCATTAGAAACGCAGTTAACAACTATACAACCATCTGCTGTAGCTGCTGCTATTGGCCCTTGGATCGCTTTTACTCCAACAATAGGTATTACTATAGGAAATGGGAGCATGTCAGGTGCTTACCGTAGAGTTGGAAATACTATGGAAGTCAATATTCAAATTATTTGGGGAAGTACTTCTTCGTTATCCAGTTATACTACAACTATACCAAATGGGCTTACAATTGATTCCAGTGTTATTCCATTTGTTGTCGATTCGCGAATTGGTATTGCTACTATGTGGCATTCTCCTAACACAGAATATTTTGGTGGAATGATATGGGCATCTTCTACAACTGTAACTTTAACTGGAAGTGGTACATTATGGTCTAATCCATCTGTATCTGGCGATATTTTAACAATGAAGTTTTCTGTGCCTATTTCACAGTGGTCATCAAATATAAATCTTTTAACTAATTTTACAGAATATTATTCTTGTGATGGAACTGGAACTGGGGAAGGGGTTGCAGCTAATACTGGATATACTTCAGTTAATCCTATAAGAAGTTCTTCCGGTAGTCTTGTTCCAGCTGTAACAATAAGTTCAACGTCAGCCACAACCGTTACACTGTATACTTTTATTCCAGCTACACCAATAAAACCAACTGATTTAGTACTTTTGGAAATAGATACTGTTAGTGGCGATGCAGGTACACAATGGTCTGTTGTTGGTAGTACATTTGCAAATGGCATAGGAAGTGGTTATTCTGGAAATGTACCCTATGGAGCATGTTTAGTTGTTTCGGGTGGCAATATAACTGTTAGTTTTAGTAATGCTGGCAGAGTTCAAGGAACAACATATGGATCTGCCGCCTTCGATTGGGCAACAGTTAGAGCTACTCCATATTTTTGGCGATGGAGAGTTCGTAAAATATCTCAAGGCAATTTTGCACAAGGTTCTCCGTCATATTCACAAACATTCGGTGATGGCGCTTCTTTATCCTATACAATAACACACAATCTCGGAACACAGGATTTGAATGTATCTGTATGGGAATTAACAGGAAATTATAGACAAGTTACATCAGGTGTTGAAGTAAGAAATACATCATCTACACAATGTACATTAGTATTTAGTTCTGCCCCAGCATTAAATAGTTTAAGGTGTGATGTCTTTTCTTCAGGCGGTACAGTTGCTGCTGGAGATAGATTAGCAACAATTGCTAATGCTGAAATACAAATATCTACAACAGCTACAGCTACATTGAGATGTTGGCATAATTGTACAGCTACGTCAGCTAATTATGCTTTAACATTACCACCAGCAGCATCGTGTTCTGGTCAATTTATTGGTATTAGAATAGANCCAAGTTCTACATATTTAGTAACAGTAACTGGCAACGCATCAGAACTAATAGATGGTCAAAATACAAGAATAATGTGGGCNGGCGANTCGTGTGANTTNAAATCTAATGGAGTATCGTGGAATAANGTTGGTGGTAGNACTATACCAATGGTTGCTGGTATACATATGTTAGCAAANCAAACTTTTNCNAATNNTACNTTTACTNCTNTNGCTTTTGATACTTCGCTTGTTCTAAAAGCTCCAGCAGCAATGCAAGATTTACCAAACCATAGAATTTCTATACAACGTGCTGGAGTATATAATTATGACGGAAGAATACTATGGGCGTCTAACTCATCTGGAACTATGTGTTATATACAGCTTGGAATTGGTGGAACAGCTACTGGTCTTTGCCCAAGAGACCAAATGTTTATGACCAGTAGTACAAATATAACTACAAAAATGTCTGGTATTTATTCAGCATCAGTTGGAGATTTATTAACTGCTATGGGTTATTATCAAACGGGTAGCCCATCTCCAACCATAACAGGAGATACAGCAATTTCTGCTATAGGCAACTCTTTCACTATTACAGAAATACCAACATGGTAAATAACTAATTATAAAAGGAATAATAAAATGGCAATACAACAAGTAGCAACACCAATTACATATACATTACAGCAAGAAACAGCATCAAGAGTAATGTTAATTAATAGAGATGTTGTAGATAATCTTAATGGCTCTGTTTCAGTTAATTTTGGCGCTTCTATTATACCACAGTCTACTACATATGAATTAGATGTTAATAATAATAAAGTAGGTGTTTATACTACAAAACAACTAAATCAATTAACATTAACACAAACACAATTAATGGAATTATTTGGCATTCAAGTTACATTAGCAGATGGAACTATTATAGCATTAGGAGAACTTCTTTCTAATTTTGCTGACCAAATTATAGCTCAAAGTGCGAGTATAGAAGGTACTATTACAACGCAACATGTAAATATAGCTAATGTTTTAGCAGCACAGGCAGCACTACAAACAGGAACAACCGGGTCTACTGGAACAACTGGAGATACTGGAGATACTGGAAGTACGGGTGATACAGGGTTAACAGGAACATCTAATTAAGGTTAATAAATGTCAATAGCATTTTATCAATATACAGACCCACTTACTATCACTACGGCCAGTAGTATAGCAGGTCTATCTTTTAATAGGTCTGATTTAGTTAATACTGTTACATTTACGCAATCAGCAGCTAATACTATAACTATTAATGGCACAGTTAGCGCAAATTCTTTTGTTTCTTCTGGTGGAGTAAGCACTGTTACTGGGCTATCTTCATCCAGTGCTAATGGAATACTTAATATGTCTTCCAAAGCAGCAGGAGCTAATAATGGACAGATACTATTAAATAATGGAACAGGAACAAATTT
>TBL_comb47_HYPODRAFT_10007891_pt1 | contig 11034 bp, 2 predicted proteins | sample TroBogypolimnion_40_FD_10682 | JGI IMG/M metagenome (IMG submission 10682) | reverse complement strand
CTTTTGTGCGCAACAAAGGAAAAGTAACCGTAAACATCACTCGTGGTTCCTTTATTTGTGTTCTTGATGATTATTTTCGTGTACGCCACAGGATTCAGGCTGTCACTGGTGATCGTGATTCCGGAGAACTGTATGAGGTTGTTCCGGGCCTCCTGGGCACACAGGTAGTGAGAGATGAAGAGAAGCAACAGGACAAAATAAGGTATTCGGGACTTATTCATGCGCAGTTATAATTTTAGGTGCCTCCCTTGATCTGTCTTCTCAAAACGGAAATTAAGACTTTTTATTTCTTCCTCACCGGATAAAAAAAATGCTGTTACGGGTGGAGTAACAGCATTTTTCGTAGGTAAAAAATATTTACTTTGCAAGGAATCCTTTTGCACGGGCTTTCTTTAGGACAGCACTGATGCCATTCTTGCTGATGGTCCTGATAGCCTCAGTAGAAACCTTTAATGTGATGTACTGATCTTCCTCAGGAATATAGAATTTCTTTGTTTGCAGATTGGGATAAAACTTACGTTTCGTCTTGATGTTTGAATGGGAAACTTTATTCCCTCCGATGACTGCTTTTCCTGTTATTTGACAAACTCGTGACATGGAATCCTTGTTAACTTGTTTTTTTAATTGGAGTGCAAATGTCGTAATATTTTTTCAATTAGCAAAGAAAAAGAGAGTTTTCTTTTAGTGTTCTTTAGATCAGGCATTAATGTTAATCGATTTGGTCAGAAGTTTGCTGGTTTATTCCTTGTAAAACTAAAAAAGCCCCAGGCAGATTAATTGCCTAAGGCTTTTGTCAAGCGAACTTCAACATCAACACAGTATTATTTCAAACCAATATTAATTGGTGTCATGTTAAAGAGTTGTGGAAAAGAAATCCCCCTGCACATTACAGGGAGATTTCTCAAAGAATTAAGATGGAGTGTGTGCGAAAACATACAGGGCAGCATTGTTTCCGACGATATTTATATCAGCAGATTCCACCTGTGCATCAGGAACAATATCTGTTGCTATGTACCCCATTGCATAATTAGCGGCATCATTTCCAACGCTATTGATGTCATCTGACTCTATCTGCCCATCCTGGGTAACGTCGCCACCGAAAATCAAGGGAGGTGACATTGTTTCACCATCTGATTCAGTTGTTTGCGTCATATTTCCGTCATAAGCCTGGCTGAATGCATCAAATGCATAAGTGATCGTGGCTCCTGAGAAATTAACAGGCAGTGCTGAAACCGTTTCGAGGTGATTGCGTTGTTTAACCGTCAGATAGTATGAACCATTATTACCAGAAGGTATTGAAAGAGTGGCTGTTCCTGTTGTGCTCAATGGAACATCCGATGAAGAATACACTATCGTTGCATAACTGCTGGCGTCATGAAGCTCAACCGTGATATGATCAGCAGATCCATCTGTCCAGTAGGGGCCAAAGCTTAAATCAGGAAATTGCTGCATTGCCTGCATCATCGTGCTGTACCCGGTGTAGAATCCTTCAAGGAATACTGATGAAAGGTTCAGCGTTTTATTAAGTGCATATGGGATTGCAAGTGCGGTTATTTCAGCGCCACCTTCAAAATCACCAACTTTAAGGACAGAACCAGTAGTTGTGTTCACCCAACCAAGCCAGCCTGATACCTGATCCTGGGCTGCCATGTAAAGGTCACCGGTTGTTCTGTCAAACTCCATGGATTGTGCATAGCTTGCATCAAAACCAATGGGGCCAATAACGGTAAATGCACCGGTGGCCAGGTTTACAGAACCCAGAACATCTGCACTAATCTCTACAGAATATGCCTGACCGGCATTGTTGATAGCGAGATTGATCAGGAGGCCTGTTCCGCAAGTACCAATAAGTGTTGAGGCACCTGTATGGATATCGATCGAGTAAAGGTTAGAAACAGGGTCGCTAAAACTGATTCCATACATGGTGCTGTTTACAGTATTGTATGAAATAGCCGTCATAGAAACACCCAAACTCCCGATAATAGTGCGGGCACCGGTTACAGGATCAAGGGTCACAAGTTCCGGTGTGGGTGAAACGGTATTATCTGTGCAACCATACCATACACCATTGGCCCATGTGCCTCCTCTAAGATAATCAAGCGTACTCTGGTCAGCAAGAGAATTGAGCGTGCCCGGTGTAGAAAGGTTAAAGGCAGTCGGGCCTTGCGGATCCGAACCTGTCCCAGGATATGTATTGTAGGCATACACATTTTTGTTCAGGGTGGCCAGCACTTTAACGGCATGCGACATGCAATCATTGCCTGTATTCAAATCGCCCGTTAAATGTGAGCAAACCTGCATGGTGTAGTCACCAACACTGTTAGTCCAGGGATCGAACGAAATTTGCAGGGAAACACCTGCTGCAAGCGTTGCAATTGTTTTTGTAGAAGTATAGCTTCCGATTGTCATGGTCACGGTAAAATTGGTTTCCGTGTTCAGACCGTTATTCAGAATGGTTGCAACCGGTGTTACTGTACCAAGTTGATATACCTGAATCGGATCCAGGCTGGTAACAGCAATATCATGTGCAAAAGTTCTGACAATCGAGATATCATCAATCATCAGGTACGCCATTGCTTTGGCAGAATAGCAATTGAATCCAAAGTAATAGGTGCCTGTTGACGGACAAGTGTAACTTACGGATTGCTGCGCCCATGAGGTATTTGTAAGGCTTGCTCCGGTGTACAAGGTAGTTGTCTGGGAAGCGACAGTTGGAGCACTTCCGACAGTGACTTTCAGCTTTTCAGGATATGAAGCATTGAATGCGTTCTCCCAGAAAGAGATTTTATATACTCCTCCTGCGTCCATGTGGTAAGCTTTTGTAAGCATCCACGCGTTTGCTGCATAAGTGCCGGTAGATTCAACCGCATAATACATGCAATTATTGCCGCTATGAGGTGTAAAACTTGTTGATGGTAGTACTGACCAGTAATTTCCTGAACCTGCATTTAAATTGGTCCAGCAAAGCGGGGGGAATGCATCTTCAAAACCCTCAGTGATCACTGCAACCGGATTACATTTGGTGGTTTCAAATGTTGTAGTTCCCACAGAATACAATGAACCATTGTATGACCAGACTTTATAGTAATAGGTTGTCCCGTCAATAAGCCCTGTGTGGTTGAAGGAAGTTCCAGTACTGTACTGCAGAACAATTCCACCACCGGCCATATGCTCGGAAACACCGTAAACATGACCAGGAGTTGGAGTTCCGAAGGTGTTAACTGTGTTATACGCTACCAGGACGTTATTTGAATTGCCATTCAGTCCCCATGTCAAATCAATTTCTGATGTGCTGATGGAGGCAGATGTAAGGTTTGTTGGGTTTGCAACCGTGACAGTAGCAAAATCAGGGCGGATCATATTGAACATCTGTAACCCTTCGTTTGCGTAGTCAATCCAAGTGGTGCCGTCTGTGCTAAGGAAACAATGACCTGGCATATAATTGGAAGGAGTGTAACCTGTGGCATCATCGCTCACAAGATAAGATTCAATTAAACCCACTGTCTGATGAGCTCCGATCCAGTATGTTCCGGCCGGGAGCGCGATGGGAGTGGCTACATCATACGTTTTCCATAAACCCTGGTCGGCAAGTTTCAGGGAGATTCCCGTAGCAATATCAGCGCGTTTTGTGGTAGGAACACCTGATGCAACGTTCCAGATTTCAATGCTGATCCCGGACATAGCAGCAGGATAAGAACCCCACATGATCTGTAAGGATGAAAGGGTGGCGGGTGAGGACAAATAATATAACTGGCCTAACCATCCGGTTCCGGTTGCTGTTCCAAAACCAACTGAGCCGTCATCAACTCCATCATCCCATGCATAGGTAGTACCACGCTTACATGAGTTGGTATAGTTGGTTATAAGGTTGTTCGCAGGATTCACGTCGCCGGGGAGCTGGGTTACCATGGAAAGATCGAAAGTACTGCCGGTACCTAATGAAGAAAGATCAAAACTGCCATTCAGGATTGTAGCCAAACCGGGTGATAAACCGGCAGTGGTATTATTGGTTACAGTCGATGAGACAATCGTATTTTCCCTCATTGTTGTTGAAACAGGAAAGGCGCCCTGGGTAGGAGGAAGATAGTTTTGAACCGCGCCAAACCAAGGTAAAGCCTGGCTTGTCGGGATAAGCCTCGGGTTCAGTAAGGCAATGCTTCCCACATCGTTGGTAGGGCCTGTATACTGATCTACCGTAACATTATCAATGGCCATATTGTCTCCGTAATCGCTGATGCCAAGAAATGCAAGTTTCACGTTATTCATGTTTGCATAACTGGAAAGGAAGACTGTACATTTTAACCATCCGGCCGTTGTATAGGCGGCATTATAACGGTAGAAGCCGGGAGGTACGCTAGTCCATGTAGTTCCGCCATCAGTTGATGCCTGGACAACAACTTCATCATAATAACCGGGATATCCGACATCCTGTGACATGTAAAATACAACCTCAGGAGATGAAAGTGATGTAAAATCAAATACTGAGGTGACAAGTCTTGCCTCGGTGCCAGACGCATAATTATAGCAGTTATACGCTGCAAGGTAGGTCCCGCTTTGTGGAGCCAGAGTAGGAGTGGTTAACGCTGTTGCCAGGGTCCAGAGTCCGGTACCGGCAACCTGGACATTGCTCCAGCAGGGATTTAATGTGGCAGAGAAATTTTCATTGTAAGGAAAAGTGGTGATCGGGTTGCAGATAACAGGAGTCCAGGTGTAGTTTTGTCCGTTTGCAGGTTTAGTAGCTGTTCTCACACGGCAGCTTGCGGCAAGTGTTGCCCCGGCAGTGGATGCTGCCCATGTACCTGTAGTAACGGCCCTGTTGTTGTAATCAGCCGTCGAAGCACCTCTGATACCAACCTCAGCAGTACCATTTGTTGAGTTAACGGTGAAAGCGCCATACACGAAATTAATGACGCCCGTGGTTTCACTCAGCCTGATCTGGAAGTTGAAAGCGTCACCGGTAGCTCCTGATTTTCTGTAATTGGTCCATTGAACAACCAGTGTCCTGTTAGGAGATGTTCCAAGGACAGTGTATTGCAGGTCAGACCCTGTTTGTCCGGCAAGGTTCATCCCCAGTGCACTGATGATGTTGTTGGAAGTTCCGGTACTGATTGGAGTACTTGAAGTAGTTACAACAGTTCCGCCCAGTCCGATAAAACCGTTTGTGGCAACACTGAACTGTGTATAGTTTGTGCCATTGTAAGAAAAGGTAAAAGGAATGGTATAGGGTCCGTACACTTGCTCGTCATCAGTGGTTGCCCCGATTGAGGTTCCTCCGCTGATTGCGGTGTAGGTTCCTGATGCCTGTGCAAAACCCCATGGAGTTAACCAGGTTTCAGGTGATCTGGGTGGTTCAGGATTAACAAGCGGAGTGTTATCATGGGAAGCCCTTTTGATAGATGGCTGGCCAGGATGTTGCACAGTGCCAATGCTTGCTGTTGCATGCTGCTTTGGAAGAGATTTTCCAATCTTAGGAATTGCTGATGCTTGCCCATATGTCAGGGAAGCAAGCAATAACATTACTGTTGTGATAAGTAGTAGTTTTTTCATAAGGGGGTAATTTTGTTAAAATGGTGTGAGTTGATGTTGTGAATTACCAATGGAAAATATGATGATTCTTCTTTCAGAAGAAAAGGAAGGGTGGAGGGTGCCAATGTTCTTGGACCATAAGAAAGAAAATTAAAGATGTCAAGGTTGATGATAATTCAGCAAAACTTCACAATTTCAACCCCGGCTTTAGAACTCCCGGGCTTCTGTGGGTAGCAATTCAACTCGTCCGGTGCAACAATCTAACAATCCAACATGTTTCATTCACCGGAGAAATACTTTTTGAGAGGGTAGTTCACAAATTGTGTAGCTGAATTTATCAAAAGCAAAGATAATAAAATAATTGAAAAGTCAAACAATTTTTCGAAAAAACAGAAAAATATATAAAGCGTTTGTTAGGTATAAATTGTTTGGGGGATCCAGTGTAATGATCAACGTAGAAACCTGCATCACAAATGAAATATTTTCTTTCCAAAAACATTATTAGCATTTTCTAGGACAAAAAAGCAACCCGGTGAATAAAAAAAAAGCCCCAGGCGGATTACCCACCTGAGGCTTTTGTCAAACGAACTTTAACATCAGCACCTTTTCATGTCAGCCCAATATTACCTAGTGTCATGTTAATGATGCGTGGAAAAAATCCCCCCGCACTTTACAGGGGGATTTCTGAGAATATTATGCCGGAGTATGTGCGAAAACATACAGGGCAGCATTGTTTCCGACGATATTGATATCGGCAGATTCAACCTGCGCGTCAGGAACAATATCTGTTGCTATGTACCCCATTGCATAATCAGCGGCATCATTACCAACAGCATTTATGTCATCTGACTCTATCTGTGCATCCTGGTTAACATCGCCACCGAAAATCAGCGGAGGTGACATTGTTTCACCATCTGATTCGATTACTTGCGTCATATTTCCGTCATAAGCCTGGCTCAATGCATCAAATGCATAAGTGATAGTGGCTCCTGAGAAATCCACAGGCATTGCAGAAACAGTTTCGAGATGATTGCGTTGTTTGATCGTCAGATAGTATGAACCATTATACATAGCAGGTATTGTAACCGAAGCTGTGCCGGTTGTACTCAATGGAACATCTGTTGAAGAATAAATTACCGTAGCATAATCCCCGGGGGTATGAAGCTCAACAATGATATGATCAGCAGATCCATCTGTCCAGTAGGGTCCAAAGCTCAAATCAGGAAACTGCTGGGTTGCCTGCATCATGGTGCTATACCCCGTGTAGAAACCTTCAAGGAATATTGAAGAGAGATTCAGGGTCTTGCTTGAGGCTACTTCATAAGCTCCAAGGGTTGGTGCAGTCAGACTTCTTGCATTGCCAAGAATGTCAACATCCACAATACCCGTCAACGGTGTTGCTGCTCCGGCAACCGGTGATCCGGATTGCGGTAACAGGTTGGTTGAAGAAGTATAGAGAGGGTTCCCGCTGATTGAATTAACATCCTGACCTGTTGCTGTCTTCCATGCCGCCAGATCCAGTACATTAGCAGAGGTCATATACCCAAGATTAGCTCCTGTCGTGTAGTAATCATTGAAATTAATCGGGGTAAATACCGTGTTGGCTGCAGCAACATAGATTGCATACCGCTGACCGCTTATGGTCTGACTGTTAGAAAAGATATTGTCCCTGACATTGACAGCACCGGCTGTAGTAACAGCGGCCAGTACGTTAAATGCGGCAGGACGTCCTGCAACAGTCTGATTGGTATTCATTGAAACGGAGTTATAATAAATGTTATATCCTGCTCCTGCTTCTACTACGATTCCATTCCCGTTATCAGCTACATCACCTCCATCAAATCCATACGCGGCAACGTCATAAATAACATTATTCGAAACAGTAACATTAGCAGTTGTTGAAGAAGATGCCAATTCGATTCCGTTACAACCCCAACCACCGGTATTTATGTTCTTGATATCACTGATAATATTCTTTGTGATCTTTATCCCGCTTGCACCTCCTGCAACATAGATACCGGAAGTAGTTCCTGTATATGGATTGACCACGCCCTGGATAGTATTACCAGATACAACAGCATTAGCCTGCTGATACAACGCGATCCCTTTGTATCCAAGTTTCTCAGCTACAACGGATGAACCAACGGTATTACCCGTGATTGTCAGGCCAGATTCATTACCCGAAGGACCAACAGTAGCAATCCCGTATGAACATTTCAGAATCGTGTTGTTTTGAATGGTGTTGCTTGAATTAGCAGTTTCTGCAAGGCCCCCTACAGTTGTTCCGCTTGAACTAACTATTCCAATGTCGGTGGTTGTGGCCGAACTGCCTTTAACAATACAATTTTTGATGGTATTGTTGGTTGCACCATTCGTAGCGGATGCGCTTCCGATCCAGACAACAACAGAGTTTGGATCGGTGCTGGTGTTTTCGATCGTCATATTTTTTGATGCTGTTCCGTTATTGGAACCATCGAAAGTGATAAAGTCGGCACCGTATAAAGTGAATATAGAAGATCCGGAACCTGAGATTGTGGTTGTTACACCTGCATTGGGCAGGATCGTTACAGGATTCGTTGCCGTAGGAGCATTGGTATTAACAACATTGATAGTGATCGGGTAGGTTTCTGTAGGATAGGATGCATCCGTCAGTAAAAACCTGACAGGACCACTTACGCCTCTCGTATTCAGGTCGCTGATTGCAGCCGTGATTGTTGCATAATCCGTTGTTAATGGAAGGTTTGGGGAATGTGAATTTGCAGGAAGAGTTGCGGAAAGAGGCCCGTCATAAACAACGCCATTTTCCATCGGTATCCAGCTGATTTCGTCAACTTCAATCACTTTTTTCCTGGGTGCTACTGTTCCTTCAGCATCATTAACATATTCAATCCGGTTTCCGGATACATTTTCTCCTTCCGGGTTTGAACCGGAAACATTGCTGATTTGAGAAGCAACATTTGCGCTGTTTACTTTTCCTTTAGCAACAAAGTTGTCCTGTGATTCCAGGATTCCGGTTTCCTCTGCTTTCATGACTTTTTTCACAACCTTCTGGAACGTGATATTCTTTCCGGTAGCTTTCAAGAACGATGGTAATCCAACAAGATAGTCACCCGACAAGGGGCCCATAATTGTCCTGGCACCTGCTGGAGCAGTGACAGTGGGGATCTGAATTCCCATTACGCCTGTTCCGTTTACCTGGGCACATTCAGCGTCAACAAGGTTGCCGATTGTGGCCGTTGGCTGTACATCAAAGGTTAACCAGAAATAGTTTGTTCCGGAGGCAAGTGCCTGATTACCCGTGATGATGAAGTTGGCGATAGTTGGTGCAGCCACTGAACCAAACAAAGTTGTCGTGGAGAATGTAGGAACTGTTCCCGTATAATAAATATGGGCATTCGTGATATCTAAAATGTTAGTGGTACCATTCGCATTAACAGTAAACTTGGAAACTGAGAATGGAGCTGCAACACCGGATGTGACAACCTTAATTCCGATGACCTGCTGGTTGAGCAAATTGGGTGCAGTGTTGGCGGTGTTTTGAGTAGTCGTGCAGGAAACAAAGGCCATGGTCGGGGCAAAGATAAAGTTGCCTTCGTCAGCACCGATATCCGGGGCCGTCCCTGAACCGGTGTACCCGGGATTTCCCTGGCGAATATCACCATCATAATCATCCGTGTAGGTAGCAATATTCACTGCTCCGCTTTCAACCTGTGTTGGCACCGTCGGGTCGATATGCAGGTAATTGGCGTTTGCCCCGGTTGCTGTATTCAGGAAAGGTGCGTTTTCCGTTTTACTTGCATTTTCACGGGTTGGCCCAACGAATGTCTGGAACGTTGTAAGGGTCTGGAGTTTATTTGTCAGAGCACTAGCGGAGCCATCAGCATAGATCAGGTTTAAAGATCCGGGCGTACCACAGTATAATAAATTATTATTGGAAGTGGTCAAATAGGTCGCACCTAAAGTCCCGGTGAAAAAATAGACCATCTGTTCATTTAGGTTAGCACCAACAGCACTATTTGTAAAAATATTATTTCTCAAATTCACTTTTGAAGTAGCGCTGTTTTTATAATAACAATAAGACTGACCGCCTGGCGTGCCATCAATGTTGATGGTGTTGTAGTATATATTTGTAGTATTTGCAACAGTATTAATGTGGTAAATCCCTATAACGGACTGGTAAAACGCGCAATTTACAGAAAAAAGCCGGCCAACATAGTTGTTGTATATGTTGTTAACACTTGTTGCAGTGGATTCATAAAGATAAATTCCAGAAGCTGATCCAGCAGAAAAGGCAGCAGCAGTTACACAGGAGATGTCATATATTTTATTCTTGTATATATTATTGGTCACGGGACCAGATTGACAATTGATGCCGATGGCTCCGCCAACTCCGCTGTTATACACAGAAGTGCTTTTTATATCATGAATGACATTATGATGGATGGCCATTGTTCCAGTCGTAGTATTGGTGCTATAAATCGTGACAATACCGGTTGCCGCACCTCCTGCAGCATTAATGTTATTGATGGCATTGTTTGAAATCACGTTATTGTTTCCATAACCGCAAAACATTCCGTAACAACCTGCATATTGACCAGTGGTACCAATTCCAGTATTTGAGACATTGGAGATGGTATTCCCGTCAATAGTAAAGTTATGTGTACAGGTTGTCCCTGTACCCGGAACCCAGTAAATAGCAGCACCATAAGTACCAGAAGTTGCTCCGGTTGTTTTAAAGCTGATATTTGAAAGAATGTTGGAAGAAACGGTTGAAGTCCCTGTTGTTGGGGTTCCAGCATTGAAAATCGCGAAACTGCCTGTACCACCAGTTGAATTTGTGTTTGAAAATTGTGTAGTAACATAATTTCCAGTGACTGTGACTGTAGGTGTACTGTTGGTGGCACCTATTAAAAACCCCGTTAACCCAGCTGAAGTATTCACCGTCAGGTTATTGAAATTATTGTTATTGATTGTTTCCGATAAAGCATTTCCTATCTGATCAATGCAGTAGAAACCACCGGATCCTGCAGCCCCATAAACAAACTTCTGGAAACTGTTCCCGTTAATGGTAATGTTGCAAGTCGCAGCAGAAGCGCCGTTGTAAATACCAAAAACATTCCCGGTTGTAATTGCAGACAAGCTGATAGCGTTACCACTGCTGTTACCGATTTGGTTGTTGTTGAAGTTTATCGTGTTTACAATTGCATTCAGATTATAGAGACCAGCAAAGCCTCCGGTTGTGGCTGTAGAGGAATTGCCACTCAAGATGTTATTGTTCATATTCAATACTCCCGATATGGATTCATTACGGATCCCATAAAATCTTGGGCTTGTTGCTGTTGCACCGGTAATACTGCAATTCAGGAAATTATTGTTGTTGAAATTAAGTGTGGCTGAAGCAAGTGCTGTAGCGATACCTGTACTGAGGACCCCATACATACCAGCAGCAGTAGTCATAGCAGCTGAATATGTCAAAGTATTATTAGAAATGGTCGTTGTGGTTGCAGT
>TBL_comb47_HYPODRAFT_10007890_pt1 | contig 11038 bp, 12 predicted proteins | sample TroBogypolimnion_40_FD_10682 | JGI IMG/M metagenome (IMG submission 10682) | reverse complement strand
TATTTGAATCACAATCCAGAACATTGTTTTTGGGATAGTGCTTCTTTGTTTGGGATTGCTTTGGAGTGCAGATAATCATCTTTCAAATTTAGTCCAGTGTAGCACTCCGCGCAATGACAAGTCATAATGGTTAAAGTACTGTAATATTGTTTGTTATCTTCCCTCTATTTTGGAAACTTTGTGGTGCCATCCAAAATTTTTATTATTTTCCCAAGTCGTTGCCATTGGGTTAGGATACATGAGGATTTAGCTTCGCTGATCTTCTATTCAGCCTGTTGACTGTGTCTGGATATGAACGACAGCCAAAATGGTGAATCTGCATTGAGTTTGTTGAAAGGACCATCTTTAAGAAGCTATGTCATAATCCCAGCAATATCACCGCCACACAGTGGCAGCATACTCTGACCCAATGGCATCGCCTTGGAAAAATGCAAAACAAAATGGTTGTCACAAATTTTATTCGGAGGATCTGCCTCAATGAATAGTAATTGTGAACCAAACAGCTGTATATTAAATAGTTAATAGTATTAATGTGTTTGGTGACAAATTAAAGTGTTTTAACACATTTGAATAGGTTATAAAACATGTTTAGGAATTTTGAAACAGACTAATTCGCCGGCATCCAGTAACCGGCCTGAGGCTCCGCTTCGCGAAGCGATTTTAACGCAGCTACAGCTTCATTTTTATCGGTGTAGGTTTGCACGATCACAAGAAATGAACCGTTGGGCTGAACTTTGAGTTCCGACTTAAACCCTCTGGAGGTCAATTTTTCAAGAAACTTGTCGGCATTCTCGCGCAATTTAAAACAACCGCCAATCACACGATAACGCGAACCGGATTGAACTGAAATTAATTCGGTGTGAACCTGACTTGCAACAGACTGGGTTGTCTTTTGTTCAGATTTATTAATACCCTGTATTTCAACTGATTTAGATTTGAGAGTGTCGAATTTAAAAGCTGTTGGGGATGAGATTTTTTCTTTCAGGTCGATAGGTGCGGCACTGGAAACCTGAAGGTTTGTGGTCGCGTTATCTTTCTTTGCAAATTTAGAAACAGGGATAAAAATTAACGCCAGCAAAATTGGAATCCCAACGGCCAATGCTTTCACTTTACGGGAGTTGAATACGGGTCGAACCGCCTCTTTATCGACAAAAAGCCGTTTTGTGGTGATCATTTCCTTGTGCTCCAATTGCGAAAAGTGGAATCCTTCCAGGCCATAAGCCTCAATTAAAAAATTCTCGTGGACAACAGGTTCAAAAATGAGTTTTTCGTTTTTATCGAACACGAGCGAGCCGATATGCCCGAACTCGATCTTTTCACCATTCTCAAGTTTCGACCACGTCTCATCCACAAACTCAGATATGATCTGGCGGGATTCGATGTAGCCGATCCCTTCATTTTCAGAAATATAGTTGACAAGCAAACCATCATTCTTATTCAGCTTGCCCGAGAAAATAACCTCTTTGACCGGTGGATTAAAGCTGTTGCTCACAAGATCCATCTCTGCCGGACGATAATTGGCTACAAATCCGCCAAGATCCGGAACAATAACGCAATCATGTAACCTTAACAATTCTACCAAATAACACGAAATATCCATAAACTACTTTTTCAGGGTAACAAAGGTATTCAAATAATTGTAAATTTGAATCCAATTAATTTATAAATATGGGACGACAAGTTTTAGTTACAGGAGGTACAGGTTATATTGGTTCACACACAGTTGTAGAATTGCAAGCTGTTGGATACGAAGTTGTTATCATTGACGATTTATCCAATTCGAATGCGGAAGTAATTGATAATATTGAAAAGATAAGTGGGATCAGGCCAGCCTTTGAGGAGTTTAATCTTCTTAATATGTTACAGTTAGAGGCTTTTTTTGAAAAATATTCCGAAATAGAGGCCATTATCCATTTTGCAGCTTTTAAAGCTGTGGGCGAATCGGTAGCAAAACCCCTCTCCTACTATCGGAACAATCTGGGTACATTGTTGAATATTCTCGACTGTATGTCGAAATACCATGTACCTAATCTTGTATTCTCTTCATCCTGCACAGTTTATGGCCAGCCAGACCAACTTCCTGTGACAGAGAACACACCAAAAAAAGATGCAGAATCGCCTTATGGAAACACCAAAGCCATCAGTGAAGAGATTCTTCGGGACGTGGTAAAAGTAACTCCCGATCTGAATGTAATTGCACTTCGCTATTTCAACCCGATCGGTGCCCACCCGACCTCATTAATCGGAGAATTGCCACGTGGCGTACCGAACAATCTGGTTCCGTTTATTACACAAACGGCAGCCGGTATCCGCCAGCAATTGAGCGTTTTTGGAGATGATTACAATACCCCTGATGGCAGTTGTGTGCGCGATTATATCAATGTTGTCGATCTGGCAAAAGCCCATGTGATTGCAATCGACCGGTTGATCAGCAGCACAAATACAGAACGGTACGAATATTTCAATATCGGGACAGGAAGAGGGGCCTCAGTCCTTGAGGTGATCCACACATTTGAAGAAGCATCGGGCGTAAACCTCAACTATAAAATCGTAGATCGAAGGGCCGGAGATGTAGAAAAAATTTATGCCGATACAACCATTGCCAATACTGTCCTTGGGTGGAGTGCTAAAACGTCCTTGTTCGACACACTTTTGTCTGCCTGGAATTGGGAAAAAAAGATCAGAAATATTTAAAACAATCCCACATTAACAAATAACACTTTTGACTATGAAAACTATCTTAATCACAGGAGGCGCTGGTTTTATCGGATCACATGTCGTCAGACGATTTGTCACTAAATATCCTGATTATCAGATTGTGAACCTTGACCTGCTCACCTATGCGGGAAATCTTGAAAATCTCAAAGATATTGATACCTTGCCCAATTATGAATTTGTAAAGGGCGACATTACCGATGCCCCTTTTATTAATTCACTTTTTAATCAATACAAGTTTGATGGGGTCTTACATCTGGCTGCAGAGTCGCATGTTGATCGTTCAATTTTAGATCCGATGACCTTTATCATGACCAATATTGTTGGAACAGTAAATTTGCTGAACGGTGCCCGCCAGATCTGGAAAGATAGCTATGATGGCAAACGGTTTTATCACATCTCAACCGATGAAGTCTATGGATCTCTGGGTGAAACCGGATTGTTTCTGGAAACCACCTCCTATGATCCGCAAAGTCCCTACTCTGCTTCAAAGGCAAGTTCCGACCATCTTGTAAGGGCTTATCACAATACGTATAAACTCCCGATTGTAATCACCAATTGTTCCAACAATTATGGTCCCAACCAGTTCCCGGAAAAGCTGATCCCGCTGGCCATACATAACATCAGCAACAACAAGGCGATCCCCATTTATGGAAAAGGGGAAAATATCCGCGACTGGCTATATGTCGAGGATCATGCCGCAGCAATTGACGTCGTGTTTCATGAAGGGAAAAACGGAGAAACCTATAACATCGGTGGCCATAACGAATGGACCAATATTGCACTGATCCGTGTGTTATGCCAGACCATGGACAAAAAACTTGGACGAGAACCGGGAAGTTCGGAACAACTGATCACTTACGTTAAAGACCGTGCAGGCCATGATCTTAGGTATGCCATCGACTCTTCCAAGATCCAGCGTGAACTGGGATGGAAACCCTCTTTGCAGTTTGAGGAAGGGATCGAAAAAACAGTTGACTGGTACCTTAAAAATAACGACTGGCTCGAAAATGTATCTTCGGGTGCGTACGAAAAATATTACGAGAAACAATATAAATCAAGATAATAGCGAATTTTAAATTCGGAGTAGGGAAAACGAAGAACGGATTCACTTTTGTTTTTCAGTCAGGTTAGTATAAGTTTATTATAAAAGGGTTGCGAATGAATTCACAACCCTTTTATATTTATCACGGATTCAATCTGTTCATCAATCGCGTGGTTATTGGATTTATTATTTTTTTGCCGGTTTGGCAGTAACAGTTACCGGACCATTGGGCGTATCTGTTTTGCCTTCCAAAACACCATCTTTAAGTATCAATTTTAATGTGATCGGATTATTTTCGACTTCAAAACCTAAAGTTAATGCATCGTTATCAAATTCAATTTGTGGAACGGCCATTGGTTGTCCCTGAACTGTAAATTCGGCAGCCAGTTTCTTATCCACCTCCTTGATGGTTAAAAGGCCACTATCATAAGGGGCAGGTGCAGTTGGTGCAGAAAATTCCCAAACACCAATTATTTTCTTATATCCCTTTTCTGCCGAATTGGCTGACAATGATAAAGAAACAATAAACAAAAAAGCAAGCAGGATTCCCGAAAGTTTCATGTGTAGATGTATTAATTAAATTAAAAGAATAAGCAAAAATAGAAATTATTCATCAAACAGAGTGGCATCGTTGAAAGGCAAATGATGAAAGGTCAAAAATTCTTTGTATTCCTCCTGAAAACTCTTTTTCCAATGGTATTGTTCCTGATTTTGAATGTACAATAAAGTACTGTCCAGTTGAGAGCGGCTAATGGAATACCCTGCAAACCCACTATCCCAGTTAAATGGACGGAGAGCTTCATAATTTTGCCTCAACCATGTTGTGGAACTCTGTTTTAATGGTACAATTGCAGATTCGATCGATAATTTGGAAGGGAGTGCAAGTAAGAAATGGATATGGTTTTCAGTCCCACCTAATGCAATCAGTTTGGTCCCTTTCGACTTTGCAACAGCTGACAAGTAATTCGCAAGGTGGGTCCTGATGTCTGAAGTGAGAAAATTTTTCTGCCTGTATGTCCCAATTACAACATGCATAATACAGCTGACAAACTCTTTCGACATATGCCAAAATATTAAAAGTTAGAAACCATGACAAATAAACACACAACCTGACCAATAGTTCTTTAACGATGATAAACCTTACCAAAAAATAGATCCGGATTACTTTAAACCAATATTGGTATAATCCACCCGATCATCGGCATACTTCAATGAAATTTCATCAAGAATGCTGATCACCTCTTCAACTTCAAGAGTCTGCAACAATTTTACACGCAAATCGCGAAAGTCTCTTAAATTTGGGAAGTACCGCGCAAAATGCCGTCTCATTTCGAGTATGGCCCGTTTTGGTTCGTCTTTCCACTCCAATGACTGTTGCAGTTGCTCCTTGACATTGGCAACCACATCGGGCACCAAAGGTGGCAAAAGCAATTCACCCGTTTCGAGAAAGTGCCGTACATCGCGGAAAATCCAGGGCCGTCCAATGGCACCACGACCAATCATCAGGGCATCGACCCCGGACTGATCCAAAAACGCTTTCGCCTTTTCGGGGCCATTGATGTCTCCGTTTCCAATGACCGGGATGAACATCCTTGGGTTTTTTTTGACATCTGCAATAAGGGCCCAATCGGCTTCTCCGGTATAAAGCTGGCTCCGGGTGCGGCCATGAATGGCAATTGCCTGAATACCGACATCCTGCAACCGTTCGGCAACATCCACGATTGGCATATCGGTATGGTCCCAGCCCAATCTGGTTTTTGCCGTAACAGGAAGCTTGACCGCCCTGACCACCTCTTCTGCCATCTTAATCATCTTTGGCAAATCGCGTAACAGGCCGGCACCTGCCCCTTTCCCGGCAATTTTTTTCATCGGACAACCAAAATTGATGTCGATAAAATCGGGTTGTGCCTCTTCTGCAACCTTGGCAGCACTAACCATTGAATCGATGTTGGCACCATAGATCTGGATGGCTACCGGACGGTCAAAATCGAAGATCGTCATCTTCTTCTTTGTTTTTTGAACATCCCGGATTAAAGCCTCGGAAGAGATAAATTCGGTGTACATCACATCTGCCCCAAAATTCTTACACATGTAACGAAACGATTTATACGTGACGTCCTCCATGGGAGCCAAAAACAGCGGCAGTTTTCCTAATTCCAGATTACCAATTCTCACAATGATCAGTTTAATATCAGGTTACAAAGATAGGAAATCACACCGATTTGAAATGTCGCCAATTTGCAATTCAACATTGGTCAGGAATATTAACTTTGCCAAAAAATAAAACACATGTACAGGGAATCATTAAGGGAATCAAAACCCTCCAATCAGCTTTTTTTTGCCCTACTGGTCATTGTCATCTGCGCATTGGCGGTGATGATCCTCAGTGTTGCTCTGGTATGGTTATTTTTTGGCGTTAATCCTTCCCAATTAGGAGCTGCCATGCAGGACCTGTCCAATCCAAATACGATCTCTTTGCTAAAATTCATTCAAATTTTGCAGGCAATAGGTGTGTTTATTCTGCCCCCTTTTATTGTGGCCTGGTTTCTTCACCCAAACCCGCGGCAATTTCTTCATTTTCAGATTCGTCCCGACTTGATAAGCATAATATTTGTTGTCGCGATCGTTATGGTTTCCAATCCATTAATTAACTGGCTGACAGAAATCAACTCAAAATTAAGCTTTCCGTCATGGTTGAAAGCCATAGAAATCTGGATGCAAAATTCTGAAAACCAGGCCAATCAGATTACCGAAGCCTTTTTATCCACGACCTCGGTCAGTTCGCTTCTGATCAATTTAGGGATGGTAGCCATCCTTCCTGCCATTGGTGAAGAGTTGTTGTTCAGGGGAATTGTCCAGCAGCTATTTAAAAAAATCCTTAAGAATGCACATATTGCCATATGGGTCTCGGCCATAATTTTCAGTGCAGTCCATTTACAATTTTATGGATTCCTACCCAGAATGTTATTGGGAGCTATGTTTGGGTATATGCTTGAATGGAGCGGAACAATCTGGTTGCCAATATTGGCCCATTTTGTAAACAACGCAACGGCAGTTATAGGTTATTTTTTGATGCACAAGGAAGTGATTGGAAACCAAATCGAAAAGGCAGGAACCTCCTCTGACGAGAGTTCCTACCTTGCAGCCATAAGCCTTACCTTACTTATTTTCTTTTTCAGGGCTTTGTATTTAAAGCGCATTAAACAGAACGATGAGAACCCAATTTTGGGTTAATTTCAGAGTGTTGTCCGGGTCCATGCCGATTTACGGCCCAGCATCCTGATTCCTGCTACATATCCTTTTAGTTGAAGGGTCTCCTTTCCGTCAAGCCACACATAACAGTCATAGGTCTTGCCGGAAACCGGATCATATACCTGGCCACCTGCCCATTCCTTATCACTAGCATTGTAAACCAAGCCTTTTAATATCTGCAGGTTGAGCCTGGAACGGCTCCTCAAGGCCGGAACAGGGTTTTTATCGTCCAGTTCGGGGGCACCATTAATGTATTTTTCCGGAATAATATAGACGACTGTACCAATGTATTTACCATCTTTCAACTCTATCTTAATTTTGGAGGTCTTTTCGGCGTTCCACCAAATTCCGGTTATTTCGTCAGCACTCTGGGCAAAGATTGCAGATGAACAAATTAACAGGGCCGCTAGCAGGAATAATTTCTTCATAAACTTAAATTTTAGATCCTTGAAAAATAAATATCCCCGCAAAGAAACTAATTTTTACGATAATTCAATAAGGGAGCGACGTACATTTCTTTGGCAAAGGGTTTGTGGGCTAAGGCATCATAAACATTATTCAATCCCAATGCTGCAGCTTTTGATTTATAGGTCACTAGAGTTGCCCCCTTCAGATTGTTAAGAACAACATTGAGCATTGTCTCGCCCTGGTCCCCAAATGGCATAAGGTTTGCAATATCTTCAGTACTTTTTATATCAGGAACCAAACCATTAACAAAATCAGATACACCCAGGGAATTTGACATTTTCACGATGATCGGCTGCATGGCCCAGGGATCATTGGGGTTTACAACACCATTGTTGTCCCAATCCTGTATGGTAGCCGAAGCCACATATTTCCCAGCCGTGTTTGTTCCAACATTGACAATGTCCATATACGGTTTTAATCCGTTGATCAGCAATTCGCTTGCGGAAGCGGTATTGTCGGAAGTAATTACATATAATTTCCTCAGATTAAGTGTGTTGATTTTGGCTTTTGGAGTTGAAGTTGTAATTGAATCGGTAAAGCCCTGTGAAAGCGATGCCACCCCATCCATGCCAACAAAGTAATCCTGTAATCCGGTATTATACTGCCTTTTAAAGAAAACCTGACTTTTAGATGTCCCATAAATCATACTGGCCAGGTAAACGGCAGTCTGTACAGAACCACCACCATTGTAACGGAGGTCGAGTACAAGCCTGTCAATTCCTGCACTTTTGAATTTCCCGAATACATCGTTCAATTGCAGGTCAAAGTCCGAATTAAAACCGTTATAAACCAGATATCCAACTTTCAAATTATTAACATTCAATACTGTATCAACGAGAATTGGATTCTCCTGCATCTGGACAGCGGTCATTGTAACCGTTTTGCCATTCGAGGAGATATAGTTATTTGTAATCGATGCAAATGCGATTTTATAGGTCGAATAGGTAAATAGCAATGTCTGATAATTTGATACCGTTAATGGCATATCATTTATGGCAAGAAACAAATCGCCCCTTTTCATCCCTGCTTTTTCGGCAGGAGATCCTTTGTAAACGTAGCGGACAAACCCGAATAAATTATCACTTGTTCCTATCCTGCTCAGCATGAAATCGTACCCCATTGTCTCCGAAATTCCCATGATCCAATTTGTAATGGTCTGTGAATTGTCCACAATAAAAGACCATTTATCAAGCGTAGGATAAAGCAAGTCATTAAAAAGCTTGTTATGATCGGTGTAAGTATTCAGGAAATAGTTCAGGGAATCGGTAATCGAATATTTCGCTGCAACAAGATTAGGCACTTTATCGACCCATAAATAGTAATCTTTCAGACCATTATATATAAATTTATTGATGATGCCTGCATCGGGTATGACAGTTGTTTTGCGGGTGGTCGAACCGGTTCCCGAGTCAAGAACTACTGATGACTTTTTGCAGTCAGCCAATAAAATGACGACCAGCAACGTTGCAAAAACATTCAGTAAGTTATTTAGATTTTTCATCGCAAAAATATTTTAATTGAGCTGACTAAAGTAGTCACGAAACAAGACTATTCTCCAACCCAATTTCAGGTTTTAACTTTTCTTATACAATGTTACAAATTGTTTGAAAAAAGCCAGTTTTACATGCAATTTGTTGAAATTTTAACCCTCTTGCTGAGATTCGGGTTCTGGCTCTGAAACTGGTCTGTTTTCGGCCTGTGGCATCACAGGTTTTTCATCGAAGAATCGCCTGTAAAAAACCAAAATCGAAATGATACCAACTGTGATCGAAGAGTCGGCAATGTTAAAAACAGGACGGAAGAAAATAAAACTATCGCCACCAAAATAAGGAATCCACGAAGGATAGGTCGTTGAAATCAACGGGAAGTAAAACATATCGACAACCCTTCCTTGTAAAAAAGCTGAATAACCGCCACCGTGAGGAAAAAGAGTGGCCACCTTGCCATAGCTTTCATTGAAGATCAGACCATAAAAGGCACTATCGAGAATATTGCCGATTGCGCCTGCCATAATCAATGAAAAACAGACAATTACACCAAACGGCACATTCTTTTTCCACAATTTGGAGATGTACCATCCAATTGCTCCAACAGCAACAATCCGAAAAACACTCAGAAAATACTTTCCAATGCTGTTTCCAAATTCAAGCCCAAAAGCCATACCATTGTTTTCGACAAAATGGAGTATAAACCAGTTTTTTGCGACAACAATTTCATCTCCAAGCATTAAATGCGTCTTAATCCACATTTTAAGTAACTGGTCAAAAAACAGGATCAGGAAGATGATCAGGACTGACTTTGTCTTTGCACTCATATTGAAAATATTGGTTGAATGTCTATAAAAAAAATCGGGGGATTTAAACCACCCCCGAGTTGCACAAAATTAAAAAAAGATTCCATTCATGTAAAAGCGATCAGCGCTGATTGTTCTTTGCGTCTATCGACAAAGTTGCGTGGGGAACCGCACGAAGTCTTTCTTTTGAAATCAACTTCCCGGTCTCGCGACAAATACCATAAGTTTTGTTTTCAATCCGTACCAATGCAGCTTCCAGGTACTGAATAAACTTCAACTGGCGCTGAGCAAGTTTACCTGCCTCCTCTTTTGATAAAGTAGCAGCACCTTCCTCCAAAACTTTAAACGTCGGTGAAGTGTCTTCGGTACCGTTTCCGTCCCCATGAGTAATGGCATTTTTATATAACTCATAATCCTGACGGGCTTTCAATAACTTGTCCTGAATCAACTCTTTGAACTCGATCAGTTCTTCATCCGAATATCGTGTCTTCTCGCTCATAGCATTTACTGTTTAATGTAAAAATAATATATTTAGGCTTCCTTTATTTCTTTTAACCCCGAATTATTTACCAACAAAAAGATAACACCCTTTACAAAATAACCTTTTCGACCTGGATCGTTGTCTCAATCCCCTTTTCAATTTCAACAAGCTTGCCGATTCCCACAGGTAAATTGTCCAACAATTCAACTTTTAATGCAAGCGTCTGATTACCAATGTATTCACTATATTTAGCCATCGCATCGCGTAGTTCAGGATGGTTAACAATACGGAGGATGATCTTGTCGGTGACTTCAAAATCGCTCTCTTTGCGCAAGTTTTGGATGCGGTTCACAAATTCCCTTGCGATCCCTTCAAGACGCAACTCCGGTGTTACTGTAATATCGAGGGCAACTGTAATCGCCCCTTCACTGGCCACCTGGAGTCCAGGGATATCTTCCGATTGGATCTCGACATCTTCAAGGGACAAAATAACTGGTGAACCATCAAGTGTAGAATCAAAAGAACCGGTCCTTTCAAAAGAAGAAATCTCAGATTGGCTCATATTTACGATCAATCCAGAAACAGCTTTCATCAATTTCCCATACTTCGGGCCGAGGGCTTTAAAATTGGCTTTTATCTTCTTCTTAATAACCCCTTCCGAATCAGTAAGATAATCAACTTTTTTAACATTGACCTCCGTCAGGATAATGCTTTCTACCGCTTCAAACTGTTTGCGGAAGTTCTCATTTAATACAGGTACAATGATCCTTGCCAACGGCTGGCG
>TBL_comb47_HYPODRAFT_10007886_pt1 | contig 11041 bp, 9 predicted proteins | sample TroBogypolimnion_40_FD_10682 | JGI IMG/M metagenome (IMG submission 10682) | reverse complement strand
CAGCCTATTATACAGAACCGATTCAGCTTGTCAACTCCTTGTCGACTTTTATTTTTCAACCCAGAATCAAGAAACCCTCAACCCCAAGTAGCCGGCTATTATAACAACTTCAGCCAACTTGTCAAACGCTCTTTTTAAATTACCTAATGTTCCTTTAAAAATCGTTTCGAGTAGAACGTGCCGATAAATTTAATGATTCCCTGCTAGGCTTTCTAATTAATCTAATTTAAGGCATTTGACTTACAATTTATATAGTAGATCATTTTCCTTATCTTCTTTCGGCTTACCCTTGCGATTATCTTGATCGATTCGTTCCTTGCCAAATTTAGCTATCATTTCTTCCCAACTAGAATACCCTTCATAACCTTTAAATCCGGCTTCTTTTCGCTGCTGATATATCTCCTTCCCTAATACAATAATTTCATTAGGCTTTTTACCATCAACTATAGATAGGAACTCCTTATCATCTTTTTTTGCATCCCTTATTGTCCAAAAAGAGACTTCAAACTCAATACGCGAGTCTGCGGACAAGCGATTTTTTATCGCCTTTACTGATCTATAAGCAGTTTTTGTATTGTGTCCATTAATTTCCTCTCCCTTACCGCAAGCCAATAATGTAGCACAACCTAAAATAAGTAATAGTGCAGGTAGTTTTTTCATGAAGATAACCTCGAAGCTGTATGTAGATTCATGTTATGGTATTTGTAACGTTAGATCATTAAACAAAGTAAAATGATCGGATATTATAACCTTGAGCTATGTTTATATGCTGGAATTTATTCAATTATTAAATCAGCGCTACCAAACAATACTAAATCAATCTAACAATGATATTTATAAAGTCAAGTTTCAGCAGCGAATTGAGCAGTTACTTTTAGCCGACTCCTTTTTACGAAAAGGTCAGCTCATCAATTCATTTCCCAAACAACTGCTTAACATTGCGCTTTTAGGCCCTACACAAGCAGGTAAAAGCACCATAGCGAATGTACTTTTAAACACCAATTCTGCCATAGTAAGTCCACTAGCAAGTTATACGGTTCAACCCCACGGCTTTTGTTATGGTTTAAATCTTGATTCATGCGCGGGATTACAGCAGTATTTTGGTCGCTTTCAACAATTACACCAAGCACAGATCTCAAGAGATCGCTATGACTGCTATTCACTAAGCCAAGTTAGCTCAAATTCGTCGTTATTGCCTAACTGTGTACTATGGGATACGCCCGACTTTGACTCTATAGATTCCGCAACTTATAGAGAGGGCGTTTTTAGGGCCGCAGCTTTGGCCGACATTATCATTATAGTAGTCAGTAAGGAAAAATACGCAGATCAATCAGTTTGGGATATGGTATCCATGCTTGAACCATTAAAACAACCGACAATTATTTGCTTAAATAAGTTAAGTGAAGGCACCGAAGAACTTTTAATTAATTCATTAAAAGAAAAATGGGTAATCGCCAGAACAGATGACTTCCCCGATATAATTCCTTTGATTTATCAAAAACAAAATGGACTACCACTTTGGCCTAAAGAAAAACAGACAGTACTTAAAGAATTAGTAAAAAAAACTAATCACAATATGCACGCTCAATTCGAACAAGATCTTATAAAAAAATATTGGCAAGATTGGATAGAACCCATTCATGCAGAGCACAATGCCTTAAGTAACTGGAAAGAACTAGTCAACGTATGCGTTTGTGAAGCCATAGACAATTATCAACGTGATTATTTAAATCATCCTAATCATTACAATACCTTTCAAAAAGCATTAGCAGAGCTTCTTAATTTACTGGAAATACCCGGTTTTTCAAAAGTACTGTCAGGCGTACGAAAAACCGTTACTTGGCCAGCAAAGCAAATAATGAAATTAAGACGCAAGAAATTACTACTCACAGATAATAGTCAAGAATTAGCTTTATTAAACCAGCTTGCCGAGCATATTTTAATTCAACTCGCAGATAAACTACTTGATCATGCAGAACAACCTTATCAAAAAAATTGGTGGAAGGAATTTAGTCGCTTGTTACGTAGCCAAAGACAAAACATTCTAACCGACTTCACTCATGCTGCAACGACTTACCATACCTCATTCCAAAAGGATGTCGAGGCTACGGCGCATCATCTGTATCATAAACTGCAAGAGCAACCTTTTCTCTTAAATAGTTTACGTGCAACTCGAGTTACTGCAGATGCAGCAGCAATTGCCCTGACCTTACAAATGGGTGGCATAGGCCTACATGATTTTATTTTTGCCCCTGCAATACTTACTATTAACACCCTCTTAGCAGAAAGTGCTTTAGGTAGTTATTTGCACAAAAGTGAACATGACTTAAAAAAACATCAATATAATATCGTAAAACAAACGCTTTTTATTAACTGCATTAGCTCAAAACTTTTAGCATTGCCTGAACTATTATCAACAACAAATCATTTCAATATTTCCTCTGCTCAATTACAAACTGCAGCAAATACACTTACTGAAAAACGACATGGACTACGATTACTCTAATTTAGTAAAGTATATTCAGCACTGGGCTGAACAAGCTCAAGGTACAGGCTGGATTAATGATGATATTTTTAAACAAATATCTCAACATGACAACGGCACATTAGAACCTTTATTTTCAAAGGACGCCCATAGTGACTCAAGACCCCTTATTGTTGCTTTTATGGGCGGTACAGGCGTAGGTAAAAGCTCATTGCTTAATCGACTAGCGGGCAAAGCCATCGCTAACGCAGGAGTAGTCCGCCCTACATCTCGAGAAGTTACTTTATTCCATCATCAGTGCTTTACTATTAAACAGTTACCGAACACACTGCCGCTCGACGCCACTAACATCTGCCAACACAATGATGACTTAAAAAAGAATATTATTTGGATAGACATGCCTGACTTTGACAGCACCGAGTCTAGCAATAAAAAATTAGTACTGCGGTGGCTACCTCATATTGATGTGCTAATTTATGTAGTCAGTCCTGAACGCTACAAAGATCAAAAAGCCTGGCAATTATTGCTTTCAGAAGGTGCGCAGCATGCTTGGCTGTTTGTTTTCAATCAATGGGACAAAGGTCAACAAGAACAATTTGTCGATTTTACTCAACAACTTCATAAAGCTGGCTTTGAAAAACCCATCATTTTCAAAACAGCTTGCACCCATGAACCACAATCCGATGAGTTTTCAGAACTAGAATCTAGGATAACCTCGTTATCAACTACACATATAGTTAAACAACTAGAACAGCATAGCTCGCAAGTCCATAAGTTTGATTTAGAACAAACACTAATCCCTGTTAAAAACTCAGTTGGTTCTAATTTAACTGTACAAAAATCACTAGTTCTTTGGCATACCCAATGGCTAATTACCACTAAAGTACTCAAAGATGGCCTTGCCTGGCCCATGAAAAACCTTGCAACTTATGCCGCCGAACACGCTACCGACATTCTCTTACCACAGACTAACGCTTATTCTTGTCTTTGGGATAACTGGGCTCAAAGTCGTTTTGACGATGCTCTTAATGAATTTATTATGTCCATCGACCAGCTAGAAATCCCTGTTAGCCCATTCAAACGAAACCTACAATCAATAAGAGAAGATGCGTCGATAATCGTGCAAACACAAACTGAATTAGCAACTCGACTCGCATTAAACAACCCTGGTAATGTAGTACAACGTACCTTCCTAAAAGGTATGCGCTTATGTGAACTCATACTGCCAATACTTGCCATGACATGGGTTGGTTACAAAGTATTTATGGGATATTACACTAGCGATTTGCTAGACAATCACTACCTAGGTATTGATTTTGCTGTACATAGCGGATTACTAATTTCATTAACGTGGCTTATACCCTTTTTTATTCTAAAAAAAGCACAACCTTCTCTAAAAACCAGCGCACTAAAAGGCCTTCATAAGGGCTTACAAAACGCATTTAACATAATAGAGACAGATGTTTCATTACACATCTCAACCGTCATTGAACAACATAAAGTCCAACTTGATGAACTTTCAAGCCTTATTGATCATTGCAATACAAACATACCAGGCCAAAATCTATCCATACCGAGCGACAGTCCTTTAGTACGAATGCTGATGAAATAAGGTTTTTTCAATCCCCCCCCCTCTTCTAGAATTAAGTTACACCCGACAACATAATATCTAAATATTGCATAATTTGGTTTCCTGATCGAAGACTTAGGGATACCATTACCTTCGCGTGTTTGGAAAACCATAAAAATAATTACTCCTGTCAATCACTCTAACCAAAACCTTTACTCGAGACGCCTCAATGGAAACTTATTTACCTCTTTTCAAAACTATATTTGCCGATTGGGTGCAATTGACAAGTAACGAACCTTTATACGCTGGTGCGCTTGCATTTACCGCTTGGTTACTGACTGCCAGCCTTTATAGTATTAGGATTGCCTTTTTAAATAAACAATCTACTGCCAGAGAAAATGCTCGAATTGATGCCATCAATCAACTGAGCGCAGCACAATTACAAGCGCAAGAACTGCAGCAACAACTCTCTGAGAATACTGAACAACTAAAAATTAACCAAGAATTGGCTATAAATGAAAAAGAACGTGCGGAAAAACTAGAAAATCAGTTAAAAGAGCGCAACCAACAAATAGCCGCTATTATTCAATCTTTCTCAACTAGCTTCGATCTTGGCGAACGCCCAGTACCGCAAACTGAAGACCTAAAAGCGGAAAGCTTATGGCAACAACTTGATAGGACTATCACTCTATTAATCACTCGATTACGCAACGAACAGCAAGCCAAAGCAGAATTACAAACAGCTCTTCAAACAGAAACACTAAAAAGCACTGAAAATGAAGCCGTCATATCGACATTGCAAGCAGGGATAGCCGCCCAAACCATTAAAGTCTCTAATTTAGAACTTCTATTGGAAGAACAAAAAAACACTTTACAGCAGCAACAACAAGAACATGCACAATTTGTTTTAAATCAAAGCTTGATCAATCAACAAGCTGAAATAGTTCTTAACAATACACAAACACAATCAAGCATCGATGTAATTAACAGCCAACCGCCTGTTAATGAGATTCTTTCTATTCCACCTGAAACCATTGCTCCGGTTGAGCCCATCATCGAACCCATATCTACGCCAATAAAAACAGCGACTACTGAATCAACACTAAGCGCTGAAATCACCGAACTCCCACCTATTAAGTCATCCAATGACCAACTAGGCAAACTCAAGAACCTTTTTGGGAAAGCCTTGAAAAAAACAACACCTGAAATTACTCAAGATCAACAAACTGATGCAACTCCCGTTACCACCATTAGCGAAACCTTATCTACACCTATAAAAACAATTGCTACTGAATCAACATTGAGCCCTGAAACCACAGAACTCCCAGCTATTAAATCGTCCAATGACCAACTAGGGAAACTCAAAGGCTTTTTTGGAAAAAAATCTAACAACACAACAAGTACCACACCTGAAATTATTACAAATCAACAGACTGATGTACTTATTGAACAACCACCCATAGAAATAGAACCGGCTACTATTAAGCCAACTAAAAGTCCGCTAAAGAAAATGACATACTATTTCGGTGAAACAAAACAAAGCACAGAAACTAAACCCGAAGTTGCAAAAACGCCCTCTGCACCAGAGGCGATTGAACCAGAGCCAAACAGCTCTGCTAAATTTTCATTTGCTAAACTTAAAAATCTAATTAGTAAATTGCCATAAGATTTTAATTAGATAAGGCGTAATAAGTAAATTCATATTTTATAAGTCCGTAAGTTGTAGGGCGGATTCGCGACAGCAATCCGCCACACATTCGCAAGCTTGAAAACAATCGAACAAAAAACTTCACGAGTAAGCATGCAGTGCAGGATGTGCCGACGCTAGGAGGCGCATCATTCATGAACGATGCGCTTCACTTTGTTCAGCACATCCTATGGCCCTATATGCGCCCACTCCCACGGTGCAGCCCCAGAGCCAGCGGCATCAGCTATTTCCTCTGGACTATAGCCGGGTTCGTTCATCTCATAAAGAAAGTCCCAATCGCTCATATTTTCTCCTTGCCTAATGCAAAGCTAAGCGGGCTGCGCGCTTTTTGTGCAGCTCCGCTTGAGCGTTGAGTTAGACGAATTTAATTTTACTCTGACCCCAATTATTTTTACACGATCAAACTATTTATATCAAATGATCAAAAGATCTGGCTCACTCAGGTGATCGAAGGTCCGTAAGTCGTAGGGCGGATTCGCGATAGCAATCCGCGGCACACACGCAAGATTGAAAACAATCGAAAAAAAACCTCACGAAGAAGCATCCAAGTGAGGGTTAGTTTATCGCTCCGTATGTGGTGGATTGCTAGTGCGAATCCACCCTACGCGAATATTCCGTACAAATTAAACCGACGTACGGCCGTTGCTTTAGCTTTCCGGAATAGGGCAAATTAGAGCTTACCCCACCAGGGTTGCCATACGGAACTTAGGAATCAGTGCAACAATATTAATTTGCTTAAATTTTTAAATCGGATATATCTTTAATCGGAGCATAGCTTTACACGCAAGAAAATTGATCAGATTGGTCTATTCATTCAAGCCAATCTGATCAAACCTTGCTTTACCTACGAATAATTTAAATGCGATTTAAAGAAGCACTAAAATTAACGCCTTTATTGGCTGATTTGGGGTGCTGAAATAGAAAGGTAAAAATAATGTTTAATAAAGAAGCCACAAAAACCATCATGACTACATTATTTATTATTGCTTGTTTAGGTTTATGGATAATAATTCAATTGTTTCCAGAATTCCCCATGAATATGTAATTATTAGTCTCTGTAGTTACACTGATTCGATGTTCTTGATGCTCGTTTTATACCCATCCACAAAGCATACGCCTATTTTTGCCTTTACCGCTGATGTGTTACGTAGCGTTATTTAGATCTTTTCACAAGCCAACTCATCATGTGGAAAGACCGTAAGTCATAAAGCTATTTCACTACCTGCTCTTACGAGTCGGGACAACAAACCTCCGCACACACTCAATATTGAAAGCAATCGAATAAGTAGCCTTTCGAGGAAAGATGGTCGAGGAAGCAGCCAAGTAAGGGTTAGTTTATCGCTACGTTGGTAGCGGATAGGCGCTATCGCTCCGAATCCACCCTACAGATTGATACGCCTTACGGGCGTAAAGGGCTGTAAACTTAGCTGCCGTTAAGGTTGCGGCAGCTATCTACCTGATTATAAGTTATGTAAAGTGTGCAAAGAGCTTTATCGTTTGCCCATCACTACCGATTGAGCTGTGGGCAGAAGAGCGTTGTTCAGCCTGACTGGCTTAAGCGAGGCTGCTTGCTTTTTTAATCGTGGTACGTCCCCTATTATTTTCTTGGTCAAAATACTGACGAAAGACTTCGATAGTAACCCAATAGGGTACATCAGTACTCGATGATAGAGCAGGAAGGCTAAGCATTATACGAATATTCTTATCAAAGATGATCTTTTTGAAATTCAATAAAGAAATTCATGAAAATTATTAAGAAGTTATATGATAAACAGCAACTTAAATCGAGATACTCCCTTTACACATACATGCGCCGCAGCTGCATATTATATAGCCACACTGTGAACATTCCATATCAGTATAGTTATCAAGATGTCGTTTACAATTATAACAATGCGTGATTCTGTGATTGTTGATTTTTCTCAAATAACGGGGCTCTTTGTATTCTATTCCAAGGTTGAGTAAGCGAGCTTTATGCCTTTCAATAGTCTTGGCTATATTTTCAATACTCTGAGCCTTACGTTTACGATCTTCTTCTTGCTTTGCTAGACCCATTTGTATTTCTTGTTCTTTTTTCCGCTGCAAAGCTAAATCATAAAATTGTTTTGGAATAGTCATAGACCCAAAGTTGCCGCTCTTAAAGCCATCTGACTCAAACGGTAGCGTGTCGCCAGTTTCAAATAAAATATCTATTCGCGGCGTTCTTGGTGTGGGCTTGTTTTTTGGAGGCTCTATTTTCAGAAATTGCTGCTCAAACGAAGTCCTAACTGGCACAGGCTCACGATCAGGTCGCGACTTTATGTTTGTTATTTTTCCTTGTCCATATACAGAGTGAATTACAATGCAGCCAACAACCATTTCAAGGTTATCTTGATTATCTTTTGCAAAATCAGAGAACTGTGAAGCTTCAATTGTAACAGTGTTATTGTCCATTATAGTTCCCCCTATATGATCGATTGATAAAAAGGTAAATAAAGTCAGGTCTGGCAACCTTGATAATCGCGCTTAAATTTTAAAGCCCATAAGTCGTAGGACGGTTTCCCGACAACAAACCGCCACTCAATAGAAAATTTCAAACATAAAAAGTCCTGCTAGGAAATATACCAGCGAGCATCGGGTTCAAGGCTTCGATCATGGCGGATTGCTTACACGAATCCGACTTACGGGTTAGTAGTCAGCACCCAGTTCATAGCTCCAATTAATTTTCCAAGTAATGGTCGTCAGGTCCCCCGAGATAGTCTTCCCAGTAAGTCGAATCGGAATCGTCCAGCGAATCTTCCCAGTCTGTAGTCTGAACTAATGATTCATCAGCGCGAAAATTATTTCTTAAATCATCTAACCACTCCTCATCATTTCGAGGATCATTTTTTTGGTTTTCCTCTACTGCCCGCGCGTACTCCTCATACGCAGCATATTTATTCAGCCACTTGGCAAGAGGTATTACTCCATATTCATTATCTCGGTAACCAAGAATCAACGCGAGCGCTAGGCTCTCCTCCAAATTTCTCGGCTTTCTACGTTCGCGAAGAACATCGACAATGCCTTGCTCTTTAGCATTGGCGTGGCGCACGTCCTCAAGAAAGAGAGCTTTGAGCCAATAAAACTGATCTCCTTCACATTTTAACCCAAGGTGATACTCGAACCAGTGAGACTCTTCGACCGTTTCTGGCTTTTCTCCGTCAAAGATGATTGCTTTTAGACGCTTCATTTTATCGGGTGGAGGCTTGACAAAGTCATCGTCGCGGTCGTCTTGATCGACTGTAGCCCAGCGACGAATATCCTCAACTAGGAGATACGGCTCGCTCCCAGTCGTTTCTGTTAGTAAACCAAGTTTGACGAGACGAGACCTTATTGCACCTGACGTCCGAAAATGTCGCTTAACAAGTTTATCAATGTCAAGTCCTGACTCGTAAGCCCTACGAAGCACAATATCCTCATTACTCGACCAAGGCACACCTGCTCGGGGACTTCTAGGATTTGCTCTTTCGCCGACCTCTTTTTTTAACTTTCGAACGATTTCTCGAAGAGCTTCCCGGACCTCGTAGTGGCCCCATACGGAATCCTTAACGATTACTGTGCGGGTAACTGGATCCACACCGTTGAGTATGTGCTGAAGGATTCGCAGTATATCTTTGTTATTCATAATCGTGTCTGCCATTCCCCGAACTCATCTAACAGTTTTAAATTGATAGGGTACTAATAAAAAAAATGCAATGTCCGTAAGTCATAGAGCGGTTTCGCGACAGCAATCTTGTTTCCCGACAACAAACCGCCACTCAATAGAAAATTTCAAACATAAAAAGTCCTGCTAGGAAATATCCGAGCGAGCATCTGGTTCAAAGCTTCGATTATGGCGGATTGCTTGCGCGAATCCGCCTTACGGGTTTTATAATGCTCCGATTTGCTGGCAACTGCCAGCTCATTAGCATTTTGTTGAGCACAATGTTATATTTCATTCGGTACATCAGTGAACAGAAAAAAGACCTTGCAACCCTCATAGAAGTGCAGTCTCATCTTGAAGTGCTCCGCGCTTTCAATGACTTGATAGCAAAACACTTTAGGGTTCTCTCCATGGTGGGGCACGTCGCGAAACTCCAAGTCATTTAGTTTGATGAGTTCAAGGCGGGGTTGCTCGGTCGCTGGATCTGGATCAGTCAATCGCGAGAGAAACTCGGGCACCCACCCCAATTCTCCAGGCCAGCGGTTCCTAAAATGGGCAAAATATAGTGCGTGACCGAGATGCTCAGCAAAGTTATCCAAGCGCTCAATCTCTACTTTGTGCGCAAATCTGTTATCGACACTTAGTGCTCTTTGCGCAAATCTCGCGAGAATGCTCGTAGTGTGTTTGTGTTGCCGCCTCATCTGTCTTCGGTAGTGTTCTCTTCCCACGTAATTGATGCAATCACAACTCGTAATAACGTTTTGGAAATAAACGTCGTCGCAGGACTTTTCTGAATTGTGCGCGTCGCAGGATGGGACCGTCATTAAGTTTTTTCGCAAATCTACTCCTTTGGGGAGGTCTTTCGCTTTTGGAAAAAGGCACTTGGGCGGAACATGCTCGACACCCACGGAGGGCTCATCGCATAGATAGCATTCTGGCATCATGCCTCTCCCAGACTAGCTGCTGGTTCTGAAATATAACATAGAGCTAACCTAGCGCACCACGGAAAGCTGAAAAATAAAACCAAATTATAACAGCGCTCCGGTTGAGCGTAATGTTGGCATAGATGTTGAGTGAACATACTACGAATTACGCCTTACATCATTATTCATCGCCCTAATAAATAAACTACTAACCAACCTACTAGAAGATTTGCTATTAGACAGGTACCTAAAAAACGCCAACTTATTGAAAATAAAACACCATGTGTAAATTTTACTAATGGATTTGAATTATAAAACCTTTTCATTGCGACTTTAAAAAAGAAATACTGAACTATGCATATTGGTAGAATGGGGAGTACGCCCCATTGTTTATTAAGCTCTAGCCCCGCAGGACCATATAAGACTTCTACCGAATTTTTCGAGAAAATCACCAGCAAGATGGGAGAGATGAATATAAGCAGATTAAGTAATGTTACCGTCCCCTTCAAACCAGAATCTATCTTTTGCTTAAGGTTTGATGGTGGCTGTTTAAACGGAACTTCCATATTCTGTAGTGGTCAAGTTTTTTAAGACACAGAGATAGGTTGTTTAATAGCCATATTGGCTTCATAGTTATTGGGAGAGACATATCCCAATGTAGAATGTAATCGCTGACTATTATAGAAACTAATTA
>TBL_comb47_HYPODRAFT_10007882_pt1 | contig 11045 bp, 8 predicted proteins | sample TroBogypolimnion_40_FD_10682 | JGI IMG/M metagenome (IMG submission 10682) | reverse complement strand
ATTCCCTTCTTGCTGGATGCTTAGACCTTCTCCTCGGCCTTGGCCAGCGCCTCGGCCTTCAGCAGCGCATCGGCCTTGGCCTGTGCCGCCGCGGAAAGAGCGGGAGCAGCGGGAGCAGGGGCGGCAACAGGCAAGGGCGGCGTGTTCAAGGCCTGCGGCAAAGAGGGAATGCCCAGGGACTCGCGCACTTTGTTCTCAATTTCATGGGCGAGTTCTGGGTTTTCACGCAAGAACTCGCGGGAGTTGTCGCGGCCTTGACCGATTTTTTCACCGTTGTAAGCGTACCAAGCACCCGATTTGTCGATCACTCGGGCGACCACACCAAGGTCAATGACTTCGCCGTGTCTTGAGATGCCTTCGCCAAACAGAATGTCAAATTCTGCTGTCTTGAAGGGGGGGGCCACCTTGTTCTTGACCACCTTGACTTTGGTTTCGTTGCCGATGGCCTCTTCACCCTTTTTGATGGTACCGGTGCGGCGAATGTCGATGCGAACAGAGGCGTAAAACTTCAAGGCATTGCCGCCAGTGGTGGTCTCGGGTGAGCCGAACATCACGCCAATTTTCATGCGGATTTGGTTGATGAAGATGACCATGCAGTTGGTCTTTTTGATGGTCGCAGTGAGCTTTCTGAGGGCTTGGCTCATGAGACGCGCTTGCAGACCCGGCAAGGAGTCGCCCATGTCGCCTTCGAGCTCGGCCTTGGGGGTGAGTGCCGCCACCGAATCGATGACGATCAAGTCGACAGCGCCTGAGCGCACGAGGGAGTCCACGATCTCAAGCGCTTGCTCGCCGGTGTCGGGCTGAGAGATGAGGAGCTCTTGCAAGTTCACGCCCAGCTTTTGCGCATACTGGATGTCCAAGGCATGCTCGGCGTCAACAAAGGCGCAGGTGCCGTTTTGTTTTTGCATCTCGGCGATGACTTGGAGCGTGAGGGTGGTTTTGCCCGATGACTCAGGGCCGTAAATCTCAATGACCCGACCGCGGGGTAGGCCGCCCACACCCAGTGCGATGTCTAGCCCCAAGGAGCCGGTGGAGACGACTTGGATGTCTTCGATCACTTCACCTTCGCCCAAGCGCATGATGGTGCCTTTGCCAAATTGTTTTTCAATTTGTGCCAATGCAGCTTGTAAAGCTTTGGTTTTTTCACTCAAAGCCGCGAGAGATTTAACAGGTGCGTCCATAATTAACTCCTTAATAATCAACAGGTTAAAAAACAAATCTGAGAAACATCTTTTTTGAACTGGATGCTTAAACAGTAATTTATCCGAAGTGTTAGAGCTTGTAAATAGAAAATATAGTCAGTTTGCCTTATAATATAGAAATGCAACAAAACCGTTCTGATCAGAGGGCATCGAGCGTCGACTGGCGACAAAATCACCTGGGCCGACTCTTGGGTCAAGCCATGCGCCGGTTTGACGAGCGGGTCTTTTACCTCATGGCCCACGACGTGCGGGTGCCGCTGGCCTTGTCGAATTTGGCCAGTCGTGGTCAAGTGACGGCGGCCCACATCCATTTGACCCGGCATTTGGCGATTGAGGGTTCGACCTTGACGGTCTTGGCCCTGAGTGCCGGCATGAGCAAACAAGCCATGGGGGATTTGGTGGACCAGTGCGAGGCTTGGGATTTGGTCGCCCGGAAGGCGGACCCCAGGGACGCGCGGGCCAAGTTGATCTCGTTCACCTCAACGGGCTTGCTCTGGCTCAGGGCCTTTGAGAGCGCGGTGGCCCAGGTTGAAGCGGAATTCAAGTTGGAGGTGGGCGAACAAGTGGCCACCGTCATCGCTTTGGGCTTGGAGGTTTATGCTGGACCGGCCCGCCAAGAAATGCGCTGAGTTCTACAATCCATGGGTCTGCCATCAAACCAAGAGCTGCCCGTGCGCATTCTTCTCGCCCTAGACGACCCCGAGCTGACCCCCAGTGTTGGCAAGAGCTTGCGCGCCATGGGCGCCGTGCTGGCGCAAGCGAGTGGAGAAGACTCGGCACTGCTGGCCCTGGGAGAGCAAGCGGCCTTTGATGTGGTGATTTTGCAAACACCCATTGAGCTCACTCGCGCCCAAGAGATGATCAAACGCGTCAAAGCCCTGGCCGGTTTGAGTGCCGTTTTGGTGCTGAGCGCCAACGCCGATGTGCACTACAAAATCTCGGCCCTGGACGCAGGCGCCGACGAGGTGATGAGCAAGCCTTTTTTGATGCAAGAGTTGGAGGCTCGAGTTCGCGCCTTGGTGCGGCGCCACACCGGGGCCTTGAGCGCGCTCATCCATCACGGCCCTTTGAGCTATGACCAAATTGGACGGGTGGTCCGAATGGAAGAAAAGATGCTCGAACTCTCAGCGAGGGAATTGAGCCTGCTCGAAGTCTTGTTGCAGCGCTCGGGTCGCATGGTGAGCAAGGACCAGTTGGTGGAGAGGCTTTGTCAATGGGGCCAAGAGGTGAGCACCAACGCCATTGAGGTCTACATTCATCGCTTGAGAAAAAAAATCGAGGTCGGCCCCATCCGCATCCTCACGGTTCGTGGCATCGGTTACTGCTTGGAAAAAATCAACGTACCCACCGCCGACGTCGCTGACCCTACACCGCCTCCCAACGCCCACCATGGCCTGGCGCCGCACGAGCCTTGAAGCCAAAAGCGGCAAAGCAGAGATCTGGCGCCTCCAAGGACACGATCAGGACTTTTTCGCCATCTCCAAGGTGTTGAGCACCAAGCGTTCAGTGGCCACTGCACGCGCGATGCCCGGTTGCAAAGCGCATCGTTGCACATGGGCCCAAAGGGCGGGAAATTGGCTCGGTTCGAGCTCGGCAATGGTGCCCCAACGGCACAAGGTCAAGGCATAGGCGTCGAGCGGGCCGGCAAACTCTCCAGCGAGCCACGGGTGGCCTTGGCCCAGTTGCTTGGCAACGAAGGCGTCCAAGGTCTGCAAATGGGCCTTGTAGTGCTGCGTGGCGTGAAGCTTGATGTCGGCTTGCACCGCCGCATCGGGGGAGTAGTTCATGGGCCGAAAGATATGGGTAAAAGTGGGGTGAACGGTGTTGTTCATCCAAGCCAAGGTTTGAATCACTTGGGCGCGCTCAAAAGAGCCCGTGGGCAACAAATGGGCCTGAGGAAAAAGGCCATCCAAGTACACCGTGATCGCCAAGAGTTGGGTGAGCACGTGTTCGCCATCCACCAATACGGGGACTTGTCCTTGTGGGTTGATGGCCCTGAACTCAGGAGTTCGGTGTTCGCCTTTGTGCAATTTGATCATCACCGGTTCAAACGGTGTCCCCGCCAACTCCAGCAGGCAGTGCGGGACAAAGGAGCACGCCCCAGGTGAGAAATAAAGTCTCAGGGCCATGGTGTTCACCTTAAAAAATTAAAAAAAGGAGGCCTAAGCTGACCTGCTCAGCCACTCGGTGATCAAGAGCATAGTGCATTTTGAGCGTCCCTCACTGAGGACGAATACTGATCTCGCCCGCTTGCAACGCTTGCCTCACGCCGTCGATGTCGAGCAGCAACTCACCGCATTCATTGACCCCCAAGGCCCGCCCGCGCCTTGCGTCAGAGAGCTGGACTTGGCGCCCTTTGAGGCAATCCAAGCGGTCAAAGTCGGCCTTGAAGGGGGCAAAACCCGAGGCTTCAAATTGATGCAATGCTTGGCTGAGCGAGACCAAGACACTCGCGAGCAGGGCATGGCGCTCATCGCTTGAGTTCAGTCTCGCCCCCAAGTCGAGGAGTCCTTTGGCCGGTGGGCAGACGACGCCCAAGCCCTCGGTGTTGGGGGTGTGCAAATTAATCCCCACGCCCACCACACAAAACCGGGCTTGTGATGCAGGCGAGCGCAGAGTGGTGTTTTTCTGATCGGGGGCGGTTCTCAGGCTTTGGGTTTCGATCAAGAGGCCGCCCACCTTGGCCGGGCCACGCTCGTCCCAGGCCCAAAGGTCGTTGGGCCATTTGAGGCTCAAGGGCGGTGAGCAGGCAAGGCTTGGCGGCAAAAAAGCAGACAGCCCTTTGACGACCGCCACCCCACAGGCCAAGGACAAGCCCAACCAGTGGAGCGGCTCAAGGGTGCAGGCCATTGAAAAGGCAATGCTTTGGCGCGGGGGGCTGAGCCACGGTTTGCCCGATCGGCCCCGTCCAGCGGTCTGTTTTTGCGCAATCAAGACCGTGGCTTGGTGGTCCAACTGGTGGCCTCGGCGCATGAGTTCAGACGAGGTGGAGTCGATTTCTTTGACCAACTCAATGCGCCAATGGGCGAGGGATTCGCCCAGGGACCGCTGCAAAGTCTCCTCGATCCAGGGGTGTTCCATGGCGCTCAAAACGGTTTTACGGGGATTTATTTCTTTTTCTTTTTGGGCGGTTTGGGGGCCAAGAGCGTGCCTCGGCAAAGGGGTGAGCCACACCAGCAAGGGTATTGGGCTTTGAGCTTTGCGGTATAGCGCTCATCAATGATGAGGCCATAGTCGTAGTTGAGCTCTTCGCCCGCTGCGATTGCTCTAATCGATTTGATAAAGACGCGGCCATTTTTTTCATCGGCTTCACAATTGGGATCACAAGCGTGGTTGATCCAACGCGCCCGGTTGCCAGCCGACCCACCATCGATCACGTGCTTTTCATTGATGTGAAAATAAAAGGTGTGGTTGGGGTCACTCGGATCGTGCGGATGGCGTCTTTGGGCCTCGCGCCAAGTGATGACCTCCCCTTTGTATTCAATGATCTTCTTCCCAGGCTCGATGTCGACCAGGGCAAACACGCCTTTGCCGTGGACCCCAGAGCTGCGGGCTTCGATGCGTTTTTTGGGGGAGAGCTTGGACTTTTCTTGGGTGGACATGGTGGGATTTCAATTCAGTAAAGGCGCCTGTCAAAATGAGCAGGTGAACACGTTCAAGAGGACAATTTTAGAGGTTTTGCCAACTTGCCGCCAAAAAAGTTGGACAATGCCATGCATGAAGGACACAACTCAATGAGTAAAACACTGGTAATTGCTGAGAAACCATCGGTCGCGCAAGACATTGTTCGCGCCCTCACCAGCGTGGCGGGGAAGTTTGAAAAGCACGACGACCATTTTGAGAGTGAGACCTATGTCGTCACCAGTGCCGTGGGGCATTTGCTCGAGATCAAAGCGCCCGAAGAGTTTGATGTCAAGCGCGGCAAGTGGAGCTTCGCCCACCTGCCCGTGATACCGCCCCACTTTGAGCTCAAGCCCGTGGACAAGACCAAGTCTCGGCTCAACGCCGTGGTCAAACTGGTCAAACGAAAAGACGTCACCGCCTTGATCAATGCTTGTGATGCTGGGCGCGAAGGCGAGCTCATTTTCCGGCTGATTGAGCAATATGCGGGCAGCAAAAAAGACCTTAAAAAACCCGTCAAGCGCCTTTGGCTTCAGTCCATGACGCCCCAGTCCATTCGAGACGGCTTCAACGCCTTGAGAAGCGAGCAGCAAATGCAAGGCCTGGCCGATGCGGCGAGATCACGCTCCGAGGCCGATTGGTTGGTGGGCATCAACGGCACGCGCGCCTTTACCGCCTTTAACTCTCGCGATGGCGGGTTTTTTCTGACGACGGTGGGTCGCGTGCAAACCCCCACTTTGTCGGTGGTGGTCGCGCGTGAAGAGCTGATCCGCAAATTCATCTCCCGCGACTATTGGGAAATTCACGCCAATTTTCAGGTCAAGGCCGGCGAGTACGTCTCCAAGTGGATCAACCCCAACCACAAAAAAGACGACACCGATGTCGAGAAAAAAGCCGATCGCCTCTGGAGCGAGTCCGATGCCCAAGCCGTTGCCCTTGCCGTGGTGAACCAGCCAGGTGTCGTCACCGAGGAGAGCAAGCCCACCACCCAGGCGGCCCCCGCCTTGTTTGATTTGACAAGTTTGCAGCGCGAGGCCAATGGCCGCTTTGGTTTTTCCGCCAAGTCCACCTTGGCCCTGGCGCAAAGTCTTTATGAGCGCCACAAGGCCCTGACCTACCCCAGAACCGACTCCAGGCATTTGCCCGAGGACTATTTGCCCACGGTCAAAGACACCTTTGAGATGATTGCGGGCAGTGGCATGAAGCACCTCTCGAGCTTTGCCAAGACGGCCATCAAGAGCAACTTCATCAAAGCCAGCAAGCGTGTGTTTGACAACAGCAAAGTGAGTGATCACTTCGCTATCATTCCAACGCTGGAGGAGCCCAAGGGCTTGTCTGAGCCCGAACAAAAGCTCTACGACTTGGTGGTGAGGCGTTTCATGGCGATCTTTTACCCCTCGGCCGAGTTCTTGGTGACCACCCGCACGACCCAGGTCAAGCTCAGCGACGTCACGCACCATTTCCGGGTCGAAGGCAAGGTGTTGGTCAACGCGGGGTGGATGAGCATTTACGGCAAAGACGCGAGTGACGATGAGCCCAACGCCAAGACCTTGGTGGCGATTGAGGCCGGTGAGCATAGCCACACCCAGGATGCCCAGGCCAAGGCTTTGAAAACCCGCCCGCCCGCGCGATTTTCAGAAGCGACGCTCTTGGGCGCCATGGAAGGGGCGGGCAAATCCATTGAAGACGATGAGCTCAGAGAGGCCATGCAGGAAAAGGGACTGGGCACACCAGCCACTCGGGCGGCCACCATCGAGGGGCTTTTGAACGAAAAATACATGCTCCGTGACGCTCGGGAATTGATCCCCACGGCCAAAGCGTTTCAACTCATGACCTTGTTGCGCGGCTTGGGCGTGGAGGAGCTCTCCAAGCCTGAGCTCACTGGCGAGTGGGAGCATAAATTGTCCTTGATGGAGCACGGTGAGCTCTCGCGCGAGTCGTTCATGAAAGACATCGCCGACATGACCGAGCACATCGTCAAAAAAGCCAAAGAGTACGACAAGGACACCATCCCAGGCGACTACGTCACCTTGACCACGCCGTGTCCCAAGTGTGGCGGGCAAGTCAAAGAAAACTACCGTCGCTACACCTGTCAAGGCGTTGATGGGCAAAGCACCGGATGCGGTTTTTCTTTTGGCAAGACCCCAGCTGGGCGCGCCTTCGAGTTGACCGAAGTGGATGCCTTTTTGGCCAACAAACGCATTGGCCCCTTGGATGGGTTTCGCTCCAAAGCGGGCTGGCCTTTCAGCGCCGAGATTGCGCTCAAATTCAATGAAGAGGAACAAAACTGGAAGCTTGAGTTTGATTTTGGTGAAGACAAGAATGCGCTCGAGAGCGGTGAGTTGGTTGACTTTGGTGAACAAGTGCCCTTGGGGGCGTGTCCGTCTTGCGGTGCACGGGTGTTTGAGCGGGGGCAAAACTATGTGTGCGAACACTCGCTGCCCAATGTGCTGCAGGCCACGCCGACTTGCACCTTCAAGAGCGGCAAAATCGTCTTGCANCAACCCGTGGAGCACGAGCAGATCAAAAAACTGCTGGAGACGGGCAAAACCGATTTGCTTGATAAATTTGTCTCGATGAGAACACGCCGCGCGTTCAAGGCCTATTTGGCTTGGGACGCCACAGCGGGGAAAGTCCAGTTTGAGTTCGAGCCCAGAGTCAGCAAGTACCCACCGCGTAAAACGCCGTCCAAAACAACGGGTAAAGTGGCTGGTAAAGTGGCAGGGAAAACAGTCGCCAAATCGGGCAAAGCCACCGCCACCGCCAAAACCACCGCCAGCGCCAAGGCGGTGAAGGCCAGCAAGCCCAAAACCCCAAGAAAACCCAGCGCCGGACTCGTGCCCAGCACGGCGTTGGCCCAGGTGATCGGCAGCGACGCCGCGCCCAGGACCGAGGTGATCAAAAAACTCTGGGATTACATCAAGTCCAAGGGCCTACAAGACCCCAAGGACAAGCGCAAAATCGTCTGTGACGCCTCTTTGCAGGCGGTGTTTGGCAAAGACGAGGTCAATATGTTTGAGCTCGCTGGCTTGATTGGTGCCCATTTGAGCGCAGCCTAATTCTCAACACGATGTCGCCCCCACTACGCAGTCCCCTTGGGGGGGGGCCTGCGAGTGTTAAAGCCTCAAGCGTGGATAACTTCCCAGACCCGCGCGGGGGTGAGGGGCATTTGAAGCGACTGGGTTTTACCCGCCAAACCGTGCCTGGCCAAAGCATCGGCCACGGCGTTCACCACCGCGGGTGTGGCGCCTATGGTGCCGAGCTCACCCACCCCTTTGACGCCGAGCACATTGTTCTTGCACGGCACGCTTTGGTCCATGTGGGTGCTGAAAAACGTCGGCATGATGTCGGCGTGGGGAATGGCGTAGTCCATCAAGCTGCCCGTGAGTGGCTGACCGGTGGTGGGGTCATAAATGACACCCTCGCACAAGGCTTGACCGATGCCTTGTACGGCACCGCCGTCGAGTTGGCCTCTCACGATCATGGGGTTGACGACCCGGCCCACGTCGTTCATGGAGGTGTAGCTGCACAGCTCCACCACACCGCTCATGGGGTCCACTTCCACTTCACAGATGTGGCAGCCATTGGGCCAAGTCGCCCCTGTGGCCGAGGTGGTCGAGTCGAGCTCAATGCGTGAATGGGGTTCTTGGGCTGCGAGTTGGCCCAAGGAAACCGTCAAATCGGTGCCTTTGACGCTGAACTGCCCGGCTGCATAATCCAAGTCCGAGGCCGAGGCCTCGAGACTCTTGGCGGCGAGTTCGCGGGCCTTGTCCAATGCTTGTTGTGAGCCCACCGAGACGGCCGAGCCACCGGTAAAGAGCGAGCGAGAACCCACCGACCCAAAGCCCGCACCGCGGTCGGTGTCGCCCATCACCACACGCACTTGGTCAATGTCGACGCCAAAGACATCGACCACCAGCTGTGACAAAGACGTGGCAATGCCTTGGCCCATGGCATTGACGGCGGTGAAGACCTCAATCACACCATCGGCCAAAATGCGCACATTGACTTTTTCCTCCATGGCGTTGCCGCCGGTCCACTCCAGAAAAGTGGCAATGCCCAGGCCACGCCAGAGGCCACGGGCCTCGGAGGCTTTCGCACGGGCTTCAAAGCCATTCCAATGGGCGAGCTCCAAGGCTTGGTTCATGATGGACTCAAAATTGCCGGTGTCATAGACTTGGGCCATGGCATTTTTATAGGGCATTTGGCTGGGCTTGATCATGTTGGTGCGTCGCAGCGTCAAGCGGTCGATGCCGCTCACGCGCGAGGCCTCGTCCATGAGGCGCTCGATGTTGAAGATCGCCTCAGGCCGGCCCGCACCCCGGTAGGCCCCGGTGGGCGCGGTGTTGGTCATGACCGCTTTGAAGTGGTAGTCAATGAGGCCAATGTCATACACCCCGGTTTGCACCCAAGGGCCAATCAAGAGTTGAATGGCCACGCCAGTCATGCCGGGGTAGGCCCCCACATTGGCGAGATTGGAGACTTTGAGCGCCATGATTTTCCCTTTGGCGTCGAGGGCCATGCTGGCGTGGGTCAAGACGTCGCGACCGTGGGCGCAGGCCAAAAAGTCCTCGGATCGTTCGGCCTGCCATTTGACGGGTCGCTTCAACTGATGCGCGCAAAACGCCACCATCAAGTCCTCAGGGTAGGCGCCGGTTTTCATGCCAAACCCCCCCCCCACATCGCCCACGATCACCCGGATGTTGGCAGCAGGAATGCCAAAAAGGTCGGCAATTTGGGTGTGCGGGGCGCTGGGCATTTGTGAGCTCATTCGAACAATGAGTCGCTCGCCGTCCATGTGGGCTTGGACACTGCGAGGCTCCAGCGTCAAGGGGATCAAGCGCTGGTGGGTGATGTCCAAGGTGACCACGTGGGCGGCAGTGGCAAATGCACTTTGGACTGTGTCCGACTCGCCATATCGGGTCTCGGCAACAACGTTATCCGGCACGTCAGCGAGCAGGGGGGCAGCGTCACTCAAGGCGCTGTCCAGGGTCACGGCGCAGGGCAAGGGATCGTACTCTACGAGCACAGCTTCGCAGGCGTTTTTGGCCGCTTCTAGGCTGGTCGCGACCACGCCCACCACGGCTTCGCCGACAAAACGAACACGCTGCGTGGACAAAATGGTGCGCGTGGCCGAGGCGATGGGCGAGCCGTCGGCGCGTTTGAAGCCCATTGGCTTGGCCATGGGCTTGACACCGATCTGGGCCATGTCTTGGGCGGTGTAGACGGCCAAGACGCCAGGCATACCAATGGCCGCAGCGGTGTCGATGGAGACAATGTGGGCGTGGGCATGGGGGGAGCGCACAAAGGCGAGATGCGACTGGCCCGGGTGGGCGACGTCATCGGTGTATTGCCCCAGGCCTTTGAGCAACTGAACGTCTTCGATGCGCGACACGGCTTGGCCACTGCCATATTTGTAAGCTAATTGATTCACAAAAACTCCCGACCCAGTTGAAAAATGAGGAAAAAATAACGAGCGCCCAAACGCGCCAATGGAGGTGCCTTCAAAGGCATGGGATGTGATTATGTCTGTTTTGACAGGGCTCTGTGCAATGGGGTTTTGTTCTGCGTCAAAAAAAATGGAGCCCTGCCGGGTCTTGTCTGCGTCACGGGGTGGAGCGCCAAACACTGCTGTCGGTGTACACAGCTTGCAAGGGCCAGCGTTGCCCACGCAAATGGTCCTGCATGCATTGCACCACCAAGGGGCTTCGGTGTCTGGGTGCACTGGCCAACACTTCTTCAGCACTCAGCCACAGCGTGCGGACAATGCCGTGGTCCAAGGCTAGGCTTGGAAAGTGTTCTAACAGCTCACCAGCGAAGGCAAAGCGCAAATAGGTCACGTCTTCAAACTGCGGGTGTGAGGGCTCGTGGCGCTGAAACCGAGAGAGGTAAATCCCGACCAAATGAGTCGGTTTAAAGCTGTGTCCACATTCTTCCAGTGCTTCGCGCGCGCACGCCTCTTGGGGTGACTCGCCAGGCTCCAAGTGACCGGCAGGATTGTTCAGTCGCAAGCCCTCGGGGGTATGCTCTTCAATCAGCAAGAAACGACCGTCTCGCTCAATGATGGCGGCCACGGTGACGCTGGGAGACCACCGGGTCGTGGCAGGGGTAGCAAGCGCGGTGGGTTTGGGGGGCGGCAGGTTCATGGGCTGTGGGTCCTTCAAAAGGGGGAGGTGGTGAGGGTTGTCGCAGGGGCCCTGGGAGGGGTTGTTGGAGGGCATG
>TBL_comb47_HYPODRAFT_10007880_pt1 | contig 11049 bp, 17 predicted proteins | sample TroBogypolimnion_40_FD_10682 | JGI IMG/M metagenome (IMG submission 10682) | reverse complement strand
ACCTATTGTTACAAAACAAGAGGACTGAGAGAATTATGCTATTGTGATAAAAAAATATTAACAATCAATAGATAAACCTCAGTCAAAAAACTGAGGTTTTTTTATGTCTAAAAATTAAATAAAAAAGATGAAAGTAATTAATGTTGTAAGTAATGATAATATGGCTAAGTTTAGTCATTATTGTGGTGGTAATTTATACTACACTGTAGATGTAGATGGTGAAACTTATATGTTTGATATTAACACTGATCCAAAAGAAGTTGGAACCGCTGTTTTTTCAAACGAAATGAAAGCTATCACTCTCATGCGATGGATTAGAAAATGTATTGAGAATGAAGAATTTATCAAGATAAAATAAATTCGGTTTGGTCCTGTGATGAAATTGGCGAGAACATACGACGCTTAAACCGTCGTGGTCGTGATAGACCGTGAGGGTTCGACTCCCTCCAGGATCACAAATGCTCCAGTAGTCCAATAGGTAGAGACAAAAGACTTAAATCTTTACAGTACCAGTTCGAATCTGGTGTGGAGTACAATTAAAAATGCCTTCGTGGCGGAATGGTTTTACGCAGCTGTCCAAGAAGCAGTGACCGAAAGGTTTGTGGGTTCGACTCCCACCGAAGGTACAAATATGCTCCTGTAGCCCAACGGTAGAGGCAACAAGCTTAGAACTTGTCCAGGTATCGGTTCGAATCCGATCAGGAGTACAAAATTGTATAACTAATAATATAAAAATATAGGACGTGACACATTTTATATATAGAATAAAAAATAAAATGAGAAAGGATATATTTTTAAGAAAAATTGAAATTTTAGATTGGATTGATCAAAATAAATCAAAAGCTTTTATTTGCAGAGAATTAAAATGTAAAGCTGAAACATTAAATTTTTGGCTGTTAAGATTTAATATAACATATAAAGGTAATCAAAGTCTAAAGGGTCAAAAAATTAGTACAACAAAAAAAAGTGCAATGCATTATATAGAAAATGATATTATTATAGCTGCGCATAAATTAAAAAATAAATTAATAGAAGAAAAAATAAAGGAATATAAATGTGAAAAATGTAAATTAAGTAAATGGAATAATATTGATATTCCATTAGAATTACATCATATAGATAAAAATAGATATAATAATAAATTAGAAAATTTACAAATATTATGCTCAAATTGTCATGCACAAGAACATTCTAATGAAAATAGAAATATAACGGATAATAATTTAAGTTATTTAGATGAAGATATAAAAAAATTAAATAGTATAAATTATACTAAAATATTATTTGATAAATATGTGCCTAAAAAAATTAAAAATGAATTAAAATCAATACGGATTATCAAAAAATATTATTGTGAATGTGGTAAAGAGATAAAAAAAACTTCTAAACAGTGTGAAGAATGTTATCGTATAAATGAAAGAAAAGTTAAAGATAGACCATCAAGAGAAGAATTGATTTTAATGGTTAAAGAGAGTAGTTTAGAAGCAGTTGGTAGAAAGTATAATGTGACTGGTAATGCAGTTAAAAAATGGTTAAAAAATGGTCCTGTGGTGCAACTGGAGTGAGACACAGCATACTCAAAACATGTTCCTTAACTGGTGTGGGTTCGAGTCCCACCAGGACTACCGCTACAAATTACAAATTAATAGTCTAATTTCCAAAACATTTTTTGGAAATTAGACTATATTGTTTTAAATAAAAAACTAACAAATATGAAAAATATTATTATCTTTATATTATTTTCATTTTTAATTTCATGTGGAAATATTAAAGAACAAAAACATGCAGAATTAGCTGTAATCGACAGTATTAATCACAATTTTAATAAAATTATGGATTCAATAAAACCTGATGAGATATATTTAAGTCGAGTTGTCACTCTTAAAGATATTAGAGATAAAAATTTATATAGTGTAAATTGCAAATTTTGTCATGGTGAGAATGGTGAGGGTGATGGTGTTAAGGCAAGATTAAATCCAATTATTTGTCCATTTGATTTGACAAAAGAATCTCATTCTGATAATTTTGTATATTGTATTTTATTAAATGGTAAATATAATATGACATCTTATAAAAAGAAATTAGATGAGAGTAAAATAAAAGTATTAGTAATCTATATTAAAAAATTTAAAAAATGAAAATATTTTTAACTGAAATATATAAAACTGTTATAGTTGATTTAAAATATGACAATAAAAATAAATTGGATTATATTGTTAATCTTTTAATACTTTTTGGATGTATTATTGGGACTTATTTTTTATTAAAATTAATTTAATATGCTTATAATAGGAATTGCTGGAGGTTCTGGTTCTGGAAAATCAACCCTTGTAAATAAAATTATTGAGAAATTAAAAGATAAAGATGTATCTGTAATTTCACAAGATTCTTATTATTATGATTGTGGCCATCTGACAATTGAAGAACGAAAAAAGATTAATTATGATCACCCAGATAGTATTGAATTTGATTTACTTATTGATAATTTAAAGAAATTAAAGTCTGGTGAGGAAATTAATCAACCTATTTATTCTTTTGTAACTTCTTTAAGATTTGAAGAAACTATAACAATTAAGCCACAAAAAATTATTATCGTAGAAGGTATATTATGTTTATATCCAGAAGAATTAAGAAAATTAATGGATATAAAAATATTTGTTGATTGTGAATCTGATATACGGTTATCTAGAATTATTATGAGAGATATTATTGAACGTGGCAAAAGTATAACTGATACAATTCAACGATATGAAGATACAGTAAAACCAAGTCATTTACAATTTATTGAACCATCAAAAAGATATGCTGATATAATTGTTCCAGAGGGTGGGAGTAATAAAGTAGCAATTGAAATTATTTCACAATATATTAAAAAACATTTACATGATAATGAAAATAAATAAACATTCTTAATCTGTTTAACTATATAAATTATCTTTGAAAACGTCGAAAGATTGGTGGTCAGCCCTAAAACGATGAGGAATCTAATTCTTCATCGTTTTTTATTTAATAAATGTTAATTCTTTGTTTTTTATGCTACCAGTAACACTAAAATTTTCACTTTCTTGTATCACAGAAAAATTAAATTCTTCATCATTCTCTGTTATAATTTTTGTTCTGTCATCTTTAAAAGATTTTAGAGTTTTAACTTTTTCAATAGCTTCTGAAAAATTATTAGCTTCTACTCCAGAATTTTCAATGCTTAATAATACAGTTCCTTTTTTTATTTCTTCATTTAATATAAATATCATATCTTTAATTTTTTATAGTGTCGTTTTATTTTGTAATTTATTAATTGCCTGTTCAATAATATTTATTGATAACGCTTTAATATTTCTTAAATTAAAATCACCAACTGTTTTAGTGTTCCACAATTGATCTATTTTAATTGAAACTTTACTTAATGGTTTACTACCAATAACTTTATCTGCGTCGTCAACCATTATATCTGCGTAATTCCATTTATCTTTTGCATTTTTCACAAATATAATCTCGTCAAATTTAAATCCGCATTTATTTATCCAATCTTTTGCGGCTTGTTTTGACTCTTCTGTTGGTTGATAAGTTATGATATTTAAATTAAACCCACGGGGTTTAACGATAACATCAAAAATATTATTTATAGTTTCAACTGCATCTGGATAAGGTTGAGCAATACCAAAAACTTCAGCTTTAGTTTTGTTGAACCAATCTTGAGGTCTCTCGCCATTATAATCCATCTGCTGATACCAAAACCAATTATCATTAATTGCTGGCTCTTTATCTGGAAAATATTGTTTATAAAGATTATTATAGCCTTCACTAAAATTGCATATTGTACCATCAATATCAATACCTATTTTTACTTTGTTATTAAATGTTTCGTATAGTTCTAAATGTATCATTATTAATTATTTATTTGTAAATATACTAATTTTTTTTAAAAATAAAAAAATTAGTGATTAAAAATTTATATATAAAATAAAAAAAATAGCTTAATGTTTTTAACTTACAAAGATCATATCGGATTAAAAAAAGTTTCAACGTTAATAGACACTAAAAAGAACGCTGAGAGAAAAATTCTTAATGCTATAAAATATTATAGATATAAAGATATAGGTTCAGATTTATTAAATAAACTTAGAGATCATTTTTTAAAAAATGATAAAATTACATATCCTGAATATATTTATCATGAAAATTGGTATGAAAATGGTTATAAATCATTTATGGATTTTTTTACAAGAAAATTGACTAACAAAAAATACAACGAATTATCAGATAACGCACAAAAATGTAAAATGATTATTCCAAATGAGAGTTGGATAGAAGGACTTGGTAATTTTAAAGATACTAAAAAAATTGTCAGATTAAAAAAAGATTCACCTGAGGTATTAAGTGAATTAAAAAAAGTAGGTATAAATATTCCAACATATAATTATATAGATATGAAATTGTTGGTGACTTATTATCATAGAATTCATATGCCAGTTACGGGTATAATAAAAGATATGATTCCAATTGAAGGAGTTGATGATTTTTTTGGTAATAATTCATTATGGATTCTTGAGATAGAAACAAAGAAATCGCCAGTTTATTTATTATTAGTTGGTGAGAGTACTATTCAAGATTTTGACTTTTTAGTTGAAAAAAAAGATAAATTAAATATATTTGACACAATAGGATATTTTAATTGGGGGTCACAGACATTAATATTCTATAATCCTAATGATTATAATGATCTACAAATTGAAGAAAAAACAAAAGTATTTGTTGGTGACTGTATTTTTAAATAAGATATTTTTTCATTTTAATAATCATCGACATTAATGATTCTGCAAAAATCTCATTTAATTCTTGAATTTTATCCGAATCTTTTTTACCATCTTTAATATACAAATCTTCATTAGTTTCCTGAAAAATTAAAGGGGCTCTATCATTTTCAGCTTTTAATTTATTTAATCCATGAGTTGCTTCAATATATCCATAGGTACTATTATATTCTGTATTTTTTTCTATACTATGATGTAGTCGTTTATCTAATTCTTCCAAATAACAATCTATATATCTTTCAGGACATGTATATGTACCACCTTTTGGATCTAATTTACTATTTTGCCAATTGCTAATAACAATATCTTTAGTCATTTTTTTACCAGATAAATCTTTAATGCTAGAATTTGTTGAGTGACCATCAAGAATAAATATTTTCTTTGTGCTTTTTATTTTTTCGTGGTAAGGTATATGATAATTTGTTATTAATAACTCCCTTAACTTTTTATCTGGCTCTTGATCTGCTTTGTATATTTGTGTTTTTTCATAAACTAATGGAACGCAATCATTAATATCTGGCTTTCTATTGACATTTATAATTACATTAGATATAGTATTTAAAGCTTGATTATTTCTCATGATGTGTCTAAAATCATAAAGATCATCAGTATACCAATCAATACAATAATTTTCTAATTTTTTTTGATGATTAGATAAAGATGATTTTTTTATTTCTGATGGTAGAAAAGTTCCACTATGAGGGATAGTAATTAATACATTACTAAAAATATCAAAATTTGAAAATTTTTTAATCATTAATCCATATGTATTATTAGGTTGCTCTTAAATTGTTTATTACCTTTAATTACAACTGCGACATGATGATTTTTTGTTTTATTATTATCATCTACATCGTGCCATCTAGTTTCTAATTCTTCAAAAGTTAAATATGTTCTAACAACTGATGATGGATCTTCAAAGAATAAACACGTATCATTGTAACCAATTGCGACTACATAATGACCATCATTATAATCTGTATTCCAGTCTAGGTTATCTTTAGAATAATCTCTCCATGCTTGTAATAATAATATTGATGGTATTCCTTCATCTATCAGGTTGGTTATATTTTTTATAGTTGTATTTCTAAGTATTTCTGCTTCTAATCCATAAAGTTCTGCAACTTCTTTCATTTTAGATAATTTTGTTCCATGCTCTATAATACTAGTTTTTTTTGTACCTAGAAGATTTATCAATTCATCTTCTCTTTTTTCAATTCCGTAATATATAAGAACTTGTTGTAGAGCAGTTACACCACAGTCAAAATTATAAATTTGCCTGAGTTCGACAAAATCAAGTATAACTTTTGGCTTATTTTTAAATTGCTCAAATAATTTTATTCTTTTCATAAAAAAATTTTATTTTTTAATTCTGTATTATTTTCAATAAAAATCATTGCTGTTTTAAATGATGTTATACCTGAACCGCTACCATTTATCTTTTTATAATTTTCTTCTGTTAATTCTAAATTATTATCAATAACATTTTTTAATAAATAAAAAGATTTATTATTATTATAATTAGTTATATTTTTCTTTCCTGTTTTTTTACCAATTTCAGAAGCCTGTATAGTAACCTTTTTTCTAAATTCTATATCTTGCCATTTTTTAGTAAGATTTTTGGTTCCAGTTTTAGAACGAACATTAAACATCATTTCTTTAAATTCAGGATCATTATTTAATTTTGTTATATTTTTAGTTGCAGCTTTACTAACGTTTTCTCTAAAATCTAAATTTAGCCATAATTTATTAATATTATTACTACTAATTTGTTTCATTATTTCTCTATATTCTGTATTTTCCCATAATTTAGTAACAGTATCACTGCATTTTTTAGTCATTTTTTCTCTATATTTTGTATCTTGCCATTTTTTAAGTAAATTTTTAGTACCAGTTTTACTTTGAACATCTTTCATCATTTTCCTAAATTCAGGATTATTCCATATTTTTTCATGTAAATTTTGAATATTTTTACTGTGATATATAATATGATCTCTTTCGCCCATCCACTCCAAGTTATCAGGATGATTATTTGTTTTGTCGAAATCTTTATGGTGGGTCACCCAGTTATGATTATTGTTTATATTATTATTTGGAAATTCAGTTGGCGGCTCTCCATTAAAATATTTATTAATTTCTGTGTGTACAAATTTCCATTTATTTTCAAAATATTTTAAATAACCCTTATTATCTAATTTACAATCAAATTTTTCATATATTTTTTTATACTCATTTTTTATATTCATATTTATATTCATATTCATATTCATATATATAATTTTATAAAACTTGGTTTTTTATTTTTATATATAATACATAAAAAATAATTTTTATAAAATGAAAAAGATAGTAAGTTTTGATAATTTTAAAATAAATGAATTATCATCAGTGTTAGCTGATAAAGCTAGTAAAGTTGCTAACGATCAAGGAAGATATGGACAAGCTGCTACGTTTAATAATTATGCAGTAAATAATTCTTTTGGTGATTTTATAGGTAAAAACTTCAGTGATGGAGTAGGGCAATATAATTATACAATAACAGAAGTAAGTATGTATGGTAAAATAAAGTTAATTAAAAGAAAAACAGATACCGTAGGCTCTGTTATTTATGTCCAATATAATGAATTTGAGGATAAATTTAATATAAATTCTAAAGAATCCACTAATGTAGAATGGCAACATCAACATGGGCGAGAACCAGAAATTGGAACTAAATTATATATTGATAAAATTGGTGGTCAATTATTTTGGAAAATATCTAAAATATTAAATCCAGAAACAAAAATAACACCAAATAATTTAGGTGATTTAATTGTAAAAAAATAAATAAAAATATGAAAAAATTAGTAAGATTTAATGAATTTACACCTAATTTAAGGGAAAGTGTAGAAGAGATTATACCAGAAGGATTACCAGAATTACCAGAAGAAACTGTAAATAGTGATCCTAGAATGTCACCAAAATATGGCTTGGATTATGATGAGAAAATTGAAAAAATTAAAGATTTTCTTGACAATGATGCCGATGAAGGTGTTATTGATTCTATGATAGAACAATTACGTGACGCACTATTAGAAATGGAACAACAAGGTTTTGTAGATGAAGAAACTACAGATGAATTAGATGATAAACATGATGGTGATTGGATTAATTGGATAAAAGATGTAATTGAATTGCCTGATTTTCCAGAAGAAGTGTTAAATAATTTAATAGGTATTATTAATGATTCAACTGACCCTGATAATCTAGAATATTTATCAAAAGATAATGATGACGATTTAGATGATGATTTAGAAGATGACGATTTAGACGATGACGATTTAGACGATGATGTAGAATGTCCAGATTGTGATGGTACAGGTTTAGATGATGAGGGTGAAGACTGTGAAAGATGTGAAGGCACAGGTCGAGAATATAGACCTTATGATATACCACCAGATAGGTAATTAATTATAAATATAAAAAAAGACGATAATTTATCGTCTTTTTTTATATATTTATAATTGATTATCTTCTTCGTGAGCCTCCACTATAACTTCTGACATAATGAGGTGCAGAATGACTAACTGAATAATGAACAGGTTGTGTATGAGTTTGTACGTGATTTGGTGAAACGTTTCTATAATTTAGTGATCTAGTTACAGGTTTTGTTGAACCCCCATTTTTATATGCTGGAGAAACACTTCTATAATTTGATATTGTTGCAGTCCTTGGTGAAACATTTCTATAATTTTGTGGTCTAGAATAGGTTTGTTTATAATTATTATTTGGTCTATAATCTTTTTTTATAGAATGTGAATAATTATGATAACTATTAAAATTATTATATGTGTAATATCTGTTATTCCAATAAGGATATAATCCCCAATATCCAAAATCATAAAGTCCTAAGCCAAATCCATAATTAAAACCAAAGCCATAATTCAGACCATATCCATACAATCCAAATCCAAAATATGGATTATAATCCCAATATGAATAAGGATTAATTAAAAAACTATAATTTGTAAAGTTATCATCAATTTCTGAATTATAATATAATGTATCAGAAACTTCCGATTGTGGAGTATAATATGCATCATCAACATACTTTTTTGTTGATGTTTTTTGAACTGTGCAACTAATTGCTAAAGTCAAAATAATTAAAAATAAAAATAACTTTTTCATGTTGATATTTTTTATTTGTATATATTTAATTTCTATATCTGATATAATCTATTTTAACGTTAAATTTATTTAATTTATTCATATAAATAATGACAATTACAGTTATCTGAAAATATTTCTCTCATAGTTGGCAAAGCCTTTTTATTTTCAATAATTTTAAAATCTTCTATATTTTCAATAATTTTAAAATCTTCTAACATAATTGGTAATACTATTGCTGAGTTTGTTGGTTCAGCTTCTTTAAATCCTTGCGGTCCTTTATATAGATTTGCATATAATTTTGATTTTTCATTAGCATATTCAGTCATCCAAATACTAAATCCTGAAGTTCCTGATACACCTAATGTACCTGACGAGCCTGATACACCTGATGAACCTGATAATCCTTTTGAGCCTTGTGAACCGAAACCTGATATACCTGAAATTGGTAAATTATCATTTTTATTAAAATCTTCAACGGTCTTAAAATATTTCATACTATTTTTTACTTTTTATAGTAAAAAATAGGTAAATGGTTTTCTTATATTTCGGTTCCTGTTTTACAATTTTCCAAATTTAATATTGCACCAGATTCAATAATCAATTTATCGGTAAGAATCATACCAGTTAATTTTGAAGTTTCTTTTAAAATAATTAATCCTGTTGCAACAATATTACCTTTTATTTCACCAGAAATTTCAGCATCTGTACATTTAATTGTACCATCTATATATCCTGCTGATCCTATTAGAATTTTACCGTCACATGATATATTACCTGTAACTTTACCATCAATTCGTAAATCACCATCAACTATTATATCACCATTTACAATTGCACCAACACTCAGCATATTAACAGACGGTACAGGTTCACCTTTTAACATATTAAAATTCATCTTTATATAATTTATTTTTTATAATATATTCATACACTCCTTTATCAAGGTAGTTCGTAGGTATTGTTGGTAAATTAAATTTTAATGATTCTCTAATTTCAGTGGAAGAAATTTCCCTTATATATGTTTCTTTATTTAGAAAAATGTGTAGTTTTTGTAAATACCAATTTACATTTAAATCTCGTTCAACACCTAATCTTGGTACAACAACAAATTGTGCTAATCTTTCTAATTCTTCATAATTAACCCATTTGTCAAATGTGTTGGCATTATCTAAACCCATAATCATTGAGAATTGGTATTTTTCAGTCAATTCTTTTTCTTCTTTTAATTTTTTAAAAAAATAATAAGTTTCACCTTTTAATTTATTTTTAATTTCATAATCAAATACTTTGATTCTATTATCAACTTTTGCGGAAATTTCACACATTTTAAGTCTATGTTCAGCACTAACCATATCTTTGTTATACATATGATTATATGCTGGCATCAACCAAACTTCATCAAATTGACCCGATGCATTTAATACAAATTGTGCTAATTGTATATGTGAAACATGAATAGGATCAAAAGCACCACCAAGAATTGCTACTCTTGTTTTTCTGCCTAATGTTTTATATTGATCTGCTCTACTATCAATTTTTTTAATAGTGTTTAAAATTAAATCTTCAGCATTCCAATCACTTTCAGAGCAAAGTTTTAATAGACTTGCTAATAAATCACCAGTTTCTTCTTTAAGATTATTTACATCTTGCCATTTCATTAATTCAAAAAATTCATTTTGAATATCGGACAAACGTTCTCTCAATGGTGTATAACCGAAGTGCTCTCTAAACTTATCATCAATCAGTTTTTGTAAATCTTTTGAATCCATAATTTATTTTTTAAAGTAAATTTTTATTTAAATTATTAATATAATTAACACAATCTTCAACGTCAAAATTAAACCATTCGGTTCTACCATCAGATTTTTTATTTACTATTTTTGTTGGATCAATTTTATAAATATTATATTTTATATCTTTAAAAATATATAAATGTTGATCATTTTTAAAATATCTTTTTTTACAAAAAGAACAATTATGTCCATTTAAATGTGAACTAGGCTTCTGATAAAATAATCCATGTATAGGACATATAATTTTAATTTTTGTATCTGTATTTTTATATTCAACTAATGAATAATCATATTTA
>TBL_comb47_HYPODRAFT_10007877_pt1 | contig 11051 bp, 7 predicted proteins | sample TroBogypolimnion_40_FD_10682 | JGI IMG/M metagenome (IMG submission 10682) | reverse complement strand
CCAGACCTACACGGTCACCCCGAGCGCCAACAATTACATTGTCAGCGTGTCGGTCGACGGAACCGCGGTGGCCAGCAACGCAATGACCTATTCCTACAGCTTCAGCAACGTCGCCGCCAATCACACGATTTCGGCCACCTTCGCCTATTGCACCAAACTCATCACGGTATCGTCCGACAGCAACGGGGCGGTCTCCCCTGGTTCCAGCTACGCGAACGTAGGCTCGTCCCAGACCTTCACCATGACCCCCAATACCGGCTACCGGGTGGCAAGCGTCACCGTGGACGGAACCTCGGTCGGCGCAGTGTCCAGTTACACCTTCAGCAACGTAACCGCGACCCATACCCTGAGTGCGACCTTCGCACCCGCCACGTCGACCTACACCATTACTGCATCCCCCGGAGCCAACGGGACCATCTCTCCGTCCGGCGCCGCTTCGGCGGCCGGAGGAACCAGCCCGGTCTACACGGTGACCCCCAGCGCGAACTATTATGTCGCCAGCGTTACCGTGGACGGGACCGTGGTCGCCACCAACGTGATGACCTACTCCTACACCTTCAGCAACCTGGCAGCTAACCACACCATTTCCGCCACCTTTGCCTACTCCACCAAACTGATCACGGTGTCGGCGGGAAGCAACGGGGCGATCTCCCCGGCTTCCAGCTACGTGAACGTCGGCTCCTCGCAGACCTTCAGCATCACCCCCAGTGCCGGCTACCAGGTCGCGTCGGTATCGGTCGACGGCACCTCGGTCGGCGCCGTAACGAGCTACACCTTCAGCAACGTAACGGCGCCCCACACCATCAGCGCGACCTTTGCTTCGGCCTACACCATTGCAGCCTCCGCAGGAAGCAACGGCAGCATCACGCCGCCGGGCACGACCTCGGCCGCGGGCGGAACCAGCAAGAGCTACACGGTAACCCCCAGCACGGACTATTACATCGTCAGCGTTACGGTGGACGGGACGGTGGTCGCCAGCAACCTGATGACCTACTCCTACACCTTCAGCAACCTGGCCGCTAACCACACCATTTCCGCCACCTTCGCCCATTCCACCAAGCTGGTCACGGTATCGGCTGGGAGCAACGGGTCGATCTCCCCGGGTTCCAGCTACGTGAACGTCGGCTCGTCGCAGACTTTTGCCATCACCCCGGCAACCGGTCACACCATAGCGAGTGTCACGGTGGACGGCACCTCGGTCGGCGCGGTGTCCAGTTACACCTTCAACAACATGGCGACAACCCATACGATCAGCGCGACGTTCAAGTAGCCCGGCACTGTAGCTGCCTCATGAGTGCAGCCCGGCGAAAAAAGACGGATATACTTACAAGGAAGGAGTAATCATGCAGAAGAAAGGCACCCTCATAGCGTTATGCACCATGCTGGTCATGATCAGCATGGTTGCCACCAGCCATGCCAGCACCTGGTATGTGAGTCCCACCGGCAGCAGCAATGGCAGCGGCTCCAGCGGCAGTCCCTGGGGCTCCCTGTCCACCGCCTGCTCCAAAGTGACCAGCGCGGGCGACACCATCAGCCTCGCGGCCGGCAGTTACACGGACAACAGCCCGTGCACCCTCAGTGCCGGCGTGAACATCGTCGGCGCGGGATCGGGTTCCACCAAGATCACCAGCAGTTACAGCGGAGGGTACTACATCAATCTGGTGTATTCCCCGGCCATGAACGGCGGTGGAACCGCAAACGGGAATCAGACCATCTCCGGATTTACCCTGGACGGGAACAACAAGGCGCTCTTGAGCGGCCTCAGAATAATCGGTTACAACCACGTGACCTTAAACGATTTGAAGCTCACACACATCCATCAACGTGCGATCACCCTGGAGGGACAGGACAACTGGACCAACCTCGGGAACGAAAACGTGCCTCCGCCTTACTATGGACAGTACAATACGGTATCTAACGTTACGATCACCGGCTGTTCTTATGGGACATCCGGAGACTACAGCAACCCGGCGTTCTGGGTTCAGAGCCAGCAGTATATGACCATCGACAAGGTGAACATTGACGAGACCGCTTCGACGACCGGGGGATCGGGTAACCCGATCAAGAGCTGGCCGGGATTCCTCAATGCGTCGGTTATCAGCAACTCGACTTTCAGAGTAGGCACGTCCAACAGCGTTGGCGACCCGATAACGATGGAGGTTTGGAACTGGGAGAATGGAACACAGGTTTTCAACTGCGGCTTTTATGAGGGGTTCATATCTCTCGTAGCGGGCAACAAAAGGAGTGCCACCAGGTCGTTGATCTGGCATGACAACACCATGATCAACAGTGTACCTTATGGGGCAGGCCACGAATTTTCACTGAGCGATGCCGAATATTACAATAACTATATCGAAAAAGAGACCGTCGGGTTTTGGATTGCTTCTCATTCCTACAACCTGACAGGAATGAATAATATTCTTTTCCATAACAATATTGTTTACAACGCCCAGAACAACTCGATGACCGTCCAGAGCACGCCAGCCAATGTCTCCATATCTGGCCTGCATATCTACAACAATGTTTTTGATTCAACTAACGGCGCGTGGCCGGCCGGGGGAATTACGGTCAGCGTGAGCAACTCGCTTTCCGGCCTGGATGTGCGCAACAACATATTCACCAATTTCCCCAATGGAAACGGGGTCTACTTCTACCAGGGTTCACCCAGTTCCCCGGTCGTCAGTAACAACGACTTCTCCAACTCGGGACAGATCAGCGGGAGTCCCTCGGGACTGTCGGCGACCAAAAACCTGACTTCCAGTCCTTCGATCAACGCCACGGGGAGCAGGTACCCCTACGCCACCGGGACCTACTACCAGCTGAAAGGCGGTTCCCCCATGATAGACGCCGGCGCCAACGTGAATCTCCCCTTCAACGGGTCAGCTCCCGACATCGGCGCCTTTGAAAGCGGCGGCAGCAAGATCACGCTGTCGGCACCCGCCTCACTGACCGTCCAGTAGGACCTTGGGTCCTGCGAAACACGAAAGCCCCCTGCAGATTGGCTGCAGGGGGCTTTCATTTTTTCGCGCCAGCGGCCACCACCCCGTAAGCGATGAGGTCGCTGGAAATTTTTTTCTGCTGCAACTTGTCCTCCAGACGCCTAAGGAAAAAGTCGGGCACCACCCCGTCCACGTCAACGGGGACTCCCCGCTGGTTCAGTTCGCAATCGCTTTCCTTGCCCGCCGACAGCTCCCGCGCCCTGCGGCAGTTAGCCTGTGTCACGCCTCCAGGCGCCTGCTGGCTAGGCTCATGCCCCCAGATGCTTAAAAAGTCATCCCGACAGGTCAGGTTCGGCCGGTACCAGATGTAGGGCGCTGACGACAGAAAGGCGCCCCACATGCTGAAGGAAGAAACAGAGCAGATCAAGGCATCGGCGGATGCCATGGCGAGCAGGTCACTGCATACATTGGCACGCTGGTGCGATGTGGTGACCGGGTGAAATTCTTCCGTGAATTCACGCAGGCTGTTCAGGTCGCCGTCGGTTACCAGCAAAAAGGTCACCCTGGAGCCAAACTGCTTTTTTATGGTTCGGCAGGTCCTGATGTACCAGTCAAGCGGAATGGAGGTGTTGAAGACACCGGCGTAACTCGCGCATGCGGAGGCAGGCCTGAAATCTCCCAGCCGGGCATGCACGGCGACGACGAGCGTCGTGTCGTCGATCCGTTTTACCAGGTCGTAGAGGTTCGGCAACAAGTTGCTGCTGTTGTAAAGGGTGCTTACCACGAACTGCTTTGCCTTTAATATCGAGTAAAAGCCACCCCACATCCCTTCAGTGCACAAAACGTACGATTTCTTCCGGTCCAGCGCCGCTTTATTGGCGAAAACGCGTATCGCCTTGCCGAACTCCTTTTCGCCGGTTTCCAGGTAATCCTGCTCCGTAAAGGAGATACAGGGGAGGGCCTGCACCAGCGCTTTGTAGTAGAGCCAGTCCAAACGCGAGGTGCCAAAATACGAGCGGTACCCGCGTCGGTTCAGACCCCAGGCGGGATGCAGCAGCTTGAGTTCCAACTCTGAGCTTGCCAGGTAGGCTTTGGCCCAGGGAAAGAGTTCATTGCCAAGTCCGGCGTCCCTGGCGGTGTTTTTTGGAATGCAGAAGCGCATTTCTCCCGACTTCATCGTGGCACCCCGTTATTTTCCTGACCAGAAGCCCTTTGTTTTCCCAGTGTCAAGACGAACCCTCGGGTATCAATTTATTCAGGGCGTCGAATTGCCTGTCCCAGAGCCGAAGTTTTTCCTTTTTGAATTGTGCCATGTCGACCATGAGGCTTTCCCTTTGGTTCAGAGCCAAGCTTATCCCACTGGCAATGCCCGCGGCATCGTTACTGATATAAACTGCCCCCTTGGGGAACATGTCTCGGATGATCTTGAAGTCCGACACGACCAGCGGTCTTTGAAAAGCCAAGGCCTCGGTGGCCCCGCTCGGTTGGGTACCGTCGCGGGTGGTAAGCACAAGAACCGCGTCGGCATGGGCGAGCAGGGCGTCGAAGTCGTCCTGTGCAAGAAACCCGGTAAAAATCGTATTTTTGCCGAAACCCTGGAGGTATTCGGCGGGGAGTTTCTCGGAATACCAGGTTATGTAAAAATCGACCTCGGGCAGCAGCAGGGTCGCTTTTTGCATTTCATCCAGCGGTTCGTCTATGTCGAAGGAACAGGGCACCACGACCTTCGGGCGGGCGCGCTCTCCCATGATTTGCTGAGGATAGGGGTACTGCGCCGGTTCAACCTGGGGAGGCCGGTCCATGAGAACGGTGTAAGGCAATCCTTGGGCCCGGGCCAATTCGGCCATGACTTCGTTATGAACGATGACGACAGCCGACTGCCTGAGGATACGCTGCACAAAGGGCATTCTGGACCAGAGGCTTTCGCCTATCATGGAATTGTGCGCATCGACTGCGAATTTTGCCCCGGCGAGCTTGCAATACAGGTGAACGGTATAGAGCAGAAAGGTCGGAGGTGCCTGAATATAAAAAAAACCGGGTTTTGTGGTCGCCAAAAGATGGAGCGTTTGGTAGACCTTAAAAAAATAAGATACGATCTTGTGAAGCCTACTTTTCTCTTCCCATTCATAATGAACATAAACAGGGTTTATATTCAAACTATTTACGAATGCATTGACACGCCTTTGATAAACCTTCCAAACGATAAAAAGCGTTTGCCGTTTCTCCATTGTCTCGCTCCTTTTTAGAAACTTACGTTTATGGAGTCCGCCTCTGCCCGTCTCCTGATTTACTCACGCCCTGATGGATATGATTTTGCTGTATGCCATAGCGATATTTATGATCAATCTATCCAGGTAATACAGTGGCAATATGACGAGAAATATAGTTATTACACTCACATTTATTCGTCTGCGCCTTTGATACAATTTTTTCAGCTTGTTGCTTCCCGTAGGGAAGATGCGATCATGTTCGACAACCATCAGCCTGGTCAGGAATAACAGGCAGCTTATGATTACGGCAGCAATACAGTACGGCACATAGCGCACAGGAATAAACAGGAGCGCAGCCGTACCGAGGAAGATCCATACGACGGAGAACGGTTCCAGCAATATCTTGGCACAGCCAGGTTTTCCGGCGTGAAAGCTTGATTTCCCCCTTCTGAAAGCCCAGGTGGCGAACTGCCACAGACCGTTGCGGGTCTTGTGGTACACATAGGCGTCTGCTGCGTACTCCAGTACGTAATGGGCATTCAGTATCCTTTCGGACAGGTTCACATCCTCGTTGCCATAGATCAGCCCTTCGTCAAATCCCCCGACTTCATGCAGTACCCGTTTTTTGAATAGCGAGCAGCAGGTGGCCAGATAGTTTATGCCTCGGTCCAAAAACACGACTTCAGCGTCAAGCCCGATCGCGCCGCCTGCCGGCTTTCCAAGGCAGGCAATGCACTTGCCCAGAAAAGGAGCGTTCGGCGGGGGGTAGGCATTACCCCCGACGGCCGCAACTTCCGGGGGCGCCAGGTGCGGCACCATGCGCCTCAGCCAATCGGCGGGAGCAACGCAGTCCGCGTCGATAAAAGCCACCAGCTCGTGCCTGGCGGACAGGTACCCGAGGTTTCTTTTCTTCGAGAAGCTCTTGCTCGGAGAGGAAACCAGCCGCACCCCCGGGAAGGAGCTCACGATCTCTTTGGTGCGGTCCGTGGAACTGTCCACCACAATGATTTCCAGGCTGGAGCGCGGATAATCCAGGGCGGTTACCGATGCCAGGCAGTCCGCGATGTTTCGTTCTTCGTTGTGCGAGATGATGACCACCGAGATTCCCGGCAACTCCATAAATCCTCCCTGCATTGGTCTCAGCCCTGCGGCAGCAACCGCTGATAGATCTGCTCCAGCTTGAGGGCCAGGATCTCCCAGGAATACCGGCTGCACGCCACCTTGCGAGCCCGCTCGCCCATCTCTTCAGCCAGAGCGCTGTCGTTCAGGAGGACGGCGATCTTCTGCGCGAAATCTGCAACGCTTTGATCCGCGACGAGTCCGATGCCGTTGCTTCTGACCACCTCGGCGAGGTCGCCGACATCGTTTACCACCGTGGGGCGGCCGCTCGCCATGTACTCTCCCATCTTGTTCGGCCAGCGGGTCTGGTTGGCCAGGTTCTCCCTGAGCGGGAGCACATGGACGTCGGCCGCAGCCAGATAAAGCGGCAGCAGGTCATCCGGGCAGCGCCCGGCTTCGATGCAGGCGTCCGCCACGCCGAGGCCGGCAGCAAACTCCCTGGTCCAGCCGTAGGAGGTCCCCACCACCAGCAGATAGGCGTCGGGGATCTCCTTTTTGACCAGAGCCAGGCTCCTGATGACCATGTCCAGGTCCCTCTGGAAGGTCCCCAGGAAAGCCACGATCTTCCCGGCGGCCGGCAACCCGAGCCTGCTCCTCGCCGGTGCCTTCGGCATAGGGACGATATGGCCGACGTCTGCCCCGCCCTCAACGACAAATACCCGGTCCTCCGGCACGGCATTGTCGATGGCCAACTGGCGCAGCCTTCCCGAGATCGCCGTGACCGCCGCGGCTTTGCGGCGCAGGTCGAACTCCACGAAACGGGAAAGACACCTGAAGGGAAAGCCAATGCTACGGTAAAGTGGATCGAGGCGGTAGCCGTAGGCGTCGCGCAGTCCGCCCTCATAGTGGTAGACGTCGCACCAGTCCGAAACAAAGGCTCCCTTCCCCCGTCCCTGCAGCAGGTAAAAGGGTAGTGCTACATTGAGGGAGTGGTCGAAGGTATGCACGATGTCGTACTCGCCGTGGCGAATCTCCCTGATCCGGGCAATCACATCGAGAAATCCGGTGCCAGGTTCCAGGAACAGCCTTCCGGTGAAGTTCCCGAAGACGTAGTGCAGAAAGTTCGGGGTTTCAATGGTTTTGAACCCGGCGTCCCACGAGGTGAGCGAAGCAAACCTGCTCCTGGGCGAAACCGCCATCAGGGTCACGGCATGCCCCCGCAGCGCGAGTTGCCCGGCCAGTTGCCGGGCACGGACATGGGTGGCCGCCCCTTTCATGTCGGAGAGCAGGAAGAGGATTTTCAGCGGTCTCATCTGGCCTTCCTTTGCGCGCTGTCGTACCGAGCACCCTGGTTGCCCGGCGCCGGGGGGGCAGGCGACGGCTGCCTCCCCAGCATGGCGAGCCTGGTCACTGCTGCCATGATGAGCGCCATCAGGCAGCTTTCCCGGTAATAGAACCAGGAGGGTCCGACATTCATGGCGAGCAGCCACAGGCTAACGGTGGCAAACAATCCTGTCAGCAGCGGATCGCGTCCGCGCAGCGCCTCGGTGATGCCCAGGCGGCAATAGCGGTACAGGCACCAAAGAAAAAGCAGCAAGGCGAACGCCCCCATTTTCATCCAGAGCATGAGCAGGGCGTTGTGCACCGTTTGCTGGTTGATAACCTCGAAGTCGGGTACCGGCGAATGCATCGACCCCAGGCCCAGGCCGAAGAGCGGGCGTTTCGAGATATCCTCCAGCGTCACCCGCCACTCGTTCATGTGAGCGACATTGGAGCTTTGGTCCTTGTCCGTGACCGAGGTCATGCGCTCTTTCAGATATTCCAGGGTAGAGGTCGAGCCGGGCACCGGCACCAGTGGCATGACGAGCAGCGCGCTTAGCCCGGCGGCCAGGAAGAGCTTGAGCAGCCTCTTTTTCTTGTCCCGATGCGACAGGAACCAAAGCAGGCAAAGGGAAAATAGCGCGCCCCACATGTCGTTGCGCCGGTTGGAAAATATCAGGGCGAACAGCATGGGCGCGAGTCCCCAGATCATGAACAGCAGCGACTTGCCGCCGACCCTGCCTTCCGCCAAAAGGGCTATGCCGACAATGAGGATCGTCACGATCAGGGTCTGGTCCCCGCTCTCGAACATCACCACCGTGCTGTCACCATAGGGGAACCCCTGGCCCCGCAAGTAATAGAGGTTCGCGAGGTAGGTTTTTACCAGCATGACCCAGAACATCAGTGCGCAAAGCCTGGTTATCTTTTCCCGGGTATCAAGGATATTGACCGCGCAGACAAACACCAGCACCGGGAAGATGAACCTTTTGAAATCCTCCTTTCTGGCGATAAAATCCGCACCGTCCATGGTACCGTTAGCCAGCGCGACGAACAGCAGCACGAAGAACAGCACCAAGGGGAGCTTCATGCCTTGGAAGCCGTGGCGCTCGTCGGGAACGGCGCAATGCCGCAGGAGAAAAGCCGCGGCCAGCACGGCAAAGAGCACCTCGAGAAGCGACGGGATATTGGGGTGGTTGAGGGCTTCCAAAAAGCTGAAGACGGTCCCGGGGGTGGTGTCCCCCTCCTGGAGCACGACGATAAAAAAGCCGACGACGGCGAGCGCCGCCTCGATCTTCCAGGCCGCGAGCGCGATGCACAGCGAGCCGAGCAGCACGACCAGCACCTTCACGGGGGTGAAATTGAGGATGCCCCACCCTGCTGCGATTCCCGCCAGCAGCCAGACGGCCAACAAGACCGTCTGGACGGGTCTGCCGGGGGAGGTGGCGCTCGCGGGAAATCTCATAAGCCGCCCCGCCGGTCGTGCCTGCTGTCGCACGCTTCCCGATAAAGATCGAGGTAAGAACCGGTCATCCTCTCCAGGGTAAACAGGCGCTGGACCCTTGCCACGGCAGCCGCACCCATGGTGGCCAGGGAAAGCGGCGAGGAGAGGACCGCTTCTATGGCCTCGCTGAATTCTCGCGCCGCTCCGGGCGCAGTCACATAGCCGGTGACGCCATGTTCCACGACTTCGGGTACTCCGCCGACCTTGGTGGTCACGACAGGCAGGCCGGAACTCATGGCTTCCATTGCCACCAGCGAAGAGCTATCCGCCTTGGTGGGATGGACCAGGAGATCGGCTGCCTGGTAATAGGTTTCCAGCCCCTCCCGGGTATTCTCGACCTGTGACACGCAGTCATCGAAGAGCCTGGCAATATCCTTTTTCCCGCCGACCACCACCAGATGGAACCTGCCGGCGAGGGGCCCGGTGCGCAGTCTTTCCACCGCTGCCAGCAGGAGATCCGGGTCCTTGTACGTGGAGGCGTTCAATCCGCCATTGACCACATAGAGGATGATCTGCTTGTCGGTCGGCAGCCCAAGGCGATTTCGAGCCGCAGCCTTGTCTCCCCGGCTAAATCTCCCGGAGGCAATGCCGTTACTGATGACACGGCAGTCAAAACCTGCGAAAACCGAGCTTTTTCGCACCAGATCGCACAGCCATTGCGAGGGAGTGATCAATAGCGGTCTGGACTTGTGAAACAAGCGTCTTTTCCTGTTCAGGTTGTAACGTGCGGCGTCTCTTCCCATGCCTGGATAGCGCTCTATATCGCAACAAGGATGGCAGTCCTCCGTCCACTTGTTGCAGTCAAATACGTAGGCGCAGTGGCCGGTGAAAAGCCAGCAATCATGCAGTGTGCAAACGACCCTGGTATGTTCGGCCAAAAAAGGAAGCAGTTCCAAATTGAAATACTTGCCGTGCAGATTGTGCAAATGGATCAGGTCCAGGCTGTCGATGTTTCGATGCAGCCAGGAACCCGCCATCCAGTAAAGATGAGACTGCACTCCGGTGCGTCCCTCCAGCCAACGCAGGCAACGATAGCAAAATCTCCCCAGCCCCTTTTCCGGCACCAGACCGGTAACCCTGGGATCGTCACCGCGCTTATAACCGACCAGCATCCGGGAGTCATGCCCCGCCGCCACGGACGACCGGTGCAGGTCGTAGGCAATTCGTTCCGCGCCGCCGCTGTGATCGGCTTCCGAAACCTGTAACAGCTTCATGCGAATGTTCCTCCACCTGCTTGCGGGAAACGCTCCGTATCTGCGGCTTCAGGCGTACCACACCTTCGCCGCGCTCTTAGCAATGAACACCTGGTAATACTGAATCGGGGCAATGACCACACCGAACACGTTGGAGATAATCGATGCGATGAGTATTCCCTCCACACCGGTTTGGAACTTCAGAACCAAGAGTAAGGACGTCAATAAAAAGAGCACCGGTGTGACCAGAGATGCTAAAATTTGCAGTCGCAGTGCACCGATCCCATTGAGCACCGAGACAAATATGTTGCCGAACATGACAGTTATGACGAAGAGGCAACAGTTCAAGGATATTTTGAAACTTACATGCACGTTGTATTTTCCAACCCATAAGTCGTACACGGTACTTGAGAAAACCAGCATCAATAAAGCAGCAACAACGAATAGCAGAAATACCTGGAGGTACTTGTTGACAACATGCCTGATCCAAGCTTCATCGCCTCTGTTATACGAATCGGTCACGCTTGACCAGAGAGGGGTTGTTACTATGGTGAAAACCATATTCAGGACGCTGAAATACTTAAAGGCGATGTTATACGACGTGACTTGAGTGACGTCGAAGTAATGGGCGATCAGGAACGAGGTGGTCTGGAACTGGATCAGGAACGCCAGGTTCGGGATGAAAAACCTCATGCCAAGCCCCAGGAGATCCTTTACCTGCGCCCTTTGGGCGAGTCTAAAAGAGGGCGCATAGGGAGCGCAGGTTGATCGATAAAGGTAGAGGTGAGCGAGCAGCAATACCGCGATGGTAGGTAGACATAAGGCGAGC
>TBL_comb47_HYPODRAFT_10007876_pt1 | contig 11052 bp, 3 predicted proteins | sample TroBogypolimnion_40_FD_10682 | JGI IMG/M metagenome (IMG submission 10682) | reverse complement strand
CCTCCCCATTGGAAGCAGACGGAAATGGTGCAATCATTGTCGAATGTGTAGATGGATTGGATGCAAAATGGACTAATCTTCAGAATAAATCAATATCCCTGATCAATCCCTTCATTCTGGGTGAGCCCGGGAGAATTTGTATCACCGATTTGCAGAGTGACGGAGCGGGAGCCTTCCAGCAATTTGATGGGTGGAGCGACGAACAAAATACTTTCGGAACTACTTTGCAATGCAAATACAATAAAAGTTCACTCTTAATTTTCAATACGGTTGCCCAGGGTGATGAGGTAGTTTTTGGTTTAAGCGATTGGGATATTCAAACAGACAGGCCCGTGAAGGTAAATGGTGAGGCCGTTGCAGTGAAAACTAAAAACAGCGCATTCATCTTCGCAATGAGTACCTTAAAAACATCATTCACCGTTATCGACGAAAATATTCTTTGGGATAACAAACTTCCTTCTGATAAAATCCCCCATGTGAAGCCCTATGCACTTGCGATGCATAATGCCCTCTTAACAGTAACACCTCCCAATAGCCTGGTGCTTTTTGCAGAAACAACGCCCGATCTGAAATCGTTGGTTAAAGGAAAGATGTTCCTGGGTTTCGGGATGTTTTCATACTTACCAACGCTCCCTGACCCTTATGCTGCAAATCTGGGCATCTTAAAAGGCCAGTTTAACACTTCCCGGGATACTCTGAACAGAAGTACCCAAAGAACCGGGAGCCAGGTGTGGCTTTGGCTGATCGGGCTGGTTAAATGGGAACTTGCCGGCAACGGATTCGATAAAGTGGGTGTTTCCTTCCATTTTGCACCCTTAACGACTCCTTTGCAAATAGTAAAAGAGGCAGTTACGGATCAACAGGTTGCCTCGTCGGGCGGAATTGTCTATTCAGCTGCAAACCAGGATATTTTCAGCCGTTTCAATACTTCTTCGATTACTTCCGAAACGGCTGCCGGAACAATTATGAGTGAAAGGATGAACACCGTCATTACGAATCCCCTCGAGAAACTCAGTCTGACCGATTTCTCCCTGCTCGATGTGAGCAGTAAAGCAAACCAGATGGGAATTTCCTATGCCAAACAAAATAATAATTTGCAGGAAACCCTTGCCCGAAAATATAAGGTGGATATTCTGGATGAAACTACTGCAAACATATTTCCCATTCAGATTCGCGGTCTTGATGTGGTTACGGCAGGAATGAATGCCCAGGCCTTTACGGTACCTTCAATTGCCTGGGAACCTGTCTTTAATCTCACCAAGCCTGCCCCAGCTAAACCGGGGCAACCTGACGCTGATGGCGTTCCAATTCCCGCAAACCTGCCAAATGATCCACCTGTTGGATTTAATTATTATCCCAATGACGGCATTGCTACCCGCATTGGAAATTTAAGTAAAAATCAGGTCCCGTTATCGCCCTTACCAATGGCAAAATTCCTCGTAGAAACCTATAAAGATAAGCAAGACGGGAAAACATTCGCGCTTTTTAATCTTCCCTTTGGTATGCTGGCGTTAACGGTTTTGAATAATAAATCCAACCAGAAAACAACTCCAGATATTCAAAATACAAAACCGCAATTCGAGAATTACATCCAGGGCGGTATTCAGCTTGAATTGACTGCCGGAACTTCCTTTGCGCCTGATGGTGAGAATAATATGTTTGAAGGGTATACTTTTCAATTGGTAAACATCAATGATGCAAGCGGTAATCCAACAGGATCAAGCACCCTTGCAGGAACACCAACAGAAATTTTTAATAATGAATTTTATTCCAATAAAAGTAAGCTCCCTGCACGCCCGGGTGTTCCACTTACAGGCATTGGAATTAGTGGTTATGGCGCCAGCATTTTCAGTGAATGGCAAAATAAGCTGGCATTATTTGCACAGACAAGCCAGGCGCAGTTTAATGTAATCACGGGTCGTACAAGCCATGAAGTGGTTCAGGTAAAAAGTATGTTATATCCGTGGGGGATAAGAGTGGTGCGGACAATCACTCTGTTCCGATTGGCCAATGGTTATGTGGCTCGAATAGATAGTGGATGGAAAGCAGAAAGTGATGGCAAATTTGACTTTTCCTATTATAAAGCTAAAGTTGTAAATGGAATTGTTGTAAAAGAGATTCCTGTTGATAATCCATTTGAATTCCATCCCGGAATTGTCAGGGGATTATTCAATGTCCGAAATATTCGTGAAATCGCCAAAGAACCTTTTACTGACGGATCTGGTAATCTGAATTTAGCTGCAGTAACTCTTGATGCAGATGTGGAATTGGAAGATGTTTCTGAAGGAGGAGTAAGTAATCGTGTTCCGTCAAAAGGTGTTTTGGCCTATGTGCAGGTAGCTCCTGCCGGTGCTCCGATCGATCCTGAGCAATTTGCAGCTTTACTGGCCAGCGAAAACAACGCTGTCGGTGGCCCGGTCAGTTGCATTGTGAAAATAGCTAATACCAAACAACGGATGAAAATTAGCCGCTTTGATGTAAGCGCTGCGGTTGATGACTCTAAAAAATTAGTCTTTGTATGTGCAGGCCGGGGCTCGATGGTCATGCCCAAAGACGGCAGCTGGACTTTGGTGCAACATAACCGGGGTACGGGCGATGTTTCACCTCTTCCTGATCAGTTGAGTGCACCATTGGTCCGGGCGGGTAAATGGGTAAAAGACCAGGTCGTTGATCCGGTTGACGTGGCCAATAATCTTCTTCGGGTTGCCAACCCCGCTGATTTATTAAAAACTCCTGATTCAACAACGATTAACTTTGGGTTCCTCCAAAACATGGGTACTCAGAAGGTACTGTTTATGACTCCTGGTTTCAAACCTGATGTTGAAACGTTATTGAGTAAAACACCTCCGTTACTTGCAGATTCATTTCGCCTGTTAAACAGTAAAGGGATTTTCCCCAATATTGGCAATATAGAAACTGATTTTGGACAAGCCATCTCTTTATTGAAAGGGTTAGATGGAAGTAATAATCCCGTAACACAGGCATTTACGAGTCTGGCTCTTCCGGATGGAAGTAGTGTTATGAAATTACTTCAACTTGACGAATCAGTGGATGCGGCAGGTAAGCTTCTTGATCAGGGTTATCAGTTGGCAAAAGCCGGATTAAACGGACTTGCCGATCGTGCCCTGAAATTTGATCTGCCTGATTTCGATTATCCGCTGATTAACCTTCCGGGAAAGCTGATTATTAATATTCAATATAAAGTTAACAGCAAAGGGAAAGATCCAGCGAATCCGGTTCCCTACGATGGTAAGTTTGATTATGATGTCGATTCCTTTACCCAAAAACTCGAAGATACCTGGAAAGGACGGTTGAATAACCTGGCAATGGTTGTCACAATAGGACCATTAACCGATGTAATGACGATCAAGGGCAATTTTAATTCACAAAAAGGGAAGGATGTAGATCTGGGAAGTGGTAATGATGCGTCGGAATTACCAACCCCTGAAATCGAATTCAGTGATGCCTTAAAACCGGTCATTAAAATATTGGAAATTCTTGCTTCACTCAGCACTGGCGATTATGCCGGCGCATTAAGCAAGGGGTTGAAGATTGCCATGAGCAACAGTGCCAACATCTGGGAGTATAAATTTGAAGCCAATAAGGATATTCCGCTGGTGAAATTCCCCCCCGGAGAGGCCTATAACTCTCCTCAGATACCTTTGAAACTCGAGGCAAGTCTGGGTATCGGAGTTTTCTTTAATGCCGCATTAAAGGTTACAACCGATCCTAAACAACTGTTGCCAACGGTAGGAGGATATTTTAAATTCCATGGCGGATTGCAGGTGATGTGTGTGTCTGTTGGTGCCGGCTCGATCTTTGCAGTCGGCGAGGTTGATCTGAAGCTCGAAGCAGATTCAAGCCCCAAAGTCGCCGTTACCATGAAATTTGGATTCGGGGCACAAATCACAGTCGGCCTTCCGGTTGTTGGTAATGCAAGTATCCTTTTTATGGTTGGGATAGAAATCTATGCTGACAGCAGTTCAGAAGTAAAAATAACTGCTTTCATGTTGTTTAAGGGACAGGCGGAACTGCTGGGAGGATTGGTCAGTATTACCATTACCATAGAAGCGAAGGGTAGTGTGGACAGAAAAGACGGCGAACCCGCTAAATGCATTGCCCAGGTAACTTTTGGAATTGACGTCAGCATATTCTTAATCATTGATATCAGTTTCAGTGACAGCTGGGAAGAAACACGTCAAATTGCCTGATTATAAAAATATCCATTAAAACATAACAATATGTCATTCGAACAAACCAGATTTTCTTTGATGGCTCTTCCACAAAATGTGGATGAAAATGGAATATTATCTTTAAATATCGTATTTATACCTCGTAATATAAATCCTTTAACCGATGTGAACACCATATACGGGGCGGGCAACAAAGCCAAACCCTTCGTAAACGTGCAACCACAATTTGAGATTAGGATAGCAAATAATCCGAATGAGTTTCCCGGGAAATTCCCTTTGGCTGAAAAGATTTTAAATCCGGTTAATCCAATCGTCTATTCGGGCATCATGAAGGATATTTATACCACTTTGCGCGATGCTGTTGATGATAAGGGAAAACCCAAATATTTTGACATCGATGAAACCAGGAGTACGGATTACCCTTCAGTCAATCCTATCCACCGGGCGCCGGCGCCGGCAACAAACCGGGATCTGGCAATCAGAAAATATTTGCCCCTGACCTATCGAAAATCGTTCAATTTCACTACGCCAAGGATAAAAAACGGGGTGACAGACGATAGTTACCATTGTGCCTTCCGAACTCAGGGACTTGCCCCCTCCTTTGATTTAGACAAACAAGTGAGTTGGGGAAAGGTTTATGCCAGTCTGATGCGGCAGCCTTTGATGGCAAAGCTGGGAGGATTAATTTATGAAACAAAAGTTCAACTCGATCCGGGCGATTTTGCCAAGGGTGGTTGGCTATATGTTGACCTGGCAAACGGATCCGATTATTTTAATGAACTGGAAAGTTCTCTGGCCCCCACTGCGACTGATCCGTTTATTAAAAGATATTCAGCCCGCATCCCGATTTTAAACGATCATGAAAAAAGGAGCCTGTTTGCCGCTGTACTTTTCCCGGTAGTCAAGTTAGGAGAATCCCCTGTTGGGGTTTATGATGAATTATTTATTGAGGCAGCCCGTTATAATGAAGGTTTTGCAACTATTGTACATGCAGGTCAGGCGGTAAGCGGAAATATTCTCCAGGAGGAACAGGACGGTTTTCATCCGCAAAAAGAGTCCGGAATCAGACTGGGCTGGGAAGACGAACAGATTTTAATCTGGTACCTGCGACAGTTAGCTGTCGATGAAGGTTCAGGGGAGAGACTCGATGCCCCTTTGGGAGTAACTGGTTACCAGATAGATGTCAGGAATAGCGCAGGTCCGGATACCTGGGAATCGCTGACCGCAGTGGAAAGTAACGGTGATATGCGCCTGGAGACGATTGACATTGGAGGATATAAGGGAGAGCTTCCTTATCAGGTCTATCCAACTAAAGTTTATGATAAAACTTCAGAAGTGAATAATTATTGGTTGCCTATGTATTTTGCTAACTGGAATAGTTCGTCTGTTGTTCTGCCCGATAAAACAGCCGCCCGCATTTATCAAAGTGCCAATGAAATGAATTTCCCGGTTACAATCAGCGACACCTATAAGGAGATTGAAACAAATACACAACTGGTATATGGCAATGAATATCAATTCAGAGTCAGGCTCTCCGATATTAGTGGCGGAACTCCCGATCCATTAATCCCTTCACCCGCCAATTTTTCAGTGAGTCATATCGCTAAAGCACTTTTTAAGCGGTACGTTGCGCCACACTCGGTGACCATTCAAAATGATGATAAGATTAACACAGCTCTGGATGGTCCTAATTTTGGGGAAAGTTCATTGAAACTGGCCAGACCCTTATTGGGTTATCCTGCGGTGGTGTATACGGGGAAATATACAACTTTGTCTCCTCCAGTTGGTGTTAGCCCTCTTCAGGATGTCATTGACAGACTCTCCAATGCGGTTAAAAGTTTGCTTAAAGAGCAAAGTGATTCATTTAAGAAGACCGGAGGCAGGGCATTTGGGATCCCGGACCCGGATGTGGTAAGTGTTGAAATAAAAGTGGAGGTTGAAACCCTGAACATGGATAACCTCGCCAGCGATGACGGACGTGAGCATTACATTACCTTGTATAAAACCAATCGAAGCTTTACTCCATTTGATAAAAATAATCCTGAAGGGGCTATTGAAGTACCCTTAACCTTTAAAGATGTGAATGTATTGAATTTCACCTTGCCGGGTAAACCTTTCCCGGAACTGGCTGATAATACATTTATCACGAACACAACAGGTGAAATTATTCTGCCCACAGCAAGGAATATTCGCTTAACACTTAGAGCCGTTGGTGAAGATAAGTCGAACTACTGGGGTTTTGAGAATAAGGATGATTCGGATCTCGATTCACGTTACGGGAAAACTACCAGTTTAAGTCTGAGACAGGAATCGCAGAACGAGCAAAATCTTTTCACCTCTACCAACGATCCAAAAACTCTGCAGGGAATCTACCTGCAGCCTGATCCTGTACCTTCGCGAGTTAGTCCGATCGCCTTTAAGACCTTGCAGGGAGGAAAAGAGGGGATGCCCGATATTGTACAGCGCCTTGGTAGTCAACTGGATGTTGAGGCGAAGGAATTAACGCTGGTTTCAGTTAACGGAGAAAGGTTGCAATTCTGGTGCAGTAATATGCTTCGGCACAGTATGGCTCCTGATAATAGCAGTATTACCTTCTCCAACAAAGAAGAATTGCATGATCACTGGCTGGTCTGTACTACACTGGTTATCGACAGGGACTGGTGCTGGGATAGCCTTGCTGCGAGCAGTTTAAATATTTCCCGAAGCAGGAATGGGGGAAATTTTGAATTTATCGGCGATCTCGAGTTGAAGAAAGTGGCTTCATTTCAGGCAATTCAACCGGATAAGGATGGCAAAATTAACCGGAATTATACTAAAATTATCCTGATTGATGTCGTGGATAATAAGCCGGTAGATGGCGGTTTCCCGGAAACGATTACTGTGCAATATACCATAGAACCTAAATTCAGAGATGGCCTTTCACCCCTAGCCGATCTGCCAATTGTAACCGGAGCCCTGCTCATGCCAACTACGATTAATCCAAGACAAACACCCCGGCTGATTGCAGCGGGTATTGCATTAAGTCCGTATAACAGGAACAAGGAGTATTCATCATCTGAAGCTAGGACCCGTTTTTTATGGCTGGAATTTGACAGTGCACCTGAGGATATCAATGACTCCATTTTCTGCCGTGTTTTGGCTTACAGCCCGGACCAGCTGATCAGTAATAATGATCCTTCATTAATGGGATTGCCAGTTGAGCCTCCGATATCTCTTGATCCGGAATATATCAGGGTCATAACACCAGATAGTTCACAGGATGATAATGGACTCGATGCCATGCAGGAGATGGAAAAATCAACAGATACCGGCCGTTATTTCTATTTATTACCGTTACCTGCCGGATTGCATCACGAAAGTCCCGAGCTTTTTGGCATGTTTACCTACGAATTCAGATATGGTCATACCGATAAGATTTGGAGCACTGCACAAGGTCGATTTGGCCGGGCATTGCGTGTTGCCGGATTACAGCATCCTGCTCCGACACTTTTGTGTATGCTGAACCGGAATGAGAAAATGATTTCGGTGAATGCCCCTTTTGCAACAGCTGTTTCGGATGGTAAGAATGTGAGCGCTAATCCGCCACATACCAGTATCTGGGCGTTATTATATGCCCAGGTAAAACAAGCAGATGGACTCGATTACCGAAATATTTTGCTTGATGAGCTCGAATTAAAACCGCTGAAAAGGAAGGGGAGAGAAGAATTGATGCTCGAAATCCGGGAATCACTGGCAGAAAAGAATAAGATTTACAGAGAACAAAACCTTCCGCAAGTAGAAATTACCATTGAGTTAATCAATCAGGCGGTGAATCAGCAATTGGCATTGGATAAGGAGAGTCCCAAACAGGCTTTTGGACGGTGGGTAAATGGTAAAGTGAATCAAATGCTTGATCTGTATGGGCTGCCCCATGATTCACCATTAAGTGTCCTGGTAGTTGAAGTCTTTGGACAGATTTCGAATGCCTATGAACAAATGGATAATTTCAGGAAAAACAAGGATGAATTTGTTGAAAAAACTTCCGTTGTTTTTAGCGCTGAAATAGCCACAGAATTGGAACATGAAATGAGGAAAGTCAAATCTCCACCTGCGATTGTTCCGATTGATCCTTTAAACAGCAAGTTGGGTCAGTACCGCATCTTACGAACATCGCCGCTCACGGAGGTGCCGTTTATTTGCACCACCGTGTAATGCAGGTGAGGCAGAAGCTATGTCATAGTCCTGCTAAATATTCCCAAAACACGAATGACCCCCGGTTAATTGATCGAAATGATCATCCCGGGGGTCATTTTAGTTTGATAATGGCGCGATTCAATGCCCTTGTGCAGATATTAATTCATATTTCGTTCTGTCGCCGCTAAGTGGCTTAAGATCCCTGCTGATTTATTTTTACCATAATTACGCCATTACACGGCTTCAATCTGGTAAAGGTGGATAGCACTGTTAGTATGGTAAAATAGCAGGTTTACAATTCACCAGCCTTGTTAAGGCGAAAGATAAAATAAAGGAAATTTGGCATTATAATAATCTCCTTTCTTAAATACAATTACAGGATGAATCATGTAACTTTACAAAGATATTGATGCAAAGAAACGATCAAGATCTAAAATTTATGGATTATGAAAATCATTTTGGCTGAAGTAATTGTTTTGGTAGCCCTTTTCTGTTGCAAAAATGATTTTATCTCGGCTCCATTGGTACTGAATAAACCCATTGAGCTGCGCTATGGAGAGATTAGTAAGAATGCCGATTATAACATTTCAATTGTCCTTGATTCCGTTCTAAATGATTCCAGGTGTCCAATTGGCATGGAATGTATCTGGGCAGGCAATGCCGCGGTAAGGTTTATCTATTCCTCCGCAAACAGTACACAGCCTTTTGTACTAAATACGCTTACCTCATTCCCTACCGATACCCTGATTGAAGGTTACCGCATCAAACTCAATACGCTGACCCCATATCCTGAAGCAGGTCTTGTTATCAAACAAGTGGATTACAAGGCGGAAATTCAGATTACCAAATAATCGTAAGCTTTAAGAGTCTGTTAAAATTAGATTTCCGATCCTGGCAGGGATTAAATATGGGTAGAGTATAAGTTCAAATTTTCATTCAATCTAAAAATAAAAGTATTATTTAATTATTCCCATTACTTAGAATGAATTAATAACAGCTCTTTCTGGCAGAAATTGAACAAAAGAATACATATCTGGCTCAGAATCTTCAAATTCTAATTCCCAAATTACTTACACTTATCAGTAAAACAACTACACCTGCCGGGATTTAAGGCACATCTGTAAACTTGTCATAATATTTATTGACTAAACGGCAAACGAATCATTTTTATTTTTGACATTTGTTACTTTGTTTCGATAGATAATCGCTTATTTAATAGATTGTTTAAGATCTATTTCGGCATCTGGTCAGCAATTTTATCCACGTTTAAAACTATTCGAAATAAAAGGTATTGTTCCAAACTAAATATCATTATTTACCATTTGACTAGAGTCTTTATCGATTGATAAGGGATAAAATTAGGTGGAGTCCAGATACCACATTGTAAACGGGGCGTAATCTGAAAAGCCAAACGAGTAGGAAAAATAAAAATGGAATAGAATGGAAAATAAATTTTTTACCTTTATTAATCCTTATCTGTCTTACATTGACAATGGTCATTTCTTTCGGAAGCCATTTAGTTGGCTTTATGGTTTACTGGGTATTGTAAATCTGCTGCTTCCAATTTATTTGATTTACCGGGCTCATGAAATCAAAGTACTTGATTTTCCTGCAAAATTTATCATTGTGTTCCTGTTGGTATTGATTATTGTTGCTTTTGCCGGTTGGGTAAGTTTTCAGTTATGGTGGGAACGAATGGGAAAGATAGATAAACTTTCATCTGTTGGAGATGAATTTATCGCAACTCCTGTGTTCTCAAATTTTATACAAACCTTTGGAGAATGGATGGGAACTTATATTGGCCTTGTTGGATTTGGATTTGCCCTTTTGTCCACGATTATCCTTGGTGAAGAAGGTAATTACTTCGGCAATAATATCGGAATTCCTTATTTGAGAACCGGTTGGTTAGCCGTGATTGCAATGCCAATCGTTGGCTTTTTGATAATCGTCTTTTCGAGATTTTTGGCTGAACAAATCCGGGCATTATCCTCCATCGCCAACAATACCCGAAAATAAGCTCAACCTCAATTCTATCATATCATCAAAGGCGGATTTAGAGTTTAACTGAACATGTGAGTCATTCTTAATCTTTAGGGGCTCATCGAACGTTTAGTTGTTCTGAATCCGCCTTTATTCCTACTATTTCATATTTATCAGCAAAACATCTACACCCGCCGGGATTAAAGGCACCCCAGCAAGTTTGTCATAATATTTATTGACTAAACTGTAAATGAATCATTTTTATTTTGAAATTTGTTCTGTTCAATTCAATTAGGCAAATTCTAATTCATGAATAGATTCATATTTTATTTAGGATTCCTTTTATCAGTTATGACAACTTTACCGGCAAACGGACAAAGAACTGTCACCGGACGACTTGTTGATCCGGAAACCGGAAAACCAGTCAAAGGTGGTACAATATTTCTTCCTGAGAAAAACCTCAAGGCTGTCAGCAATTCCCTTGGTTACTTTCAACTTCAGGCAGATAGTTCTGCTATAATTGAAGTTGCGAGTGAAGGCTATACAACCATGAAAGTTAAATTGCCTGTTGGAGATCATTTCAGAATTGAGCTAAAGAAGATTTCTGTAAGCAGTGACCAGGATCATAAAGAGTTTAAGGTTTACGAGGAACTTCCTACCTTTCCCGGAGGAATGCAGAATTTTGTAAAATATATACATGAGAATA
>TBL_comb47_HYPODRAFT_10007875_pt1 | contig 11053 bp, 11 predicted proteins | sample TroBogypolimnion_40_FD_10682 | JGI IMG/M metagenome (IMG submission 10682) | reverse complement strand
CGGCCTCGCCGAAGTCCAGTGACTCGGCATGGGTGTGGGCCACGGTGGCGCCGTTGACGGCGCTGCGCAATGCAGAGCCCGCTTGCGCGCCCTGCCAGCTGCCGCCGATGTAACTTTGAAGGGTCTGGGTCATAGTGATCTTGTGAATGCGTGGAAAGCAGCGTGAAAACGGGCGTGAAAAGCGGCGTAGGTCGCAGCTTGGTTTTTAGCGTTCGTCGAAGCTGATGGTGACGGCCTCGGAGGTGGGGCGCGACTGGCAGGAGAGCACAAAGCCCTTGTCGGTCTCCCAGCTTTCCAGGCCAAAGTTTTTGTCCATGACCACGCTGCCGGTCATGACCTTGCAGCGGCAGGTGGCGCAGACGCCGCCCTTACAGGAAAACGGCAGGTCCAGGCCGGCGGCCATGGCCACGTCCAGCACATGCTCGTCGGCGTTCATGTGCAGCGCATGCGACTTGCCATCCAGCACCACAGTGAGCGCGACCTGGCCGCCGGCCGGCAGCTTCAGCTTGGCCACAGCCGCTTGCCGCGCCTCGGGCGTGAGCGTCTCCAGCACCGGCGAGGTGAAGCGCTCGGTGTGGATTTGTTTGGCCGGCACGCCAGCGTCGAGCAAGGCCTTCTCGGTCACTTCAATCATGGCCTCGGGTCCGCAGACAAAGACCTCGTCCATGCTGGCCACAGGCAGCAGCGTGTCAATGATGCTTTGCACCTTGGCGGCATCAATGCGGCCCTGCAGCAGGTCCACTTCCTGCGCCTGGCGCGAGAGGATGTGGATCAAGGTCAGGCGGTCGGCAAAGCGGTCTTTCAGGTCTTGCAGCGCTTCGTTAAACATCACCGAGTTCATGCTGCGGTTGCCATAGACCAGGGTGAATTTGGATTCGGGCTGGTCTTCCAGCGTGCTGGCCATGATGGACAAAATGGGCGTGATGCCGGAGCCGGCCGCAAAGGCCACGCGGTGCAGGGCACGCGGGCGCTTGGAGACAAAGCGGCCATCGGGTGGCATCACCGACAGGGTGTCGCCGGCCTTGAGGCTGTTGGCCGCCCAGTTGGAAAACAGGCCGCCCTCCATGGGGCGAATGCCCACCACCAGTTCGCGCCGGCGCTTGAGGTGGCTGTGGGTGGAGCAGATGGAATAGCTGCGCCGCACATCGGCACCGTCAATCTTGCTGCGCAGGGTCAGGTACTGGCCGGGCTGGAAGTCAAAGCGCGCAAGCAACTCGTCGGGCACGCTGAAAGCAATGGCAACCGAGCCGGCCGCCTCGGGGCTGATGCGGGCGATGCGCAGATCGTGAAAACGGGAAGATGCGGTCATGGTGGGTGCGGATGTGGGGTTAATAGGGTTTGAAGTAATCAAACGGTTCCATGCACTTGAGGCAGCGGTACAAGGCCTTGCAGGCCGTGGAGCCAAAGTGCGAAATTTCGGTGGTGTTGTCGGAGCCGCATTGCGGGCAGGCCACGGTGTCCCGCTCCACCAGGCCCTTGCGCCATGCAAAGGCAATCACACTGGAGCCGCTGGCCGCTGCGCAGGCGCTTTTCACCGGCGGCGCAATGCCGTAGGCCCGCAGCTTCTCGCGCCCCTCGGGCGTCATCCAGTCGGTGGACCAGGCCGGTGCCAACTGGGTGATGACGCGTGCGGCCACACCCGCGCTGGAGAGCGCGTTGGCCACATCGTCTTCCATCTGGCCCATGGCCGGGCAGCCGCTGTAGGTGGGGGTGATCACCACCTCCAGGCCGCTCGGCCCCTGGCGCACGGCGCGCAGAATGCCCATCTCGCGCAGGTTGACCACCGGGATTTCCGGATCGGTCACCGCCTCCAGCAGTTCCCAGATGGCGTGGTGATCCTGTGACTCCTGGCTTTGCGCCAAGGGGCCGTCGGGCAACACGTCAGGCTGCATCGGATGTGCGCTGGAGGGGGCCTTGAAGGACATGGCTGTTACCAGACGGCCTCGGGGTGGGCGCGTGCCAGGCTTTGCATTTCCGCCAGCACAAAGCCCAGGTGCTCGGAGTGCACACCGTGCTTGCCGGTGGTGACAAAGCCGGTAGTGGCCGGAACCTTCAGCGTGGCGGCCTGCAGCGTGTCGCTGACCATGGCTTCCCACTCCGTCTTGAACGCGGACATGTCCACACCAGCGCCGGTTTTGATGGCGGAAGTTTCCATGGCACTTGCGGTCCAGAACTCCTGCGTGAAGGGCATCAGGTAATCAAAGGCGGCCTGCATGCGGGCATGCGAGGCGTCCGTGCCATCGCCCAGACGCAGCACCCAGTCGTGCGCATGGCGCAGGTGGTATTGCACTTCCTTCAGCGACTTGGAGGCAATGGCAGCCAGCTGCGCATCGGTCGATGCCGACAGCGCGGCCCAGGCCTGCACCATCAGAGCACTGTACAAAAAGTTGCGGGCGATGGTGACGGCATAGTCGCGGTCGCCACGCGATGTCGGCAAGAGGGCGGTGCCGTGCGGCAACTCCAGCAGCGTGTAGTTTTTGAAGTCCGGCACATCGCGGAAATAGGCCAGCAGGTCTTCGCTGCTCTTGCCGTCCTTGCGCACGGTGGCCACATGCTGGTACAGCAAGCGGGCCTGGCCGATCAGGTCCAGGCTGTTGTTGGCCAGCGCCAGGTCCTCTTCCAGAATGGGGCCGTGGCCGCACCACTCCGCATTGCGCTGCCCAAGGATGAGCGCGTTGTCTGCGAGGAAAAGTAGATAGTCTTGGTACGAAGCCATTACATATGCCCCACTTCTTCGGGGATGTCATAGAAGGTGGGGTGGCGGTAGATCTTGTCGGCCGCGGGCTCGAACAGCGCGTCCTTGTCTTCCGGCGCGCTGGCGGTGATGGACTTGGAAGGCACGACCCAGATGCTCACGCCTTCCTGGCGGCGGGTGTAGACGTCGCGGGCCATCTGCAGGGCGTGTTGCGCATCACTTGCGTGCAGGCTGCCGCAGTGCTTGTGCTCCAGGCCTTGCTTGCTGCGAACAAATACTTCCCAGAGGGGCCAGTCCTTCAGTGCTGTGGGGCTCTTGTCGGTAGTAGTGGTCATGCTGCTTCCTTGTGTGTTTGGGCTTGGTGTTTGTGGGCATAGGCCAAGGCTGCGTCGCGCACCCATTGGCCATCGTTGTGGGCCTTGACGCGGGTGGCCAGGCGCTCTTTGTTGCAGGGGCCGTTGCCGTTGACGGTGTTCCAGAATTCGTCCCAGTCGATCTGGCCGTAGTCGTAGTGCTGGCGCTCTTCGTTCCACTTCAGGTCCGGGTCGGGCAGGGTCACGCCCAGCACGCGCGCCTGGGGCACGGTGGCGTCGATAAATTTCTGGCGCAGGTCGTCGTTGCTGATGCGCTTGATGCCCCACGCAAGTGCCTGCGCGCTGTGCGGGCTGTTGGCGTCCGGCGGCCCGAACATGGCCAGACATTTCCACCAGAAGCGGTTCACTGCATCCTGCACCATGGCCTTTTGTTCGGCCGTGCCCTGCATCATCACCAGCAGGGCTTCATAGCCCTGGCGCTGGTGGAAGGACTCTTCCTTGCAGACCCGGATCATGGCGCGCGCATAGGGGCCAAACGAGCAGCGGCACAGCGGGATCTGGTTCATGATGGCCGCGCCATCCACCAGCCAGCCGACCACGCCCACATCGGCCCAGTTGAGCGTGGGGTAGTTGAAGATGGAACTGTATTTCGCCTTGCCACTGTGCAGGTCGGCCAGCATCTGGTCACGGCCCTGGCCCAATGTTTCGGCGGCGCTGTAGAGGTACAGGCCGTGGCCGCCCTCGTCCTGCACCTTGGCAATCAGGATGGCCTTGCGCTTCAAGCTGGGCGCGCGGCTGATCCAGTTGCCCTCGGGCAGCATGCCCACAATTTCGCTGTGCGCGTGCTGGCTGATCTGGCGCAGCAACGTTTTGCGGTAGGCCTCGGGCATCCAGTCCTGCGGCTCGATCTTGCCGTCTGCGTCTATGCGCGCGTCAAAGCGCTTTTGCGACTCGGCGTTCTCCAGCGCGACCGGCTTGGCAGAGGGCTTCTCGCCCGGCTGCACGTTCAATGATTGGGTATACATAAACCTTTGTTCCTGCGATGTGGGGTTTCAAACGCGGCGCTTACTTGGACAGCACCCAGTCACCGTTCTTGATTTCGAACATGCGAAAGGCGGTCAGATCCAGGCCCAGGTGGTCGGTGGGTGACATGGTGTAGACGCCGCCGGTGCCGGCAAAGTTCTTGGTCGCTTCGATGGCATCACGCACCCGGGCCTTGTCGGTAGAGCCGGCGCGTTTGATGGCATCCACGGCCATGGTCAGGCCGTCATAGGCATGGCCGCCGAAGGTAGAGATGTCGGTCTTGAACTTGGCGCTGAATTCCTTGGTGTAGGCCTCGGCCACTGCTTTTTGCGGGTCGTTGGCGGCCAGCTTGTTGGCAGCCAGCAGGGCCGCCGCAGGCAGGCGCACGCCTTCAGAGGCCGGGCCTGCCAGCTTGATGAAGTCGTCCGACGCCACACCGTGGGCGTGGTACAGCGGCAGGGTGATGCCCAGCTGCTTGTAGCCCTTGGTGGCAATGGCCGGGCCCTGGCCCAGACCAAAGATGAACACGGCTTCCACGCCGGCGGTGTTGCGGATCTTGGTCAGCTGAGGGCCCATGTCGGTGTCCTTGGGGCCATAGGTTTCATTGGCCACCAGGGTGATGCCGTACTTGCCGGCCACGCCCTCGGTTTCCTTGCGGCCGCTTTGCCCGAAGCCGCTGGTCTCGGACAGCAGGGCCACCTTGCTGATGCCGCGCTTCTTCATGTCTTCAAACACTTTTTCAGCGGCCATGCGGTCGGTATGCGGGGTCTTGAACACCCACTTTTTCACCGGCTCCACGATGACCACTGCACCGGCCAGCGAGATAAAGGGGATGCCGGCCTTTTCCACCAGCGGCACCATGGACATGGTGGAACCCGTGGTGGTGCCACCGACGAGGAGGTCCACCTTGTCGTCGTCAATCAGGCGCTTGCCAAAGCCATTGGCCTTGCTGGCATCGCTGCCATCGTCGTAATGCACCAGCTCCAATTGGCGGCCCAGCACGCCGCCTTTTTTGTTGATGTCTTCCACCAGCATCTGCAGGGTCTTGAGTTCGGGGTCACCCAAAAAAGCGGCAGGACCGGTGACGGAGAGCACCGAGCCGATCTTGATCGGGTCTGCGGCGAAGACCGTGCAGGCGGTCATGACCAGGGCGCTGGCCAATGCGGTCTTTTGGGCGAATTTCTTGAAGCGTGAAATCATGGGGAGTCTCCTTCTTGGTTGGAATCAAATGCGTTCAATGACCAGTGCAATGCCTTGCCCCACGCCTATGCACATGGTGCACAGCGCGTAGCGGCCATTGCGGCGGTTCAGTTCATACAGGGCGGTGGTGACCAGGCGGGCGCCGCTCATGCCCAGCGGGTGGCCCATGGCAATGGCGCCGCCGTTGGGATTCACGCGGCTGTCGTCATCGGCCAGGCCCAGATCGCGCAGCACGGCCAGGCCCTGTGCGGCGAAGGCTTCGTTGAGCTCGATCACATCCATTTGCGCCAGCGTCAAGCCGGTTTGCTGCAGCACCTTGCGCACCGCCGGTGCGGGGCCGAAACCCATGATGCGCGGTGCCAGGCCGGCAGTGGCCATGCCCAGCACGCGGGCCTTGGGTGTCAGGCCAAAACGCGCGGCCGCCATAGGCGATGCCAGCAGCAAGGCGCAAGCGCCGTCGTTCACACCCGAGGCATTGCCGGCGGTGACCGACAGGTCCGGGCCGTTCACGCCCTTGAGCTTGGCCAGCATCTCGACCGTGGTTTCGGGGCGGGGATGTTCGTCGGTATCAAAGACAACGGGGTCGCCCTTTTTGCGCGGCATCACCACCGGCACCAGCTCGTCCAGAAAACGCCCTGCCGCATGGGCTGCGGCCCAGCGCTGTTGCGAGCGAACCGCAAAGGCATCCTGGTCGGCACGCGACACATTAAAGTCGGCCGCCACGTTGTCGGCGGTTTGCGGCATGGAGTCGATGCCGTGCAGGGACTTCATCAACGGATTGACAAAGCGCCAGCCGATCGTCGTGTCAAAAATCGCGGCGCTGCGCGAGAAGGCGCTCTCGGCCTTGCCCATCACAAAGGGGGCGCGCGACATGCTCTCCACGCCACCGGCGATCATCAGCTGTGTCTCACCGGACTTGATGGAGCGGGCGGCCAGGCCCACCGCGTCCATGCCCGAGCCGCACAGGCGGTTCAGCGTGGTGCCGGGCACTTGCACCGGCAGGCCGGCCAGCAGGCCCGACATGCGCGCCACATTGCGGTTGTCTTCACCTGCCTGGTTGGCGCAACCGTAAAGAATGTCGTCCACCGCAGTCCAGTCAACAGCGGGATTGCGTTGCATCAGCGCCTTCAGCGGCACTGCCCCCAGGTCGTCGGGGCGCATGGTGGCCAGGGCGCCACCGTAGCGACCTATGGGTGTGCGGATGGCATCGCAAATCAGGGCATCAATCATGGATTCTTCTTTCAGTTTTGTTTGGGGCGTTCATCGATCACGCGGCGGGCCTTGCCCGTGAGCGTGCGGGGTATGCCTTCAAAGTGCATGACCGTGACGCGGGTGGAGACACCCACATGGGTCTTGATGTGGTGCTGCAGTTCCTTGGCAATGGAAGCCATCAGATCCTGGCTCAGGCTTGCAGAAATCTCGCGCTGCACCTCGCAACGCACCTCCAGGTTGTCCAGCGGGCCGTCGCGGGTCAGCACCACCTGGTAGTTGCCCGAGAGGCGCTTGTCGCGCAGGATCTGCTCTTCAATCTGCGAGGGAAACACATTCACGCCGCGCACGATCAGCATGTCGTCCGAGCGGCCGGTGATCTTGCCCATGCGGCGAAAAGCCCGCGAGGTGGGTGGCAGCAAGCGCGTCAGGTCGCGGGTGCGGTAGCGGATGACCGGAAAGGCCTGCTTGGTGAGCGAGGTGAACACCAGTTCGCCGTCTTCCCCGTCTGCCACCACTTCGCCGGTTTCGGGGTTGATGATCTCGGGGTAGAAATGGTCTTCCCAGATCACCGGGCCGTCCTTGCTTTCAATACATTCGCAGGCCACGCCCGGCCCCATGACTTCGGTCAGGCCGTAAATGTCGATAGCGTCAATGCCGAGCTTGCGCTCGATCTCGGCGCGCATGCCTTCACCCCAGGGCTCGGCGCCGAAGATGCCGACCTTGAGCGAAATGTCTTCGGGCTTAACGCCCAGGCGTTCGAATTCTTCGGCAATCACCAGCGAATAAGACGGCGTGACCATGATGATTTGCGGCTGAAAGTCCAGAATCTGCGCGACCTGCTTTTCGGTCTGGCCGCCGGACATGGGCACCACGGTGCAACCCAGGCGCTCGGCGCCGTAATGCGCGCCCAGACCGCCGGTGAACATGCCGTAGCCATAGGCGTTGTGCAGCATGTCGCCCTTGCGGCCACCGGCCGCGCGGATCGAGCGCGCCACCAAGTTCGCCCAGTTGTCTATGTCCTGCGCGGTGTAGCCCACCACAATGGATTTGCCGGTGGTGCCGCTGGATGCGTGGAGGCGCACCACCTGCTCGCGCGGCACGGCAAACAGACCGAAGGGGTAGTTGTCGCGCAGGGCGATCTTGGTCATGAAGGGGAACTTCGACAGATCGGCCAGTGTCTTCAAATCGTCCGGGTGCACACCCCTGTCATCAAAGGCCTTCTTATGGAAGGGCACGTTGTCATAGGCATGCTGCAGCGACCACTTCAGGCGCTCGAGTTGCAGCGCGGAAATCTCGTCGCGGCTGGCAGTTTCTATGGCTTCAAGCTCACCGGCTTGGGGAAATTTAACGGTCATGTGTGTCTCCTGCTGGGAACTGTTTTTATGGCTGTGATGGTTGTGATGACGAGGGGCTCAGGCCTGCGCAAAACTGGCAATCACCTCGCCCTGTATGCGCGCCGACTTGCCGCGAAACAGGGCCACGGTCTTGCCGGCTGCCGTGCTGACGCTGACGTCATAGACGCCGGCGCGCCGGCCTTGCGCACGCTCGACGGCCACGGCGACCAGGCTGTCGCCCAGATGGGCCGGAGCCAAAAAATCGATGCTGCAGGCCGAGGCCACCGTGTTGAGGTTGTAGCTGTTGCAGGCGTAGGCAAAGGCGGTATCGGCCAGGGTGAACAACATGCCGCCGTGGCAGATGGCGTGGCCGTTGACCATGTCTTGGCGCACCTCCATGGTCAGGCGCGAGCTGCCGGGTGCAACCTCGGCAATCGCCATGCCCAGCGCCTGCGCGGCGTGGTCGCGCGACCACATGGCCGCGGCGGCATCCTGCGCCAGCTGCTGCGCCTCTGCGGGAGAAAGCACGGGGGAGGTATGGGTCATGGCTTTATTCGCCGGTGAAACGCGGTGCGCGCTTTTCCATGAAGGCGGCCACGCCCTCGGCAAAGTCGGGGCTCCAGCCCAGCTCGCGCATAAAGCCACCTTCCATGGAGAGTTGCTGCTCCAACGTGTGCGTGGGGGCGGCGTGCAGGGCCTGGCGCGTGCGCACCAGCGCCTTGGTCGGCATGGCGGCCAGTTGCGCGGCCAGCTTGTCCACCGTGGCGACCAGTTCCGCGTCTTCCACCACCTGCCAGATCAGGCCCCACTCGGCGGCTTTTTCAGCCGGCAGTTTGTCGGCCAACATAGCCAACCCAAAAGCCCGGGCCATGCCCACGCGCTGCGGCAAAAACCAGGTGCCGCCGGTGTCCGGAATCAGGCCGATCTTGCTGAAGGCCTGCAAAAACGAGCCCGACTTGCCGGCGATCACCAGGTCGCAGGCCAGCGCCAGGCTGGCGCCCGCACCGGCCGCCACACCCTGCACCATGGCCACGGTGGGCACGCGCAGGTTTTGCAGACGCAGGATCAGCGGCTTGTAGTTTTGTTCCACCACATTGCCAATGTCGGGTGCCGTGGCACCCATCACCATGTCGGGGTCGGCCAGGTCCTGCCCCGCGCAGAAGGCACGGCCGGCACCGGTGATGACCAGCACGCGAATGCTTTTGTCGGTTTGGATGCTGTCGAGCGCGTCGCGCAACTCCGCATGCATGGCGCTGGTGAAGCTGTTGAGCTTGTCCGGGCGGTTCAGGGTCAGGCGGGCCACGCCGGCGGCGACTGTAAAGAGGATGTAGTTCATGTGTCTGACTGGTAGTTGGGTTGGTGATGGCGCTGCAGGCTTTACATGCCCAGGTAGGCCGCGCGCACCTGTTCGTTGTGGATCAGGTCTTCGCCGCTGCCGGTGAGGGTCACAGCGCCGGTCTCCAGCACATAGCCGCGATCGGCAATGGCCAGCGCGGCAAAGGCGTTTTGCTCCACCAGCAGAATCGTCATGCCCTGGGACTTGAGCGTCTTGATGACGTTGAATACCTCTTCCACCAGCAGCGGCGCCAGGCCCATGGAGGGCTCGTCCAGCAGCAAGAGGCTGGGGCGGCCCATCAGGGCGCGGCCAATGGCCAGCATCTGCTGCTGCCCGCCGGACAGGGTGCCGGCCGGCAGAGCGCGCTTTTCCTTCAGGATGGGGAACATGGCAAAGATCTTTTCCATGTCGCCGGCCACCTGGTGTTTGGGCTGGGTGTAGGCGCCCAGGCGCAGGTTGTCTTCAATGCTGAGCGGGCCGAACACCTGGCGACCTTCGGGGCTTTGGCAGATGCCACGGCGCATGCGCTTGTCGGAGCGCAGCTTGCTGATGTCTTCACCATCGAAATGGATGCTGCCCGCGCTGATAGATTGCACACCCGAGACCGCGCGCAAAAACGTGGTTTTTCCGGCCCCGTTGGCACCCACCAGGGCCACGGTCTCGCCCTTGCGCACTTCCAGGGTGATGCCCTTGAGCGCCTTGATGCGGCCGTAGCAGCTCTCCAGGCCTTCCACCTTCAGCAGCACCGGTTGTTGTGGTGTTGCCGCTTGCAGACTGCCCGCGCTGCTGGCGCCCAGGCCGACCGAGTCTGGGGCGAGGCTTGCGATGCGGTGAAACAGCTCGCGGAACTCGGCCTTGGCCTGGTCACCGAACACCGGGTCGCTGTGCGTGCGAAAGGCTTGGTCGATCTCGGCCCAGTCCTGCGGCAGCAGCGCCTTGCGCGCCAGCGGCAGCACCTGCTTTTCTTCGGTCTTGATGTGGCGCTTGAGGCCATCGGTGTATTGCTGGATGGCGACAGCCAGTGCCGCAACCGGCAACTGCCCCTGTGCGGCGGCAGCCAGCTTGACGCGCAGCTGGGCCAGATTCTCCGGGCCCTGAGCGTGGTCGGCTTCCAAGGCGTCCAGGATGTCGGCGGCTTCCGTGCTGCGCAGACGCAGCAGGCGGAACAGGAACTCGTCCTCCTTGGGGTGGTGCATGCGGTCCACAAACTGGCTGATGTAGTCGAGTGCGGCCTCAAAGAAGGCGCTCTCCAGCGGGCCACCGGCCTGCATGTCGGAGGCCACTTGGTCTAGGGTGGTGGCCAGGCGCCACATATTGCTGTGTTCCTGGCTGATGAGGGTGAGTGCGTCCATGGGGAATCCTGTCAGGCGTGTGCGCCCAGATAAGCGGCAATCACATCGGGGTTGCGGCGGACCTCGGCGGCCGTGCCCTCGGCCAACTTGCGTCCGTAGTCCAGCACCAGAATGCGGTCGGACAGGTTCATCACCATCTTCATGTCGTGCTCCACCAGCACCACGGTCACGCCGGTGTCGGCCACCTTGCGGATCAGCGCATCCACCTCGATGGTTTCCTTGGGGTTGAGACCGGCCGCCGGTTCGTCCAGAAACAGCAGGCGCGGTTTCATGGCCAGCGCGCGGGCAATCTCCAGGCGCTTCAAGGCGCCGTAGGACATGCTGTCGGCGCGGGCCGTTGCGTAACTCTCCAGCCCCACAAAGCGCATCAGCTCCACCGATTCGGCATGCAGATCGCGGTCGCGTGCCTTGATGGAGGGCCAGCGCAGGGCGGCCTTGAACAGGTTGCGGTCCAGCCGCAGATGGGCACCGACCATCACGTTCTCGATGGCGCTCATGTTCATGCAGATCTGCAGATTCTGGAAGGTGCGCGCCACGCCCTGCTTTGCCAGCACATCGGGCGATTTGCCCTGTATGGGTTGGCCGTC
>TBL_comb47_HYPODRAFT_10007874_pt1 | contig 11054 bp, 9 predicted proteins | sample TroBogypolimnion_40_FD_10682 | JGI IMG/M metagenome (IMG submission 10682) | reverse complement strand
GCAACGGTTTTATTACAATTCACGCGCTCAGCAATGGCAGTAAAACATTGCGTCTGCCGGGCAAATGCGATCTGCTTGACCTCGCCAGCGGCAAGTCTGCCGGAAAAAATATTGATACCATCAGTTTCCAGATGCAGGCCGGTGAAACCCGCTGGTTCAGAAAATCCATTCCGCAATGATTTATAGTTAATCTAATAAAGGAAGCATCAAATGCATATTGTTGACTGGTTGATTATGATTTTGCCGCTGGTTATTTGCGCGGCAATAGCCCTTTATTCGCGGCGTTTTGTGCGCAGCGTGGCCGATTTCATGGCCGGCGGCCGCAATGCCGGGCGCTTCTTGATTTGCACGGCACGCAGTGAACAAGGCGCGGGGGCGGTGGTTTTTGTCGCCGCCTTTCAGGTGTTCGCCGTGGGCGGGTTTACGCTATCATGGTGGGGGCAGCTTTCGGTGCCGGTGTCCCTGCTGATAGCAATCAGCGGCTTTGTCATCTATCGTTACCGTCAGACGCGAGCATTGACTCTCGGCCAGTTCTTCGAAATGCGTTACAGTCGCAATTTCCGGCTGTTTGCCGGCGGGCTGGCCTTTTTCGCCGGCCTTATTAATTTCGGCATCATCCCGGTAATAGGGTCGCGTTTCATGGTGAACTTTCTCGGGTTGCCGCAGGCCGTGCTGATACTGGGCTGGCAGGTTCAAACTTACCTGCTGCTGATGGCCTTTTTTCTGACAATTTGCGTGGTAGTGACCACCTTCGGCGGACAGATTGCAGTACTGCTGACCGATTGCGCCGAAGGGATGTTCACCCAGATTTTCTATGCGGTCATAGCAATCACCCTGGTCGTTTTTTTCTTCAGTTGGGTAGAAACGCGTGCCGTCCTGTTGGATACTGCGCCGGGAAAGTCGCTGGTCAATCCGTTCGACTCATTCAGCTTGAAGGACTTCAATATCTGGTTTGTGCTGATGGGGATATTCGTCAGCACATACAGTACTATGGCCTGGCAGAACAGCCACGCTTTCAACGCCTCCGGAGCCACGCCGCATGAAGCCCGCATGGGGATGATTCTCGGCCGCTGGCGCGGCTTCGCCGGAAGCGTGATGATCACCCTGCTGGCCGTATGCGCCCTGACCTATCTGCACAGTGCAACTGGCAGCGCCGTCGTGCAGGCTGACCTCAACAAAATCACCGATCCCAGTACCGTGGATCAAATGCGGATTCCAGTCGCACTGGCGCACATGCTGCCGGTCGGGCTGAAAGGCATGCTGCTCTCGATCTGCCTGATGGGGATCATTGCCGGCGACGGCATTCACCTGCATTCATGGTCCAGTATCTTTATTCAGGACGTGGTCGTGCCGATGCGTAAAAAGCCGTTCTCGCTGAAACAGCATCTGCTGCTGCTGCGTCTGGCTATTGTCGGGGTGGCTGTCTTTGTTTTCATTTTCGGCGCAATCTTTCCTCAAACAGAATATGTGACGATCTGGTTTCAGATAACAATGGCAGTCTTCACCGGCGGAGCCGGAGCGGCGATCATTGGCGGATTGTACTGGAAGCGCGGCACTACAGCCGGCGCCTGGGTCGGGTTTATGACCGGCTCCGGATTATCGGTTGGCGGGATTATTACGCGGATTTATTTCCAGAGAGTATTGGGGTATGAGTTTATTCTTAACGGCATGCAAATCGGATTCATCGCCTGCCTGGCGGCGGTCACCTTATACATAATTGTTTCCCTGCTGACCTGTAAAAAACCGCACAACATGGACAAACTGCTGCACAAAGGCGCGTATGCCGTTGAACCGGAAGGCGATGTCGATGACCTGATTCCCGCGAAGATTAACTGGCTTAACCGCATATTGGGAATGGATGACCAGTTCAGCCGTTCCGACCGCTGGATCACGCTGGGAATTTTCTGGTGGTCGATCACCTGGTTTTTAGTGTTTGTCGCCGGCTCGATCGCTTATCTGGTGCATCCATGGTCATCCGCGGTCTGGGCGGATTTCTGGTTTGTCCAGGCGATCTGCATGCCGCTGGTGATCGGGGTTGCCACTACGGTCTGGTTTACTATCGGCTGTTTCCATGATCTGCGCGTTTTCTTCCGCCGTCTCCATGAGGAGAAAATAGACCTGCACGATGACGGAGTGGTGGAGAACAGTGACGATGCACATTAAACGTAAAAAGAGGGCGTTCGAAACGCTAAAATATAGTTTGATGAAAAAATAATGATGGAGATCGACTAATGAGCAAAGCGCGTGCAATGGCGGCTATCAACGGACAGCCGACGGACCGGATACCGCAATGGGATTCTCCGGACAACCCGTCTCTGGCAAAGATGCTTTTTAACTATGACATCTGGAAAAATCCGGAGAAAACTGCGGCTGACTGCTGGAAGCGTTTTGACATTGATCTGACCCATTTTATCCCAGGCGATATTGCCGAGTGGAATTTCCCGCTGGTCCGTTATTACGGTGAAGCCGTTTATACGGACGACCCGCGTTGCGCCCCCTACAAACGTGCCTATAAGCAGCCATTGAAAAAGCCGTATCAATCCATGTATGACCAGCTTGAGCGAACATCAAATGCGTCCTTCTGGGGACTGGCCCCGACGTTGTCGCAAAATTATAATTTTACTTCGCCGGAAGAGGTTCTCTCATTTGACCCGTTGTCGCACGATCCTTACACGCTGGAAGAGCGCATGTCGTTCTTTCAGGAGTATTACCGGGAAAAGCAGGCTCTGCTTGGTGATTCCTGCCTGATGACCGGATGGTATTACCATACACTTTTTATGTGGCCGGTTGAGATATTCGGATGGGAACATTTCATGGTGGCATCCATGCTTGATCCCGCACGTTTTTCGGAGATACTCGACCAGTTTTTCAAGATCACCTGGCGCGACATATCGGCCATGTGCAAAGTGGAGTCCCTTCCGCTAATAGCCTGTCATGATGACCTCTGCAGCGCAAACGGTCCCATGTTTGCTCCGTCATGGTATGAAAATCATATCTTTCCGTACTACAAAAAATTGTTTGCTATGATTCATGCGGCAGGCAAGAAAGTAATCTTTGTATGTGACGGAAATGTCGTCCCGCTGCTCAATCAGATACTTGCGACCGGCGTAGATGGAATTGTAGTTGACGGTCAAAGCGATTTGGCAATTGTTGCGGAAAAGTTCAGCGGCAAGATTATAGTCGGAGGAATGAAGCCGGCCATAGTCAGTCATGGTACTCTGATGGAAATTGAGTCAATGGTACAGAAAACGGTGTCCATCATCAGAGGGGAGCCGGGCTACTTCTTTAAATGTCCGGGCATGAATGGAGAAACGGCTGCCGGGAATGTCTTTCACTATCAGGAGTGTCTGCGCCGGTTTGGATCACGCTGAAATTAAGAATTGTTGTAATCTTCGATAAATTTAAAAATGTCGGCAAAAGCATCTTTCTGCTGCCAGGCAGTAATCTTGTGGTCGTTCTGCCTGAAGTTGCCGGCGACCCCGGCTGAGCTGAAATAAGTTTTTTTGTAATCACTGCCATCCCATGGGAAATGAATTGGCTTGAGCAACAAAATGCCCAAGAAAATATAGTTTTAAACAATTAAAATTAAGGGATGGTAATGAAAATGATATTAAAAATGGAGGATCTATGAATGTGGAAACAAAGCCGGTCGGAGTACCGGGGCTCGAAGACTTTGCAGGGCAGTTTTGTGTTTTGAGTGTTGCCTTGGACAACCCGATCATAATCAATCGCTGTCTGGATATTTCCGGACCGGATCCGGGCGCTGCCCGGGAACCTTTTGCGTTCTTTTTTGTCCATGGCGGCGGCTGGGCTGGCGGCAGCCGGGGGCAGTATTATCCGATTATGCAATATGTCAATATGCGCGGATTCGCTGCGGCGGCTGCCGGATACCGGTTGTGCGACAAGCAAATCACTGCATTTGACCAGTTGCTCGACGTGCGTCAAAGTTATGCCCAATTTGTGAAATATCTGCAAAAAAAAACCGGCGAGGCCAAGCCGAAAATTGTCGTCATGGGCAGCTCTGCCGGAGCGCATCTTGGGAGTCTGCTCGCCTACGCCAAACCGGGCGAATGCGGCGAACCGTTGCGATATAAAAATTTTGAACTTTCGGGAGACTGGGTGGCTCCGGCAGCACTGATTGCTGTATGCGGGACCAAACAGATGATTCCGTGGCCGGGAATTCCGGATGTTATATGGAAAAGTATGCAATTGGCAGTCGGCAATGATTATTTACCGCAATTTGAACCATTATTTAAACAACTCAGCCCTGCTGCTTATTTTTGTCAGGACTCTTGCCCGACCTTTATTGTGGCGGCGGAACATGAGACGCTCTTTTCTAATCGCCTCAACCGGGAGTGGCACGATGAACTCACTCAACTCGGAATTCGCTGTGAGATGAAAATTTATCAGGGGCAAAGTCACGGTTTTCTCTATTGTTGCGATTCCCCGGTCCAGCAGCAAGCTCTCGACGATGTGCTTAATTTTGTGCAGTCTTTTTGCCATAAATCATCAGCCTAATCTCAGACAACGACAACTTCAGCTTTTCACTGAAAATTCCTGTATTTATCGCGCCGGTACAAAAAGAAAGGGCGCTCAGACACACTCACTCAAGGTACCACCAAGCACCCGCTGAAAAATGTGAAAGAACGCCCAAAATGGAGCGTACTTTCAACATCGTTTTTTCAGCTTTTAAATTGGTGGTTTTTGAGCGAAACGCCTGTTGAAAGTCAATAAATGACTTCTATATAATTTTAATTGTAATTTTCAGTTACTTTGAGTTCTTATCTCTCCTGATAAATAGTTCAGTAATTATTATAAAGCTACGAGGTCTATTTGCAAATGAATTAATTCACCATGAAGCGAAATCTTAGCGACAATCCTCTGCCCGCGAACATAAACGAGGAGGCACGCCGTTTTTCAATGCGGAAAGTTTACCGGATGCTCAGGAACCCGCTTTACGCCGGTTTGGTAAAGCATAACGACAAGACGTTCTCCGGCGAGCATGAGATTATCGCTCCGGAAGAGTGGCATCAGATTCAGGCGTCATTAAAAGACAATCAGCGCCGTAAAGGCGGCGACAACGAGGCAAGGATCAATTCCCCATTACAGGACAGCGGCGACAAACAGTTGTTCATGTAGATATTTCGACCAATGCTTTATCAAAGCAGGAACTCACTTCGCTTTCAATTCGTCAATATATTCCAAGCCGGACTGAACAAGCAAGGCTTCGATTTTACGCCCGTTTTCCAGTGCCTGCTTGACTTTGTCAATCACGCCGCGCGGAATATGTTTCGAACGCTGCACACCGTTTTCATAGCAGGTAAATTCCCAGATCGGATGTCTTTCACCGGAGGCACAGCGCGGACAATTCTTGTTCTTGCATTTCTGTTTATACTCCCGTACTGAACCCTTGGCCGCCGGCCAGAGTTCAGACACCGTCGATAAAAATTTCTCTCTCGCCGCAGATTCACTCATCTTTGACCCCCTGAAATTTAATATTCATACTTGCCCTAATTAGGACAAGTATAATGTAAAATGAAAATTCCTATAAACAAATAGAATTTTTAATTTTATACAGATATTTTGAGAGGCCGAAAAGACTGAGCCCTTACCGCTACAAAAAGACTGAGCCGTTACCTTTTTTACTTCTTTTTTGCTGGTTTAGCAAACAATTCTATTGACTTTTATTTGATTATGAATTATAATATACACCAGGTGCATGTGGTGCACATTAAAGGAAAATATATGAATGAGATAGCATATTTCAAAGACTGGACTCCCCAAGATGGGATTCATTTTTATAAGCAACTTAGAGATAAAATAAGAGAATTTATAGAAAACCATCATGACAATACCTCATTTCCTGCAGAGCGAGACTTGTCAAATCTTTTTGGATTGAATCGCAGGACGGTAAGAAAGGCAATCGAACCGTTTGTAAATGAAGGCCTTCTTGTTAGAAATTCAAAAGGGACAGTTATAAGGAAAATATCTCAAAATACAAAGAACTTTTATCCTGAAATACATCCGCTTGCGGCTGAGGATATTTATGATTATCCATCAAAAAGCAGACTTTGCTTTACATTATTCGAAAATCTCCCAGGCCAGAGAACCTTTTGGAATAATGCTGTCAAGATTTTTAATCATAAAAATCCCAATGTGAATATTGAACTTGACTGGCTTCCCTTAAATATTGCGAATGCGGAAGAATATATTGAATATTTTAAATTACACAAATCGGATATAATTCAGACCCCAAACAGTTGGGAAAAAACAATAAAAGTTAAAAATTTTCTCACCCCTTTACCCAATGATATAAAAAAAGAAGCAGAAGATGATAAATATTGGATAAAATTCTTATTGGAAAGCATGCATGAAAAAATTGATTGTGTGCTGCCTGTACATTGGGGATTTCCGGTATTTGCCTGGAATTGTGAATTAACCAGCCAAGCCGGCATTCCAAATGTTTGCGACATTATTTCAAAGAAAGGAATAAGACAGCTTTTCATTGAGGCCGAAAAAGCCATGATTAATGATGGAGTTTTCCTTACTGGTCATACAGCTGATTATACAATGGATTTCGGGTTCCCTGCTTATTATGATGAAAAATGCATAGAAAATTTCTATAAAGAAAAATTCATAAAGATCGCTGAACTTCCGCCTACCGCGAACAAATGGTTTCAGCAGGATATAAACACTGCTTGTTATAGCAAGAGTCATTCAATAAAACTTTTCAAGGATAGCCGGATTGTATTTTCAATGGCTTCCATATCTGAGTTGCATAATTTTCCCGCTGGAAAAGATTTCAAATATCAATGCGTCCTGCCTTCGGTAAAAAATGAAGAAAAATTGGTCGCAGGCTTTAGCGGGTTGGGAGTTTTAAAAGAAAGTAAGGCAAAAGACATTGCATGGGATTTTCTGAGATTTCTGCTTTCAGATGAAATTCAGGATTTAATCCCAATTCAGATAAGAAATATTTCCATGCGGAAAAAATCGAATTCAAAGCTCCACGATATAATTCCTTTAAGTTATGAGACCCTGAATGAGAGAATTTCAGGAGTAAGAATTATTACAGGTTTTGATGTCTGGCTTGGTGAAATATCGGCAGAAGCAAGACATGACTTTTTCCCTGGCATTTTTAATGGGATTATAAGTGTTGAGGATGCTCTTGATAAAACAATGAGGCGCGTTAAAGAGAAGTTTAATCAAGGTATAGTTAATTCGCAAAACCATCGCGGTGGCGGTCGCAGGTGTGCAAGTTCGCCAGTAATACCTCGTATGCTTGCGTCGAGAATAGGGTGAACAAAAGTAAAAATTCTATTACTTCATTAACCAGGGATTAAATTTATAATGAAAAAAGTGATTTACGAACAGGGCCAACTCCGCCATCTTTAAATTTTTCTAACTTCCCGACACGGCAGCAGGCTTTCGTATGGCGCAATTGGGGGACGATTCAGTAGTAATAAGGACCGGCAAAAATAATATTTTGAAGGAATTATTTTGCGTATAAACAAAAATATTCTCATAAAATCGGGAATGGGTAGTTTAGAAAATGAATCGACTTGAGCAAAAAAACGTTCAAGAAAATTATAGTTTTAAACAATTATGGGATGATAATAAAGATAAAACTAAAAGATCCCAATGAAAGTAAAAGCATTTTGAACCACAATCAAATATAATTAACAACAAGGAGAAGTGAAATAATAAAAGAAGAAGTGTTTTGAACATCAACCAATCACATCTAACAGAACAGGGAGGAAAAAATCATGGAAAAGACGTTAAAAAAATATAGCTTATTAAATTTCACACTTATTGAACTCCTAATATACTATATTAGTTTGAAAATTAAACATATTGATGTATATTTTTATCATGTTTAAAACTAATTATATGGAGTTGACATGATAACGATAAAATTTACAGAAACCGAGGTTGAAAAATTAAGGCAGGAACGATTTAACCATCCATCTCCCAAGGTTCAGTTGAAAATGGAAACACTGTATCTTAAAAGCAAGAATTTGCCGCACAGTCAAATTTGTGATATTTGTGATATTACGAGAGCGACTCTTGCTTCGTATTTGAAAGCATATATTGCCGGCGGAATAGAGGAGTTGAAAGAGCTTAACTATCGAGGTCGTGAGAATGAGATGATGGAACGCTCCGCGAGTATTGAGGAATATTTTACCCAAAACCCGCCCCGTTCCTTAAAAGAAGCAAGGGCCAGAATTGAAGAGATAACCGGAATAAGAAGAAGCCTGCCTCAGATATGGAAATTCTTCAAGAAGATAAATTTCAAGTATCGCAAGGTACATGCTGTTCCAGTCCAGGCCTTGACTGTTGAAAAGCAGGAGGAGCAGGCAAAGTTTATTGCGGAAAAGCTTTCTCCCCGGTTAAAAGAAGCAAGCCATGGAGAACGAGAATTTTTTTTGTGGATGCCGCCCACTTTGTCCACGAAGCATTCTTAGGGAATATATGGTCAAGGGAGCCAATGTTTATATCATCCCCGTCGGGGAGAAGCAGACACAACGTGCTGGGCGCGCTTAATATTGCAACAAAGGATGTTGTTACTGTGAGTAACGATAAATACATCAATTCGGAATCAGTTTGCCAATTGCTGGCAAAGCTGGCGGCAAGAAGGTGTGACAATATGCCAATTACCGTTGCGCTTGACAACGCGAAATATCAGAGATGTGCGGCGGTCGAAGCATATGCCGACGCACTTCAGATTGAGTTATTGTTTCTGCCCTCGTATTCTCCAAATCTGAATCTGATTGAAAGACTTTGGAAATATATTAAAAAGACGTGTCTTTATTCGAGATATTACGAGAAGTTTAAGGATTTCAAGCAAGCAATTATGGGGTGTCTGGAAAATCAAACAACCGAGATACTCCATGATCTAGAAACACTATTGACCTGTGAATTTCAGGTTTTTAAAAATGTTAAAATTTTAAACTAATACAGTATATCTAAAGTCTCGGAGTGATCCACAGATGACATTTACCCGCCGGAGGCGTGACAGATGAACGCAGATGTAAAAAGCGGAATGGTTCCGTTCAACGACTATCTAAAGTCTCGGAGTGGACAGAATTGAAAATTGAAAATTGAAAATTGAAAATTGAAAATTGAAAATTGAAAATTGAAAATGAAAAGCGGTTCTATTCAACGACTATCTAAAGTCTCGGAGTCGGAGTCTAAAATGAGGTTATCAGATGTCCAAAATGAAGAAAAGGTTTCCACGCCTTCGGCGGGTAAATCTCTGTGTCTCTGTGCCTCCGTGGTAAAAAGGATTTTGCTCAACGGCTCTCTAATATCTCGGAAATGTAAAGAACGTGAATAGTGAATGGTGAATGGTAACTGGTGAATAGAAAAAACCGGAACGGGTGAAATGATTATTGGTGTCCAAGATGTGCAAAGACAGGGTCCAGAATGTGCGGACGGGCTGTCCAAAATGTGTAAAATAAGGTTTTCTCTGTGTCTCTGGTAAAAAAGATTTTGCTCAACAACTATCTAAAGTCTCGGAGTGGACAGAATTGAAAATTGAAAATGAAAAATGGTTTTGCTCAACGACTATCTAAAGTCTCGGAGTGATCCACAGATGACACAGATGAACACAGATGTAAAAAACGGAATGGTTCTGTTCAACGACTATCTAAAGTCTCGGAGTCGGAGTCTAAAATGAGGTTATCGGATGTCCAAAATGAATAAAAAGGTTTCCTTTGTGTCTCTGTGTCTCTGTGGTTAAGGTTCTGCTCAATGGCTCTCTATCGACTCGGAAATGTTGGAGAAGGCAAATGGGAATAAGGGGAATAAGGGGAATAAGGGGATGTATGTTCAAAGACTCTCTAATCACTCGGAAATGGACGGAGGTCCGTTGGTTCTGCCAGATGCATGGCGGTATCGCATTATTCCCATTATTCCCAGATTATGCGGCTTGAAAATATTAATTTTTTGAATATTGTAATATTTGTTGTTTTAATGTATTCATACAAGGTGATCAAAATGCACATGGCAGATGCGCTGATCTCTCCCGCGGTGGGGGCCGGAATGTTGGCGGCAACGACGGGAATCGCGCTGTATTCGATAAAAAAAGTCCAGAATCTGGAGAACCATAAAGTTCCGCTGATGGCGGTAATGGGGGCGTTTGTATTCGCCGCCCAGATGATTAATTTCTCGATCCCCGGCACCAGCTCCAGCGGGCATCTCGGCGGCGGTCTGCTGCTGGCGATACTGCTCGGTCCGTATGCGGGTTTCCTGACGATGGCCAGCGTGCTTATCATCCAGGCGTTATTCTTTGCCGACGGCGGGCTGCTGGCGCTGGGCTGCAATATTTTCAACCTCGGTTTTTATTCATGTTTTATCATCTATCCTTTAATTTACCGGGTTCTCGTCAATAAAAAACCCTCGACGGCCCGGTTGTTCACCGGAACCCTGATTGCCGCCGTCATCGGTTTGCAGCTTGGCGCTTTCAGCGTGGTGCTCGAAACTTTCGTTTCCGGCAGAACGGAACTGCCGTTCAGCTCTTTTGTCCTGCTGATGCAGCCGATACATCTGGCAATCGGCATCGTTGAAGGGCTGGTCACAGCGTCTATCGTATCTTTCGTATGGAAAGCCCGGCCCGAAATTATTGAGCACACGAACTCGGCCGGCGGGATATCAGTTTCACGGGTGCTGGCGGCCTTTGCGCTGGCCGCCATTCTGACCGGCGGGGTGTTGTCGTGGTTTGCGTCAAAACAGCCGGACGGGCTTGAATGGTCCACGGCGAAAGTGTCCGGCAGTGAGCAGCTTGCAAGCAATGGCCCCATCCATAAAATGCTGTCGGCGGCGCAGGCGAAAATTGCTTTTCTGCCCGATTACTCTTTTAAAGCCGGTTCGGAATCCCCCGCGGTTGAACAGGCGAAATGGCCCGCGGTGAACGGCGGGACCAGCTTTGCCGGTTTGATCGGCGGCATTATGACCTTGCTGCTGGCGGGGCTTGCCGGGCTCGGCATTATGTATGTCAAGAAATTCAGAAAAGCCAAAGCGTTGGTTGAGTAAAGAGAGTTTTTAAAATTATGCCG
>TBL_comb47_HYPODRAFT_10007873_pt1 | contig 11056 bp, 16 predicted proteins | sample TroBogypolimnion_40_FD_10682 | JGI IMG/M metagenome (IMG submission 10682) | reverse complement strand
AAAATAAAGCAGGAAGATTCTAGTGGAGGCAGCAGCGCTCTGTTGAGGGTGCTGCTCGGGGGAAGATTTTAGTTGTTGGTAAAATGTTGCAATGGACTTGTAGTTAACTGCTCATAAAATGTTAATAAATAATTTAAGAGAATTTATCCCATCTCACCAACATAATGAGGGCACAATAATAACAATTATAAGTCAATATAATCAAGTTGTTATGCAATGTATAAACATACAAACACCCTTAATAAATACAATAATCTCTTTAATAAAAGATATATAATTAAGGCTACCTCGGCCCGTATTTCCCTCTTTCGGTTTCAACCAGCATTACGGATACCTTTTCAGCTTCCAATCATTACCCACTGGTTCCAAATACTGTTTCTCTTTTAAAAACCTCAATCCGCTTGGAAACAGATGAACACAGAAAAGACTATGGCTAAAAATATCCTTATAGCGGCTCTAGGTCTGGTTGTGGTCCTTGGAAGTTGGTTCGCTTATGTTTATTTTTCAGACAAAGAGGTTATTAAACGACAGCTTTTTGGGTTAGCTGCTGAGATTGGCAAGGATGGGCAGGAGCCGCCGGTAAAAATGGCCCTAAAGATGGGTCATATTAAAAATATGGCAGACAGGAGGTGTATGGTTATCATTCCAGAGAGAGGCTACGAGGAGGCCCTGGAATCAGATCTGATCATTCAGTCTATAATCTACTACCGTAACAGATTCGCCCTGCTGGCAGTTACACTGGATAAAATGATTATTCTTGTATCAGCCAAGGATAATGCCGAAGTACAAGTTACGGTTACTGCACAGCACCAATATTCGGCACAAGCAGACCCTGTTAAAAAAGTCCATAAGGTAGGGCTCACCTTAATCAAGAGCGATAAAAAATGGCTAATCCGTAAAATATTGATACCAGCGGGGCTATTGGGTTAGGATAATTGTGTATTGGTAGACGCTCAAATGTGATTTATCAAGGCCCAGGATGATACCTATGATTCTGTAAAACCAAAATGGAGATAAGGCGATGTTAAAAAAATCCGTTTACGCTCTTGTCATTGGTCTTTTTACCTTATCATTATTGCCGTCAGTGGGGATGTGTGCGCATCACGGTTATTATGGAAACCATGGTGGTTATTACGGCGGTTATCATGGTGGGTATCATTACAATGATGCGTGGGTATGGGGATTGGGTGGTCTTATAGTTGGCTCGGCATTAACATCTGCATTTCTACAATATCCACCACCTCCGCAAGTAGGGTACGCATATCCTCTGCCACCAATGCAGGTATATTCATATAAACCAAACATACCTCCTGGTATGTGTCGTTGGGAGCGTACTTTATTAGATTATTACGGAAGAGCTATTTTGGACCAATATGGCCATCCTGTATTAGAGTACACAATAGGTTCTTGCCAATCTCCGCCGAATTGACAGAGTCCTCAACAGCGACAAACCCCATTAATAATAATTATCCGTTTATAACCTTGGCCTATTAATGAAAATCAAATCCACAGGTGGTCGCCCAGCGGGTATGGGTTCAACTAACACCACCTCTCCCGCCGATGCTGCCAAGGCATACTCTGACCTCTCCGTAGCTTCCCCTCGAATTATTGCCGATACCTTCACTATAATGGGGATTCCTGAGGCGGAATTAACCCCCAAGGTGCGTGAAGCTATTTTGACTTTAATGCAAGAGGTAGACAATTTACGCCGCTCGGTGGATGGTATGAGCAAGCGTTTAGCCGCAGCTGAACAACTTGCGGATAAGGACCCTTTGCTTCCAATTTATAACCGCAGGGCATTTGTACGAGAACTGACAAGGGTACAAGCCTCTGTCGAGAGGTATAGCAGCGATAACTGTCTGGTTTATATCGATCTTGATAATTTTAAGGCTATCAATGATACCTATGGACATAGTGCTGGAGACCATGTGTTAAGTGAATATTCTCAAAGGCTGGTGGACAGTGTGCGTGAATCTGATATTGTTGGCCGACTGGGTGGAGACGAGTTTGGCTTGATCTTATCCCACACCAATCAGGATGCCGCAGCCGTCCTGGCAAACCGCCTCCCTCAGGAGCTAAAGGATAATCCTATTTTTTGGAATGAAATACCTCTTAATATCAGCATGTCCTATGGTATCGTGACAATTGAGCCAGGTATAGATGTGCAGGATACCATGGCCATAGCTGATAATAAAATGTATCAGCAAAAGAGAAGTGTAAAGGAGCTTTAAAAAACTGCGCTGCCTCAGGATGGAGAATGCGAAGAATCAAAAAGTCTATGTTTATTGAAATGAATTCTTTGGCTCAGTCAGGATTAAAGGGAATCCCCCTCCACCAACGCAGGTCTATTGATACTCTCGCTTTCCATAGAAGAATTTCTACCTATTCAAAGAACGTGATTGAGCCACTCGTGGCAAGGAAGTGGGTAAATAATACCCAAATTCTAGAGAAATCTAATTTCTCTATTCAACAAACTGAACATTTAGCTATCTAGACGATTTGTCTACACAATTTATCTATTTTTATCTTTGTAACGTTAAAAAAGTGGATACTCTTTTATTCTAGAGGTCACTATAATGAAAGAGTCCACCCCACTGCTCACTGTCAATCAACTTGCCGAAAATATGAAATAAAATATTAATAATATCTCCTGCGCATCACTTGGCATGACATATGCTGTTATATTGCCAACTGCCCTCCTCTCCTTTCCGGCTTGACCCTACCTGGGTTGAGCCGGTTTTTTTTGGGAGGGCAGGAAGCAAGCAAAAGAAAAGAATTCTGGCGTTCTAGTTGAAAAGCGGGGCTACATGAAGAATTTTATATTTTTGTTGTTTTCTATTTTAATAACAATAGGTGTGATAAAGGCAGGTCTTGCAGAACAAAGGGATATAACTAGAGGGGTGATAAACTCTATCATTAATGAAAAGGTACTCCCAAGAGGTGATATTTCTACTGACAATAAAGCTTGGGATAAAGAAATGCGAAAATGGCTTCGATCGTGAAAATGACCGGCAGGGATTGCTTTTTCAGACCTACGAATGCATCTCATGTGTACCTGTCAGAACTGTGGCGCCACCGCAGATAATTCCGCCTTTTTTCACCAGCTTGCAAATCAATCGGTAGAAGATACCCCCCAACTCTGAATTTTCCTTGAAAAGGAAAAACCCGCAATCCTTGTCGGAGTGCGGGTTGATTGTACTTTAGTTTAGTGATCAATTCAGATCCAAGTATTTACTTCAAAAAAAGGGCTTGAAACTCTTTTCTCAATTGAATTGAGAAACGGTCCATCGTTAAAAATACTTTCTACGGGCTTCTGGCGGTTTATTCGGCTGTGTTTCTATACCCATCAATGATGAAGACCGATTTCCATGAGTGTAATCTTCTCCAAGGGTTGTGTGTGTAATGCTTTCGGCTCCATTAGGTACGTCTTCTGGAGAGATAAAAAATATTTTACACTTACTGCATTCCGAACAGTGAAGAACGGTGTTCTTGTCAGCAGGTAGAAAATTGGGCCACATTGCCCCTGTCCATTCCAAGTTATAGGGTAAGGTGAGACTTGCAATAAGGGCAAGCTGCCCCCTCTCTGCGATTTTTTATTTCTTTAATTTCAATTTTCATGCCCAATGATATTGGAAGTTATAAGAAGGTTCCAATAGACAAATCTCCACTACAACCCGGAATACTATTTAATTTTTCACGAATGCTTGTCTTTCTTTTTATCCTTTTTCGATTTGACATTTTCTTCAAGAACTTCAACTTTGGATACCTTCTTTGTTTTTTCAGGTTGTTCGGTGACCTCAAGAGTCTTGATACCCAAATGCTCTTCAATACCAGAAATCATTTCCCCACCGTTTTCCCGGTACACCCGATATCCTTTTGAAATTTCAATGTAGGTTTTCAGTAAACCTTCCAGCTTAGGCAGCATGACGATAACTGATTGGGAGTCTTCAGCTACGGAAGATACTTTCTTGTCTTTTTTGCTCATTGTTTTCAACTAGTTATTTTATTGGGGGGGGGGGGAATGTAGTACGCAGAAATGTTACACCCCAAATGTTAGGACGCCTAATAAAAATAATGCTCCAGATTCGGCAGGGTTTCATCCAAGCGGGAACTTGGCCAATGAAAATATTTCGGAGTTATTTGATTCATTTGACTGACCTGAAAATTACTCGTATTGAAAGGATTTTTTAATAATTGTTCAAATTATTTCTCCAAAATTAACACATTATTAATGTTATACAAACGTCGTTCTAAAAAACATCGACGATATTTTGACTAAATAGTCAGTGATCATACTACGCTGTGGGGCATTCAAACAGGTGCACTTGAAACATCATCAGTAATATATTGAGTTGACAACATAATGAAACAGGATGAAATCACTATATATAGTATGAATTATAATTACGAAATGGCAATTGAATTATTTAATTTCATAATTGATGAATTATCAGCAATAAAAACTAATAACGACGAACAAAAATTAAGTAAAAACGACAAAAATAAAAAAAATCTATTACTAGATGCTCTTCAATCTGTTGAAATTTTATTAAATGATATAAATCAATATCAAGAAAATTATGAAATAAGAGTAGATGAAATAAACAACAATGCAATGTCAACATCACCTTTAAATTCAATGTTAGAAGCTTTAAGGATCGAATTGACAGAATTAGATTCATTATCAAGCGATGATAAATTCGTAGAAATATCAAAGACCCGAAGGCACAATATATCTAACTCACTGCCACCGTTAAAGAAACTAGCAAGTCATCTCGCCAAAAGCTATTAAGCAGTGACATTAATAATAGAATAATTGAGTTTAATTTTTCTGTTAAAGGCATGACTTTTCAAAAGAGCAGGATAGTTCAGAAATCGGTACATATCGTGCCTAATTAGATCATCAATCTAAACACAAGGAGAAAGTCCCAATGAAAAAAATCGTACGTTCCTTAGTAGCAATGACTTTTGTGTTCTGTTTCTTTCAATTGTCAGGCTTGGCCGGAGCCGCAGACATAGACAAAGGAATGCCGATGGATAACGGCAAGATGACTACGGACAAGGGCATGATGCCGGACAATGACATGATGATGGGTAACGCCAAAATGATGATGGATAATGGCAAGATGATGATGGACAACGGCAAGACGATGATGGATAAAGGCATGAAAAAAGAAGGAAAAATGATGATGAAAGACGGCAAAGCGGTGATGAAAGACGGCGAGATGATGATGAAAAAATGCGAGATGATGAAAAATGGCAAGATGGACAAAAGCAAAATAATGGAAAAGAAAGACATGCCGGGCATGACCAAATAATAAGTCCTTTTTAGTAGAAACGGAACAATCCGGGGGCTGCGGAATAGAAACTTCAGCCCGCCGGATTGTTATTGCTTGAGGCGTAATGAGAAATCAGATACACACAGGGCCATGATCCGAATCACCATTCGTCATCTTCCATTTTGTCATCATCGTCCCATTGATCATCGCCATCCTCATCTTCCTGACCTACCCATTCGCCATCTCCATCAACAAGTAATATGTTGCCTGTCTTAGAATAATCAGTCCAACCAAAAAATGAATTTTTATATTGTTCATTGAAATCCTGTTCGTATTCTCTGTTGAACAGCATCCTGTTACTTTGTAAGCTGACGTGATGATTGCAAATTCTTCCCATTTTACATACCATGAAGTGTTTTTTTCAATCCAACAATGGGATTGTTCCATTATTTACGGATCAGTAATTTTATATATCTATAAAATATATATACATCGCCACTATTAAGGATATGTTAAAATTACATTGGGTTTAATCTCTGAATTGAAACTTTTTCAAGATACCAATCAGCGTACCCGCATGGGTTGCGATGATTATGAAAAAAAGGCTTAGGAAATATACCTTGACGATTTACTCAGCATGCCGTAACGTTTCGATAGTTGTCAAACTTTAATGGTGTAACATGGATATCAAGCAAGCAGCAAAAATCATGAAAGCTCTTTCTCACCCAAATCGCTTGGAAATCTACCTTAATATCGTAAAAGGTGAACAAGAAGGATTTCAGTCAGACGCTTGCGAATGTTGTGTCTCAGGTATTATCTCATCATTGAAAATCGGCGCACCAACTGTTTCCCATCACTTAAAAGAACTTGCTAACGCCGGGTTGATTACAACCGAGCGGCAGGGAAAGTTTCTGATAGCCAAAGCCAATCTGGCAACATGGAACGATGTGAAAAAGATATTGCCGGGTTAATAGCAAACTTAATTTCGAATTATTTAAAGCCTGGACGCAGGCTTTTTATTTCGCTATTCAATTTGATATATGTCAAATTGTATAATTGTCAAATAATAAACAAGGGAAGTGAATACATGAAATGCAACTGCTGCTGTAAATCAGAAAAATGGACTGTTGAAAACATAGGTAAACAAAACGGGAAAAATGCAATCGTCACTGGAGCGAATAGCGGTATAGGCTTTCACACCGCTCTGGAACTTGGAAGAGCTGGTGCAAAAGTTATCATCGCCTGCCGAGATAAAGAACGTGGCACAAAAGCTTTGAAACAACTTCAAATTGAAGCACCGGAGGCAATATTCCAATTAGAGCTTCTCGACCTGTCAGACCTTATGTCAGTTCGATTGTTTACCAAAAAATATCTGGCTTCAGAAGAACCGTTGGATATTCTCGTGAATAACGCAGGTATTATGGCGCTCCCAGAAAGGGAATTGACGGTTGACGGTTTTGAGAAACAGTTTGGCACTAACCATCTCGGTCATTTTGCGCTAACAGGTTTATTGCTTCCGGCTTTACAACGTAGCGATGCGCCACGTGTTGTCTCCGTATCAAGCGCGGCTGCAGCGTGGGGAAAGATTGAATTAGACAATCTGCAAAGTGAACGGTTCTATAAACCAATGCAAACATACAGTCAGTCAAAACTGGCAAATCTTGCATTTATGCTGGAACTTGGTCGAAAATATCCATGGGTGACTTCCGTAGCTGCTCATCCAGGAGCAACAATCTCAAATCTTCAAAAACATAAATATGAGTGCCTAACGAAAATTATCGGTCAAAAAGCGCCTCAGGGAGCGTTGCCATCTCTACGGGCTGCTGTTGATGAAACAAATTCAGGAACTTACTATGCACCAAAGTGCTGGTTTCACATGCGAGGCACTCCAATAGAAGTGAAATTGCCAAGTAGGACCAGAAATAATGAATTGAATAACGCTCTGTGGGAAGAATCAGAGCGTCTAACAGGCGTTTGCTTTCAGTGCTAAATAAATCAGGAACGAGGTGAGATAAGCAAGTAGCTGATGCAATCCTGAGCGAGGGTTAACTGATGGGGATTACCGCATTTCAGCCAATCTCTGTACTCTATCAGAGTTGCCAAGCGCTAAAAAAACTATGGGCTACCTCGGTGTTGTTCAGCGGTCAAGCTTGACTTTATCATGGCAAAGTTTGCCATTTGCGTTATAATCTTGGCAGATACCGCTAACAAGGAGGAACTACAATGGCAACACTGAACATATCCATGCCAGATGAACTGAGGGCTTTTATCGAAACCCGTGTCAACACTGGGGAGTATCAAAGTGCCAGTGATTATCTACGTGATCTCATACGGCATGATCGTGAAGAGACAGAGCTCCTTTTAATAGATGGTCTTGAAAGTGGCACAGCTCGACCTCTTGATATATCTGCTTTGCAAAGGAAGGCAAAGGCGCTGCTGATAAAAGAACAAGGTCTATAATGCCCCAAATTCTGATAACCCCAGCTGCGGAAGACGATTTAATAAATTTGTGGGTTTATATCGCTCGGGATAATCCTACCGCTGCGGATAGAGTCTACCAAGCCGCTCAAGCAACTTTCGAAACCCTGTTCACTTCACCGAACATCGGAACACTGTACCAACCCAAAAGGGCGAGATTGGAAGGTATCCGTTTCTTCCCAATCAAACAGTTCCGAAACTACATCATCTACTATCGCGAGACAGCGAAAGGGATAGAAATCATCCGTGTCCTACACGCGCACATGGAAAAACATAGAAGGTTAGAACCGGAGGCGTAACTTTCAGGCAGGAAGCTGAAAAAAGCTATGGTCCAACTATGGGCTTTTTTGGAAAAAAACCAACAGCACCAATGAGCTTTGAATTAATATCTGTATTTGTTGATAGTTAGCTTGTCAGTGTAACCAATAAGAAGGCAAAAAACGCTCATGAGAAATGACCAGTTCATCGTGAATGATAAATTGGTCACCCCTTTTATAAAATGGCCTATATTGCTGATTTTTCGTTGTTTAACTTGTGGAAATGTCATCATTTTCGAGCTGTAGCCAGGGACTGAAAATCCGTGTGTCCCTGGTTCAAATCCTGGTCCCGGCACCAGTAAAATCAAGGGGTTATAGCTTTTTAGCTGTGACCCCTTTTTTTGTCTATGGTCCATCTATGGTCCGAGTGCAGAAATTTTTGCCCCGAACCGACTTTAAAGGATCAACCATCCGATATTGCTAATAAAGTACAAAAGCCTCGCAACTCTCCCTTTTAATTTCTCATAGATTCTTGCAGCATAGGGTTATCACCGAAGTCAGCAATTACCCCAGAGAACCCTCAGCGGGGTTAATATAGCTGCGATATGAACTCGTAGTCCAACCACGTTTTTCTGATAACTCCTGTCCCCTTCCGGTCAGCGGAAACAAGAGCAAGACATAAACCCCCAGCCTACCTACGGCTCGTTTTTACCCTCTTAAACCAAAACTGGCGCGGAAGAGGTTATATCTTCAATTGCGCTAATTCCTCGGGAACATGGAGGATACCTTGCCAGTTGCATTTTGGGCATTCCAGAGCTCTCATCCCTTCTTCCATAAAATCAACTAATTCAGAATCGTAAGATTCAATCAATTTTGCCTGACAATCAGGGCAACGACCTCGCCCCATAGCTTCCACTATATATTGACTTCGGCCGGGATTATTAATTGGAACACTGTTATTTCTCAACCTCCTCTTTTTACCTTCTCCATCATCAACCACAACCAGGTCTTCATATATATTCATAATGGCCTCTACGCTCCAACTGAAGGTCCCAAGTCCCGACAACTTCTACGCTCATGCGTTGACAGCTCCTCAATTTTAGTCGGAATCTTCCTTTGACTATCTAGCGTGGAAACAACCTCTTTACACTTATCCAAGGAGCAAAGGCTATCCAGAGCGCAGATAAATTTGTCTCCTATGCTATCTTTAACCAAAACTTTACATCCATGTCCTTTCATGACAATCACCTCTTTTTATTATTATCAAATAACTTAGGAGCGCCTAATTGATAATAATAACCCTTTTCGGATTAGTGTCAATTCTCTCCCCATCACTGACCACTAGACCATCAAAATAGTTTTTAGAGCCATGGATAACTCGGCATAGTGCCCTGTCATTATGGCTTTTTTTATTACTACAGGAGGGAACAAACAAATCGAACTAGTCAGTACCCACACCTAAAATCTCTTCAGGAGGGTGAATTGACAAAGAACCAAAGATCTAAATTAGTGTTAACAGTTGCGACGTTTATCATCGCATTCTCAGTATTTATGGTGTTAATCCCCTATGTAGCTGTCTTCCTTGCACTATTCTGTGCCGTTCAACTTGCCAGGAAAGTCTAACCCCGCCTCAGTAGTAATCAGTCCCATTCTAAATCCCCCCCATTCCGCCATGGGTAACTCGGTATAGTGCCCTGTTACTGCATGGCTTTTTCGTTTCAATCAGGAGAATACTAATGAAAAAGACATCTACCCCGCCAGTATCAAGGAGTAAATCCACCTCGGAACCAAATCAGAATATCAGGATTTTGTATTCTGGAACCTGTCCCAAACTGACCGCCAGGGGCAAAGGAGACCTGTCGTATGAACTGGGCATCGATGACACAGGAGAACCCCATGTCCGGATCTCAGCTAATGCCAGCACCGGAGCCTACAGTAATGAATACGTAGACTTCACCCGTATCAAGGTCTTGTTGGATCACACTGCTAAGCAACCAAAACCGTTCTCCTCAGTTGTGTTGGACAGCTTATTTACGGGACGTTCTTCAAACAATTATGGGTACCTGGCAGCGATTTTGATAGCCGAGAAGGTGTTGACGGCATTAGCAGGGAAACCGGTGATGTTGAACCTCGGTACCTGGGACACAATCAATAAAAAGATCAAGTCACTGAATGAGCAGGGTGTCAGCCTGACTGACCACATCGCGATTGCCAACATCTAGAAAGCCGAAAGGAGAGCCCAGCAGGTAGCCAACATGCGGACTGTGAAGACGTCCAAAGCTGTCAGTGAGCAAAAGGGTACTCCAGTATCTTCGGAAGCCGAAAACCAGCCTCATCGCCCGGAATTATAGGGGTATGATTTCGAAAAGTATTGATCCGTTGGAAGAACGGTTGAAGCGGAAGTCTGCTCCATCGTTCCGAAACTTTGTGGAGGAATCCTATATAAAATGGGCCAAGGCACACAAGAAGTCATGGAAAGATGATGATCGTATGTTGAAGCTGGATTGGCTGCCGCTGTTCGGCAATGTCCAGATGAGCGCAGTCAACAGGCGCAGCATTCAAGATAATATCATGAAGATTCAAAAGCGGTCTTCCGGTGCCACCAGTAACCGGCATTTGTCGCTGATGTCGAAGATATTTTCTTTTTCGAAGTCAATTACGGTGTGTTGCCTAATGTACAACTTCATATAATAGCTCCTTTCGTATCTGTAAATCCAGATGGGCAAAAATCTCATTACGGTTACGGTGATACGGAGTTGGGTGCCAAGTTCAGATTTATACAAGAGACTGACTCAAGACCACAGGTCGGCGTCTTTCCGATAGTAGTACTACCCACCGGCGACAAAGACCAAGGATTGGGAAGTGGAGAGGTAGCAACCTTTCTTCCTATTTGGATACAGAAAAGCTGGGGAGAGTGCGTAAGCTTCCCTAAATGATAGACATGTCAAAAGTAGAGTTTTCTGGCACAATGCACCCACCAGGAGGCTCTGATGAAAAAGACACGTTTTACCGAGAATCAAATCATCGCCATTCTTAAAGAAG
>TBL_comb47_HYPODRAFT_10007871_pt1 | contig 11057 bp, 10 predicted proteins | sample TroBogypolimnion_40_FD_10682 | JGI IMG/M metagenome (IMG submission 10682) | reverse complement strand
AATTGTATAAAGATCAGCCAAATGCGCAAAATCCGCAAGCCGATCCAAACGAAAAAGATTTGCCAAAAGACGGCGAAGAGCCAAATGCCGAAGAGGGAAAGTTTACAGAGGATAAATAAAAATATATGGATTATTATGAGCTCCTTGGGGTGCAGAAGACGGCCTCTGAGGACGAAATAAAAAAAGCATTTCATAAGCTGGCCCACAAATATCATCCTGATAAGGGTGGCGATGAAAAGAAATTTAAAGAGATAAATGAAGCTTATCAGGTGCTTTCTGATAAACAAAAAAGAGCTCAATATGACCAATATGGAAGGGTCTTTGAGCAAGGAGGAGCAGAGGCCGGACAAGGTTTTAATTGGGCCTGGGGCAACGGAGCTCAAGGGGACAATGTTGAATTTGATATGGGTGACATTGGCGACGTATTTGAGGAATTTTTTGGCAATGGAGCATTTGGCGGAGCCAGAAGAACAACAAAAAAAGATACCAGAAAAGGGAAAGACATTCAGGTTGATATTGAAATAAATTTGGAAAGAACATTGAAGGAATCAGTTGAAAAAATAAACTTGGTAAAGCAAGTTGTTTGTCACAGGTGTGCAGGAGTTGGGGCCGAGCCCGGAACTAAAGTTAAGGAATGTGTCGCCTGTAGAGGGTCGGGTCAAGTTCAGCAAGTTAAGAAAACAATTTTTGGTTCTTTTACCACCTTAGGCACCTGTCCCGAATGTAAGGGCGAGGGAATAATTCCCGAACAGCCATGTAATGTTTGTAAGGGCGAAGGTAGAACAAAAGGGCAGGAAACAATTGAAATTAATATTCCCGCCGGAATTGATACCAATCAGGTGATTAGAGTTGACGGAAAAGGGGAAGCCGGTAAGAAAGGAGCCAAAGCAGGAAATCTTTTTGTCAGAATTTTTGTAAAGAAGAGTTCAGTCTTTGAAAGAAGGGGAGACGACTTGTTCAGCTTTGTCGATATAAACTTTTCACAGGCAGCTTTGGGAGACAAAGTTGAAATGAAGTCTTTGGAAGGAACTAACATTTTGTTGGAGGTGCCAGCAGGCACAGAAACCGGAAAAGTTTTGAGAATATCGGGAAAGGGAATTCCTCATTTTGGCGGATATGGCCGGGGAAACTTATATGTTGAATTTAAAGTAAAAACTCCAAAAAAATTATCCAGAAAACAAAAAGAATTGTTTGACCAGTTGAAAAAAGAGGGGATTTAGTGTAAATTAAACCCCTAAGCGCTCCCGTAGCTCAATGGTAGAGCAGTAGCCTTTTAAGCTATTGGTTCCGAGTTCGAGTCTCGGCGGGAGCACACAAAATAAAACCGTCTCATTGGCGGTTTTTTTGGTACACGGGGTTGAAGGCATTTTGCTGTTGACATCTTTTCCTTATTATGGTAGGGTTAGGCATAACATAGTTTTATCAATAAATACTATTAATTTTAAACGATTATGAAGACAATAAACAAATTAATAATTTCGTGTATCTTTTTATCGATGGTGCTTGTGGCCATGTTCTCAACAGCCACAGTTGCTTTGGCTTGCGGAGGTGCGGGCCAGTCCGATTACACTTGGTGTGACAGCGGATCTAACGCTGTTTATTGGTTTACCCAGTGTGACCAAAAATTAGATTTATATAAACAATGCGCCTCAAATCAAACATGTCCTGAGACCGGTGCAAAATGTATAGATAAAGTTGTGCCTCCTCCACCACCGCCACCAACAATAATTTGTAGCACCAATTCCCAGTGTGGAACTGATGGGGCTGTTGGTGATTTATTCTGTCAGGGTGGTAATGTATACCAAAATTATAAAACTTATACTTGTAATAATCCCGGAACAGCAACAAGTTCCTGCTCAAATTCTACCGTTGCCCAATTAAAGACAACTTGTAGCGGAAACCAAATCTGTACTAACGGCAGTTGTGGTAACACCTGTACTCCAAACTATCAGCAAAAATGTTTAGGAACCAGCATGTACTGGTTTGACTCATGCGGAACGCAAGGAGCCTACGTTGGCAGTTGTGGTAACACTTGTACTCCAAACTATCAGCAAAAATGTTTAGGAACCAGCATGTACTGGTTTGACTCATGCGGAATGCAAGGGTCTTACATCGGCTCTTGCGGACAAACAAATTCCACATTAACAGTTATCAAAACGGTTAAAGATCTTACAACTAATACGTCGTTTGCCTCTTCAACTTATGCCAACCCTTCTGATATGGTGATGTTTATGATTACTTTGCAGGCTGGTGGAAGCGATGCACAGAATGTATTTGTCAGAGATACTCTTCCGGTAAATCTTATTTACAACAATCAGCTAGTTGTTGCCAGAACAAATAATAATTACAACAATTATTCGGGCGACATTATTTCCGGATTGAATTTGAGCACAATTTCGGCCGGTCAAACAGTAACAATAACTTATCAAGCTCAAGTGGCACAATCCGGAAACTTTGTTTTTGGAACAACAACTTTAAATAATTTGGTTAATACAACCAGTTCAAATGTTGGTTATATTCCCACAGCCAGCGCTTCAGTAATTGTTACAAAGGCTACTGTATTGGGCGCTTCAACCGTCTCAACAGGCTTAACAAACAATTTTTGGGTGGATTCGTTTTTCCTTCCATTATTGTTAACTTTAATTGGTATTTGGATGTGGAGAACAGGAATGTTTTTTGGAATTGAAAAATGGTTGGATGGCAAAAGAAAAGTAAGCCGAGGACACCGTGCCGAAAAAGAGCTTTCCGCCAGAATTGCCAATATTCAAAACAGAACGGATCATTCGACCGAGCAAAGTATTTGGAAATAAAATTTTAAACAAGCATTTAAAAAGTCGTTGAAGTAACGGCTTTTTAAATGCCTACCTGCCGGTAGGCAGGTAAACTTAACTTATGACATACGAAGAATTCGAAAAGTTAGTCAGCGAGGGGATTGACGCCATTGACGATAAATTTTTATCCCGAATGAAAAATGTCGAAATTGTTATTGAAGATGACCCGACGCCAGAACAAATGGAAAAACTAAAACTTCACGGCGCATTGCTTTTTGGTTTGTACGAGGGGGTACCTTTGACTAAGCGTCAATCTTATGGGCAGGTTCTCCCAGATAAAATAACCATATTTAAAAATTCCATGGAGCGAGCTTATTCCCGCCCCGAAGATATTAAAGAAGCCGTCAAAAATACCGTCTGGCACGAAATAGCCCACTACTTCGGAATGGACGAAGAGCAGGTAAGAAAAGCCGAACACGACAGAAAAATTACAAAATAAAAACCGCCATTACGCGGTTTTATTATTTTCTGTCTTCCAGGGCGGATTCTAGGGTTTCTTCGTCGGCATATTCCAGTTCGCCGCCGACGGGGATTCCGCGGGCAAGGTGCGTCACCTTGGGAGATTTGCCGGTCTCTTTTATAATATTTTCAACCAAGGTTGAAGTGGCTTTTCCTTCGGGCGTTGGATTGAGGGCAACAATAATTTCGGAAAAATTTTCTTGTAAAAGTCTTTTTTTTAACTCTTCAATTCTGAGCGGACTTAAATCCTCTTTTCTCATGGTGGCTACTGTTCCGCCCAGAATAAAATAAAGGCCGTTATATTTTCTGGTATTTTCAAGCGAAGACAAATCGGCCTCTTTTTCCACAATGCAGAGTAAATTTTTATTTCTTGCGGAATTCTGACAAATTCGACACAAAGCACCTTCGCCCTCAAACGGATTAAAGCACAGCCGGCAAAGTTTTATTTTACTTCTTAATTCCAGCATGGCATTAATTAACTCGTCGATACTCTCGTTGGGCAATTTTAACAAATAGTAAACAAAACGGCCGGCTGTTCGCGAGCCAACCGTGGGAAATTTTTTAAAAATGTTTTTTAGTTTATCAACTGAATCCATATTATTTATTTAGCCCATTTCTCCGTTTTCGGGTGAATATTGGTTTTTATCAAGGTTTCTGAAACTTACTCGGTGGTCGTCGAAGAACAGGTCTATGTCACCGGTTGGTCCGTTTCTGTGTTTGCCAATTATGACTTTTGCAATGTTGGGGTTTAAACTATTCTCAGAATATTTGTCTTCTCGGTAAATCATTAAAACAACGTCGGCGTCCTGTTCAATAGCGCCTGATTCTCTCAAGTCTGAAAGTTTTGGAATTGATGGCGTTCTTTGTTCAACTGCGCGGGAAAGCTGTGAAAGCACCAGCACGGGAATGTTTAATTCTTTGGCCAACATTTTTAATGCGCGTGAATTTTCGGTTACTTGTTGAACGGGCGAAGCAAAACGGTTCATCGGTTCCATCAGCTGTAAATAATCTATAACAATCAGTGACAGCCCTTTTGTGGCCTGGAGTCTGCGAGCCATAGCTCTAATTTGCAAAATATTAACCGAACCGGCGTCGTCTATATATAATGGTGCTTCGGCCAAGCTTCCCATACCGTGTTGAAGTCTGGAATAGTCGTCGGGAGTCAGTCGGCCATTTCTTAAATTCCACAAATTAATATTTGCCAAACTTGCCAAGAGCCTGTCGGCCAACTGATCTTTAGACATTTCAAGGCTGAAAAGACCAACCGGTTTATTTTCCAAAACAGCTACATTTCTGGCTATATCCAAAGCTAAAGAGGTTTTTCCCATAGAAGGCCTGGCCGCCAAAATTATCAAATCTGACTTTTGTAAGCCTCCCAGCATTTTGTCCAAATCAACAAAGCCGGTTGGAACTCCGCGCATTGAGCCGGCGGTTTTAGAAAGTTCATCAAGTCTTTCAAAAGTAGAAGAAATTATTTCTTTAATTGGAACAAAAGCTTGAGTTAGAGAGCGCTGGCCAATGTTGAAAACAATTTTTTCGGCTTTATCCAGCAAAATATCAACTTCCTCTGATTCGCTGAAAGCCGACAATCCAATTTCCTCAGAGGCCGAAATTAAATCCCTTAAAATCTTTTTATGCCTTACTATTTTTGCATAGTTATAAACGTGGGTGGCAGTTGGGACAGTGTTTATTAGGGATGTCAGATAAGCCGAACCGCCAATGTCCTCAAGCCTGTTTCTTTCTTTCAGTCTGGCTGAAACCGAAAGTATGTCTATTGGCTCCGATTTTTCATAAAGCTCGGCCATGGCCTGGTAAATATCCTGGTGGATGCTTCTATAAAAATCTTCACCTTTAATAAAATCAACAACCTTAACAATGGAATCTTTGTCTAACATCAAACAGCCCAGCAGAGATTGCTCAGCATCGTTATTTTGTGGTGGAAGTTTGTCGGTCAGTTCTTTAGCCATAATAATATATCTTATACATGCCCAAAATTAAAAGCAAGTGAGTAAACTGTTAAATACTTTTTAGGGCCGGACCTTCGCTCGTATCTTCGACGGTAAAACCCATTTTTTCAATTTGATGGCGAGCTTCGTCGGCTTTTTGCCACTCTTTATTTTTGCGGTGAAGCTCTCTGGCTTTGACCAATTTTTTAATTTCAGCGGGTACCGCTTTGTTAACTTTTGTAAAATTAATAATTCCAAATATGCTGTTAATATTTTGGAATATTTTGTATATATCTGAGGCGTCTTTTTTGGACAATAAATTCTTTTCCAGAAGTTCATTCCCTTTTTTGATAAATTCAAACATGACAGCGAAGGCCTTTGGCGTGTTAAAATCGTCGCTTAACTCTTTATAAAAATTGTCTTTAAAACTATTTATTATTTTGGTATTTGATTTTACGGCTGAATTTTTTGTCGAAACATTTTTTACTTTTCTTAAAAATTCTTCTATTTTATCAACGGCCGATTTTACTTCAATCAACACCGATTCCGAATAGTCCACCGCCGAATGCCATAAATTTTTAACAATAAAAAACCTTAAATAATTAGCCGGCAGTCGTTTTAGTATGTCACTTATGGTAATAAAGTTACCGAGTGACTTAGACATTTTCTGGCCGTTAACGGCAAGATTTCCTATGTGCATCCAATTCCTCGCCATTGGGGATTTACCAGATATAGATTCCATTTGTGCAATTTCGGCTTCGTGATGTGGGAAAATTATATCTCGGCCTCCGCCGTGAATGTCATATTGAGGGCCTAAAAATTTTTCTGTTATGGCCGTGTCTTCAATGTGCCAGCCGGGTCGGCCGTTTCCAAAAGGCGCAGGCCAAGATGGTTCAACTTGGTCGGCGGAATGTTTGTCGGGAGCATCAGAAAATTTCCATAAACAAAAGTCGCCTCTATTTTTTTTATCTTTACTGTAATCAATTCTGGAAACAGAATCCTCGGCCTGTAAAACGGTTCTGCCGGCCAACTTGCCGTAATTTTTAAATTTACTTATGTCAAAATATATTCCATCACCGTCAATTTTGTAGGCAAAACCTTTAGCCTGCAGTCTTTGGACCTGGCTGATTATTTCTTTGATGTAATTTGTGGCTCGGGCATATTTGGAGACACCGGTGACGCCCAAGGCTTTCATATCTTTTATGTATTCCTTTTCATAGGCTTGAGCCAAATCTTTTGGGGAAACGCCTTTTTCCCTTGCCCGTGCGATTATTTTATCATCTATGTCTGTGATATTTTGCAGATAAAATACAGTATAGCCCTGCAATCTCAGGTATTTTACAAATGCGTCAAAAATGACATAAGTTCGGGCGTGGCCAATGTGCGAATAATCGTAAACGGTCGGTCCGCAAACAAACAAATTAACTTTTTTACCTTTAATTGGCTTAAACTCGTCTTTTTTCCCCGAAAGCGTGTTTAAAATTTTTAGTTTATTCATATTTTTTTGGTAACCATAATATTTTTAATATATCCCTTGTTGTTCAGTTCAACTATTCTCATAAAAATACTTAGAAATGAGAAAATTAACGAAATCCAAATAATATCAATGAAGAAAAGTGAAGGCGTCTTTGGCCAAGCTACCAGAATGGCGATGAACACCAGTGACAGTAAAACCATTTTAACTTTGCCAAAAATATTTGCCTTGATGTCGGATTCTTTTGATTTGTGAAAAATTGAAACCAGCGCGCCAAATAATTCGACCAGAAGTAATATTAATAAAAGCCATTTTTGCTGTTCAGCTAAGCTGTAAATGGCAATTGGCAAAATTAAGACTCGGTCGGCCACCGGGTCGAGCATTGCCCCAAATTCTGTGGTTTTGTTGAGTCCTCTGGCTACCGATCCATCAAATAAATCTGTTAAAACGCCAACGCAGAATAATGAAACGATTAAAATTTTGTTTTCGATGCCCAGAAAAAAAAGTAAAATAAACAAGAGTAAACCGATGGCAACTCTAAGATAGGTTAATTGGTTTGGCGAAGCTTTTTCCGGCCAGTAAGGCTTAATAAAAAGAAAAAGAGCCTCATCTCTGTAATGGTCGAGTTTCTCAAGAAATGCCCCAAAATTTCGCAGAAGCTTATTCATAAATATTTATCTTATTGTTGTTGTATCATAGCAAATTTATCTCTACTTGTTAAGGGCTGACTTGATATGTTAATATTACGCAATATATGAAAATTTTTGGTGATGAAAAATTGGCAGGGCAGGGGGTGAGACATATTATTACCGGAAGCTTGGCCGACCTGGCTGATATTGGGTTTTTTAACGTTTTTCTATTTTTTATTCCAGAAATTTTTGCAAAAGCGTTTTCTTTTTTGGTGGCTGTATGTATTAAATATGCAGGCAATAAATACTGGGCATTTAAAAAGCCGGAAACAAACGAAATAAAAAAAGAAATCATATTTTTTATTTTTGCTACCCTTGTGGGTTTAGCAATTAATCTTATATCTTTTTCTTTTTTTAACAGAATAAATGCAGGGCTAAACACAGCTTTATGGCGCCAAGTTTCAGTAATTTTAGCCATGGGCGTCACGGCAATCTGGAATTTCATTAGCTATAAATTTTTAGTCTTCAAAAAATAATGGAACAAGAAGTCAAGCAATGTCAAAATTGTAAAAAAGAGTTCACTATTGAGCCCGAGGATTTTCAGTTCTACGAAAAAATGAAAGTCCCCGCGCCGACGTGGTGCCCGACTTGTAGAGCCAGAAGAAGATTGTCATTCAGAGATTTTCGTGTGCTATACAAAAGAAAGAGTGATTGGACAGGCGAGGACATTTTTTCTATATTTCCGCAGGAGTCACCTTATAAAGTATATGAACGGGACATTTGGTGGTCTGATAAATGGGATCAAATACAATATGGGCAGGAGTATGATTTTTCAAGACCCTTTTTCGGACAACTTAAAGAGCTGATGCTAAAAGTGCCCCAGCCAAGTCAAACAATATGGGGAATGGTAAACAGCGATTATTCTACCGGTTCTAATAATCTTAAAAATTGTTATCTGCTTTTTGTGTGTACTTATTGCGAAGATTGTATGTATAGTTCTTGGGCAAACCAGACCAAGAATTGTATAGATGTTACGCGAATGGAATCTTCCGATGAATGCTATGAATCGTTTGGCATTATAAAATCGCACAGAGCCTTTTTTTCGACAGACTGTGAGGATTGTGTAGATGTTTGGTTTTCCAAGAATCTTCAGGGATGCATGAATTGTGTAGGGTGCGTAAACTTGCATAACAAGCAATACTACATTTTCAATCGGCCATATTCTAAAGAAGAATACAAAAAGAAATTTTTAGAGTTCGATTTTGGCGCAATCAAAAATTTAGAAAATTTTAGCGCGCAAGCTGAGGAATTTTTTTCAAAAAATATTGTCCGTTACGTGCACGGAAAACATAATTTCAATGTTTCGGGTGAGTATATTAATAATTCTAAAAATGTCCGTGATTCTTATTATGTTAACAGTGGCGAGGATTGCCGATATGTGCAATATTTAATGACGCCTTCCAGTAAAAATTGCATGGATCTTTCCCTCTGGGGGGAAAATTCGGAGCTAGTTTACGAGGTATCAAGTTGCGGGCAGGACTGCTCGCGCATTAAATTAAGCTATCGCACATATCGCAATTCAAACGATTGCACTTATTGTATGCAATGTGCATCTTCTTCAAATTTGTTTGGTTGCGTTGGTTTGCAGAAAAAGCAATATTGTATTTTTAACAAACAATATACTAAAGAGGAATACGAATTATTAGTCCCAAAAATTATTGCACATATGGATGAAATGCCTTATGTGGATAAAAAAGGCAGGGAATATAAATACGGAGAATTTTTCCCACCGGAGTTTTCAGTTTTTTCTTATAATGAAACGCTGGCTTTCAGCGATTTCCCGTTAACCAGAGAGGAAGCAATATCTGAGGGTTACACATGGAAGGAGCCTGATGAAAAAAAATATAAAATTACGCTGGAATCTGAATTAATTCCTGAACATATCAAAGATGTAACGGGTGAAATCATGAACGAGGCAATTGAGTGCGCGCATAAGGGCGAATGTAAATGTCGTTGCACGAGCGCTTTTAAAATAACAAAACAAGAACTGGATTTTTACAGAGCGAACAGTATTCCAATTCCGCGCCTATGTCATAATTGTAGGCACGTACGACGTGTTAAAAGCCAGGCACCAATGAATTTGTGGCACAGAAAATGCTCATGTGTCGGCGAAAATTCGGAAAATGGAGTTTATCAAAATCAAGCAAGGCATTTTCACGAGCATGACGCTTGTCCAAACGAATTTGAAACAAGTTATGCTCCCGATAGGCCGGAAATAGTTTATTGTGAAAAATGTTATCAAGCGGAAGCCGCATAGAAATAATCAAGTTAACATATGTTAAGTTAAAAAAATAATATGGCAAATAATTTAGTATTATATCGTAAATATCGTCCGCAAACGTTTGGCGAAGTAATTGGGCAGGAACATGTGGTGCAAACTTTGACCAATTCGATTAAAGGGGATAATATCTCGCATGCTTATTTGTTTTCGGGACCACGTGGAAGTGGAAAAACTACAATTGCCAGATTATTTGCCAAGGCGATAAATTGCGAAAGCCGAAAAGAAGGGCAGTTCGAGCCTTGCGACAAATGCGGGTCTTGTTTGGAAATTATGGCTTCAAGAAGTATGGATTTGGTGGAAATTGATGCGGCTTCGCACACTGGAGTTGACGACGTTCGGCAATTAATTGAAGGGATAAAATTTTCGCCGGTAAAATCAAAATATAAAATATATATTATTGACGAATGTCACCAGCTTTCAAAATCGGCCTCGAATGCCTTGCTGAAAACTTTGGAAGAACCGCCAGCTCATGTAATTTTTATTTTGGCCACAACAGAATCTCACAAAATGTTGCCGACAATTTTGTCGCGATGCCAGAAGTTTGATTTTAAACGTTTGCAAGTTCCTGAGATTATAAAAAAGTTGGAATTTATTTCCAAAAGAGAAAATGTTAAGTTTGACGAATCGGCCTTGTCGCTTATTGCTTTAAACTCGCGCGGTAGCTTTCGCGACGCCGAGTCTTTAATGGATGAATGTTTGAGTTTTGCTGCGCCCGCCGGAGCTTCAGCGAAGGAGGGCCGGGAGATTAAAACAGAAGACATAAAAGAACTTTTGGGAATTGTTGAGGTGGCCGAAATTTCCAAGTTTGTTGATTTCCTTGTTTCAAAAAATACCAAAGATGCAATTGAATTTTTAAACGCCATTGTGGAAAATGGCGTTGATTTGCAGGAGTTTACTAAAACACTAATTTTTTATTTGCGACAGGAATTATTACTAAAAATTAATCCGGTATTTTTAAATTTGCAGAATTCCGGTTTGTCTGCCACGGAGCTGGAAAAGATGATAACTCAGACGGCCGATTTGTCTCCAAAAGACCTGCAAAATATTTTGGAGTTGTTTATTGATGCCGAAAATAAAATAAAATATTCGGCCATTGCTCAATTGCCATTGGAACTTGCGATAATAAATATCACGCAATAGTTATCCACACACTTGTGGCCCGTAAAAAGGTTATAATAACATAATAATATTTACCGCTAAAAATTATGGCAGAACAACAATTAGTAGATTATATAACCAAAGCGAAAAGCGCCGGTCAGGCTGAAGAGCAAACACGGAGTTTGTTGTTAAAAAATGGCTGGACAGAAACAGAAGTCGGCGAAGCTTTTGCGGCCGTTATTCAACTACCGGCAGAAGTGAAAGTCGTCAGTCCTGCTC
>TBL_comb47_HYPODRAFT_10007870_pt1 | contig 11058 bp, 7 predicted proteins | sample TroBogypolimnion_40_FD_10682 | JGI IMG/M metagenome (IMG submission 10682) | reverse complement strand
AATAAACCTACCATCTCGTGGTGACCTGCTGTTTGCTACCACTATGTGGTAATAAGCATGTTGTTTACGGCCATGCCTTGCCAAACGAATCTTTACTGACATAACGTGTTATGTTAAAATTTATGTTTTAAATTTGCGGGGCAAAGATAGTGTATTAATCGGTACAAAAAATCATATGGGGAAATTTGTAATAAATTATTGTATGAAGGAAACATCGCTATCGAATTAGTTACCTTTGGCACAAGTTTTGCGTAGTTAGAACAGCTGTAATTGGGAGATCACCAACCGAAAAGAAGATTAGTTTTCAATCATGGCATTTCAAGCCGCTCTTCAAAAAACAAATATTATTTTAAACTATAAATCATGAGAAAATTACAATTAACAGTTCTGGGATTTTTTATTCTGCTGGTTTTTACGGGATGTAAGAAAGCGACAACAGTTGACGTGGCATCGGCAGATGCCATTATAGAGTCAACAAAAAATCCGGCTGACACTACTCAGACACTTTATGCGATCGTTAATGCCGTTATTTCCTATAACATAATGACCAGCGCAACCGTGGTTGCCCCCGACAACAGCTCGATGCAGTTAACCAATTATGCCAATTTGGGTAACTCATTTTATAACGATCCTGTCTTTACAACCACTCCCCCTATGCCCGGAATTTATAATTACACCGTGAAATTTCAGGATGGACAGACCATTGCATATTCAAATTCCCTGCTCTCCGCAACTTTAGCCCCGCCATTTATCAAATCGCTAAGTAAGACTACTGCAGGTGATTCCATTAACATTGTATGGAAAGCGGTCCCCAATGCACAGGCGTACCAGTTGAAAGTGACAAAAGGAACCGGATCATCTATGGTTCAGGTATTTTATGCTTCTCCATTTGTAGATGCAAGTGTGCCTTTGCGGGCAATTCTGGTTTACGGACTCCCAATGGGCACTGTATCATCCTATGGAGCAGGAACTTACACATTCGAGATCGATGCTATGCTGTATGAAACTACTGCTTATACTTATATTCAGGCAATTGGGGTGTCAACTGCAAATATTACGCTATAAATTATTCTGACCACTCTAAAAATTCGTTATAAATTTGAATATCACACAGTTCGTTGGGTAAATAACAGTAAATACCCGGAACAGGATTATTGCGCGAAAATAAAGGAGAAGAAGATCCATGTGATCTTCTTTTTTTTCGTTCCATTAGTTGATCAAAGCCAACTTAATCTATTATAGTTAACTATTATTTTTTAATTTTGAGCAATGAAAAAATTATACCTATTCGCCCTTTTAAGTTGCACTCTTGCAGGTATGGGGGGATGCGAAAAAGCAACGATTACAGATCAGGCAACGGCTGATGCTTTCATACAATCGATCAAAAATCCGAAGGACACGGCTCAGGTTCTTTTTGCCGTTGTTCATTCTGTATTTTCCTATTACCTCATGTCCGGAGCAAGTGTCGTGGCCCCGGTCACTTTAGCTTCACCGGATACCATTACAACTCATCTGATTAATTATGCCAATATGGGTAATTCGTTTTATAATAATCCCGTTTATTCATCCTCTTTACCTACGCCGGGCACTTATAGTTACAGTGTGACATTTAAGGACAGACAAGTTCTTACTTTAACCAATACCTTGCTTTACACTATTCTAATTCCCCCTTACATTACGTCTCTGACTAAAAACGGGACTAATTCCATTGATATTTCCTGGAATGCAGTTACAAATGCGCAGGCTTACCAGGTGAAGGTAACTAAGGGGACAGTGACAGGTCCATCGGCGACACTTGTCTATTATGCTGCCCCATTTGTCGATACCAGTAATCCTAAAAGTTCCAACCTGACCATTGAAATCCCCCTGTCTGCCATAACTCCTTATGGTTTAGGGACATATACATTCGAGGTGGACGCCTTACTATACGAATCAACAGTAGGGGGTTCTCTCCAGGCAATTGGCACCTCTACGAAAGCTATTACGTTGTAAATTACTGGAAATCATTGGGAAATATTTCGGATAGCCGGAATCCGATGAATCAGGAATTATAACATCTATTGATTCCCGTTTTTTATATCCAATAGTTATTAACATCCGCCGGGAGTCGCCCAAATTTTCCTATTTTTAACCATGCGACAATATACATTGCCGGGAATCGCAATTCCCATTCATTTATAAGTTTTTAATTATGGTTTCATTTACACATCTTCATGTTCACAGCCAATATTCGATCCTTGACGGAGCGGCAGCGGTAGTTGATTTGGTGAAAAAAGCAAAAAAAGATGGTATGACAGCCATCGCACTGACTGACCATGGCAGTATGTTTGGAATAAAAGAGTTCCACGAAATTTGCAAGAAAAACGATATAAAACCAATTCTTGGCGTTGAAACCTATGTGGCTTCAAGGGGAATTCATTTTAAAGATAAAAGTGAAAAGGAAGACCGATCGGGAGACCACCTGATTTTGCTGGCTAAAAATGAGAAGGGGTATCGCAATCTATTAAAATTGGTTACTGTTGCAAATACCGAAGGATTCTACTATAAACCGAGGATTGATAAAGATTTACTTGAAAAGCACAGCGAAGGATTAATTGTCTCTTCCGCGTGCATTGGGGGTGAGATTCCACAATATATTCTTAAAGGAGACCTGTCAGCAGCGGAGGAGGCGATAAAATGGTTTAAAACCATTTTTAAGGATGATTTCTACCTCGAAATTCAAAGACATAAAACCACTGAACCTAACCTACCTACAGATGTATATGACAGTCAATTAATTGTAAATAAGGAACTTATACGTTTAGGTGAAAAATTTAACGTAAAAGTCATTGCAACCAACGACAGCCATTTTACCAACGGAGAGGATGCCGATGCGCATGATCTGCTTATTTGTCTGAATACGGGTAAGGACCTCGATGATCCCTCGAGAATGCGTTATACCAAGCAGGAGTGGCTAAAGACAACCGAGGAGATGAATCTTTTATTTGGGGATATGCCGGATGCTCTGGCCAATACTCAGGAAATCACCGAAAAAGTGGAGTTTTTTGAACTTGATTCAGAACCCATTATGCCCGAATTTCCGATTCCTCCCTCTTTCGGCACCATTGAAGAATACAGAACACGCTATCCGGAAGAGATATTGATCGAAGAGTTTAAGGATATCCCCAAAAGGGCAGGTGGTTATGAGAATGCCTTAAGGGTTAAATTCGAATCTGATTACCTGACTTATCTGGTTTATGAAGGAGCTAAGACCCGCTATGATCAGCCCCTCTCTCCCGAACTTATAGATCGTATCGAATTCGAGCTCGAGACGATAAAGACGATGGGATTCCCGGGATATTTTCTTATTGTTCAGGACTTTATTGCTGCAGCCCGTAAAATGCATGTTATTGTTGGTCCCGGGCGTGGTTCTGCCGCAGGATCCGTCGTAGCCTATACTACCGGAATTACCAATGTGGATCCCATTAAACATGATCTGCTGTTTGAACGGTTCCTGAACCCCGACAGGATATCGATGCCCGATATTGACATCGATTTTGATGATGACGGACGTCAGCTGGTGCTCAATTGGGTCAAGGAGAAATACAGCCGTGATAATGTTGCACATATCTGTACCTTTGGAACAATGGCGGCAAAAATGGCAATCAGGGATGTTTCACGGGTATTAAAATTACCTCTCTCAGAAGCCGACCGACTCGCCAAGATGGTGCCTGAAACACCTAAAATTACACTCGCGGAGGCTTATGCCAAAAACCCCGCGTTTGAGGCAGAAAAAAAGTCAGATAATCCACTGGTTATTAAGGCACTGAAGTATGCAGAAACTCTTGAGGGATGTATCCGGCAATTCGGGGTGCACGCTTGTGGCATTTTGATCGGAAGGGATAAGCTTGAAAATCATATCCCCTTAATGCCGACTAAAGATGAAGATCTTCTGACAACCCAATATGACGGCCATTATGTAGAATCGATCGGCTTGTTGAAAATGGATTTTCTCGGATTGAAAACCCTCTCTATCATTAAGGAATGTCTGGAAAACATTCAGCTTTCAAAAAAAATAACGCTTGATATCGATAAGATTCCTTTTGACGATCCAAAAACTTTTGAACTTTTCAGTAATGCCAACACGACGGCAATCTTCCAGTTCGAATCAACCGGGATGAAAAAATGGCTTCGTTTATTGCAGCCCAGCAGATTTGAAGATCTTGTGGCGATGAATGCGCTATATCGACCCGGGCCGATGGACTATATTCCCAACTATGTAAACCGTAAGATGGGACGTGAAGAGATCGTTTATGACCATCCGATCATGGAACAATTTTTGTCTGACACCTACGGGATTACAGTTTACCAGGAACAGGTGATGCTCCAGGCACGAGCGCTGGGACGGTTCACCAGGGGCGAATCGGACTCATTGCGCAAAGCGATGGGTAAAAAGAATTTGCCTCTGATGGAAGAGCTAAAAACCAAATTTACTGAGGGGTGTAAAAGCAATCCGGTGTTTATGGAGGGGTGTAAAACCGTTGGAAAACCGGCTGATACGGTAATTGACAAAATATGGAAAGACTGGGAAGCATTTGCCCAATATGCATTTAATAAGTCACATTCAGTTTGTTACGCGTATATTGCCTATCAGACCGGATATCTTAAAGCAAATTATCCATCTGAGTTTATGGCTGCTGTTTTGAGCTGCAATCTGACCAATGCAGACAAGATCTCCATTTTTATGGATGAGAGTAAGTTCATGGGATTAGCCGTAATGGGCCCCGATGTCAATGAATCAAGGTCTAATTTCTTTATTAATAAAAATGGAGGACTTCGTTTCGGGTTATCGGCAATCAAAGGGGTCGGAGCAGGTGCTGTAGCTGATATTATTAAAGAAAGGGATACTAACGGAGATTTTGGTTCTATCTTCAATTTTGTGGAACGGGTTAATTTACAAACGATAAACAAAAAGAACCTCGAAGCATTAGCGATGGCCGGCGCCTTCGACAGCTTTGAGAATATTCATCGGTCGCAATACTTTGGAGATAGCGGTGATGGTAGCAGCTTTATTGAAGCATTGATTAAATACGGGAACCGGATCCAGGGAGAGAAACAGTCATCTATGGCCTCGCTGTTCGGAGAGCTTCAGACCATTGAAATTAAATTGCCTTCTATCCCCAATGTTCCTGAATGGCCCAAAATTGTGGCACTTGAAAAAGAAAAAAATCTGATCGGGATTTACCTCTCCTCTCATCCGCTTGACGATTACGCATTGGAAATCAATAGCTTTTGCACAAAAGACATCAATTTATCCCATTTAAACAGCGAAATAGAGACCCTGAAAAACCGTGAGCTTAGTTTTGCCGGGATTGTAACTGATACGCAGGAGGGGGTCACCAAAAATGGGAAACCTTTTTCTTCCCTTACGCTTACCGATTACTCCGATTCCTATAAGATGATGTTTTTTGGAAATGACTATGTGAATTTCGGAAATTTCTGTAAAAAAGGGTTGTTTCTGCTGATCCGCGGAAAGGTGGCTGCAAAATGGCAGGGAGGCGATCAGCTGGAATTCAAGGCCGGCAAAATAGAACTTCTTCAGGAATTGGCCGAGAAAGCTGAGAGTCTGCGTATTACAGTTACTGTCGAGACATTGACCCAGGCCCTGATTGAAAAGCTGGAACAACAACTTAATCAGTCACCCGGGAAAACATTAATCAAATTCTCAGTTTTCGATCCCGAAACAAATATCCGGCTTCATCTGTTTTCCAGAACCAAACGGATTGGATTGACGGGCGATCTTAAAGCTTATCTGCAAAAAATTCCGGATATCGTTTTTACTCTAAATTAATTCTTAAATTTGCTAATTCAAAGTTTAGGACTTTTTAACAATTTAAAATATTTTACCATGGCAATAGAGGTAACAGATGCAAATTTTGACGAAGTGGTTCTTCAATCCGCAAAACCAGTTTTAGTTGACTTTTGGGCTGAATGGTGCGGTCCGTGCCGGATGATCGGACCACTTGTAGCTGAACTGTCTGACGATTATGATGGAAGGGCTGTTGTAGCAAAGATGGATGTTGATACAAATCCGGGAACTGCTGCTAAATTTGGAATACGCAATATTCCAACCATCTTATTCTTTAAAAACGGTGAAGTGGCCGATAAACAGGTAGGTGCGGTTCCAAAAACTATTCTCGCTTCAAAAATTGATGCATTGTTGTAGGAGTCTTAAAATCCTCAACGAATTAAAAATACCCTCAAGGATTTAGAACCCTTGAGGGTATATTGTTTAAACCTGCCTACTCGACACGTATCTGACACTGAATTGGAAAATGATCTGAGTAATAAACCCGGTCCCGATGGTAGTTTTGTGCAGTAAACTTGTGATCACACAGAATATAATCTATTCTGAATGAAGGCAATTCGCCATTGTAGGTATTCGAAGTTCCCCATCCCGATTCAATAAAGGCATCCTTCAGGTTACCCCTGACTTTCCGGTAAGCATACGAAACCGGGGTATCGTTAAAATCACCGCAAACTATCACCGGATAGGGAGAATTTTGAATATGTTCGGCCAATTTTCTGGCCTGGTATGCCCGCCAAATGAATCCGTTCCTGAGTTTATAAGTGACTTTTCGGGCCTCCGCAATTTGATGGCTTTTTGTAGATGAGCCAATGGAATCGATTACGGAATAATCATCCGGATCTATGGAATAGGACTGCAGATGACAGTTATAGACCCTGATGGTTCGACTCTCACTTATTTTTATATCCGAAAACTGAACAAGGATCGATGGAGCTGGAAATTTAAGTATACCCCTATTGATGATCGGATATTTAGAAAAGGTCACGAGGTCAGAATAACTGCCCGACGACACTGTCTGATAAAAATTAATTTCAGGTAATGCCTCTTTAATTCCCTGGGGACTAAGCTTTCCATTTTTAAATTGAGTCCCCTCCTGAAGACAAATGATGGCAGCTCCGGTAGTCTTTAAATATTCAACGATTTTGGGATTGTTTAACCGGTGTGCCCTCTGTTCTGAATTAAAACCATGCACATTGTAGCTTAGCACTTTAATTCCGGATTTAGCAGAATTTGATGCCGGAATAAGCTGATAGGTATTTGTGAAATTATTTAAACCTATTAAGAGGCAGGCTAACGAAAGCAACATTCTCTTTGAAGTTTTCAAAGCCCAGAATACCATAAATATCAGGTTTACCAAGGCCAGATAAGGATATGCTAAACCGAAGAATGCAATTGGCCAGAAGCGATCAGGGGGAATAAACGGGGCTAAATAGGAGATCAGAAGAAGAGAGGAAGCTCCCAGATTTAGCCAAAATCCCAATTTTGAAATGAATTCCCTCACCTTATTATTTTTTTCTTCCCATTTTAAACAGAATCTCCCGCTCCTCAAAGGTCAGACTATCATACCCGGATTTACCAATCTTATCAAGGACCTGATTAATTTCATTTTGCTGGCTTACTTTTTTCCTGTTATATTCGTAATCCGGATTGGGTGAATTATACTTTATTTTAAGCCTTTGGCGTCTTCTGAACCAGGAAAAGAAGGTGTCAGTAATCCGATCAAAACGACCCGTGATATTTCTTCCGGCCATCAGTTGTGACATATAAATCCAGCCCCATACCGCACCCCCAAGATGAGCAAAATTTCCTCCTGCATTATCACCGGAAAGGCTGATCACGTAAAGGATAACCGAAACAAAGGCGATCCATTTAATCTTTACCGGACCGATAAATGCGAGGTGAATCAAATGGTTTGGGACATAGACGGCAATTGCAATAACAATCGCGATGACCGAAGCGGAGGCCCCAAGCAGCTGACTGTTTATAATCCGTTCATGGAATACAGGCAACCAATTATATGCCATCATAAAAGCAAGTCCACCGGAGAGACCCCCTAAAATATAAAGGCTCAGTAATTTCTGCTGATTGTGATACTCCAAAAAAATCTTGCCAAACCAATAAAGCCAAAGCACGTTAAAGAGAATATGCAGAAGCTCAAAATGGAGAAACATATAGCTGAAAATGGTCCACGGACGTGAAATGAAGAGCTCAAAAGATGCGGGCATCGCAAGCCAGCCAAGCAAGAGTGAACCGTCAGAACCGCTCAGTGAATAGCCAACAAAGACCAGCCTTACAATTACCCATATCGCTATATTGATATATATGAGCTTTGTAAGGTAAGTACCATTTTTAAACGACAGCTTTATCTCATCAATAATTCCCATCCGATCAATAGAATTTTTGTGAATGTTTGCTCCAATATTTTAAAAGGATAAATCCAAATAACATTCCACCCAGATGGGCAAAGTGAGCCACTCCCCGCTGTGATCCGGTAACTCCCAGGTAGAGCTCAATTGCGCCATAACCCATTACAAAATATTTGGCCTTGATTGGTACCGGGGGAAAAAGCAGCATCAGTTCAGTATTCGGAAAAAGGTAACCGAAACCAAGCAAAATACCAAATACAGCACCTGAGGCTCCTACCGTAGGGACATTAATTTTCATCGTGTAAATTTCCTGAACCCAGGCCGTTGATTGTTGAATGTAATCAGCGTTTGTCAGTGAAACACTCCAATTATTAATCAGATCTGCAACTGCCGAAGGGTATTGACCAAGATTGGACTTTACAAAAGCCTGCAAAAGTTCCGGTGAAGGGGTATTTACAAATGCAGCGACACTTTTTTGGAGAGATGACATTTCGAGGTAGGTAACATACGAGTGAAGCACGGCAGCTCCAAGACCCGTGACAAAGAAATAAACCAAAAACCTTCGGGGCCCCCAGACCATTTCGAGAACTTTACCAAACATATACAAAGCGAACATATTAAAAAACAGATGAAAAAAATCGCCGTGCATAAACAAATGGGTAACAAGCTGATATGGCCTGAAAAGGGGTGATCCGATATAATGTAGCCCTAATTTTTCCGTAAGATCTATACCCATATTCATGAATGGATATTTGGCAATCCACATCAGGACATTGATCAGAATAAGGTTTTTGACAACCGGCGGCATCGAAAATGGGGATGTCTGATATCTATTCATTTTAAATATATCTTGTTAATGGTGCAAAAATAATGATTCAGTTGGATTGTGGATGCTGGTTTAAATTTTATTCAAATTAATCCCGTGCACTTTCACTTGTAAATAATTTGCTTTTTAGTGGCCAAATGGAATCCGTCAGCCGACGGATGATGATATATTCATTACGGTTAGTGTTATTCCTGTCATGGCTATTTCACCCGATTAATTTTTCAAAATCCTGAAACGAGACGATTGAGACGATCGTTTTCCCTGACGGGGAATAATTTGGTGTTTTACAGGCAAAAAGGAGGTTGAAAAGTTCAAGTATCTCCTCACTCTTTAAGGAAACGCCGTAATTTATTGCAGAAGACTGGGCAAGAAGCAAGGCAATATGTTCTTTGAGCTCCTCCTTCACATCCACCGGTCTGTTTTTAAAATCTTCAATGAGTTTGATAACCAGATCAGAAGCATTCAGATGACTGAGCAGGGCGGGAATTCCTTCGACATAATAAATGTCTTCGCCACTATGACGAATCTCGAAGCCCAACGCCCTAAGTTCTTCATCCAACACGACCAGGATCTCCTGATCTACCGCGTTTAACTCCAGCTTTGCCGGGAAAAGCTGCCGTTGACTGATTGCCAGATGATTATCAATAATCCGCAGGAAATTCTCGTACAAGATCCGTTCGTGAGCCCTCCGCTGGTCGATGACCATCAAGCCTGATTTTACCGGAGTCAGGATATATTTATTTTTAAACTGAAGGAAGTTATGATTTTCAATGGAGAGCCCTTCATTCTTAAATTCCTGCTGCACACCTTGCTGGGTCCCCCAGTCTTTATGATTATCAGAATGATCACCCCTGGAAAGGTCGTTCTGATCTGTTTCCCGTTCAAATCCGCGGTAAAGTGCCTGCCAGTTATCCATGTTCCGTTCATCGCGGTAAGAAGCTGATCCGGAATAGGACCGGTCACTACCCCTCTCCTTCTCAAAAGGATTGAAATTAGGGTTGATTCGTATCTCCGGTTCAGGAACCGGAGAACCCGGGAGAGGACTCATGGGTATATCAATTGATCCGGCCTGATCAAAATCGATGGAAGGCATCAGATTAAATTTTCCAATGGCCTCGCGCACCGAAGCCTGGATAATATGCCAGGAAGATTGCTCATCTTCAAACTTAATTTCAGTCTTTGTGGGGTGAATATTAATATCAATAGTCGCAGGATCAACCTCAAAATAGAGGAAATAGGTGGGGAAAGTTTCCGGAGGAAGAATCCTGTCATATGCCTGCTGGACAGCCCGGTTGAAGAAAGGGTGTTTCATAAATCTTCCGTTCACGAAAAAAAACTGCTCTCCCAGGGTCTTCTTCGCACTTTTAGGCTGACCAATAAATCCGGAGATATTTATCAGGGAAGTATTGGTTTCAACCGGGATAAGACTTAGGTTGATGTTTTTGCCAAAGAGTGAAACAATCCGTTTCCGGACATTTTCCGATGGGAGGTTATAGATGACTGAATTGTTATGATACAGAGAGATAGCCAGTTCCGGATTGGCCAGGGCCACGCGCTGAACTTCGGTAATGATGTATTTTAATTCCGAACTGTTCGATTTGAGAAATTTGCGCCGGGCAGGAATATTGAAAAAAATATTCTTTACCGAAAAGTTTGTCCCTTCTGCACAGTGATCCGCCTCCTGCTTCTGAATTGAAGAACCGAGGATATGAATGAAGGTGCCGAGTTCCTGGCCATGCTGACGCGTACGAAGTTCGACATCAGCAACTCCTGCAATTGAGGCGAGCGCTTCACCCCTGAAACCCATAGTGCGGATAGCAAAAAGGTCGTTGGCCTCGCGGATCTTGGAGGTGGCATGGCGCTCAAATGACATCCGGGCATCAGTGGGCGACATCCCTTTTCCGTTGTCAATCACCTGGATCAGCGTGCGCCCCGAATCTTTGATATTAATAGTTACTGCTGTTGAGCCGGCGTCAATCGCATTTTCGACAAGCTCCTTAACAACCGAGGCGGGGCGT